>Ga0182030_10022261_pt1 | contig 11808 bp, 5 predicted proteins | sample 812S3MmetaG_FD_121299 | JGI IMG/M metagenome (GOLD analysis project Ga0182030, IMG submission 121299) | Permafrost microbial communities from Stordalen Mire, Sweden - 812S3M metaG (Illumina Assembly) | ecosystem: Environmental > Terrestrial > Soil > Wetlands > Permafrost | place: Sweden... | reverse complement strand
GGCGCGGCCAGATTGAGATTGAATGCGCCGGCGACGGCGGGAGACGTGTAGCGGCTTGCCGCCGCGGTGGCGCAGCCGACGCCTGAGATGCCCGGACTGCCGGAATCGCGCACGCAGGTTCCGCCCGCAGTCAGGTTCTGCTGGTAATTGCTGAATCCAATGGGCGGAGCGGTCGAGCAGGAATCACGGGTGTTGCCGGTGAAACCTTGCGCGGTGCTCAAGTAGTACTGCGTGGTCAAAGGCATGGGAAGATCGAGCAGCTCCGAGCCCAGGGCATTGCGCAGCGCCAGCCGCCCGTACCATTGGGCACCGCTCGCGGTGAACAGGATTCCGCTCCCGGCACCGAAGGTGACGGGGTTGCTCGTCGCAGCCACGCCGTCGAGATCGATCACGTCGATCGACAGGGCGATATTGGCGTTGAACGGCGGTGTGGGCGTGCCGCGTGCGAATGCGATGCCCGAGCCTGCGCTGAAAGTCAGCGTGCCCTGGCCGCCGCCGAGGCCGACGATCGCGGGATCCGCCGCGGTCGCCGGGAGCCCGCTGAGCGTAAGCGCGGGGCTCGCCGGTGTGGGGGTATAGGCACGCCCGGTAAGGGATGCATTGGTGAGCCGAAACAGCGAACCGCTGTAATTCTGTGTCGTTATCCCTCCGAGCGCCTGCGCCGTGACGTTGATCACCGGCGCCACGGAGAAGGTGAATGGCTGACCGACGTAAGTGAAGCTGCCCGCGCTGCATGCGGTGGCAAAAACCGGGGTGTTCAGCGCCGTCAAGAAATTGTTGGGCACGAAACGCCCGACCGTCCCACTGGTGGTGCCGGTCAGCGCGCCGCCGCCGAGATAATTGAGCACGCCCGGCGTCAGCGTGATGCTGCCGACCTCGGGCCAGCTGAAGCTCGCCCCCGTGGCGCTGCCGGCGCTGTAGGCGCCGAAGGCGCCGCTGACCGCCGGATTATCACCCCCCGTCGGAAGCACGAGCGCAGGCGTCAAGCTGACGCTCGCCGGCGAGGTCTCCTGGCCGAAGTTGGGGGTTGCCAATCCCTGGTAGTTGAGTGCCGTCACGGTCGCCGTGAGCGGCTGGCCGGCGCCCATGAACACGGTGCCGTTCGCCGTGCCCGCTCCGGGGTTGGCGAAGCCGTCCCTCGTACGGCTGATGTGGGACAGCTGCAGCGTGTAGGGTTGGACCACGAACTGGCTCGCGCCCGTCATGAAATTGGCCGAGCTGGCACCGTTCCCGAGCGGAATGGCGTATTTTTCGGCCAACGTGATCTGACCTGCGTCGGAGTACGTCAGAGTGATCGGAGCCTCCGCATTGGCGGTGCTGAATTTCAGCGGCACCGCGGTGAAGCTCGAGATCCCGGAGCTTGGATTGGACGCGATACTGGTCGAGGTGCCGTTGTTGCTGATGGTCAATGTCTGCCCGGCAACGCACGCGGTGGGATTGTTGCACTGATAGGCGAGTCCGATATTCGCGGTGGTGCCGCTCGCGAACGCGCTCGTGCAGGCGCCGGTCTTGGTGTCGGTGCGCACCGCCTGCAGCGCGAGACTTTGGCTCGAGGTCACCCCCGAACGCTGTGTGCCGATGGTCGTCGCGACGTTGCTGCCGTTCGTCACGATGAAGCCCGAGGCGACGAAGGTGAGCGGCAGGTCTCCGGAGGCGAGCGCGGATCCCGAGGTCGCGCTCGACGAGCCGTCGACCACGTTGATGGTCACCGTTTCGGCATAGGTATCGCGCAGCGCGAACACGGCGACGCCTCCGTCGGTCGTCGCATAGGTGTAGCTCGCGCTCCCGCTGTTGGAGCTTCCGGCGGCGAACGTGCCGCCACCGGAGGTCAGCGTCCAATCGCCATGGCCGGTGCTGGTGCTGAGCGCGATGGTGTCGCTGGTCGCCACGAGCGCCTGGGTGCTCGAGAGCGCGGAGACGGTGACGGCGGCCGCCTGGCAGTTGACTGCGGTGCCCGGCGTGCCGACCGAATAGTGGTCGGGCGCGGACGCCGCCGTGCCGCAAGGGTGAGCGAGGGTCTCTGCTGCGACCACGTCGTTGTAGGTGAGCGCGATCGGGTAGACCGTCACCTCGTCGATGTTGCCCTGGAAGCGCAGGATGCCGCCCTCGACCGCGCCGTCGGCGTTGCCGCCGACCGCCGCGTTGGCGCCGGTGCCGGGAGAGAACGAGGACTTGCCGGTCGAATTTAGGTTGATGAGCGAGCCGCTCGAATTGAAGATGTACAGGGACATCGTCTGGTTGGTCACGGAATCCATCACGATGGCGACGAAGTACCACTGATTCAGGCTGAGCGTCGTATACGCGTCGAGGATCGTCAGGGACGGGCTGCGGCTGAAGAAACGCATCACGCCCGGGCTCGAGTCGCCGAAACTCATGGCGTAGCCGTTGTAATTCTCGTCGTCGATCCAGATGCGTCCGTTGGTGTAGGAGGTGGGCCTGATCCACGCGGTGACGGTGAAGGTGTTGCCGACGTGCGGCATGGAGCTCGGCATTTGAACGTATTGGGTCGAGCCGTTGAACGTGCCGTATCCGCAGGTTCCCTTGGCGCCCACGATGGCCGGGCTGGTGTTCGACGTCGTCCCGCCATGCTCCGCGGTCGCGTGATAGCCGTTGCCGCTCGAGTCGAGCACCTGGCCGCTCGTGCCGGTCCAGATGCTCTCGTCGAAATGCCACTGTGCCATGGCGGTTCCGACCAGCGGGATCAGCGCCAGAGTCGCGCCGACGTTCGGCGCGCTCACGGACGAGGTGGAATTGGACACCTGGGTTCCGGTCGCCGTCGAGGCGGTAATCAGTCCGTAGAACGCGCTCAATAGAATACCGTTCGCTCCGCCTTGGGTGCTCTGGTCGAGGGCCTGGGTCAAGCCCGCGGGACTCGTCTGCGCATCGGTCGTGCCGTTCGCCACGGCGTACAAGGTGACGAGCAGCGTGTCCGGGGTTCCGGGGGTGACGGAGGGGGCCGTGCGGCTGGTGCTGGCGGTATTTCCCTGGATATTGGCGGCGGCGATTTGGTAGCCGGTGGTCAAACCGCCGAAAGCCAGAATCGCGCCGGCAGTGGCCGCCGACTCATTGAACGTCCAGGTATAGGTGGTGGAGCCGCCCACATCCGCAGCGGTTGCCACCTTGGTGAAAACCGCCATGCCGATCGTGGTGATGAAGCTGTCTTGGTAGTTGGTCCATCCCGAGGGCGCCTGGTTGATGGAAAGGTAGCTGTAGTTTTGTGCGACGTACGCGATCATCAGCTCGCCCGCGGCAACGCCGGTCGGCGCGGTCAGAGTGAGGGTGTTGACGGGGGTGGAGCTCAGCGTGGGTACCGAGGATCCGACATAGACGGCCTGTTGCGCCATGGCTGGCGGCGTCATCCAGGTGCCGGCCAATAGCAGGACCACTGCCAGCGTGAGCCGCTGGGCGTGTGCGCGACGTGTCGCGCCGACGGGCGTGAACGGCATCAAAGCTTCCATGCTGCCCCTGATGTCGGCCGAACAGGTCGAAAACTGAAGCGGCGCGATGCGCATTCGACATAATCGCGGCGCGGCCGGAAACTCGCACGCTCGTGCGCTGCGCAGCCCCGGGATGTATTCTGCGACGCAGGGATGCGAGCTTGCCCCCCGAGCGAGCCGTCAAAGGAGGATGACAACATGATCATGGGCGAAACCGTCGCGCCCGGGGCGCGCGAAACCGGCGGCGTGTGACTTCCTCCCGCTGCCGAACCCGAATCGCGCTCTGGGCCTTCGCCTTGCTCACGGCGCACGCGACCATTCAAGCGGCGCTCGCCGCGGGGGACGCCAGGAAATCGAAACAAGCCGTCGACCGCTCGCTGGCGATTTATGTGCCGCAAAACGAGCTCGACAGCAGAATCTTCATACCGCAATGGGGCGCGGCCGTGTCGCCCGGCAAGGGGCTCGAGCAAGCCGCACTGGCCGCGGGAACCCTCTATTTCAAATCCGCCGCGATGTTCAGCCTGCCCTCCGACGCACCGTTCAACCTGCTGCTGGTGACCCACTCCCACTGGGACCACAAGGATGGGAATTCGACGCTGAGCATCAAATACAAATTGCTCGACTCAGCGGGCAACACGCTGATTGAGGGCGAGAAGCACGACGACATGAACACGATCAAGCTTTTCCAAACGAACGGCTTTTTGTCTCTGTCGTTCGGCATCATGAAGGACATCCTGTCCGACGACGAATTGCTCGCCAAGGCGGCGGCTCCCGGGACGCTTGGGCCGGTACCGCATCGAACATAGCAAGCGCCATTCTCGCCGGAGGGACGCTCGGCCTCCTGCCCGCGTTCAGCAACCGGGACCTGGTGGTCACTTATGATGTCCTCGTCAATGAGACGCTCGTGACGAGCTACAGCTACTCGAAGAACGTGACCCGCGTGTTCAATATCCACTCCACCGACAAGACTCATGGGCTGGGTGCGGAGGGGCTGGCGTGGGTGATGGGCACCGCGTCCCCCGCCCCCGCCTTGAGCGATGCCCGCGCGCGTCGGGTCCCCGCCCGCTTATGTCTGATTTTCGACATTTCACTGCGCCACCGCGATATACGAAGGGTGTACTGCGATGCGGTTGCTTGCCAACCCATAATTAAAAGACGGGATGGAAGAATGAAAATCAAACCGGTTTTGCTGGGGTTGTCGTCGTTGCTGATGATCGCGTCGGGCGGGGGCTCGAGCGCCGCGGTGAATGTGACGACCTACCACTTCGATGCCTCGCGCTCCGGTCAGAACACCCAAGAGACGATTCTGACCCCGTCCAACGTCAACAGCAGCCAATTCGGAAAGCGGTTCTCGGTTCCGGTGGACGGCGACATCTACGCGCAGCCGCTGCTGATGGCGGGGATCACGACGCCGCAGGGCACGAACAACGTGCTCTATGTGGCGACCGAGCATGACAGTGTCTACGCCATCGATGCCAATCTCGGCACCGTGTACACCCAGGTCAGCCTGATCCCGACCGGCGGAAGCACGGTCAACAGCGCGACCGATCTTGGCTGCGGCGATTTGGTTCCCGAGATCGGAATCACCGGTACGCCGGTCATCGACGCCGCGACCAACACGCTTTACGCCGTTGCAATATCCAAGGTCAACGGCACGATCGTGCAGTATCTGCACGCACTCGACCTCACCAATAACCTGGCCGAAAAATTTGGCGGCCCGGTGCAGATTCAGGCAAGCGTTCCCGGCACCGGCTACGACGCAACGGTGGTGAACGGCCAAAGTGTCGTGCAGTTCAACGCGAAACAGCAGAATCAGCGGGCGGCGCTCCTGCTGACCAACGGTCATGTGGTGATCGGCTGGAGTTCGCACTGCGACGCCGATCCCTGGCATGGATGGGTCATTTCCTACAACGCGACCACCCTCGCTCAGGAAGCCGCATACAACACCTCGGCGAACGGTGCGCACAACGGTGTTTGGATGAGCGGAAGCGGCCCGGCCGCGGATGCGAGCGGCAACCTGTACTTCGCCACCGGCAACGGCACGTGGAGCGCCGCGCTCAATGCGGGAGGGACGTATTCCGGGGATATGGGCGACAGCATCGTCAAGCTCGGGCCGCCGGCGGGGGGAGCATTTCCGGTGCTCGACTACTTCACCCCCTACAATCAAGCCACGCTCGCCAATCAGGACAACGACCTGGCGTCGGGCGGCCTGGTGTTGCTGCCGCCCACCAATGGCAACCAGCTGATCGCGCAGCAGGGCAAGCAGGGCACGATTTATCTGCTCGATGCGACGACGGGAAGCATGGGCGAATACTGCGTCAACCAGACCCCGGCCTGCAGCAACAGCGATCCGCAGATCGTCCAGGAAATCGTGGGAGCCAGCAGCGGCATCTGGGGATCGCCGGCTTACTGGAACGGCAATCTTTACTGGACCGGCGCCAACGACACCATCAATGCCTACTTGGTGACCTTCAACGCCGACGGCAGCGCGAGCATCTCGACCACCCCGACCTCGCAAAGTGCGCAAGTTTTCGCGTTCTCCGCACCCACGCCCTCGGTTTCCGCGAACGGCACGACGAACGCGATCCTGTGGGCTCTGGACGGCAGTGCCGATGATTCCACCTGCGACGGCGGCGGCGCAAATTGCCTGGGGCTGTACGCCTACGACGCCACCAATCTCGGCCGCTTGCTCTACATCAGTTCGCAGGCCGCGAACAATCGTGACTCTCCGGGCACGGCGCATAAATTCCAAACGCCGATCATCGCCAACGGACAGGTATACGTCGGCACGAACGGTCTGGTGACCGCCTATGGCCTGCTGGCGACCGCCCCGCCGCAGACCGCCGCGCCGGTGTTCACTCCGAGCCCTGGGTCGTACACCACCGCGCAGACGGTCACGATCTCGGACAGCACGAGCGGAGCGGTCATCTATTACACGACCAACGGAACTCTCCCGACCACGAGTTCGCCGACCTACGGCGGCCCGATCACGGTGGGCGCCAGTGAAACGATTCAGGCATTCGCGGTGGCTCCGGGCAGCGCCGCGAGTCCCGTGACCGGCGGCAGCTATGTCATCAGCACACCCGGCAGCGTGAGCCTGTCGAGCGTCGCGAACGTCGACGCCTTGAGCAGCGGTTCCCCGGCCATCGACGGCGGATTCGACAACGACGGTGATTCCTATCCTGCGGCGGTTCTCGGCACATCGATCAGCTGGGCGGGATCGACATTCAACCTCGGCGCGCCGGGCGCCCAGGATGCCGTCAGCGACACGACCATCCCCTTGCCGGTCGGCAATTACGCGGCAATCAATCTCCTGGGCGCGGCGGTCAACGGGAACCAGACCGCGCAGAGCTTCGTCGTGACCTACACCGATGGCAGCACCACGACGATCACGCAGAGCTTGAGCGCTTGGCACACGCCGCATCATTACGCCGGCGAAACCGAGGTCTTGTCGGTGCCGTATCGGATCACCTCCTCCGGCACCCGGGATAACCGCACATTTTGGATCTACGGCTACTCCCTGCCGATCAACAGCGCCAAGACGGTCCAAAGCCTGACGCTGCCGAAGAACCGCAATGTCGTCGTGTTGGCGGTGGACGTCTCCAACGTGGCCATCAATCACCCCGCGGGCTTCACCAGCAGCGCCGGTCTGAGCCTGGTCGGCGGCGCCGCGCTCAGCGGCAGCGCCCTCGAGCTCACGAACGGTGGCAAAAGCGAGGCTCGCGCGGTGTGGAGCGCAACGCCCGTCAATGTGCAGAACTTCACGACCGACTTCAATTTCCAGATCACACCGGCCGCGGCGAACATCGCGGAGGGGCTCACGTTCACGATCCAGAACGCGGGCGCCAGGGCGCGCGGCACGGGGGGCGGAGGTCTCGGCTATGAAGGCATGGCTGCCAGCGTCGCGGTGAAATTCGACCTCTACGACAACGCCGGTGAAGGCGTGGATTCGACGGGCTTCTTCCTCAATGGCGCCGCGCCCACCGTGCCCGCAGCGAACCTCGCTCCATCGGGCGTGAATCTGCATAGCGGCGATGTGATGCACGCGCACCTCACTTACGACGGGACGACCCTCACCCTGACCCTGACCGACACGGTCACGGGCTCCAGTTTCGTCGTCGCGGACGTGCTCAACATCCCGGCGGCTGTCGGCGCCAACACGGCCTATGTCGGCTTCACCGCGGGCACGGGGGGCGAGGCAGCGACGCAACAGATCCTCAACTGGACGTTCGTCAGCGGCTTGACGCCAGTGATCAGTCATCCGACCGGCTTTGCGAGCGCCGCCGGCCTGACGCTCAACGGCGTCACGGTCACGAGCGCGAGTCCCGGAACGCTGCAGTTGACGGACGGCGGCGGCAGCGAGGGCAACTCCGCTTGGTCCGCGACGCCGGTCAATGTGCAGAACTTCGAGACCGATTTCAGCTTCCAAATCACACCCGCCGGCCCGAACACGGCCGATGGATTCACCTTCACGCTGCAGAACGCCGCTCCCAACGCGCTCGGTCAGACCGGCGGGGCGCTCGGCTACGCAGGGATAGGCTCGAGCGTCGCGGTCAAGTTCGATCTGTACGACAACGCGGGCGAAGGCGTGGATTCCACGGGCTTCTTCACCAACGGGGCCTATCCGTCGGTTCCTGCGCTCGATATGACCGCCTCCGGAGTCAATTTGCACAGCGGCGACGCGATGCACGCGCATATTTCATATGACGGCACCACCTTGGTCCTGACACTGACCGACATCGTGACGGGAGCCAGCTTCACCGGCTCGCAAGCGATCAACATTCCGGCAACCGTCGGAGCGGGCACCGCCTACGTCGGCTTCACCGGCGGCACCGGCGGCCTCACGTCGGTGCAGCAAGTGCTGAACTGGACCTTCGTCGTTAACTGAGCGCCGATGGATCCGAAGCGCCCGCGTGCGGTTTTAGGCTTTCTCGCCGCGGCGATCTGCTCGAGCGGCTGGGGAGCCGCGCCGGCACCGGCGCCCCCGACGTGCGGTCAATCGAGTTATCGGGTCGTCGAAGTGCCGATGATGCCGGCGGCGATCAACGATGCCGGGCAGGTCGCGGGCACGACGAGCCGGCACCGAGCCGCGGTGTGGACGATGGCGGGGGGCCTGAGCGAGTTGCCCCTGCCGGCGGGGTTTTCGCATTCCGAAGCGGTCAGCATCAATAACCGGGGCCAGGTCGCAGGAGTAGCCTTCGACGCCGGCTTCGGCCGCCACCAGGCTTTCGTCGTCGTCGACCACACCGCGACCCTGTTGCCCGGGGACGCTGCGCGCGCCCACCACATCAGCGATGCGGGGACCGTTGCCGGAGAATCCCAGATCCCGGGAAAGACGACGACGCAGCCCGCGCTCTGGATCCATTTGCGGATGCTGCAGCCGATCGCGACCTGCTGCGGCGGCTCGGTCACGAGCTTGGATGATCTCGGGCAGGCGATTGGCGTCGTATATGACGATCAGGGCCGGTATCAGGCCTATCGCTGGACCGCTGCAGCAGGCGTGCAGCGCATCGGGCCGGCTGATCGCTACAGTGCCGCGGTCGCCGCCAATAACCGGGGTCAGATCGTCATCGAAACTTTTCCCGGCGCCCTGCTGTACCGCGACGGTCGCTGGGATCGCTTGAGACTCGCACCGAAGGTGCCCAGCCACCCGCATGCGATCAACGACTGTGGCGTCATCGTGGGTTCGTTCGGACCCTATTCGGACGCCGATCGGGCGTTCGCGTGGGAAGAGTCCGCCGGCTTTCAGGATTTGAACGCGCTGATTCCCGCCGATTCCGGGTGGACGCTCGAATCGGCGAGCGGCATCAACAACCGCGGCGAAATCGTCGGCAAGGGCGATGTCGAAGGAAAGCAAGACGGGGGCTTTTTGCTGGTGCCGCTGCAAGCGCGTCCGGAGCCGCCCGCCGGCTGAACGCGCGCCATGCCTCAACCGACTTTCGAGCCGGCCGCTTCCGTCGGATTGAAACACACCAGCCGATCGCGCCCGGCGCGCTTGGCCGCGTAGACGCACCGGTCCGCGGCCTCGAGCAAATCGCTGACCCGCTGGAACTTCGAGCCGCCATCCAGCGTCGCGAGACCGAGCGAGGCGGTCACGCGGATGCTGCCGCCCGCGACCTGGTGCCGGGCACCGCGCAGCTTCATCAGGATCCGATCGGCGACGACCATCGCATCGTCCGTCCTGAGACCCGGTAAGACGATGACGAACTCCTCACCGCCGTAGCGCGCCACGGTGTCGGTGTCGCGCACCGCGCTCATGAACACGCGCGCCGTCTCGATCAACACCGAGTCGCCGGCCGGATGCCCGTGCGTATCGTTCACTTGTTTGAAGCGGTCGAGATCCGCGAACACGATGCTGAGGGCCCAGCCTCCATCGACGGCATTGCGGAACTCCCGGTTCAGCGTCTCATCGAGAAATCCGCGATTGAAGACGCCGGTCAACGGGTCGCGGCGCTGCCTGTCCTCGAGTGCCGTGGTGCGCGCCTCCAGTCTCTGCGCCGTCTCGCGAAGCGAGCTCATCTGATCGATGGCCTGCAGGTTCCGGATGGTCAGTATCTCGCGCGCCTGATCGAGGATCGCATTGGCCATGTCGATCTCGAGGATGGACGTATCGAACAGCCGCTCGATCTCCGGAATCTCGGCGACCAGGTTGCTGATCGCCTGCGTCAACGCTTCTCCGTCGATGCCCAACCAGGCCTGCGCGTGTGCCGCGAGCGGCTGCAGATTGAGGGCCTGGGGGTGGGCCAGCAGCATCTCGACGCATTCGCTGCCGAGCCCCACGCAGCGGGCGGCGATCGCGATGGGCTCCGCGGCGCTTTCGGGTTGGTGACTCGCTTCGATGGTCGCGCAGAGCGTTTCCGGAAGCTTCCACTGCCGCAGAAGCCAGCCTCCGATCGCCGCGTGATCGGTCTCGAGGAGCGATCTTTCGTGGGCGGCGATCTCCTCATGGGTCGCTTCCGCCGGGAGCGGGCGGTAAAAATCGGGCTGCACCCGATCCATGCCGAGTACGGCGATGTCCTGCAGCAGCGCCGCGAGAAAAAGATCTTCCGGCGACCGCACGCCCATGAGGACGCCGAACGTGCGCGCGGCGGAGGCGCCGAGAATGGCGCGTCGCCAGTAGCGGGTATGATTGATGCCCGCCCCCGTGCCGCTCTTGTAGGTCGACACCAGGGAAAAGCTGAGCGCCAGCGTGGTGGCGGCGTTGAGCCCGAGCGCAACCAACGCCTGCCGGAGGTTTTCGCTCTTGCGCCGTTTCGAATACAGCGGTGAATTCGCCACCCGCAGGACCTTCGCGGTCAGCCCGGGGTCCTTGGCTATCGTCGTGGCCACTTTGCCCACATCGATCTCCGGATCGCCGGCCAAAGCGACGATTTGCAGGGCGATGGCGGGAGGGGTCGGGAAATTGGAGGCGAGTGAAAGCTTCTTTTTTATGGGCTCGAGCACGGCGCTTGTCCTGTTATGGGCTCACCACTGCCCTTAACGGCACGCCTTCAATTTCCTTGAGGGTTTACATGAAGGGCGCAGGCGAAATTACCCCCGCCTCGATGGCGCTGCGGATCTCGGCATTGAGCTCCCGGGGGTCCTTGCCGCGAGCCTCGATGGGCTCGCCGATGACGACCCGGATGGTGCCGGGCTTCTTCAATATGCCGCGCCGCGGCCAGAAATCGCCGGCGTTGTGGGAGACGGGCACCACCAAACTCCCCGACGCCGCGGCGAGCAGTGCGCCGCTGACGCCGTACTTGCGCGTTTCGCCCCGGGCCACCCGCGTGCCTTCCGGAAAAATGATGACCCAAAGACCGTCGGCGAGCCGCTCCTTGCCCTGCTCGATGACCTGATTGACGGCCCGGTGGCCCGCGCCGCGATCGATCGCAATGGGCCGAAGTAATTTGAGCCCCCAGCCCATCAGCGGAATCCACAGCAGCTCGCGCTTCAGCACCCATACTTGCGGGGGAAAGATGACGAACAGCGCGACGGTCTCCCAGGCCGACGTGTGCTTGCTCATGACGATATGGTTCCCGGTGGGAATTCGTTCTCGTCCCTCCACCGTGAAATCGAGGCCGCAGAGGCGATCCAGCATCCAAAGGCTCCACCGCGCCCACCCGCGGGCCATGGCGAAATGGGTCCGATAGGGGAGGAAGAAGCAAAGCGCCATGAAGCCTCCCCACAGGCAGGCGGACGCCATTAGATACCCGGTGAACAGGAGCGAGGCGAGAAGCTGCATGGGGTTCTAGCCCGGCAGGCGGGACAGATCGACGATGCTTCCCAGCAAGCGCTGGACTTCGCGAAGCAGCGCCAACCGGTTGGCTCGGCGCTCGAGATTCTCGTCCATCACCATGATGCGCTCGAAGAATTCATCGACCGGCGCGCGCAG
>Ga0182030_10022260_pt1 | contig 11808 bp, 12 predicted proteins | sample 812S3MmetaG_FD_121299 | JGI IMG/M metagenome (GOLD analysis project Ga0182030, IMG submission 121299) | Permafrost microbial communities from Stordalen Mire, Sweden - 812S3M metaG (Illumina Assembly) | ecosystem: Environmental > Terrestrial > Soil > Wetlands > Permafrost | place: Sweden... | reverse complement strand
GTCGGTGATGCCGCCGCCAATGTTCAAGACGACTTCGCGCAGCGTGGTGCCGAACGGAACTTCGATCAGACCGGTGTTGGCAACGTGACCGGTGAGCGCAAAAGTTTTTGTGCCGGGCGACGCTGCCGAGCCGAGCTTGCGGAACGTGTCCGCGCCTTGATTGATGACGCGAACGACATGCGCGAGCGTCTCGACGTTATTGATGATTGTCGGCTTGCCCCACAATCCGCTTTGCGCCGGGAACGGCGGCTTGGGTCGCGGCATCCCGCGCTGGCCTTCGATCGAGGCGATCATCGCGGTTTCCTCACCGCAGACGAACGCGCCGGCGCCTTCCATTACTTCGCAGTTCAGGCTCTGGCCAGAACCGAAAACATTGTCGCCGAGAAAACCCATTTTCTGCGCGTCCTCAACGGCGCTTTTCATGCGCGCGACGGCCAGCGGATATTCCGTGCGGACGTAAATCAGTGTTTCATCCGCACCGATGGCACGCGCGGCGATCATCAGGCCTTCCAGCACGCTGTGCGGATTGCCTTCCATCACGCTGCGGTTCATGAATGCGCCGGGATCGCCCTCGTCGGCGTTGCAGATGACGTATTTCTTGGCGCTCTTCTGGGTGCGCGCTGCTTCCCATTTACGGCCGGTCGGAAAACCGCCGCCGCCGCGTCCGCGCAAGCCGGACTTGGTGATTTCCTGCACGATCTCTTCTTGCGACATTTTCAAGATCGCCTTGCGCGCCGCCGCGTAACCGCCGTGGTGGAGATATTCGTGAATGCTTTCGGGATCAATCACGCCGCATTCCTTCAGCACGAACCGCTGCTGACGCTGATAAAACGGAATGTCGTTGATGCCTTGGCAATGTTTCTTGGTCGCAGGATCAACGTAGAGCAGCCGGTCAACCACTTTGCCGCCGACAAGCGTCTGGCTCACGATTTCGGCGACGTCCTCGACCTTCACTTTGTTGTAGAGAATTTCGTCCGGCAAAATCGTGACGAGCGGCCCCATCTGGCAGAAACCCTGGCAGCCGCTTTTGTTCAGCCGTAAATCGTGCTGCGATTGCTCGGCCTTGAATTCCGTTGTGACGCTGATGCCGGCCGCTGCTATCTGATCGTTGAAAGCGGTGATGACTTTGTAAGCGCCGTTCGCCACGCAGCCGGTGCCGGCGCAGACGATGACGCGACGCTGGGTTTTTCCGCCATTGCCGGCGGCCGGGTCCAAAATAAGTTGGGTGTTCATTACGATTGTTCTCTGGCGATGATTTCTTCGACGAGTTTCACGCCGCTGGCGGGCGTCATGGCGCCATGCACCTGATCGTCCACCACGACCACGGGCGCGAGGCCGCACGCGCCGAGGCACGCGACCGTTTCCACGGTGAACATCATGTCGTCAGTGGTGATTTTTTTGCCTTCGAGCTTGAGACGTTTGCGAATGGCGTCGAGAATCGGCACGGAATCCTTCACATGACACGCCGTGCCGTCGCAAAGGCGGACGAGATGCTTGCCCTTCGGCTCGATTGCGAAGTGCGAGTAAAACGTGGCGACGCCGAAAACGCGCGCTGGCGAAATGTCCAGCGCCGTGGCGACATAAGTTAAAACTTCCTTCGGCAAGTAGCGGTATTCTTCCTGCACGGCCTGGAGAATCGGCACCAGCCGCGAGGATTTACGTCCGTGTTTTTCAAGGATTGTGAAAACTTTCACAAACTTTCTGCCGTTGCAGTCGGCCTTTGGTTTCGTGCGCATTAAATTTTATCGGTGATGGTTAATTTGAAAGCGCCGCCGTCGCGGCGGGCTTGGACTTCTTCAGTCCCGGTTTCGGATGGTCATTTTGCAGGGTCGAGAAAAGTTTTTGCGAGAGCGCGACCAGCGAGCAGTAAAGGTCTTCGTTGTGGACAATGACCTGCTCCGGCGCATGCAGACGGATCGGCGCAAAATTCCAGATGGCGCGAATGCCGCCCTCGACCATCAAATCCGCCACCGCCTGCGCCTCCGCTGCCGGCACCGTGATAATGCCGATGAGAATGTGCATGCGCTGCGCAAGATTGGGCAGTTTGGCCAGCGGCAGCACATGCTTGCCGTGGATTTTGGTGCCGATTTTCGAGGGATCGAGATCGAACGCAGTGACAATCTTCAAACCGCATTGTTCAAACTTGCGATAGCCCAGCAAGGCCGAGCCCATGCTGCCGGCCCCGACGAGAAAGGCGTCGTTGATGTTGTTCCAGCCGAGGAACCGTTCCAGCTCCGCCAGCACATTGGCCAGCACATAGCCGATGCGCGGCCGGCCGACGACGCCGACCGACTCCAGATCCTTCCGCACCTGCGTGGGATCCAAATCCAAATCCAGCCCGATGTCCGTGCAGGAAACCGTTTCGCGCCCGGCGGTCTGCCACTCCTTGAGGAAGCGGTGATACAGCGGCAGCCGCTTCAAGGCTGGCTCTGAGACGATTTTGGGAATCGTCCCATCCGGGGGGCTGGGCTGGTTTTTGGCATTCATATCGCGAACTCTGTATCAATAAAACTTTCTCTATTAAACCTCTGTTCTGGAATTTGTCAACCGCTTGCGAGCACCGGGAAGCAAGTATAAGTCGGCGTTTCAAGAAAATTAGCCGCGCACAAATGTTGAGTGTTATCAATGAAATATGGGTTATTTTCCAATTGTGAACAAAATTCGTTCTTCCGAATGGCAAAAACGGCCGGTTTTTGTTACCTTTTCACTCGCCATGACCGTATCGTTACCTTGTTATCGGTTTTGGACAAAAGTTAAGACATGAAAACCACCAAGCGTTCCAAACTTATTCGCGCCCGCACCACGGCGGCGGTGCCGGCGGAACCGAAGACCACCTTTCCTGAAACGCTGCTTCGCCAAACCGACGGCGTGCGCAAGGCGGGACTGCCGTGCGTCAAGCGGATGCCGTCGTATTTGCAGATGCTGCGCGTCCTGCAAGCGGAAGGCCAGGAACACGTTTCTGGAACCGTGCTGGCGAGCGTGCATAATCTGGAACCGGTCATCGTGCGGAAGGATCTGGCCATGACCGGCGCGGTGGGCACGCCGCGCATCGGCTTTCGCATTACCGAATTGATCGCCACCATCGAGCGTTTTCTCGGCTGGGACAATCAGACCAAGGCGGTGCTGGTCGGGGTTGGCAGCTTGGGCACGGCGCTGCTCGGCTACCAGGGCTTTCAAAATTTTGGTTTCCGGTTTGTGGGTGCCTTTGATCGTGACCCAAAAGTCATCGGCAAATGGGTTCACGGCCGCAAAGTGCAGGGCATGGATCAGTTGATCCCCTTTGTCCGACGCGGGGAAATTTTGCTGGGCGTCCTGACCGTGCCGGCGGAGGAGGCGCAGGCAACCGCCGAATTGATGGTGCGTGCCGGCCTCAAAGGCATTTGGAATTTCACGCCCGCCAAGCTGCAATTGCCGGACACCGTCGTGACCCAGAAAGAAGACCTGGCGGAAGGTCTGGCGGTGCTTTCCCACCGGCTGCATCAACTGCATGGTGATGGCACTTTGTAAATCAGGTGAAGACGGCAGAAATTCCAAGGTTGGAGCGACACCGCGGCGATGCTGGTAAGACTGACGTGAGATTTGGAATTTGCCGTCGCTTTTCTAAAACAAATTCACGCCATGAACCGGTCGAGGCAACTCGTCTGGCGCGACCAGCTATCCGGCCATAGTCAGTGCGGATGAAGATGGTGCAAAATGTGCGGTCGCTCCAGCCCGTGCGCGAGCATCAGCTTTTCGTCAGACAGCAGTTCCACCGTGCGTCCGTCAGCGATGATTTCTCCGCGATCGAGGATGATCGTCCGCGCGCACAGCTCCACCGCCAGTTCCAGATCATGCGTGGCAATCAGCTTTGTCGCCGGAATCTCCCGCAGCAACGCCTTGAACTCGCGCCGGCCGCGCGGGTCGAGGTCGCTGGTCGGCTCGTCCAGAACCAGCACCGCCGGCTCGCACGCCAGCACGCCGGCGAGACAGGCGCGGCGCTTTTCGCCGTGGCTCAAATGGTGCGTTTGGCGCTGCTCAAATCCGGCCAAGCCGACCTGTGCCAGTGACAATTTCACGCGCGCGGCAATTTCCGTTTCACTCAAGCCCAATTGCTGCGGGCCAAAGGCCACATCTTCCGCCACCGTTGGGCAAAACAACTGGTCGTCGGGGTCTTGAAACACCAGCCCGACCTGCCGGCGGATTTTTTCCAGATTGTCCGGCGCGAGCGGCTCGCCCGAAATTTTCACCGCGCCGTCGCCGTTGATTTTTTCCGGCAGCAGCCCGTTCAAATGCAGCAGCAAAGTAGATTTGCCGGAACCGTTCGGTCCGAGCAGCGCGATGCACTCGCCCGGCGACACGCGGAAGCTGATGCCGCGCAGCGCTTCCGTGCCGTCGCGGTAACAGTATTTTAAGTTGGTGACTTCAATCGCGTTCATTTCATTTCCAGCCGCGTGCGCACATGGCGCTGTAAATCCGCTCGGCACGTTCCGACGCGCGCACAAATAATTGCCCGACGACCGACGACAGCGTCTGCCATTGGAACCGCCGGCCGCGCGTAAATGTCCGACTCGCGCGGGCGCGGCGCATCCGCTCCGCCTCGTCCGCCAGCACGAACAAATACCGGTGCATCAGCGTCAGCGTGGTGACGAACAGCCACGGCACACGCAGCCCTTGCAACACGCGCAGCATTTCGGTGGCGGGCGTGGTCTGGGACAGCAGCAGCGTGACGAGCAGGCAAAGATTCGCCTTGGCCATCGCCAGCCCGCCGCGCGCCAAACCATCCGGCTGGAGCAGCATCAAGCCCGCCACGCCAAGCACCAGCGGTTCCAGCAGCAGCATCCGTTTCAGCAAAAACCACCCGGAAATCCGGCTGGCGAAAATCAACGCGAACAACAACGCCGCGATGACCAGCAAAGCCGGCCACTGCCCGCGCGGCAATAAGACCACGGTCAAAATCAACGCCAGCGCGGCGGCCAACTTGAACCCGGCGGCCAACCGGTGCAAGAAACCGTGCGCGGGCGGGTGGCGGTGCGAATGATGATGGTGCGCGCCCATGAATCCAGAATAGTATTATTATTTTTATTGACCGTAATAACAGGCTTATTACACTGCGGCTAGTTCGTAACACTTAACCACAAGCCCATTGGCCGGACAAGATTTTATGCACATTCCCGACGGATTCCTCGACGCCAAGACGCTCGCCCTCACCGGCGCGCTCTCGGCGGGCGGGCTAGCCGTGGCGGCGCGGCAGGTGAACCGCACGCTGCCGCGCAACAAGATTCCGCTGATGGGATTGGGCGCGGCGTTTGTCTTCGCGGCGCAAATGCTGAATTTCCCGGTGGCCGGCGGCACGTCGGGCCATCTGCTCGGCGGCGTGCTGGCCGGCGTGCTGCTGGGGCCGGGCGCGGCGGCGATTGTAATCGCGTGCGTGCTGACCGTGCAGGCGCTCTTGTTCAGCGACGGTGGCGTGCTGGCACTCGGCGCGAATATTTTCAACATGTCCTTCATCGGCGCGGTGGTCGGCTGCGCGATTTATCGGGCCGTGCGAAAATTCCTGCCCGGCTTGCGCGGGCGCATTACGGCGGTGTTTTTTGCCGCTTGGCTTTCGACGGTGCTGGCGGCGGTGACGTGCGCCGGGGAACTGGCCTTGTCCGGCACGCTGCCGCCAGGCGTCGTTTTTCCGGCGATGGTCGGTGTTCACGCGCTGATCGGCATTGGTGAAGGCTTGATCACCTCGCTGGTGATTCTGACGATCGCGCGCACGCGACCGGATTTGCTCGACGCGGAAAATGTCCCGGTGACGAGCAGCGCGGGGCTGGAATTTCTCGCGTTCGGCCTCATCATTGCGCTGGGGCTGGCCATCTTCGTTTCGCCCTACGCCTGCGCGTGGCCGGACGGACTGGACAAGGTGGCGGAGAAATTTGGTTTTGCCGGCCACGCCGCCGCCCTCATCAAAACGTGGATTCCTGATTACAAACTGCCCGGCATCAGCTCGACGGCCATTGCCACCGCCATTGCGGGCGCCATCGGCACGGTGATCATGTTCGGCCTTGCCTGCATTATTGGCCGTTTGCTCGTTCGGAATAAAACCGGAACAGACGACGTTGAATAATCCGCTTATGAAAAAAGCCACCGCCACGCGCTTCAGCGTTTCCCTGCCGCCCGCACTGCTGGATCAACTGGATGAGATGACCGGTGAAAAGGGTTACGACAACCGCTCGCTTGCCATCGGCGACATGATCCGCGCCCAGCTCGTCGAGCACCGCCAACGGAATGATTCCGGTGAAATCGCCGGCACCATCACGCTGGTCTATGACCATCACAAGCCGCATTTGCAGGCGAGCCTGACCGACATTCAGCACGATCATCACGACGCGATTCTCTCCACCGTCCACGTCCATCTCGATCACCACAATTGTCTGGAAGTTTTGATCGTGCGCGGCAAGGCCAGCGTCATCCGCAAAATTGCCGACGAACTCATCGCGGCCAAGGGCGTGAAGCACGGCAAACTCACCGTGACCACCACGGAAAAAGATTTGCCGTCCTGATCGCGGCTACAGGTCAGCTTTTGCTCAAGCGTTCCACCGGCTTCTCGAAAAACATCCGGTGCGCCTCTTCCAAGATGGCCGGGATGCGGTCGGCAAACGGGCTGTTTTTCAGCACGCCGCGCAGGTCGAATTGACGCACTTTCGCCGCGTTTTCACCGGGAAACCAGTGGTCGGCCTGGCCAAGCAAATTGTAGCGCATCTTGCCCCACGCGGTGAGTTCCAGCGGCTTGCCGTAAGTCCAGAGGCGTAAAACCTCCGTGATATTGATGTGGCCGGGAACATCCACAAAGTTCGGCAATCCGTCCTGCCAGCGCGCGCACCAGTCCGCGCCGAGGATTTTTTCCATCTCCGCGCGCCACCGTTTTTCCACCGGCGCAATTGTCTCCGGAATGTTGTCGTAGAATTCGAGCGCCGCGACATGCTCGTCGAAATCCGTCGGCTTTGCCACGCCACAGCTCAAGGTGTGGACCTCCGGCCGGTTGAGGCAGTAAAGATCGTTGAACTGCATCGGCGTGAGCGGCGCGGAAAGCGATTTGATTTTTTCGCCCGGCTCCTGAAGCTTGCCGCCCTTGTCATTCGGGCTGATGATGAACACGCCCATGTCCAGCTGGTTCGCGGCGATGACCGCCGGCCAGTTCAGGTCGTTGACGAAATACCAGTGGAGGTTGACGTAATCAAATTCACCTGATTTCACGGCCTCCAAAATGATGTCCGTCGTGCCGTGCGTGGAAAAGCCGATGAACCGGCAGCGGCCTTCTTTCTGCAATTTCCGCGCGGCTTCCAGGCAGCCGCCTTTCTTCATGGCCCAGTCGAGCATCTCGCGATTGTTGATGCCGTGCAGCGAAAACAGGTCCACATGATCCAGCTTCAGATAGTTCATCGAAGCCTCGAACGTCTTGAGAAATTCCGCCGCCGAGGCGTGCGGCGCGACCTTGGTCTGCACGATCATTTTGTCGCGCGGCAGTTTTGGCAGCAGTGCGCCGAGCTGCATTTCCGACGTGCCGTAGCCGCGCGCGGTCTCGATGTGATTGATGCCGAGTTCCAGCGCGCGATGAATGCACGCCTCGAGGTTTTCCTGGTTGGCGCACGGAATGTCCTGCGGCGGCACGTCCTGCCACTTGTGCTGATAACGCATTCCGCCGCAGGAAATCACCGGCATGGGCAATTCCGTCCGGCCGAAACGACAATACTTCATGCCGCAAAAAGTAGTCCCTGCCGGTGCCGCTGGCAAGCGGCGGAACCAGAAACCAAACCACCAGGCCGGCGGAATTCCCGCGTGACAGCCTGCGTTTCGTGGGGCATTGTCCTGCCATGACTGCTGATGAAGCCGCCAAGTTGCTTGACGATTTTCGCGCCGGAAAAATTCCGCGCGAAAAAGTCCTGCAGGCATTCCAAGCCGCGCCGGTGGCCGACCTCGGCTTCGCGCAGGTGGACACGCACCGCGCGCTCCGCAAAAATTTTCCCGAAGTCATTTTTGGCGCGGGCAAGACGCCGGAACAGGTCGTCAAGATTGCTGCCAAATTGTTGGAGCATGGGCAGCAGGTGCTCGTCACGCGCATCACCGCCGAACACGCCCGCGCGCTGAAGAAAAAATTCAAGCGCGCCGTCCACCACGACCTCGCCCGCTGCGTGACCATTGAACAAAAACCTTTGCCCAAGCGCGCCGGTTTCATCGCCGTGGTGTGCGCCGGCACGAGCGACTTGCCGGTGGCCGAGGAAGCCGCCGTCACCGCCGAGATCATGGGCAACCGCGTCGAGCGCATTCACGACATCGGCGTGGCCGGCCTGCACCGGATGCTGGCGCGGATGGAAACGCTGCAACAGGCGAATGTCATCGTGGCCGTCGCCGGCATGGAAGGCGCGCTGCCGAGCGTCGTCGCCGGCCTCGTTGCCAAACCGGTCATCGCCGTGCCGACGAGCATCGGCTACGGCGCGAGCTTCGGCGGCATCGCCGCGCTGCTGGCCATGCTGAACAGTTGCGCCAGCGGCGTGACGGTGGTGAACATTGACAACGGCTTTGGCGCCGGCTACGCCGCGAGCCAGATCAACGCGCTGGCTTCGTTAAAATGAAAACACTTTATCTCGACATTTTCAGCGGCATCGCCGGCGACATGTTCATCGCCGCGCTGCTGGATCTCGGCGTGGACGCCAAAAAACTGGAGCGCGAACTGAAGAAGCTCCAGCTCGACGGTTATCACCTCCACATTTCGCGCGGGCAAAAATCCGCCATCGCCGGCATCAAATTTGATGTCCACCTCGCGCACACACATGTCCACGAACACGGCCACCACCACGGACATCCGCATGAACATGAACACCATCACGATCATGCGCATGAGGACCACGAACACGATGACCAGCGGAATTTTTCACAAATCAAGCAATTGATTTCGCGCAGTAAGCTGTCGGCTTGGGTGAAGCAGAAATCCATCGCCGTCTTTGCACGCATCGCCGAGGCCGAGGGCAAAATCCACGGCCTGCCGCCCAGTGAAGTTCATTTTCACGAAGTCGGCGCGGTGGATTCCATCGTGGACATCGTGGGCGCGGCCCTTGCGTTGGAATTGCTCGGCAAACCGCGCGTGTTCGCCTCGCCGGTGGTCGAGGGCACCGGCTGGATCAAGTGCGCGCACGGCCGTTTTCCGGTTCCCGCGCCGGCCACTCTGGCGATTCTCGGCGCGAGGAAAATTCCTCTTTCACAATGCGAGGAACCGCACGAACTCGTCACGCCCACGGGCGCGGCGCTGCTCGCGGAATTTGTCGAAAGCTTTGGCGCGATGGAAAATCTCGTCGCCGAAAAAATCGGCTTCGGCCTCGGCACGCGGGAAAATGTGACGCGGCCCAATGTGTTGCGCGCCGTTTTGGGAACGCAATCCAAAGTCCAAAGCCCAAAGTCCAAAACCGGGAACGCGCACCAACCTTCAACCTCTTTGGATTGGGATACTGACCGCATCGCCGTGCTGGAAACGAATCTCGACGACTGCACCGGCGAAATCCTTGGTGCATTTCTCGAAACCGCTCTTGCGGCGGGCGCGCTGGATGTTTTCCACACACCGATCCAGATGAAGAAAAACCGGCCCGGCGTTTTGCTCACGGTTTTGTGCGCGAAAGCCGATGCGGACAAGTTTAGCGAGCTGATGCTGCGCGAGACGACGGCATTCGGCGTGCGGAAAACCATTGCCGAACGGCGGAAGCTGCGCCGGGAATTCACCGAGGTGGCGACAACTTTCGGCAAAGTCGCCGTGAAAATAGGCCGGCTTGGTGGTAAGGTGGTGCAGGCCGCGCCGGAATTTGAATCGGTCAAAAAACTGGCGGCGCAAAAAAAAGTGCCGGTGAAGAACGTCTTTGAGGCGGTGAAAGCAAACAAGCGGTAGGGCGGCGCTGCTGCGCCGCCGGCTGACCGGCAGGTCAGCCCTACCAAAGAAAAAATGAGCGAAGCCAACGACAAGCTGGAAAAGTTGCGGACGTTGCTGCAGGGCTACGGTTCCTGCCTCGTGGCGTATTCTGGCGGCGTGGATTCGGTGTTCCTGGCCCGTGTGGCGCATGACGTCCTCGGCGACCGCGCGCTGGCTGCCATTGCGGATTCACCGAGTCTCCCGCGCCGTGAATTGCAAGAGGCGCTCGAACTGGCAGCCCAGTTCGCCTTTCCCGTCCGCGTTCTCCACACGCAGGAATTTGCCAACGACAATTACACGGCGAATCCGGCCAACCGCTGTTACTTCTGCAAACACGAGCTGTTCGAGGAATTGACGCCGCTGGCCAAGGCAGAAAATTTCGCAGTCATCGCCTACGGTGAAAACGCCAGCGACATCGGTGATTTCCGGCCGGGCGCGCAGGCAGCGGCGGAATTTCAGGTGCGCGCCCCGCTCAAGGAAGCCGGTTTGACCAAGGCGGAAATCCGCGAGCTGTCCGCGCAGCTTGGCCTGCCGACGGCGGACAAGCCGCAGATGGCCTGCCTGAGTTCGCGCGTGCCCTATGGCGAAACGGTGACGCCGGAAAAACTGCGGATGATCGAGCGGGCGGAATATGTTTTGCGCGACCTCGGTTTCCACGACGTGCGCGTGCGGCACCACGAAATGCGGAACGCGGAATTCGGAATTCGGAATGAAACCGTCGCCAACTCCGCACTCCGCACTCCGCACTCCGCACTGTATTTGGCCCGCATCGAACTGGCGCCGGCGGAAATTCCCGCGCTGCTGGCGAACGGCAAGCTGGCGACGGTGGCGGAAGAACTGAAAAAAATCGGCTATGCGCACGTCACGCTGGATTTGCAGGGCTACCGGCGCGGCAGCACTAACGAGGCGCTGGGCAAGAAATGGATTTTTGCTCGTGGTTAGATTGGTGGGGCGAGGCTCCTGACGAGCCGGTTGGACTTGGCCATGCTTCAAACCATTCGCGGCTCGCGAGGACGCTCGCCCTACCGATCAAACAATACCCGGCGGCTTTTCCTGCAAACGGCGGAGCTGGTTTTCCAACTGCGTCACGCGGCTGCTGAGGCGTTCCAGAACTTTCCGGGTTTCGGCGGGGACGGCCACACAGTCCTCGCAGTGGTGGCGCGTGGCGGCGCTGCCCTTGACGGGATATTCAAACTTTTTGCCGCAGGCGCGGCAGGTGCGGGGACGCTGGCCGGAAGGGATGGGCGCGGTCATGGGGGAATTATTAACCGCGAAATACACGAATCACACGAAAAATTTCAGGTGCTGAAACAGTTTTTTTCACCCGGACGCCGCCGGGAATCCCAACGGGATTCCATCCTTCAGCCCGGCGTTGACGGTTCGATCCGGACTGGCGAGGACCGGCTACGCCGGGTCAATTGACCCCAACCATTCATCAACCCTGAAAGGGTTGTATCCTCGCCGCCGCCATTCTGATGCAACCCCATTGGGGTTGAAATCATTTTTGCCGTGAACCCAAGGTAGTCGCGTTGCGACAACCTTGGGCTGAATGATTCAATCCCGTTGGGATTGGCAACAACGGCTTTCGCGTATTTGGTGTATTTCGCGGTTAAGAAATTTTCACCGCTGTCGTTTTTCCAAATCCATCACGGCGCTGGTCACGCCGCCGTCCATCAGCAGGCGGCGGTCGCGCGAGCGGGTTTCGCCCACGGCGGTGACGCGGATGGCGGCCTCATCGGTGACGGGACATTCGTGCTCGCAGATGCCGCAGCCGATGCACAGCGCAGGATCCATGTAAGGTTGGCGCAGTGTGATGGGAAGGCCGTCGCGCTTGATGATGGTGACTTCGCGCGAGAAAATGGCCTTGGGCGAAACCGGACAAACCTCTT
>Ga0182030_10022259_pt1 | contig 11808 bp, 12 predicted proteins | sample 812S3MmetaG_FD_121299 | JGI IMG/M metagenome (GOLD analysis project Ga0182030, IMG submission 121299) | Permafrost microbial communities from Stordalen Mire, Sweden - 812S3M metaG (Illumina Assembly) | ecosystem: Environmental > Terrestrial > Soil > Wetlands > Permafrost | place: Sweden... | reverse complement strand
TGTCTGACGACCATAGCGAGTTGGCCCCACTCCTTCCCATCCCGAACAGGACAGTGAAACGACTTTGCGCCGATGATAGTGTACATACGTATGTGAAAGTAGGTCATCGTCAGACTCCTTAATAAAGCAAAAACCCCCAAGTGAAAGCTTGGGGGTTTTTACTTTGTGGGTTCGGTTGCGAATTATTGAGTCGTCATTGAACAGTAAGTGTGCCGTAGATTGGTGGTGAGAAGCTTAATGCCAACTAGGATTAGATGTGGCTATGCGCATGTGATCTACTTCGTTTGCTTTTCTTCTTCCCGCCTCAAATCATCGGTACTCTTGGACTCGGTCTGTTCCACGCCTTTGGCATTGTTTAGCACCCCGCGTTCTTGCTGGAATAGCTGGGTGGGGGGCGCGGTCTGCGGCGCAGGCGGGGCGGCTGGCGCGGGCGGTTGAGGCTTTTCGCCACAGGCAGCGAGAAACAGCACTGCGGCAATTAGCGTGATGCTTGGCAACAAATTTTGGGCTGGTTTCAATTCGGCAGAGATGGCTTCCATCGTATTCAGTCCTCTATTGTGATATTGATATTCATGTCGCTGAACAATTTTCAGCTTGGTACCACGTAGGATGAGTGGCAACAAAGTCAGGCAATCTGTTATCGAGCAATCTCGATGCTGAATTGACACAGCGTAGCTATACCCATCCTACTGAAAATCATTTAGAGGTAATTAATTTTTTGCCGCAGGCTTGCCTGGCGGAACGGCAGGTGGTGCTGGCGGATGGTAATGGGCCGTCTTGGGATAGCCCGCGATGTCCAGTTCGCTGCCCCACTGCTCTGCCTGGAAACCCTGAAGGTAGTTCTTGCCTATGCCTAGCGTTGGGGATGTATCGCTACCGGATTGCTTTTTGAAGTTGTCTACGTCTTCTTTTGTGACCAAGCTTTTATCGGTGAACGGGATGCCGCGCTTATTCAGGAAATCGCGCGCTTGTTGGCATGGATCAGTACAACTGGTCACCGCGTAAAACGTGACAGGGAAATTCTGCTGCGCAAGGCGCGTTTCATATGGCAGGTCGGCATTATCAGCTGCCGAGGCATCACCGAATTTCTTTTTGTCGACTTGTACGCCTTCGGTTGCCGGGGGTTCATCGCCGTAGTGAACCTTGCCGGACTGATCCACCCAGCGATATGTGTCCGCCTGCGCGCTGCCCAATGCGGCCAGCAGCATTCCCGCCAAAATGAAATATAGTTTCATCACTCGTCCCTTCCGTCTATCAAGTTACGCCGCCAGTTCCTCATCCACCAAACCGTTATGGCGCAGTAGCGCATCAATCGTCGGTTCACGTCCGCGAAATGCGACGAACGATTGCATCGCGTCGCGGCTGCCGCCCACCGCCAGGATCTCATCACGGAAGCGCAGGCCTGCCGCCATGTTCAGCACACCATTTTCCTCGAACAGGCTGTAAGCGTCGGCGGACAGCACCTCTGCCCACTTGTAGCTATAGTAGCCTGCCGCATAGCCGCCCGCGAAGATATGCGAGAAGCTGTTAGGGAAACGATTGAACGCGGGCGGAATCAGCACCGCCACTTCGTTGCGCACCTCATCCAGCAATTGCTGGATGGTCTTGCTGCCGTTTGAATCGTAGTCGCCATGCAGGCGCATGTCAAACAGGGAAAACTCGATTTGGCGCAAAGTCTGCAAACCGCTTTGGAAATTTTTCGCCGCCAGCATCTTGTCGAACAGCGCGCGAGGCAGCTTTCCCCCTGTATCCGCATGCCGCGTCAAGTCCTGCAACACATCCCATTCCCAGCAAAAGTTCTCCATGAACTGGCTGGGCAACTCCACCGCATCCCACTCCACGCCGCTGATGCCGGACACGCCGAGGTCTTCCACCTGCGTCAACAGGTGGTGCAGGCCATGGCCGAACTCATGGAACAGAGTGATGACTTCATCGTGCGTAAACAGTGCTGGCTTGCCGCCAACTGGTGAAGCGAAGTTGCAGTTGAGGTAAGCGACCGGGGTCTGGATGCCGGAAGCGATGCGTCGGCGCGTGATGGCGTCGTCCATCCACGCCCCTCCGCGCTTGCTGTTGCGTGCATACAGATCGAGATAGAACTGACCTACCAGCTTGCCATCCGCATCGAGGATGTCGAAAAAGCATGCCGCCTCATGCCACAGGGGCGCTTGCGACGGGCGAACGCACAAACCGTACAATGTTTCCACCAGCTTGAACATGCCCGGCAGCACCTTGTCTTCAGGGAAATATTGCTTCACCTCCTGCTCGGAGAAAGCATAACGCTGCTGGCGCAAATGTTCGCTGACGTAGCCCACATCCCACGCCTGCAATTCAGCGAGGCCGAGTTGCGACTTGGCGAATTGGCGCAACTCCGCCAGATCGCGTTCGGCAAATGGCCGAGCGCGCGGTGCCAGTTCGCGCAGGAAATCCATCACCTGTTGCGGAGTAGACGCCATCTTGGTTGCCAGCGACAACTCGGCATAATTGGCGAAGCCGAGCATCTGCGCTTCCTCTGCGCGAAGTTTCAATATCTGCGACATCAGCGGCGTGTTGTCCAACTCTGGTTTCCCCGACTCGCTGGCCCGTGTCACATAGGCGTGGTACATGCGCTCGCGCAAAGAGCGGTTGTCGGCGTATTGCATCAGCGGGCCGTAGGACGGCGCTTTCAGCGTAAACAACCAACCCGTTTTACCCTCTGCCTGCGCCGCTTCGGCGGCAACCTGACGCTCATCGGCAGGAATGCCGGATAGCTCCGCTTCGTCCTCGACCAACCAGGAATAGGCGTTGGTGGCATCCAGCACATTGTCGGAAAAACGCGAACACAGCGTGGATAGTTCTTCTTGAATAGCCAGGAAGCGCGCCTTTTGCTCATCCGGCAATTCCGCGCCGCCGAGGCGGAAATCGCGCACTTCATTCTCGATGATCTTCTGACGCGCCGCGCTCAAAGCCGAGAATTCCGGGCCGTTGCGGATCGCCTTCACCTTGTTGAACAAATCGAGGTTCTGCCCCAGTTCGGCATAATACTGGGTGATCTTCGGCAGGTTGGCGTTGTACACCTCGCGCAACTCGGGGCTATTCATCACCGCATTCAAGTGGCCCACCTGCCCCCATGCGCGCGACAGGCGCTCGTTGGCATCGTCAAGCGGCTGCATAAAGCTTTCCCAGGTGGGAGCGGCAGCATCGGCCAGCACGCGCGCGACCAGCGCACGGTTCTCCGCCAGAAGCTGTTCAACCGCCGGGGCAACGTGTTCGGGTTTAATCTCCGCAAAACGCGGCAGACCGGAAAAATCGAGTAATGGGTTCATGGATAAGCTGGAAATAAAATGCTGCGGTGGAAAATCTGACAATCGCATTTTACTACGAAACATTCTGGTGATAACCCTACTTGTGGCGGTCAACTATGTGTGCGAGTTGCTCAGGGGAATATGTATTTCTTGTAGACTTCCTCCTAGATTTATTGGAATGTTAGACCCGCCACTGCGCGCTACACCATTTTCCTTGTTAAACTAAGCATACTGCGGTCTACCAAAAAACACATAACGTAGGGAAACCCCATAGCATAACCGGGACACAATATGATTTCAGAACAAACCATACAGCAAGCCGCACAGCTATTAGGTGAAGCCGCCAAGCCCGCTAAAGTCATTCTGTTTGGCTCGTATGCACGCGGCGATGCCCAGGAAGATTCTGATTTGGATTTTCTGGTTATTGAACCCGAGCTACACGACAAATTCCACGAGATGGTTCGTTTAAGGCAAGTGCTGCGCCCGTTAAGAGTGCCGGTAGATGTATTGGTCTATTCGCAAGCGGAAATTAACCAACAACAGGGTGCCTGCTCTACCGCTGTCTATTGGGCATTGCGTGAAGGCAAGGTGTTATATGACACAGCCCATTGAACGCGCCCATCGACTGTTGGTGCTTGCCGAGCGCGACATCACCTCGTTTCGTGCGTTGGCCAGTCATCCCGAAGTCGATATTTCAGCAACAGGTTTTTTTGCTCAGCAAGTCGTGGAAAAATGTCTAAAGGCCGTTGCCGAGTATCACGGCATCGTGTTTCGCAGAACACATGATGTGGATGAGCTGGTCGATTTGCTAATGCAACACAAAATAGCAATGCCATTTCCATCCGACCAGTTTAGCGTTCTCAACCCTTTTGCAGTTATCTTGCGCTATGAAGAAACTCCCTATATCAACATGTCGTTGACAGAAATGCGTCAACTGGTTGATATAGCCTATCAATGGGCGCGCGGCGTGATTGTCGCTTAAAGCTTACGAACACAAGCATTTTCCGATTGGTGTGGTCGATCCGGTCGAAGCCATCAAATTCAGAATGGAACAGCAGGGGCTTACCCAAAAAGACCTTGAGCCTTATATCGGCTCAAGCGGGCGTGTTTCCGAGGTATTGAACCACAAGCGCAGGCTCAGCCTGCAAATGGTAAAACGGCTGCACGACGGGCTGCATATTCCATACGAAAGTTTGCTGGGTGCTGTGTAGGTTCGCCTTTATCAAACTGCCTTACTACAGTTTTAGAATTGGCCCTGTGCGTGCTTTATGCTTTTGGCACACCGATCCTGGGACACCAAGCCGATATCGGACATTCATCGCAGCGGGGCGCTGTCGGGGTGCAAATCTCGCGCCCCAGAGAAATCATGTTTACGTGTAGCGAGTAACGAAGCTCCGGGGGGATTTTGGATTGCAGGCGATCCATGTCTCGCGGCGCGCAGTGCTTGTCTTTTTGTGTCGGCCTGACCCAACCGAGGCGTCTGGAGATTCGCCAGCAATGCGTATCCACAGGAAAAACATGCCTGCCCAGCGAATACATCAAAACGCATCGCGCCACTTTCTTCCCAACTCCCGGCAGCGACAACAAGAAGGCTTCGGCATCCTCATCGCTCATCTTGCGCAATGGCTTCAGCGTTGGTTCGCCGAACTTTTCAACGATGATGTCGAAAAGATCGCGGATCGCCTTCGCTTTCTGGTTCGACAGGCCGCCGCTGACGATAGGCCGCGCAATATATTCGGCAGGCGCTTCGGCAATCCGCAGGTGGGTGGGGAAGGCGTCTTTCAGTGATTGGAAAGTGTTGCGGTAGCTTGCTTCGCCAGTTTTGGTGCTGCAAATGATGAACAGCAACTCGTCCAGCGGGTCTTTGAGGTTGTAGTGATTGAAGTCGCAGTAGCGCTTTTTCAGCGCTGCGGCAACGTCAAAAACAGACCGAGGATATTTTGGTGAAGCCATGTCTGGAAATCAGGGGTAATCCCTCGTTGAGACTCATTGCTTGCCTTCAATTCGTTTAACTTCCCTGTCAAAGTCAGAGAGATATTCCGCATCTTGTCGCTGACGGTAAATTTCGTATTCCAGTTCGGCTTTGAGTTTTGCCTCCAAGGCGCTCACCTTGCTCTTGTCTTGAAGAATCGGGTAGTTGGACAACTCCAAAAAGCCGTGGAGGAATTTGATCCAGTCCGCCATTTTCATCAAGATGCCGCGCTCGGCCCGATTCTCGGCCAAATCCAGATAGGCTAAAACGATCCGGTTCAATTCCTTCACATGGTTCTCGTTCAGATAGTTCTTCGCCACCGACACATCGGATTTCAAAATCTTCCCGCCCGGTGCGTGTTTCCACGTGGTCAACCCCATATAAATTTTTGTCGCATCTGCGGAAGCGTATATTTTTTCCGCCGCCGTCTGCCCGGTAATCGCCCAGTGAAGTTTGTTCTGCACCGTGGCAAAAAACTCCTTCGTCATCGGCGCATCGCCGCTGTAGTCCACAGAGAGCGCATAAATGTCGGTGATCTTCTGGTAAAACCGCCGCTCGCTGGCGCGGATTTCCCGGATGCGTTCCAGCAACTCGTCAAAGTAATCTCTGCCGAAAACCCGCTTGCCCTGCTTCAGGCGTTCGTCGTCCATGACGAAACCCTTGATGATGAATTCCTTCAGCGTCTTGGTTGCCCAGATGCGAAACTGTGTCGCCTGATAGCTATTGACCCGATACCCGACGGCGATGATCGCATCGAGGTTGTAAAACTCCACCTCGCGGGCGACCTCCCGCCCACCTTCAGCTCGAACTATTTCCATTTTGGAAATAGTTGCCTCCCGGCTCAGCTCCCCCGACTCAAAAATATTCTTCAGATGCTTGTTGACCGCCGGAACCTTGACGGCGAAAAGCTCAGCCAGCGCCTTTTGCGTCAACCACACCGTTTCTTCCTTGAAGAAGACATCCACCTTTACCGCCCCATCCGGCGCGGTATAGAGCAAAAATTTGTCCTGATCGCTCATACATTGATCTCCATATTCAAAGCCGCAGCGACACTCGGCGGATTGCATGTTCTTCGAAGATGGCTGGCTGGGGTTGCATTGTCGGGACTCCTTGGTTCATGGATGGCAGGTTGGATTATTTCAGACGGTTATATTTTGTAACCGTCTGAACCACATTATTACCCTTTCTATTACCCTTACTAAAGGGTAATTACCCTTTCTTTTTCCACCGTGCCGCAGGCCCTCGGCCTTGGCATTCGATGAGCTTTGCATTCTGTTGCTCTCGCAAAACACGCCGCACCATGTCTTTGCTTACACCGGGACAAGCTTGCTCCACTTGAGAGACTGTAAATTCATCCACGAAACGGTTGATCGCCGTCAACACCAGATCGGTCTTCGACCCTCGCGCTGCTTTCACTTCGCCCACCCGCTCGGCGAATTCGCGATAGGCCATCTTGAAAATGGACAGCACGTAGTTGATGTAAGGCCAAGGGTCATGCTTGCCTTCATGCCATCCCTGTGAACTTTGCTCCAGCGTCTCGTAATAGCGCTCTTTATTTTCTTCGATCAACCGTTCCAGGCTGATGTAGCGTCCCACCTCATAACCCGACTGGTAGCATTGAAGCAAAAGTGTCAGTCTGGACACGCGCCCGTTGCCATCGCGGAAAGGGTGAATACACAAAAAATCCAGATTGAATGCCGCCATCGCAATCAGCGGATGCACCCAGCGCTCATCCAGACAATGCTGCCAATCGACGACCAAGCTCGCCATAGCTATCGGTGTACTTGCCGCAGACACGGGGCGAAAACGCACCCGTTCGCGTCCATCCGCATAGCGCTCGATGATGTCGCCGTCTTTTTCTTTATACTTGCCCGCATCCCAGATTTGTCCGCGCGCCAGCCGGTGCAACTCACATATCGTCGCCTCGCTTACGGGCATACGTGCAGCCCCTTCGTGAATCAGCTTCAACGCATCGCGATAACCTCGTACCTCTTCTTCATCGCGATCCCGAAACAAAGGCTTGGCTGCAACCAGCACATCGCGCACCCGTGATGGATCAACCGACACCCCTTCAATCCGATTGGAAGAAACCGCACTCTCAATCAGCGCATGCTCCCGCAACATCTTGAGCCGCTGCGGAGACTGCTGCGTATAAAGATCCTGCTTGCCGCGAAACTCGCCCAGGTCGGCGAGATACCAGGAAGTGCTGGAGGGAATGGAAAAGTTTTTCGCGGCGAAAAGTTTAAGTGTGGTCATGTGAGTTGCCTTGGCATCTTACGCAAATTGATGGCATCCGTTGTAAGTGCTCGTAAATTATTGAATGGCTCCGTTTCATTGATTTGTGCGGTTGGTATTACGCAAACAATTCGAGACTGACACATTTGTTCAAAACTCCACTGGTCCGAACTTCTGATAAAGTTCAGTCAGATGCTTTACTGACATTCTGAATTGGCTGCGCGCTTTCACGGTTGACATTTCGGTGCTGGCGTTCATCACCTTGGAACCCGGATCAAAGATCACCCGTCCGGCACACAGCGCCGCCAGATAGCGGTTGAAATCCGTGCCTTCCCCTAGCAACGCGGGGCTGAAATAGCGGTAGGCAGGTGCTAATTCTTTTTCACTTTCATAAGGAACATAAGCCGCTTGTGCATGTTTCTTGTTCCATCCGATCATCAATTCGGCAAACGACCAAGCGGCTGCACAGTCCCCGGCTTCGTTAAGTAGCTCCACTGCACCGCCCACATCTTCGATGATTTTTTGAACCGGGTTAAAGCCGCGCACCTCCAAGGTGAGGCCTGTTTTTATATTACGGCAGCCTGCACGGTGAGTGCCAGTGAAATATAGCGTGTCATCTCCGGTGGGATTGCCGTATTCGCGGACGAAAACCTTGACACCACTCTCGCCATACATCCCGCCGTCCGGCTCTGGTGTCATGAGAGTAATTCTGTCGCCGCTGTAGGCTTTCATTTCCCAGCCCATAAAATCAGGCTCGGAACGACCGTTTGGGGAGATTGTATTAACAACCTATTCTTCAACAATCAAAACTTCGTGCTGACACTCATCACAAAACTTAACAAATACATGCTCATCATCAATCATTACTTCTTCAACTAAATCTAATCTTGTTTGGCATTTTGGGCAACAGTCTGGCTGGTCAGACATAATGTATAACACCATGTTGGGAATACTTTCTCTGGTCTTCAATGCCGTCATTTTCTATTATCCAAAAAAAGTTCATTTCGATGCCACGCGATAAATTCTGCTTGAGGTGCGAAACGTTCTGGCGGTTCAATTGCACGACCATTCAACGGTAACAAAACCTCAATTACGAAAATTTCCTTACGCCGCTTTAGTTCCTCCGAGACGATAATCCTGAAGTCATCGGTGAGCGTTATTAGCCCTTTATCAAAAGCCTTGTCATGAATCGCGGAAAGGCACAGCCCATTACTTGGATTTAGGCGATTCGCCTTGTCTTTGCTCCACGGTACAATATGGCTAGCAATCAACAGACGCGGCTCTGACAGGCCAGACATGCAACATCGTCCACGATAACTGCTCAACACGGCGCGGCGGAAAAAGTTTTGTTTAATGCGTTGCTCGGTAATTATTTGCCTTGTTTCGCCGGAATAATCTTCCGGTACAAGCAACTCGTCCGTCTCGTCCTCAGGTAGTGCCGCATTGTCAAGATTGCGCCTAAGCATTTCGCATTCTACAGCGAGCTTTTCCCAGTCGGCATGGAATTCCGCCCATATCTCACGATCAAGATTAGACGCGCCATCTAATCCCTTGCGGCCCGTGCCTGTAATTGCGGGATCAAGGCTGGCAAAATTATTTAGTTTCATGGATACAGCACTCGGCGTTCGACCAATTAGTTTTGCAAGCCCGATGACGTCAGGGGTACGCATGTCAAGCTTGCCAAAAGGAAGTTGGCAATAAAGATGAAATGCGAGCTTGAGTTGTTCTTTCGTCCAGCGATTTGTGGCCATGATGTCTTGCGGCACTGCAACGGCTCACACCGTTTGTGCCTTCTCCCCAAAGTTGAGTTGCGACACCATCAGTTTAGCCGCATATTCGACAAGTGGCACAACTGATGCCTGAGAAAATAATTTGTATGCTTGTGTGTTTGACACCGGAATCCTGAACGTATCAGGATACCCCATCAGTCGCGCGCATTCTCTGGGGGTCAGGCGGCGCGGATTTTTGCGTGTTCCCTGATACACCAAGATTTCCGATCCATCCTTGTAGTAGCGTGCCGATAAAGTGCGCGTCACATCTCCGGGTTTGACCAAGCCAAAGCCGAAGCCGTTCCCCTTTGCTTTGTGCTTCGCAGCGTAATTCTGCAAGTAGAGCCAGAGGTTGTCGGTGAGGGTGTATTTGTCTTGCACCCGCAGTTTCTTGTGGTCGAAGAACCTTCCTTCGTCCCAAGGCAAAACAGGTTCGCTGCCATCGGTGCGATGCAGGATGTCCTTGAGTTTGTGTACGCCCTTGGGCGGCAGTGGCAGTGCATCGAAATCAAATGCAATCGGTTCGCGAAAGCCGACGATGAGAATACGCTCGCGGTGTTGCGGGACGAAGTGCGCACCGTCAATGACGCGATAGGTGATGTGGTAGCCCAGCACATCGGTCAGGGTGCGGCGAATGACATCGAAGGTGCGGCCTTTGTCATGCGAGACGAGGTTCTTGACGTTTTCCAACAGGAAAGCGCGCGGGCGTTTTGTTTCGATGATGCGCGCCACGTCGAAGAACAGAGTACCCTGCGTTTCGCAGGCAAAACCGTGTGCCTTGCCCAACGCGTTTTTCTTGGATACACCGGCAATCGAAAAAGGCTGGCAGGGAAATCCGGCCAGCAACACGTCGTGGTCGGGAATGTCGGCGGCTTGCACTTGGGTGATGTCTCCGGCAATAGGGTGTCCATCGCGGAAGTTTTCGGCATAGGTTTTCTGTGCGTAACTGTCCCATTCGCTGGTGAATACGCAACGCCCGCCGATTTGTTCAAATGCCTTGCGCAGGCCGCCGATACCCGCGAATAGGTCGATGAAATCGAAAGCGCCTTCAGGCCTGTCCTCGCCGAATGGCAATAATTGTTGCAATGCGTGAGCCAGATAGGCGGGAGGGGGTGTTTGTCTTGTTTCCCACCTTCTGACGGTACGAACGTCAATGTCCAAATACTTGGCAATGGCTGCTTGTGTATGGTGTTTGCGGGCTTCATCCAGATAGGAAAGCACCGTGTCTTGATCGCTGACTAAAGCGAGAGTGGCATTCATGGTTATTTATTACTCGGGAGTTTTCTGGGAACTTTTGCGGACAATATGTCATTTTTTATTCCCGGTCAAGGCATATATGGATGTGCAGTGCATACGCTACGCGATGGCTTTGCTTTGAGTCTTTGGCGGCACTAAACCCTTGCCCGATACGCCTGTCTTGCATCAAAAGAGTCGCTCCGCGCGCCCAATCTTCTCGCCAACTCACGCCCAATCGTTTCGCCCAGCAATACAGGAACCGCATTCCCAATCTGGCGCATCGCCTCGCCCCAAGCGCCTTTGATGACGAAGCTGTCCGGGAAGGTCTGAATTCTTTTTGCTTCACACACCGTAAAGTAGCGCACGCTGCCATCCGGATAGCGGATCATATTCTCTCCGCCGGGAACGCCGTGGCCTCCCGCCTTGATGGTTTTTGCGGGCCAGTCAATATCGCTGCCGGTGTGGCCGGGGTAGGTGCGCGCACCGTCATGGAAGATGTGATCGCCGATGCCATGCTGGGTTTCTGGATCGGGGATGCCATGCAGCGCATCCCTGACCGTGCGCCAAGGCAGTTGCTCCGGTTCGAACATGCCGTACTTGTCTTTCAAGCGAACAACCTTTTCTTGCAGAAGTTCGGTTATCGGCGCGCACTCAGATTTTGATACAGGGTGACGTTTCCAATATTCACCCGAAACAAACATTTCCCAAAGCAATCGGTCTTCGGAATGGGTTTCTGCCGGGAACGACCAAGACACACCCAGATCAACTCTTGTGCCTACGATAACAACCCGTTCACGCGTTTGCGGGACGCCATAATTTGCCGCATTGATTAATTTGAACGAGACATCATATTTTGTTCCGGCATAGGAAAGCTGTCCAATGCTGTGCAGCTCAGATAAATGCTCCTTCCAATCCACACCTTGCTTCGCAATAAATCCGGGGTAGGTCAGTCGCAGGATGATGTATTCGAAATAATCCGCAAAGGATGCTCTGAGCAAGCCTTTGACGTTCTCGAATACAAAGGCTTTTGGGGTGAGTTGTTCAATCGCTCGAATCGCATAAGGGAACATGTCGCGGCTATCTTGATCCGCGCCATGTTTGCCACCCAATGAAAAAGGCTGGCAAGGCGGGCCTCCCGCCACAACATCAACCTCACCTATAGCATTCAGGTCAAAATTCATGATATCGCCAAAGAAAACTTTTTTTGCCTCAAAATTTTCATACAGCGAGGAGCAGGCATGCTTGTTGAACTCCACAAACGCGGAATGCTGAAACCCGGCAAGTTCCAACCCCTTAGCCAATCCGCCCGCCCCGG
>Ga0182030_10022257_pt1 | contig 11809 bp, 5 predicted proteins | sample 812S3MmetaG_FD_121299 | JGI IMG/M metagenome (GOLD analysis project Ga0182030, IMG submission 121299) | Permafrost microbial communities from Stordalen Mire, Sweden - 812S3M metaG (Illumina Assembly) | ecosystem: Environmental > Terrestrial > Soil > Wetlands > Permafrost | place: Sweden... | reverse complement strand
TAGGGAGTGAGTGGATTTTGCGTCAAAAACGTGTCTCTAATTATGAATGTGCCAGCATTCTAGCTTTGATCGAAAAGTGGCGCTCTGCCAAGGTGTAGGCCTTGGTGAAGCAGGTTTTCAATTCTGGCTTTAGATCTTTAAGTTTGCTTTGCAGTTCGTCTTCCGAATAGCCGACTTTGTGCAGATAGCAGAGGACCGACAAAACCTCAAGAGTATTGCTCTGCTCACTGCTCAACTTTTCAACGATGCTGAAACCAGGTTCTTTGATCTGAGAAGGCTTGCGAGTCTTGTCGTTGCTCAACGATACCTTGCCAGCTTCCCCTGCTCGATTTACTAGTCCTGACTCGACCGCAATATCAAGGTCGCGAGCCAACGTTGATGAATATAGCCGATAATACTGGAAGTCAAAATCTTGTCCTAAGTCTGTCCCTGCATACTCACACAGGAAAACAAGGCTATGCAACTTTGTTGTGTTCTCAACTTCTCCACTCGCTGCATTCAAAAGATTTTGCAGTTTGCTTAAACGGTCGTTTCTATCGTCCATCTCGTTCCCCCTTTAGCCAATCCAAATTTTCCGTGCTTCGGAATGAAGTTCCTTTGGCACATACACACGTTCTTCTCTAAAATTGAGCTGCCCGACGAAACTTCCTGCCGTTGAAAGCGTTTTCGTCGCTCCTGCTCTATCAAGATAATAGATTTCTTGATGCTGTGATTCCTTTCCAGCATGAATGTGGAAGTACAAGTCTTTAAATGCTCGATCACTTGGATCCTGAAAAATCATATACACATCTGGATCAAGGTTGTGCTTCTTCAAAAGGTCTCTTGTTTTTTTATCCCGGTCTAAGCGCTCTACATGCGTTAGTGTTGGTGACATCACAATGCAAGAAAAAATGTCCCTGCGATTGAGGCGTTTTGATAAATCACCCAGCTGTCCCCCATAACTCTCCCATTGCTGAATCAAGGAAAAAATCGCGAAGTCATTTAACGAGAGATAATCGGAAAGAGACGGCACTTCCTTCCGCGAAAGAGCTTTAAAGACAGGATGCGACGACTGTAGCTTGTTCTTTTCTGTCTCTTTAACTGCCAAAGAGAGCAGCGTCATTAACATACTTTCGGCGGCCTGAATTGTCTTGTGGTAGTACACATGCATGTACATGTAGTGCCGACCAAGAATGTATGATTCTACTGCACTCAGCCCCCTGGTACCATTGAGAGCGAGTGTCTTGATGACTTTTTTGTCTTTTACGACTTCTCCTACTTGAAGCGTCCTCAAAATCCAGTTGAGATCAAGGTCTCCATACTTAACTCCTGTCATGAAACTGTCACGCATAAGATAGTCGAATCTATCAACATCCATTTGAGAACTAACTATGTCATAAACGTATTTCTTCTTGTGAGCCTTATTGATGATATCAAATACGATACCAGGAATTTCCCTCCCGGCGGCTTTGAGAATGCCTGATACTTGTGGATCTTCTTTGATGATCATCCGAGTCCATGTTTCATGATCCGCATCATCTTTAGAAATGAATTGTCTTGAGACTCTTTCGAATAAATGACTAAATGGACCGTGTCCAATGTCGTGACAGAGCGCTGCCAATGGAATGGCCCTCTCTTCTTCAGCCGTGAAGAGATTCTTGTCCAAATCCTTTAGCGCTCGAACGACACGTCGTGCCAGATGATAGACCCCAACGGAGTGAGTAAATCGGCTATGTTCTGCACCGGGATATACAAGCATGGCCAATCCAAGTTGACGTATCTTCCTCAACCGCTGAAACGCTGGGGTTTCGATTAACGCCAAGGCATAGCGATCAACCCGAATAAGATCATGCAGCGGGTCTCGTATTATCTTGCCAGACTCGGGGATCTTAATAGCCGGTCGGTTTGAAGCTTTTTGGGTTGTTTTTCCCGCGCTCGTGGATTTTCCCGCTACAACGCGGCTAGGTGCTACCTTCTTCCGAGGGGCTACCGGTTTCTTCTTTGTCTTGGTGTTCGCAGTGCGGGACATAGTGAGCAAATTATAGCCGTCAAGATGGAGGAACGAAAGCAAGGAATGGGCTCAGTTGCGGTTTTCAAGCGGTGCGTGGTGGACATGCGGCAGGTGTCCCATACTTTTGTATGGCACTGTAACATGCCGACAGAATCAGGGCAACTGGATAAATGCGATTCCAGAGGCGCATCTAATGATGTTCTTTTTATGAGTTATCCATCGATAAAAACAGTGAGCACCACGTTCGATATACTGAGTTAGTGACTGATATCACAGACGGTCAGCAGCGCTAACGATATTCGAGAACCTAAAATCTACGGAAAGCGGCTCCGCCTCCGCCTCCGCCAGTGAAAACGTTATAGTCAAATGTGAACTGAATTTCCGGAGCCATCGTTGCACCATCAGGAAGCTTTCTAAATGGTGCTGCGTGCTGTACCGCTAGGATAGCGGCATCATCAGCTTCTCTAAACCCAGATGACGACAACACGTGTTCGTTCGATAGTGTGCCTACTTTATCAACTTTGAATACGACAACTACGCGCTTATTCTCCATACCTTTTGGCGGAAACCAAGCACGTTTAATCCGTCGTTGCAGATCCTCCTTGTACGGACCATAGTCGACCTCTGCCGTTTTAGCAGGAGTTGCAATAGGGTTTGAATAAGGACTTCTATAGGAGGAGGCACTATTAGTTTGAGGTGAAGGCCACTTTGCTGAAAAAGTAATTGTCGGATAACCGTGTTCGTCCACTCCTCGTGTTTCAGTCATAGGAATTTTCACGTGATAGGCGTCGTTCTGAGTGCGACTTATTGCCTCCGCTCTTTTTGGCTCTGGAGCTTTCAATGGATTCACAACGAATTTCGAATATGCTGTGACGTCCTCCCAAGCACTGACATCTGCCTGTGGTCCTTGTTTCAGAGCCTCGGCTTCCATGCGCTTCCCTTGATGTTCATAAACCTGGCTAAGTGACGCCAATATTCTCGCGCTGTAAATTTTGTCCTTATCTACTTGTTCCAGATCAGATATTGCTAAACGGTAATGCGATTCTGCGTCGTCATACTTATTTTGGTTATATGCAATGTCACCTAAAAACTTGTGGACCATTCCTTCGCAAGCTGATTTCTCTCCGCAAACTTGTGGATCCACTTTCAAGCATTCAGTGAAGAGGGGCTCTGCTTCTTCTGGCGTCAACCTCACTTTAGTTAGAGCGACAGCAAATAGACTGTTCGCTAATTCAGGGTTCGCTCCCTCCGTCAAACGAGCCTCTTTAAGAGATGCCTCAAATAATGAAGCTGCCTTTTTCTCATCACGGTCGGACAGCGCCCGCAAACCGGCATCGAAATAACTCTGCCAGATTGGGTTTGCGAAAGCAGGTGTTATAGGAGCCAATGACGCCACACATGAGAGCAGGATGGGTAAAATAGACTTCATGAGAACTCAGAATTGATGTGTGAAATGTTCTCTACAGTGTAGCGTCTAAAAATGTCTTGGAGACACCGCTTAATGGAACTATCGGTCACAATTCTAAAATTAAGTCTCGAATGTGAGCATTGCACTTTTTGAGATCATAAGGAAGCGCTCGGAGCTTCCCCCGCCATGTCAATCTATAAACTTGATCTCAATTTGGATTGCCTTCGAAAACTCTGGTAGATGCGCATCGGAACATCCTTGCATTAGGATTCGTTTCATCGCTTCCTTCGCCAGGTGAACTCTGCTTCGATTGATATGTCTTTCACGTTACCATCGGTCAATAGGGGAAAAGAGCAATGCAGGCGATATCTGTATTTTCCAGTCCAGTGTAGATACCATTTTTGATGCAGCAGGCTGGTTTCCGCTAACTGGAACATATCGGAGTAGAATTTGCGGCCATTCAATAGATTATAAAACCCATCACCTTCCATGCCCTACCAAATCCCACGCGGCCCAGTAGTATGGATGATTCCACTTCGGTTCATTTTTGACAGCCTTTTTTGCAAGCTGTAATGCCTCATAAGGTGACCGCTTTACACTCGCATTCCAATACTCCTTGTAAAACTGCTCCATCAGAAATTTGGTGGCATCGTCATCAACCTTCCAGAGTGACAAGAGAAGACAATCAGCACCAGCTCCGATCAGTGCAGATCGCAATCCGATAACGCCCTGTCCGGTATATTCAGCACCGCGCGCGGTTTCGCAGGCAGATAAGGTGACAAGCTTGCACTTGCTCAAATCCATGTTGACTATATCCTGAGCGGATAAGCGCGCTTGCCCCTTTTGCGAGCCATCGTTAGTGTCATTAGCAAGCACAATTCCTGAACGCATCAACGGACTGACCGCAACAATGCTAAAACTGCTACCACTGCGGAATTTGATGGTTGTCGAGGCGTCATTTGCGTCGCCGATGGCTGATGCTGTTTGCGCTGATCCGCCCTCATCGAAGTAGCCGTGTGTCGCCAGGTGCACCATGCTCATTCGGGGCAGCGACTCCTGCATACGCGCTTTGGTCGGCTCTGCGTCCAATAGCTTAAGAACAGTGAATGACTTCGGCGCCTCATCGCAAATAGCAATTGCTTCTTCCTTCGTCCCTGGCAAATCAGGGAATGCTGGATCTGTGAACTTGACCCCACCGGCCACAAGTAAGTTCTCGGTAGACGCTGGCACTGTTTTGCGGTTCTTAAGCGCGATGAATTCTCGAGGGCTGTCGATGTCGCAAATATTTCTATTCGCCAACAAACTCCACGGCATCTTGGCTAGCTCATTTTCGCTGCACATCCAGACGTTTTTACAATCAGCAGGCAGAACTTTATCAATTGGCGTCCAGAAGCTTTGTTCAAGAGTCTTAGTCCGCTCGTCAAAATTACCTATTCCTTTAACGTTATTGTTATCGCCCAAATTGAGTCCTGCACTACGCGCCGCCAGTAGATTACTAGGATTACCGCCAGGGTTTGTTACAAGTCTAGACCAGTTGATGATTTGTGCATCATCATCCTTCACTGGTCCCAAGTCAACAAACACCAGCTGAGTTTTTAACCAAACTCGCTCCCTCGTCATTTTTGTGGTGCGCTCCAGACCGTTCAGCGCTGTAGTCAATGACACCGATGTGTTTTCCGGTCCCCTAATTTTCGCGATCACCTGATTGAAGTCCAAACCATCAATTTTTTGACCATCCACTGTAAGCAAAATTGAATGAACCGGTAGGTTTGCACGGGCAGCCGGTGAATTTTCGACAACAGCGTCCACGACTACTTTGCCCTGAGGATCTACCCTTAAGCGCGCCCCCGTGCCGACACTACCGCTATCTGTTTTTATGTCTTTACCAATGACAAACGCCGCGTAATGAAGTTCAGCTTTTTTGCCGACTTCAGAAGGCATGTAGGTACACATGTCGACAAATGCTTCATCGGGTGCTAACTGTTTTGTGAAATCAAGGAAGCCGATTCCTTTCAGCGGATCGTTCAATGACATGGCTGTCAGATGGGATAGATTATCCACCGCGGCGTCATACTCAAGAGTCGCCTTCTGCACATCGTCAGCTTTTGCACCTTGCTGAGAGAGCCGTTCGAGTTGAGCTAGCTTGCCTGCAGTGTTATCCAATTGTTGTTTAAACTCGGGATGTAATGCCGCGATTCTCATCATGGAGGCTTGTTGAGCAATGGTTTGTATCAACAGACCCTTCCAGCGGAAGATGTACGAATACATTGATTGATAATCTTCAGGCGATGCGCATGATCCTATAAGAAGTGCTGATTTGTTCTGCAATGGTTGTAGGAAAGCGCACTGCTGTCCAAATGAAAGTTGAGGGATCGTTGTCTCAATGTAGTGGTTGAGCGCAGCAGCGGAATCAGATGCTGCGCGGCGAGCCATCACATTGTCACCTAAACGCTTATAACATAACGCAAGCCATGCATAGTCATCTACCAACGCCAGCACCGCCTCTGGTGTGTTGTCGGACTTGTGAAGGTTGATTGCCTGATAGAACAGCGGTTTCGAATTCTCTACGTCGCCAGCTTCGAATTTATATTCACCTAATTGGTTGGCGACCGTGCCCCTGGCCAATTTGCTATTACCGTATTTGTCATCTTTGACTCCGGTCAACAGTTGCTCAAGCTCGATAATCGAAAGGTTCAGCTTTCCACTCAGTTTATTGCAGTAAGCCAAGTTAAGCGTTGGCGCGACAACCTCCTGCGATTGCTCCCCGAAAGCTTTTTTTGATATGGCTATAGTTCGTTCAGCTGCAGTCAAAACTGAATTCGGAATTGGACGCACCTTCGACTGAATTGCACTGATTAAGGAACATTTGCTGGATAACGCGCTGATTTGCGCTAACAGCTTGTCATCGACCTGCAATTTTTCCGCTTTGTCGATGATTCTCTCAGCTGGGTCATAGTTCGCAATGGAAAGCTCTAGAGTAGCGAGAGCTAACAGCGCTCTAGCAAGAAGTGGCTCGGGAACCTCCGCCTTTTTCTCTTCACAAATCGCGATCGCCGTGTCTATCGTTTTTCGGCCTTCGTCGTAGTCACCCAGATCTAGCAATAAGTCTCCGGCAGCTACTAACATATGAACTTTGTCAGCTGCTGCTATGTTGCTTTTTATCACCAATTGACGCGATAGCCGAGCACACTCAAGAGACTTCCGAGAATTCGGCACCATGGCGCACAGATACATTAATTGCATTGAGACATTCGTTACTGCGCTTTCCACAGCTGCTTTATCTGCGAATTTCAATTCCGCCAGAGCGGCATTGTATGTCGAATCACTATTCAAGAGGTTCTTCAAACTGGCTACAGCTTTTGATTCGTAATCGAAAGCGCCTAGCATCAAATTCGATTCAAGAACGGTTGCGAGCTGCGTGTATGCCACCATTAGTGAAGCTGGATTTTCATTGCTAGCATTATTTAGTTTTTCCGTGGTTTTGACTAAAGTATCCAACAGAGAAGTATCCTGATTTTTCTTTGAATTGCCGTCTCGCATCAGAGTAGAAGCGAGTGTTGGCAAGTCGTCGTGAGATTTACCAGAATTAGCATTGCTTGTCATAATTTGTAGACCTGCCCGCTGAAAGCTTTTCGCTGCGGCAAAATTTCGCTCCCTGTAAGCGCTCCCGGCTGATTCGGTGTCTTGCTTCATCAGTGCAGCGGCTTTTCGACCATGCGTCTCTGCGGCCGAATAGCTCTTTTCTTGGAAGAGAACATTTGCGAGATTCAAGTGCGCCATCGCCAAGTCGCGACTCGTTTTATATTTTGTCGTCTCGAAATAAGCAACACTTTGCTCCATCAGCGGCGCGGCCTCAGAAAGCTTGCCTTGTACTTCCAAAACAATCGCTAAAGCTAGCTTCGCGTGAGAGACGTCCGCGCTATTGGCACCTAGAAGCTTTTCGCGAATCCATAGACACTTCCGCAGGAGTGGTTCAGCCTCCGAAGTACGACCGGCTTTTCGATAGAAAGTACCCAAGAACATCAAACTATTTGTCACTTCACGAGAGTCTGGAGCCAGTCGCTGGCGGATAGTTAAACTTTCTTTGTAAAGCTGCTCTGCCTCGTTGTTTTGCCCGCTTAATTCTAATAAATAGGCTAATTCTTGCTCTGAAGTCGCTGCTTCTAAACTGTTTGCTCCAAATAATTGTTGCGTGACGAGTAGCTGCTTTCGGAAAAGAGGCTCAGCTTCGGCATACCGTCCCTGGTTTTCATAAGTCAATGCTAGCGATCCAATCGCTTTTGCAAGCAGAAATCGATTGGCGGATGCGTTTTTCTCACTGGCATTGAGCACAAGCAAATTCTTCTGTTCCTGGTCGAGCCAGTTACCTTGCTTTCCATCGATTCCGGCAAGTTGAGCTATGCAGTCAAGAGCCCTCTCAGAATTCTTTCCAAAGACTTTTTCCCGAATCGCCAAAGCTTGCTTAAGAAGTTGTATCGCCTCATCGTACCGTTCTCGATCTTCTAAAAAGGTCGCGTAGTTGAAGACTGCCGTTGCATAGTCTGGATGCTCAACTCCAGAGGACTCTTTAATGATTTCAAGATTTTTCTTGAGCGCATTTTCTGCCTCTGCCGATTTGCCTTCTCCTCGATAAATTAATGCCAAAATGCCGTAGAGATTTCCGCCAAATTGTGTTTTCTCTGCGCCAAGCGCCTCTACAATAGCCTTTGCTTTAAGCGCAGGCTTCTCGGCTTCAGAATAAGCATCGGTGTAGGCAAGAGCTGTAGCGTAACTTGTGTAACTGGCAGCGAGGTCCAGACTGCCTGGTTTGGATTTTTCCAGGATCGAGATGCATTTCTCACTGCTTGATTTCGCCTCAGCAAATCTAGTGAGGTCAACTAACAACATAATCTTAAACGTCAAAACGTTCGCCAATTCGGGAGAGTTGCTGCCACATACTGTCTCGGCGAGCGACTGCGCTCGGTCAAAAGTTTTCAGTGCCTCACCCTTCTGGCCAACACTCATTTGTGATAACCCGAGAGCGCTAAGCGGCTCAAGTAAGGATTTGGAATTGCTTCCCTCAGTTTTTTCGATAGTTCCGATGCACAGTTGCAAATGGACGATGGCATCTTCAAATTTACCTGCAACGATCAGTGATGTTGCCTCAGCCATGATGGGTTGCCAGTCCGCTTGAGCCTCTGGGTTCGAACCTCCTGGAATGAGCTTGAGCTGCGTGCTTTTCGGCGCCGCAAACGGTCCATTGGTTTCGGCTAGTACTGCGATTTGATTGCCCAACGCAACTTGGCACGTAAGCAAAAGGGTCCAGTATCTGCGCATTTTCTCTCTCCGTTGTTTGAAGCACTAATTATTGGTGTCTGTCTTGGTGGCACTCGCTCGAGTACCAAACATGATGTTGGTTGAGACCCAGTCTTCTGATGCAACGCCACCGATGTCCTGCCCTGCGTCCCTCGTTCCGCAGCCGCCCCAAATGAGCAAACGTTGAAGAGGACTTAAGTTTTGGTTGTCCCTCGCCCTGCTTGTTTCAGCGGTAGCAAGATTGCCCAGGTCAACGACTCGTGTGGTGGCAATCACTTTGACTTCGTCAGCGCCGAATGGTCCCCTAACATCAAAAGCATAAGGTGGTGGAATGCGGTGCCAGGTCGAATCTCCAGGTAGTTCAAATCTTACGGGCACCTGCTCGTTTGGATATAACTTCGTGATGTTACCCTTAGAATCAAGGTCGAAAACACTTACATAAAGCGCGGTCTTGCTTTCATTCTTTAACTCGACGGCGAAATATTCACCTTCAACTAGTTCTCGCGGGTTTAGATCACCGACACAGTCTTGAACAGGGTCCGCCGGTGAAACGGCTGTTACCCATTTTGTTATCAGGTCACGAGCTTTTACTTCCACCGGTATGATTCGACCTTTGAGCGATATGCGAGCACTTCGGTTATCGTTATTCAGACTCTTCAAGAATTTCCATTTTAGTTCGCTGACGAGGTGGCTGCGTAGCGCGCTGACATCTTTTGGGGTCAGTTCACTGGTTGAACATATCTCAGTTCCTGTGCTCCGTGTCGCCGTTACGCCGTCTTTTGCTTTCGCGATTTTTATGTCCCATTGACTCGCATTTTCTTGACTTAAGTCGTCTACGATTTCAAAAGCGCCAGCTGGCGTTTTCAACCCTTCTTTTAACAATTGCAAGCTAGTCGCATCTAATTCTTGGAACGCAATTTTCAATTTGTCTTGAGCTGGGTATCGATGTTCCGCTTCAATGATTCGTGACACCTTAAGCGGTGCCAGCTTGTCTTCGTTTGCGGAAGGATTTGCAAAAGATTCGGTAAGACCCACGGCGCTAATAGTGACTTCCCCCTCTGGAGAAGTCGTTTTGAAGTTCTTCGTGCCCGACTGAAAAACCAGGTAGCGAGATCCTTTTGTAATGTTATTGATTCGGCCACCTTCGACCGTCCAGCCCTCATGCTCAGTCCTGTGCATCCCCATCGACAATTGTGCAGGCGAAACCTCCCCACTCATTAAGATTTTGTCTATCTGCCCGTCATACTGCGGATTTTGCAGTTCTGCGCTCTCGTGATCGATCATCTCGGCGCGCATTTTCTCGAGCACGTCACGATACGTATCTGTCGGTTTTGCGTTCATCAAACTTTGGCAGAGCGCATACGTGAAAAGACCAGCCTCTTGACCGTCTGCATCGCATTCAAAGGCCTTTTGATTTGGTTGGCAGGCAGTCAAAACAACAATGTTAGACATGGTCGGATTCGTGAACTTCATCGGTGTGGATGCGGCTAATGCCTCTGGATTAGCCGACCCATGGTCCGTATGATGCTCGAAACCTCTATTTCGATGCCGGCCCCGCGTCACGCCCCCGGAGTTGCAACAATCAAAAGTGAGAGTTGCCAAAAGTGGTTTCTTCTGGTCCAGCTTAGCGACCAGCTCTCGTATCTCGACGTCGGTTATTTCGTTATAAGTAGGTTCATTCAACCAATCAAAATCCGAAGGCACGAGAGTATTACTCTTTCCGTTCAGATGCTTGATAGCTGTATCATCGATCTGCGAACCGTGCCCGGAAAAATGGAAATAAACAAGGTCTCCCTTCTTGGTATCGTCGATGAGCTTTTCGAATGCATCAACAATGCCCTTATGAGTGGTCTGCTCCTGAGTTTTAATGACCGTTATGTTTTCTGATTTAAATGCGAATCTGGGACTTGTCAAAACAGCCTTAATTCGATCGACGTCTATATCGGAGTGCAAATACCAGGGGTCACCTGGGCGCTTGAAATACTTGTTTACCCCGACGAGCAAAGCGCGCTTTACAGGCGCTTCGGATGCGACAGACTGGCGATCCGAGGTCAGCGCAAGAACCTTCGCCTGGAGTACCAGAAACACGACAAATAAAATCGTCGCAGTAATTTCGCGGCGAACAAACATCAATGCTTCACCAGAAGACACGCATATAAGAAGTGCCTAGGGAGCACGCGTGTGACTATTATAGAATGAATTAGACCTCAATGAATAGCCATAGTTGCAATTAATTTTGGTTGCTTCGACTTTTTGTCAGCGTGAATAAAACACTTTTCAAATAAGGCTCCATGGTCTCAATTGTTTTTGGTTTATCCTTAGTCCAGGCATCTAGGCATAATTGTGCTTCGTTCCAGCGCTTGTGGTCGTTAAAGTATGTCTCTGGTGACGATAGCAATATCCACGAAGACGCTTCATCTGCCGGTGTTGAACCCGCTATTGTTAACCTGTAGACTCCAGGCTTCATGTCAGGTAGGGAAACTACGTCTTTGACCTTAGTGCTGTGTTTGACCGAAAACGGTCCAAATGTCTTTCCCCTCGGTCGTTCGGATTCTTCATCTATCATCTGTAGATTAAATTCATAGTTTGTCGGTCGATGGTTGGCAAAGACCTCCGAAAAATCCGTGTTTTTATCAAGAGATACGACCGCAAAATTCGGTAAATCCACAGCACGACTAATGGTGGAGACATAAATTTCCGGCTTTGCTGTCAACTGCTCCAGCGCGCTTTGCCACAAACTGATATCAAATACACTCGGCTGCGAAGCCAGCTTCATTTCTAGATTGTTGTCCGCCATTCCCCGGTGCGTGACAGTAGATCGGTCGATCAGCCGAACTTCAATCCAATTCGTAGGACCGTCTGTCCGCAGCCTAAAGCCTTCATGAACGGGACTGTACGGTTTTAAACGATGCGAAACCCTATCTCGAACCTCGTTCCATACGGCTTTTTTCGTAGGACCGATTTCGGAAACGTATCCGATAAATTTATCCGATCCGTCGGCGGTTGCTGTACCGACGCAGACCATGGCAAAAACGCCTAAAAGCGAGGCCAAAATAACCGGTTTATGTGGAAATCTCACGTTTGCTCCCAAGGCTCTTCCACCAATTCTACCCATT
>Ga0182030_10022256_pt1 | contig 11809 bp, 12 predicted proteins | sample 812S3MmetaG_FD_121299 | JGI IMG/M metagenome (GOLD analysis project Ga0182030, IMG submission 121299) | Permafrost microbial communities from Stordalen Mire, Sweden - 812S3M metaG (Illumina Assembly) | ecosystem: Environmental > Terrestrial > Soil > Wetlands > Permafrost | place: Sweden... | reverse complement strand
TGTGAGTAATCTCTCCAAGATAGCTCACAATGTGAGTAATCTCTCCGAGATAGCTCACAATGTGAGTAGTGCTTTTTCTATAAAACCAAAAAAATTAAATAATATTTTTTTCAATAACATATTTTTTTAATATCAAATTTTCTCTAAAATCTGAAATTTTTAAATAAATTATTATCAAAAAGAATTATTGATTTCTTCTTAAATCCGTTTTTTTCAAATCTCACTTTCTTAGTAAAAGCAACTTTTTTTAATTTTTAATTTTTGTGAAATCCATATTTTTCAAAAGTATTTACATGCAAAAGATAAAAATATTCATTTATTAATATCTAGTTTTTATAATAAAACTTTTAAAAAATCTTATTTTCCATATAATTTGATAATTTTCAAAAATATTTATTGAGATTAAATTTTGTATAAATTCGAAGATCCAGATATTGGATAATTCCCTATAAAAAATATTTGAGAAGATTGTAAAATTTATAAAATATCAGAAATTTTAAAATATAGGAAAATAATCCAGGATTTACATTTTAGACCTAATTTAAAAAATATTTTTACAAAATCGATCTGTACAAAAAGTACAAAATACTTTTTTAATATTTTATTTAATATTTTTGAAAAAGTGAAAAGTAAAAATTAATTTTTAAAATCTGCTTTCTACTTTTTTCAAAAATATATATAAAAATTAATTTTTTGTTTCAAAATTATTTTTTAAAAAAAAATTGTAAAAAATTAATAAAATTTAGATTCAAAGTTAAAAAATGGTAGAAATACCATAAATTGTAATGTTGTAATGTTTTTTAAAATAAAATCTTTAATGTTAAGTAAATCCCGGAAAAAATGCCTAAATTTATATTTCGTATAAATGAAGATTATTTTGAATAAACTTATTTTGAAACAATATTTTTAAAACAATATTTTTTATAAAATTTATTAAATTTATACTACTTTCTTTGTAAAACTTAATTAATTTAAGTTTGTAACATATTTAAAAATAATCTAAAAACTTTCTTAATTCATAATTTTTAGAAAAGAAAAAATATACAAATCCATATTTTTGAAATATTATTTTTTAATGAAAATTAAAAAAAATTGGATTGATAAATTACGAAATTCGATTTTTGAATATAAGAAATATTCAATTTTCCAGCAAAAATTACTAAAATATCCCTATTTTTTCAATATATTTGGTACTTTTAGACTATTTCCAATATAAAATATCCATATTTTGAAAAATTGCTATTTATAACTTTCAAGTTGAACAGCCTATCTAATAAAACAATTCCCATTAGTTTAAAGCGAAATCCAATCAATTTGTAAGAATTATCGCGATATCCCCGATATTTCTTAAATATATTATAGATAATTTAGCAAAAAACATAGAAAATAATGATTAAAACATGAAATTTTTGGAAAATTCATAGGAAAAGTAGTAATATTTAATATAAATGATTTAAAATTAAAATATAAATCATTTAATATTTTGAAATTTTATTTTTTTAAATAATTTGAATTTTATTAAGATGATTAATGATCAAGAATGTTTGATATGTTTAGAATATATAAGTTCTAATATTGGAAAATTAAATTGTTGACATTATTTTTGTTTCAATTGTATTAATTTATGGAAAAATAATAATTCTAATTGCCCATTATGTAGAAAAGATTTTAATACAATTAAAAAATGTAAAAAAATGCATTCGTTATATATAAAAAGTTGTCATGATCCAAAACCTAAAATTGATTGGTTTTATTCAAACAAATATGATTCCGAATTTTGTGAAAATTTGAAAAATGGTGGATTTATTCCATGTGGAAATAGTGGAGATATAGTTTGGATAACAGAATATGATAAAACATTATGTTCAACTTTTGATACTGATATTATTTCTATGAATAATAAATTGAAATGTTGCTGTTTTACTTCTGGAAAAAATTGTTGGGAAAATAAATTAATGAGAAGATGGGCTTGTTGTAAAGAAAAAGTAGGATTATATACAATGTCTGAAATATTATCTATTCCTGGATGTCAATTTATTGATATTTAAATAAATCTTTTAAATACAAAATGAAAATTATTTGTTACGAATATAAAATTATAAATTTTTATAAGAATGTCAAATAATTTAAACATGCGCCATTCGATCTTCTGTATCCAATTCCTCAAAGTTTTATTACCATGATGCAAATACTTTTACTCATACATGTTTTTTGGTTTTATTTAATTCTCAAAGTCATTTGGAAGGGAATTTCAATGGGAAAATCAGAAGTAGCTGATTGTAGAGATTAAGAGTTTATTTCAATAATAGCAAAACAATTATTTATGTATTTTTGAGTATTTCTAATACTTATCAACGAAAGAAATAAAGGATGTTTGAAACTTTATTTAAATTCACCCAATAACAAAAGAGTTAAAACCTTTCCAGTGGCTTGGTAACTAGCATTGTAACCTTTCGATGATTTGTGAATAGTCAATAATCCATATTGGCGAAAAGAAAATTTTTTTTGTTCAATTGAATGCTTATAAGAATTTTTTCTTGCAGATAAACCAGATAAAAAGAACCAATTGTAGAAACCATCGTTCAAATATTCAGTTGAAAAACGAGCAAAAAACATTTCTGAAAAAACAAAGATAGAGATATTTTTGTAATACAGAGGAGAGTCAATGATTTTTTCGCTAATCACTTCTGAACACAAATTCTTTATCCATATTCGTAGGTAATGGATTTTGCAAGAAGATTTAAATTCTTCTATTATTTCATTCAACAAAAAATTAAGGTCACTGAAACCTTCATGTGGTGATTGTTGATATTCAATCAATGCTTCACGATGAGAATTAAGAATTTTGATCAGAGAGTCATTCCAAACAACAGTCCAGCACAAATTTTTTTTAATCATCAACATATTTTCAGTGATTTGTTCTTTGTTATTGGAAGAAAGTCCATAAACCCAATTCCAGTGATGATTTCTCTCCAAAAATTCGTCTAATTTCTTGCATATTGAATAAAATAGTTTACAAACACTGGAAATTTGGACAGTGTATTCAGGAATCAAAAAAAAGATTGCAAATAAAATATCTTGATTATCCAACACCACGTTTTCGGACGAAGGATACGAATCTGATGGAAACTTGTAGGTTTTTGGCAACACAAAAGAAACAAATACTTTGGGTGTTAAGGTAAGGATCTTATTTTCAGACAATTTTCGCTTTTTTTCCATCAGTGGATTAATTTTTCATTAAAAAATAATATTTAAAATTATTAAATCATTTAAAAAATTATTAAATGATTTAATAATTTCTAAATCATTTATTATTCTTAAAACGAAATTTGGTAATTCAAAAAACAAAAACTTTCAAACTATTAAAAACATGAAGAATTTTATAATTTACACTTTATTTGTATTATGTTTTATAAATATTTCTATTGGAGGAAGAGTTCGAGATACTAAAAAATTAAATGCGAGATTAGCTCCAGGAGAATATTATACTATGACTGGATGTGGTTGTGATGTTACTGCTGCAACTACTGATTGCCCAAATGCATGCAATGCATTAGATTTATCTCTTGCAGCTCATGAAACAGCTGAAGGAAGAGATGATTTGGCTGCATATAATAATACCGTTACAGATAACATTTTTTATATGTTTGATACAGGATATCTTGGAAAAGGAAAATATCAAGTTAATAACGTTGTAACAAAACTTATTGTAACAAATCCTACATTTAATTTTGATTTTGTAACGATTGAAGGATTGGTTTATGCATGGAATTCAACCACTGGAAGTGTTAGTGGTCATGTATCATTTTGGCTTTATGGGCATACCAATTTTTCGGCTCCATGGGAAAGTATCCTGCCAGGGGTAAAACCAACAAATGTTTATGGAGCATTTAAATATTTTGTTCAAATGGATATTCAAGATGGAAAAGTTGCAAGTGAAAGAGTTTATACAAGACCCGATGAATTGGTCCTAACATTTAAAGTTCCCAAACCATATTGTTATCTAAAACACTTTATGAATTATGGAATAGAAACTCCTCAAATGTATAATGCATGGATAAATCCATATACTTCAACATTTGTCGGAAGATCGTTAACATTTCCAACTTATTATCCAGAAGCATGTCCACCACCATCTTGGGATTAAATAGAAAATCATTGTTCTTTTTTATTTTAATAATAAAATAGTTTCTACGATATTTATATTTTATTTATTATAATAAATCATTTAAGATTTATTATAATAAATCATTTCAGATTGATGAATTAATTTAAAACTTAAAATATTTAAAAGATAAAATCAAAATGGAGAATATACCATATGATATTTTAAATTTGATTTTTCTTCATTTTTTATTGAAAAATAACATAAAAAGATTAAAATTGTTAAGTATTATATCAAAAAATTGGAATAATATTATTCAAAATTTAGAAAATAATAATATATTTCAAAAATTGGTTTTTTCATATGGAATTAATTGGAAATCAATAAAAAATTATTATATATCAAATAAAAATATAAATATAATAAGAAATCCAAGAAAAGTTACGATAGATCTAAAAAAATATAATATAAATGATTTCGATAAGAATCTTATAAAAATAGAAAGTACATTAAAATTTTTATTAATTTATTGTGGAAAACAATTAATTGTATTGGAAATTTTACTTAATTTAAATAATATCGAAATTAAAAAAATAGATGAAATAAATTTTAATGATGTAAATGGAAAATTATATGCAAAAACCGATTATTTATTTATTTGGTATCCAATATTTTCATCAAAAAATATTGATAAAGTAAAAGAAAATCAATATTGTTATATATTAAGTTTTAATTATTTACATGAATATAAGAAAAATATCATTATTTTTCCAAAAGATATGAATAATTCAATAATTGATTACAATTTAAAAAATTTAAAAACAAATGAATCTTGTAATAATAACAATTCTTTTATAATATTTCATATTTATGATAAACTTAAAAATAATTCTAAAAATAATTTTCGAATGTATTTGTTTGATATTGGAAAAGATATTGATTTAAATGATTTAAAATATAAATTGTGTTCATCTAGAAATTATTGTATAGTTAATATAAATATTTGGTTTTTTACCTTTAAAAAACTTTGCAAATCTATTTGGAATGGAAAAGAATTGCAACTTTTGGAAGAATTTGATATTGATTTATCTGATCCATATATAATTAATATAAATGATAATATTTGTTTATTCCAATATTCTTATAATCAAACTCCATCATTCTATTTTGTAAATATTAATGAAAAATATAATTGCAAAATTAAAGGTTTTGATGAGCTTGAACTTGAATATGTTGCTGAAAATATATTTAATCCTATTTACACAAATAATACTCTAATTATTGATTCATCAGACGGAATGATAATTGAACATATAGAAAATATATCAGATTTAAAAAATTGGCTAAAAAATGAAAAATATTTTAAATTAAGAAATGATAAAGAAGCTGTTGTTCATTTTTCAAATGATCTAAAAATATCTAGAATTTCTAGAAATGAAGTTCATTTTAATGTAATACCAGGAAAAATTGCACTATATAAAAATTATTATTTAATGAAAAATTCAAGTGTTCTAGACAAAAATTATTTTTATTCTGCAAACAAATTATCTGAAATACCTAATGATGTTATGCAATTTGGACCTACCTCGTATGGATTCTATTATTTGAGGGAAGATACAAAATTAACTATTTTAAATTATTTACAAAGTGAAAAAAAATCAATTTATTGTTCAATTTCATAATTATTTTGTAAATATTTAAAATAAAGAATTATATGTTGAATCAAATAAATCTTTAAATGAATTTGTAATTAATTTTAATGCTTTATCAGATTCATTAAATGAAAATTTATTATTTAATTCATTCGGAAAAAATGATGTAAAATAAATATAATTTTCGTCATCTATATAAATTTTCAAACAATCTTCCAAAAAAATAAATAATTTTTTTTCATTTATATCAAATTCTAATGTAAAATCTCCATATGGAATCAATTTTCCAATACTTTCGATAAAATTTATTTTAAATTTATCAATAAAAATATCATTATTTAATAATTCATTCATTCGATTTAAAATAATTGGCATAAATATCCTATTTTATTAATGAAATGATTTATTAATAAAATAAGATATTATTAACACAATTAATATTTTTTTATGTAAAAAAAATAAATTGATTTGATAAATATATTTATTTAGGAAATTTGAATTTCATTTAAATGAGATTTAAATAATTCATTTTCTGAATCCTCAATTTTTATAGATTGTTTAATATCAAATAAAATTTTTTCGATATCATCAACCCATTTTTTATTTTGTTTTTCTGAATCATTTGAAGATGAAGTTAAATTTTGTAATTTTAATAATAATTCCAAATTAGAATTTATTTTGGAAAAATTTTCATTTAATTTTTGTAAATAATGATATTCTAATCCTACTCCAATTCCAAGAGCTGAGGTGAATCCAACAGTAGTTATTTGTCTTCCTAAAGTAAATGCACCAAATCCAGAAAAAGTAATTAAAGAGAAAAGTGTAGTTCCTAATCCAATTATAGTTACAATATTTGAAGTTTTGATTCTTTGTTTTGTTTGACCTTTTAATTCAGCTAATTCTAATTGTAATGGATAAAAATGAACCCAAAATAAATTCATTAATTTTGCAGCTATATTGATTCTATATTCATTTATCTTTGGATTATCATTAATATTTTTGCTTAATTCTTTTTTACATGAAATAATTTGATCTAGAATAAGTTCCAAATCTTGAATAATTCGTGAAGTTATAATTTCTTTTCCAACTGATTTTTCAATTTCTTTAATTAAATCATAAGTTTTTTTAATATCCCATATAATTATTGCAATAACAAATCCTTCCAATGATAATAAAAGATTGTGACTATTATAAAGAGTTTCGGAATTTGCTACAATAGCTTCAGCACATTCTTTCGGACTTTTTTTATATATGTCTTCAAAATATTGAGGATATTCATCAACTATTAAATTATTTGAAGCTGGAATTTGTTCCAACATACTATCTGGTAAAACAGATTTAGCGGATGCAACTCCTCCAAAAAAGGAAAAAGTTTTTATGCCAATTGTTTTCAATTTCGATAACATAAAAATATTTTCAAATGAATATTTAATTATAAATCAATTTTTTTATATTAAATGATTTATAAATTAATTTTTTTATATTAAATGATTTATAAATTAATTTTTATTAAATGATATAATAATTTTATATATTAATATATATTTTTGAAAAAGAAAAAATAATTTTATTGAAATTTTTTATTTTTATTTATTAAATGAAATATATAATTTTATAATTTATATTATGCTCTATTTTTTATTTGTAATGCACGAATAGCTTCTTCTTTTTCTTTTCTTCTTTGTTCTTGAATTTTTAATTCATGTTCAAACTTTTTTCTTCGATATGTTTCAACATTTGTATTTATTCTCCATATACTTCCTTCATTTGGTTGTGCGTCAACTGGTTGAAGAGTTGGTTCTAAAATACATTTTCCATCTCTTGTTTGAATTCTATTAATTCCTAATGGATTTGCATTTGGTTCTAATAAGTCTTTTCCAGTTTTATATTGGACAAGATGTTTAACTTTTGGTGCTAATCTTGTTTTAGATGGTCCTAAATTATCAGCATTTACTATTTGACCATTTGAATTTTCACCAAAATCATATTCATCTACAGTTCCCAAATTATCTTTCATAGCAATATTGAAACTTTTATCTCTATCTCCAATTGATTTTTCAATACTTCTCCAAAGTGGATTTACTGGTCTTTCAGGATGAATATTATCTACATTTTGTTCATCATCTGGTGCATCATTAAAAAGAGCATTTGTTTTAATAACTTCATTTGTTTTTTGGATTTCTTTTTTAGAATTATTATTTGTATTTTGAGGATCAAATGGTACAATATTGAAAAATTGAATATCTTCCTTTTCAACTTTTACTTTAGCTTCTTTACGAGTTTTATTTCTTTGTAAAGGAAATGGAATAGTATTTTTACCATCATTTACTTCATAAATCATTTGATTTTTATTATTGTCAATTTTAGGTTTTAACATAGTTATTTATTGTTTTTTTTTTACAAAATAAAAATTTTCCTACTTTTCTTTAACTTTTTTTTATTGAAATTGATATATTTTTTATATTTTCCTCTTATAATTAAATCAATTACTCTTGGATAGTTGTTACTTTGTAACTATAATAATCAATTATATATAAATTTATATTAAATTTATATTAAATTTATATTAAATTTATATTAAAATATCTTTAAAATATTCTTGAAAAATATAATCGATTATCTAAAAAATGAATTAATTTTTTTAAAAAAAACCAATTTTTTAATGTGATTCTTTTTTATTTAAATATATATAAACTGTAAAATAAGCTAATAATCCAAATATTAAAAATAATAATATAATCCATATAATATATGTCATTCTTAATGATGCCAAAACAATTGTCGATGCAATCCATAAAATGGAAGTAGTAACTTCAGTTGCTTGTTTTAAATTCCATATTATTTTATCTTTTATATTTTGATCATCTTTAAACTTTAAATATTTTTTCCATTCCATAATTTGTGAAACAATTTCATACATAGTAATAATTCCAATAGCAGTTCCAGCTGCCACCAATTCTCCTTTACCAAAATCCATAAATTCAATGCTTTCTTTATTCCTAATGATATATAATTTTAAATTTATATCATATACTAACAACAATTATTTCACTTTCAAAATATTTTTATTATAAAATAACTTTTTTCAAAAAAAAATGTTTATAAATAATTAAATAATAGCAATGCAATAGATTCTTGGGATTATTTTTTACAGAAAAATAGATATTTTTCATTAATTTTATAAATATGCAAAAAACCAAAGAAAAAAGTGATATAAATGACATTGAACAAGAAATAAAAAAGCAAATAAGTTTGAAAATAAATGTTTTACGAGAATCAATTGTAAACATTATAGATAAAGATTTTTTGGATTTTCAAAATAATATAATTAATTTGCAAAAAAAGCAAGAACAAGATATAAATGAACAAATAAAGAAAAATTTAACTGAAACTCTTCTTTCATTACAAGATTTAGAACAAAAAGCTACTATACAAACAGAAAAATTATTAGAACAATCGAAAAAATTACAAAATATAATACAAAATGAATCAAGTTTTGAATAAAGTTTTAAATAAAGTTTTAAATAAAGTTTTAAATAAATTTATTTTAAAATTTGCAAATAAAATATTTTTTTTGTTTGACTTTCTTTTAAATTCTCAAATAATATAAAAGGAGATATAATTGGATCACATAATACATGATCAATTATTTTATGTTTATCATTAAACCAGAGATAAAATTGAGAAAGAATAAAAGGTTTATATTTCAAAATTCTTAATAATGTATATATATCATAATCTACCATTTCTAATTCTAATTCTGAACCAGATCCAAAATAAATTTCAATATTATCCCCAACTTTTCTAATGATATAATAAAAGCAAGGTTTATTATATTTTTTAAATTTATCTTTTAAATAAAAATAAGAATCAATGAATTTTCTTTTAATATCTTCTAAATTTTCATATTCCTTAGCATCATAATTATAATAATAATTATATTTAGTTTCCGTAATTGTCAAAAACATATTCTATAAAATTTTTCATAGTTTATTCATTATTATATACCTTTAATTTTTATATTACAAATATAACCTTTTCAAATGTATTAAATAACTAAAATTTTAATAGATTTAAATAAAACCTATATTTTGATAATCAAATTTTTCAAAAAAATAAAATTTTAAATCATTTAAAAATATATAATATTTTATTAAATCATTTAAAATTAATATCATCTATTGAATAATATTATTTTCATAAAAATATTATTTAATTATCGATATTTTCAATTAATTTTTTATGAATAAAAAACGATCTGTTGATCTTACTCATGAAAATAATTCAGATCCAATTATTATCAATATAAATTGCGAAAGAAAATTAAGGGAAAGAAAAACTAAAATTAATTATCATTATTTTAATATAAATAATAATGATAATAATAATGATAATAATGATGACGATGATAAAAAAAATAATGATAAAAAATTAGTAATATCTGATGACGAAAAAGATTTTATTGATGATTTTTCTCAATGTTTTGTCAAAATATCAGATAAAATTATTAGTTTAGAAAGTGTTTTAGATAATTTTGAAAAAACATTTAATGAACAAAAAAATGATAGAGATAAAATTTTTATAATAAGATTTTTAAAAGATTTTAAATCATCAAAAATGGAATATAATAGTGATCTAAAATTATCAAATCTTTATGATCTTTTAAAACAAAAAGATGAAAAAAATAAATTAAAAAAAGAAATTTCATTATTGATATTACAATTAAATAGAATTGTTTCTTTAAATATAAAATCAACATTTATGAAAAAAATATATGATAGAATTCAAAATTCTATAATTAATATGGAAAACGAAATTTTGACATCTTCATTTTTACATGAAGATGATAATATAGAAAAAATGATTTTGAAATATATTTGAAAATTTATTGATTGATCATGAAATACATTAAATTATTATTTTTTTAATTTTAATAAAAAAATTAAACCATATTTTCTATAATACTTATTGGATTTGGTCTTTCATCCATAACATTTGTTAATGTTATAATAGTTTGTTTATCCATTCCAGCTTTTTCAAGAATTGACTTGATTTGATTATTTGGAACTTGTAAATGTTTCATATAAGGTACTTTTTTGCAAACAAAGTTCCATAATTTTCTAATAAAATCCAATTTACTAGATTCAGTAAATATAGGAACTTTCTTTTTCAATGAATGTTTATAAATTGCATCTAAAACTGCTAAAGTTGAATTTTTTCTTAATTCAATAAATCCTAAATCTCTAGATTTATCTTTAAATGATACAAAAGTAGTTCCAATAATTTCACTAAAATAAAGATGATTTTTTTGAAACATTGATAAATTATTTCCTTCTTTTGGCCAATCTTGAGGATTTTGACTTTCTTCACATCCAGTAACAACACATATCATCGGTATTTTTCCTCTAGATATAATATTATGAAATAATTCATAGTTATTAATAAAGTTTTGCGTAATTCTAATTCTAAAAACCATTATTAATAAAGTTAATCCATCAGCATATTTTGATATAGATTCTATAAGATCGATAAATGCAGCTTGAGTAGAAATAGATCCTTTTTCTGGACTTCCCAATCCACAAGAATCAATGAATTCAAAATTATCAAATTTATATTTGCTAGATTTTGTTGTACATCCTTGAGCAGAATTTGCTGACTTTAAATTTTTAAAACTTTCTTCAATATATTCTAAATTTTTTTCGGCTTCACGTCCAACTGGATCATTTTTTAATAATATTTGTCTAATTAAATTTTCAATTAAACTAGATTTTCCAACTCCAGTTTCTCCTACTACAACGATTCTATGTTCTTTATTTGGATCTCTCAATTCTCTTATATCGTTTAATTCTTCTGTTTCATTTCCTAATTTATTTTTGCTTAAAACTTCTTCCATTTTTTTTTGTTAAATATATTAATTTTTGTTATACTTGACTTTTTAAAAAAACCAAATACAGTAATTAAAAAACGGATAAAAAGTTCGCTTTGATACTTTTTCAGTTTTGAAACTTTAAAGAAAAAAAATTATATTTAAAAATAAATCATTTATAATTTA
>Ga0182030_10022255_pt1 | contig 11810 bp, 10 predicted proteins | sample 812S3MmetaG_FD_121299 | JGI IMG/M metagenome (GOLD analysis project Ga0182030, IMG submission 121299) | Permafrost microbial communities from Stordalen Mire, Sweden - 812S3M metaG (Illumina Assembly) | ecosystem: Environmental > Terrestrial > Soil > Wetlands > Permafrost | place: Sweden... | reverse complement strand
TGCGCCTCATAGAATTTGCTGCCATAGACGGCGTCCCAGGCCGGGGCCATATTAAATGGCGAAGGAGTCGCGGGCGGTTGAGGATCGGAGAAGCGCTGTTTGCCAACACTGTTGACGAAGGCGCAACTGACCTTCTCGCCGTCGGCAATCGTTGCGTAGAAGTTGTTCACTTTCACGCCGCCAGTAACCTTCGCGGCAAAGACTGGCGGCGGGGATAGCTGCGCCAGCGGCCCCTGCACGGGATATAACTTCGCGTAGGCGTGGCAACCGGTGAGAATCAAGGTGCAGAGGGCGACAGATGCAGCAATAGAGAGCGCGGAGAACCCAAGTTTCAAGGCATTGCCTCTTTCCTAAAAAGGCGTTTGGCCGGTACTGCCAACATGGACGCTCCACTCAGTCTGTAAGTTTCGAGTTAGCTGCGCAGAGTTATAGGCGTGTAAGGCGCCGGATACGCTGGCCCAATATACTCAGCGCGCGGACGGATGAGCCGATTGTCGTCGAGCTGCTCGATAACATGCGCAGCCCAGCCCGAGATGCGGCTCACCGCGAAGATAGGCGTAAAGAGATCCACGTCGATGCCCAGCGTCGTATAGGTCGAGGCGGAGTAGAAATCCACGTTGGCGTTCAGGTGCTTTTCGGCGTTGATATAAAGCTCGATCGCCCTGGACCACTCGTACCACTTACCCACGCCAGCGTCCTTTGAGAGCTTTTCGCTCATCCTGCGCAGGTGCGTGGCGCGGGGATCTTCGGTCTTATAGACGCGATGGCCAAAGCCGGAGACCTTCTTCTTGGCGGCGAGCATCTCGCGCACGTATTCGACCGGGTCGGCCCCCGCGTCATTGATGGCGTAGAGCAACCGCATCACCGCCTCATTGGCGCCGCCATGCAGCGGCCCCTTGAGCGCGCCGATAGCTCCCGTAACGGCCGAGTGAATATCCGAAAGCGTAGCGGCAATCACCCTGGCAGCAAACGTGGAGGCATTCAGTTCGTGGTCGGCGTGCAGAATCAGCGCTACGTCAAGCGTCTTGGCAGCGGTTTCAGAAGGCTTTTCGCCATTCAGCATCCACAGGAAGTTGGCGGCGTGGGTCAGCGTGGGGTCCGGTTCCACCACTTCGAGTCCCTTGCGCAGCCGGTCGTAGATGGCCACAATCATCCCTACCTGCGAAGTGAGCCGGAAGGCCTTGCGAACATTCGAGTCATGCAGACTGTCGGCTTCGTCCACGTCATACATGCTCAACGCGGAGACAGCGGTGCGCAACACTTCCATGGGCGTCGCGCCCGGAGGAAAGCTCCTGAGCAGCACCACAATGGCCGGGTCAATCGTCCGCGAGGCGGCCAGTTGCGCCGTAAAGTCCTGCAATTCGGCTTCGTTGGGCAGGCGTCCGAACCATAACAGATAGGTCGTCTCTTCAAAGGTGGAGTGCTCGGCCAGTTTATGGATATCTATCCCGCGATACGAGAGAATGCCGGCGTCCCCATCAATCCAGCAAATGCCAGAGTTGGCGGCGACAATACCTTCGAGTCCTTTTCCAGCTACTGCGGTCGACATAGTGTTTGTTGCTCCCAGTCTTTGAATTAGAGGTTTGCCGCCTGGAAAAGTCAACCCCGAGGTTGGGCGCGCGGGCCGGTCGTGCGGGCCAACCGGGAAAGTTCTGCCATTCAGGGATCGTGCGGGGAAACAGAAGTCAAAACTCTTTATAGCGCAGCCGTTCCATGATTGTCACTTTCACGCCCAGAGAATGAGGTTCTACGCGTGGCTGGCGAACCAAAGCAGGCTCAATTTCAATGTACTGGATCATTTCGGCACTCCCGCAGGCTTGCAGAAAGTGTATAGAAAGTAGATGGATACGAGGAATCTACCCGAAAATTCCGTCGCGGGTGCGATCGTTTTCAGTATCCTTAAACCGACAGGCGCGCTGCTCCGTCTACATTATGGAACGGGCCGGGCGCGTCAGGTATCCAAATATGGGGCACCAAAACAGGCGCGGGGCCGAAGCCTCTGCCAGCTATCTCAGCGGTAAAGAGACAGCCCGGGCCAACGAAAGGCAACATCATGAGCGAATTTGAAACTCCCCCTGGCAGATCCGTTTCCGGTGCATTGATCGGCGTAATCGCGGCAGCCCTGCTACTGGCATTGGGCGGACTGGCCTGGACCTATGCGCTTTCGAACAAGATCATCAAGCAGGAAGCGGCCATCGACGCCACCAATGAAGAGAACACCAAGCTGAAGTCCCAGTTGCAGGAGACCAACGCGCGGCTCAAAGTGGCGACAAATGAGCTGGGCCAATCCCTCGGCCTCACCCAGAAGCAGCTTGAGGCCAAGACCCAGGAAGTGTTGAGCCGCGAACAGGCTGACAGCAAGCGCCTCGAATCCGCCAACAAGCAGGCGCAGCAGCAGATCAGCGCCGTTTCCAGCCAGGTTTCAGATGTGAAGACGGACGTGGGCGGCGTGAAAACCGATGTAGCCAAGACCCAGAGCGACCTGGCCACGGCCGTCAGCCAGTTGACGACCATGCAGGGAGACCTCGGCGGCCACACTAGCCTGATCGCCCGCAATCATGACGAACTGGAGCTGCTCAAGCACAAGGGCGACCGCAACTACTACGAGTTCACATTAGTCAAAGGCAGCAAGAAGCCGGTAGGCACGGTTAGCCTGGAGCTGAAGAAGGCCGACGCCAAAAAGAGCCAGTTCACGCTGGTGGTCTATTCGGACGACAAGAGCTACGAGAAGAAAAACCGCAATCTGAATGAGCCGCTGCAGTTTTACGCAGGTAAAGACCCCTCGCTCTATGAAGTGGTCGTGAATTCGGTGAGCGCGAAGAATACCGTCACAGGGTACTTGTCGGTGCCGAAGTCTGCTCCCGTGCCGCCTTCAGTCAATTAGTCGGCTATCGTAAAACCCGAACATTCCAAGGCCCCCAAATTGATAACTTGGGGGCCTTGGCGTGTTTGAGCAACTTGGAGTCCCGTGCTCACCCTACTGTTCCGTGATCGGCCCCTTGGGCTGCAGAACGAGATTGGGGTGGTATTTGAATTCGATGGTAAAGCTCAAGTCCTTCTTCGCGGCCCACTGCGCCTGACTGACGTGGAAGGACGAGACGATCATGCCGTCCGCAACCTGGCCGGGAGCGATGACTGTTTCGCGCAGCAGCGGTTTGCCGTGCAGCCCAGCAAGCTGCGGGTAGGCGATAAAGATGCGGTCGAAGTCGATGGCGCCTGCCGCATAGCTCGAATGCTCGCCATCGTCGAAGGTAGCGTTGGTCAGCAGGTTGCTGATCACGATAGCCTGATCGCTCTGGTTCCGCACACGGATTGAGGCAAAGACCAGCACCTGATCGAACTGCTCCGTCGGCCCGGTAACGCCATTGGCGTCATGGGGCGTAGTCAGCGTGTGCACGCCATGCGCCCAGACCTGCACCGTCTCACCCACCGCCACCGGAGGCTTGCGATTGGCCAGCAAAAATGCCGTGATACCCACCGAAACCAGCACAAAGGCAACAATGGTGGTAACAACAATGTAGCTGCTGCCTTTGGCCAGGTCTTCGCCGTCGGAACTGGCGTCGTGCTCGTGGATCGGATCGTTTTTGATTTGGAGGAGGCTCATAGTGGTGTGTCTCACGCAGATCGTCGTCTATCTGTTTTGAAGGGTACGGGCTTTAGCCCGTACGTAAATCTCGCAAAAGCAATGGGGCTTTAGCCCCCGAGGGAATGCCGGTCCGCTGATCTCTGCCTTTGTAGGGCGCGCAAAATGGACTCAATCATTGAGACACTACAATAGCGACCTAAGTTTACTCCGATTTCAGATGCGCGGCGCAGGAATTCGGAGCGCACCCCGGAGCGCGTCATGGTCGCGGACGCAGCGCAGCCAGAAATTCCGCTGGGCCGAGGGTATTGAGCACGTCCCCCGGCGTAAGCCACGCTCGGCGCAGTTGGCGGACGCCGTACTTCATCTTTCCCAGGTGCCGGGTGTCGTGCGCATCCGTATTGATGACGATCTTGCAGCCCAGTTCCTTCGCCAGCCGCAAATCACGGTCGCTCAGGTCCAGCCGCTCCGGAGCGGCATTGTGCTCCACAGCCACGCCAAGTTCGGCCGCGCGGCGCAGCACTGCCGGTAGATCGATGGCAAACGGCTCCCGGCGCAGCAGCAGCCGCCCGGTGGGATGCCCGAGGATGCGCGTGTAGGGATTCTCCAATGCGCGGATGACGCGTGCCGTGGTCTCCTCTTTCGATTGGTTGAAGAGCGTGTGCACACTGGCAACCACCACGTCCATCTCGGCCAGCACGGAATCCGGCAGATCCAACTCGCCGTCCCCGAGAATGTCGACCTCGATGCCGGTAAAGACGCGAATCCGACCCTCCATCTCCCGGTCCACCTGGCGGATTTGCTTAACGTGCTCAAATGCCCGCTCTTCGTTCAGTCCGTTGGTCATTGCCAGATTCTTGGAGTGGTCGGTGATGGCGATGTAGGCATAGCCCAGCGCCAGCGCAGCGTCGGCCATCTCGCGAATGGAGTTGTGGCCATCAGTAGCGTAGGTGTGCATGTGCACATCGCCGCGAATGTCCGCCTGCTCGATCAGCACTGGCAGTTGATGCCGCGCCGCCGTCTCGATCTCGCCCAGATTTTCGCGCATTTCAGGCGCCATCCAGTCCATGCCCAGCGCCGCATAGATCGACTCCTCCGTCTCCGCCGCAACCACGGAATTGTCATCCAAACGGGCCAGCGCCCACTCGCTCAGCGTATAGCCCATCTTGAGCGCCCGCTGCCGCAGCGAAACATTGTGCATCTTGGAGCCCGTAAAGTACTGAAGTGCAGCGCCATAAGAACTTGCCGGCAGCAGCCGCACATCCACCTGCAGGCTGTTCGCTAGATAAAAGCTCACCTTGTTTTCGCCCTTGGCAATCATGTCGCGAATTCCGGGGTAAGCAGCCACATACTCAACCGCTGCCGAGGCATGGCCCGCTTCGCACGCAGGCCCGGTCACCAGCAGATCGAGATCCCCATTGGTCTCTCGCCCGCGTCGCAGCGACCCCGCCGGCGTTACCCGCTCAATACCGTCGAAGGCCAGCAAATACTGAATGATCCGGTTCGCCGACTCTTCCGCCTCATCGATGCGGAAGCGCCCAACGCTCTTGCGAAAATCCTCAATCCCCTTGCGCAGCTTTTCAATCTGTTTTTCGCCCATGCGCGGCAGCCCGTTGAGCCGTCCTGCATCGATCGCCTCGGCCAGCGCGTCGATCGAGGAGATCTTCGCCGCGTCCCACAAGAGCGCGACCGTCTTCGGCCCCATGCCGGGCAGCTTGAGCAGGTCGAGAATGCCGGCCGAGTAGCGCTCCAGCAACTCGTCGCGCAGGGGCAGGGAGCCGGTGGCCACGGCCGCCTGAATGTTCGCCGCCATCCCTTTCCCAATGCCGGGAATCTCCAGCAGTCTGGCCAAGTCGCCAGAGACAACTGCAAGCTCGACGGTGCTCTGCTCGGCTGCGTCGGCCGCACGGCGGTAGCTGCGAATGCGAAAGGGGTCGCCGCCGCTGATTTCCAGCAGATCGCCGGTTTCCGTCAGCAGGCGCGCGATTGTCAGGTTGTCCATGCAAGCAAAGTTCTCCGTGGACAGTATGCGCGACCAGAGGCCGCAAAGGCTAGTGTCCCGGGTCTGTAACTCATTCAAGAGATGTTGTCATCCTGAACGCAGTGAAGGATCTGCTTTTTCAGCGATTTACGCCGTCCGACCCCCGCAAGTCACTCCATTGAAATTCCGGATCTGGACATTAGAGGGCCGGCAATCACCGTCCGATTAGAAAACATAAACAATGGCCAGCGTTACTTAAGAGGACTCTTGGGAAATCCTAGGTTTGCCGATACCGAGATTAAGGCGGAACTCATGAACAAACTCTCATCTTCTCTCGCTCTTCTCGGACTTGCCCTGCTGGCATCCACACAGAACTCCAGCGCGCAGACCTCCATCCCGGTCGATCACCACGAACCGATCACGATCCATATCGTCGATGCGAAGAATGGGCAGCCGCTGGCCTATCTGCATGTGGTCTTGGCGGGCGGTTACGATCGCCAAGATCTGGAAAAGCACATTTGGCATGAGGACGCGATGACCGACGAACACGGAGTCATCCGTCTGCCGGCGGCGCTACTCAATCTGCCGTGGCTCCAGGTGCTCACGCCGAAGTCGAACGCATGCAAGGCCAATCCCTACGCGCAAATCTTCAGCGTGGAGCGCATGAGAATCGACGGGCTGAGTACTCCCAACCGCTGCGGCGAGATCAGCGTCGTCGATCAACCGGGAGTATTCACCTTCTTCGCCCATGAGCAAAAGCAGAAGATTCCACGCGCCGCGCCCTTCGCCGACGTAGTCGCTGCGGAAGCGTCAAATGGCGGCGGCCCAAGACTCCTGATCCGCTAACCTGGTAACCGGCCCAAAAAGCCGAAAACGACCGGATGAACTGGAAATATCGGATTGCCGCCTTAACAGGCTGCGCAGAAAAACCATTTGGCAAGGCTTTGTAAGAGGGTACGACTGGTAGGTCTGGGTTTCAACCCAGACAAATCGTGCCGATAAAGCCAATCAAATTAACAGGGCTTTAGCCCCTGACGGAAGCTCACGACGAGGTTTCAGCCAATTCTGGGAGTTTTTGCCCCAGCCGGTTTAAGCCCCCGCCTGCCGACACCCCGGCTGCGATTTCCTTCCAGAAATCGCAGCCACACCTCTAAGCGGCTGCAGATGCAGTGTCCTTATGCCGGGTAACTGTGTCGGCTTGAGGACCTTTCTGGCCGTCAACGATGTCGAATTCCACCTCATCGCCCTCTTTCAACGACTTGTATCCGTCCACTTGGATAGCGGAGTAATGTACGAAGACATCCGGTCCGTCTTCCCGACCGATAAAGCCGAAGCCTTTGGCGTTGTTGAACCACTTGACTGTGCCTTTGTATTGAGCCACAGGATTTCACCCTTCCTTTTCCTCAAGGCTGGCGACATCTGGGGAAGCCGCTTACTCTTAGAGACGCAGAAAGTATGTGAAAAGTTGAGGCGGATATCCGCAGTTATTTCACGAAATAGAAACCCCGAAACGGCAATCAGTTAAATTTCGCCAACTCCGCGCAGTTGCGGTTGCTTATTTTCGTTTGATTCCCAGCTTGCGGGCGTAGAGCAGAACTGCGCTCAGCGTCTTGCCATCCAGGATTTTCCCTTTGTCCACCATCCCCAGCAGTTCGGAAAGCTTGACCAGCCGGAAGTCGATTTTCTCATCCTCTTCTGGATGCGCGTCCCCGGCGACAAGACCCTCAGCGAGAAAAACCTTCATCGATTCACCCAGAAAACCAGGGCTGGCAAAATACTCGACCAGCGGAGACCACTTCTTCGCGGAGTAGCCCGTTTCCTCGCTAAGTTCTCGCTTGGCTCCGTCCAGCGGAGCTTCCCCGGCATCCAGCTTGCCCGCCGGCAATTCCCACAGGGACTGGCCGGCAGCGTGACGATACTGCTGCTCAATCACAACCCAGGGATCTTTCTTTCGCTTGCCAGGGTCGACGGCCAGGATCACCACCGAGCCATTGTGCTTGATGACGTCGCGGTATCCCTCGCGACCGCTCGGCTCGACGATGTGGTCGCGCTGCACCCGAAAGAGCGGCCCTTCGTAGGCGACCTGGCTGTCAAGCAGCTTGGCGGTCTCCTCCGGGATAGGGGTCGAAACAGCCGCGGCCTTCTTCACAGCCTTGGGCGTTTTCGCGGCTTTAACGGCCGATTTCGCGACTGGCTTCGCGGCGATTTTCGTTTTTTTTGCGGTCGTGGCGGCCTTTGCGGTCACTTTAGTCGTCGTACCCGGCTTGGTCGCCTCTGCGGGCTTCTTGGTGGTGTCGGCTTTCGTCTTAGTTGCTTTCTTCGCTGTCGTCATTGTTTGCTAGCTCCAGTTCCCGGTTCGAGAGATTGCATCTCTTTCATTGTCAACATTTACCGTATCACCAACCCAATCTTGGCGATATTGCGGTTTTGCTCAATCTTGCTCTCACTCTCAATTCCGGTCTGAACCGGAGCTCCAGCGCAACAACGCAGACAATACGACTGAAGCTGCTCCGCCGGTTCCATGCGAGTTCACTGCATCCCCACGGCCCTTTGGCGCATCCGTTAGGCTGGTAATGCCGTTTAAACTCGATTGAGAGCACGGTGTCCCCACGGCTCCAGAATTCCAGATCCAGATTCCCAGCTCCAGAACCGGAAAGATCCCGCAGTGAACGCTGAATGCTTCCCCACCACCGTCGTGCCGGGGCTGTCCCGGTTGTACTTGGATTACTGCGCCGGGGAGACGCCTCTGCGTGCCCCAGGCCAAGCATGGTACGGCGGCCAAACCAGCGCAGGTCCCAGAGATCGCAGTTGGCAGCGAGCACAGCATCCGCACTCCGCCAGCCACCGGGACCAACTGGCAAATCTGCTGGCGTCGCAGAATCCCGCGCTTCCCGAGGCATTGGCCCAGCTTCGCGCCGGAGCCAATCTCGTCGTGACCGGCCAGCAGGTAGGCCTCTTCGGCGGGCCGCTCTTCACACCCAACAAGGCTGCGACAGCCATTGCCCTGGCCAAGGAAGCCTCCGCCGCCGGTTACCCGCATCTGCCCGTCTTCTGGCTCGCTTCTGAAGACCACGACTTCGCTGAAGTCAATCACGTCACCTTCCCCATTCGCCACGAATTGCGCAGGCTCACCTATGACTCCGCGCCCAACGCCGCGCTTCCAGTCGGCGGCTTGGTTCTGGATGAGTCAATCGCGCCCCTGATCGACCAGGCACAAGAACTGCTTGGTTACTCCGACACGACGGAGTGGCTGGCAGCCGCCTATCGGCCAGGAAACACGCTGGCCGGAGCGTTTGCCGAGTTCTACCGCAACGTCTTCTCGCATCATGGACTGCTGATCCTCGACGCCTCCAGACGCGAGGCGCATCGTCTCGGCGCGCCGGTCCTCGCAGCCGCCATCGAACGTGCCGATGAGCTGCACTCCGCGCTACTCGACCGCAACCGCGAGTTGCAGACCGCCGGGTACCACGCACAGGTCGCTGTAGCCGATCACGGAAGCCTGCTCTTTCTCCTCGACGCGCATACCGGAGCCCGCAACGCACTCAAGCGCACCGCAGCCTCAGCGGCTGAGCCGGCAGGCGTGTGGCAAGCCGGACGCGACAAGTTTTCGACCGATGAATTGCTGGGAATCCTGGCTAGTGAGCCGGAACGCATCTCGCCCTCAGCGCTGCTCAGGCCTCTCTTTCAAGACCAGATTCTGCCCACCTCTGCCTACATCGGCGGACCGGCGGAGATCGCCTACTTTGCCCAGTCCGCAGTCCTCTATGAACGCATCCTGGGCCGGCTGACTCCCGTTCTGCCCCGGCTTTCGACCACCCTCATCGAGCCGGCAATCGCCCAACTGCTAGACCGGCATGAATTGAGCTTTGAAACCATCCTGGCCAGTACAGAGGAGTCGCTGGCGCAGCGTCTCGCAGCCCGCGCAATTCCCATTGCAGGCAAGAAGCTGCTGGCTTCGGCAGGCAATGCTCTGGACGCCGAGTTGACCGGATTGACCGCCTACCTGGCCGATCTGGACGAGGGATTAGGCCGCTCCGCCGGCATTTCCGCCAGCAAAATGCGCTACCAGATGAACCGCCTGCGCCGCATGGCCGCCAATTTTGAACTGCAAAAGGAAGCCTCGCTTTCCCGCCATGCTCAGGCAATCACCCAGGCTCTCCATCCGCACGGTGAACTGCAGGAGCGGTTGATCGGCGCGGCATATTTCCTGGCCCGCTACGGCAACCCACTGGTCGACGAGTTGGTCCTCGAGGCCGCCGACGGCTGCCCTGGCCATAAAGTGATTCGGCTGTAAACTGCCCGGTGGTAAAGTGATTCCCTCGACCCCGGTTTGGAGAAGATGATTATTCATTTTGCTTAGGCGGCAGACTCGATCACCGATGATTGTTTATCGGTATTTGAAGGGTACGGGCTTTAGCCCGTACATAAACTTCGCGGAATCAGTGGGGCTTCAGCCCCTGAGGGAACGCCAATCGGCCCGCCTCAACCCTTGAAACCGCTGAAATTGGACCCTTCATGAAGACACGAGACTGGATCAAAACCCGGCAGACTCGGCCTGAGCAAAATGAATAATCAACTTGGAGAAAATCCGTGCGCATCGCTTATCTCATCTTGTCCGTCTCACTCGCGCTTACAACGTGCGTCGCAGAGGCTAAATCCGACCCGAAGCCGCCCCCTGCATCCAACTCCTGCCCGGAGGCCTCCGCCAGCGACGAATTTCTCGGCATTTCCACCATCCGCCTGTGGCCCGGCGACGCGCCCGGCGCCAAGGGTACAAACTGCGACGACATCCCAACGCTGTCGGTACTGCGTCCTCAGCCTGGGCACGAAAATGGCAGCGCAGTCGTCATTCTGCCAGGTGGCGCCTATATTGGCCTGGCCGCGATTCTCGAAGGCAGAGAAGTGGCAGACTGGTTCACCTCTCGCGGATTCACAGCCTTTGTGCTTCGCTACCGGCTTGGACGGAAATACCTGCTTCCAACGCCGCTCATCGACGCGCGCCGCGCAGTCCAACTGGTTCGCGCCCGCGCTCGCGACTACCACGTTGCCCCCGGCCGCATCGCCATCATCGGCTTCTCCGCTGGCGGACACCTCGCCGCGCTCTCGGCCACCCAGCCCGTACCCGGCAACCCGGACGCGGATGACCCTATCGAAAGAGTCTCCAGCAAGCCGAACTATCTGATCCTCGGCTATCCATGGATCGGCGCCATCTCACCCAACACCGCCCATCTGACCTACTGCAAGGTGCTGGATGTCATGGATAAGTGCGAAGAGTTACAGAAAGCCTATTCACCTGACTTGTTCGTCACCAAAGACACCCCGCCAACCTTTATCTATCACACCACCGAGGACGCAACCGTCCCCGTGGAGCAGGCGCTGAGCTTCTATAACGCACTACTCAAGTCCGGCGTTTCCGCAGAACTGCACATCTTCGCCCACGGCGCCCACGGCAGCGGCCTCGGCATGGGCAACGCCGCACTCGACCAGTGGCCAGCGTTGCTAGAAACCTGGCTCCGCGACCGCGGCTTACTGACAATCGATGCCGCCGCCACCGGCCATTAGTGATGTGTCTCAAACAAACGATCGTTTATCCGTTTTGAAGGGTACGGGCTTTCAACGCTGCGGAAAGACCATTTCTTTGGGTAGGCCGGAGAGTTATCTCCGGCATAAACGCAATAAAATCAACGCGGCCTTTAGGCCCAGAGGTACGCTTTCTATCGATTTCACCGACTTTCTAGGGTTTTTCCGCAGCCTGTTTAGCCCCTGAGGGAACGCCAATCCACCGGCTTCAGCCTTTGGGGCTGCTGAAAATGGATCGAATCATTGAGGCACTCTACTTGTGTCCCGAGTTCCTGAATCTGTCTAAGAACCTTTGTCATCCTGAACGCAGTGAAGGATCTGCTTTTTCAGCGATTTACGCCGTCTAACCCTCGCAAGTTACTCCATCGAGCTTCCGACTCAGGAAATTAACTCGCTGCCGTCGGTTCTTCGGTCGAGCTAGTGGTGTCCGCCGCTAAAACGGTCTTGTATGTTTTGTGAAAGGGCACGACTTCAGTCGTGCCGATAAAGCCAATCAAATTCACAGGGCTTTAGCCCCTGAGGGAACGCCAATCCACCGGCCTCAGCCTTCGGGGCTGCTGGAATTAGCCCGCATTTCTCACAGCAGCAGAGCGGCGGCGTTTTCTTTTGGATTTTGTCCGGTGTTGGGTGGCTTTAGGGCATTCCGAGGAGAGGTGGTTGCGATAT
>Ga0182030_10022253_pt1 | contig 11811 bp, 14 predicted proteins | sample 812S3MmetaG_FD_121299 | JGI IMG/M metagenome (GOLD analysis project Ga0182030, IMG submission 121299) | Permafrost microbial communities from Stordalen Mire, Sweden - 812S3M metaG (Illumina Assembly) | ecosystem: Environmental > Terrestrial > Soil > Wetlands > Permafrost | place: Sweden... | reverse complement strand
ATCAAATCCCAACATGTCCCTAGCATACCCTCAACATGTCCCCCAGAATGTCCCACAGCCAACCAAGCTTCACGGCTTCTAGATACAGTCAAATCTCACGGAAAAGGGAATTAGGGAATAAAAGAGCAGTGTTGGGGTATTTGTAGGCAGTGAATCATCTAAGATGCGCTTGCCAAAAAGATGTATCAAATAATGTTTATCACATTTAATTCTATGCGGTAAGCGACAGATCGCGGGATTCTATGAAAGAGAAGTAAGCTGCAACGGAACTCTTCCTAAATATACTGGAGTTTTCTGCCTACTTATTTGAAGGCGGTGGGATTAACAATGAAAAGCTGCCGTCCAACTCTGCATGAGCAGTCCAGAGTTCCTCGTAGCTTCGATCTTTGAATCAGGCAAACTATGACTTCATACTCACTTCATACAAAAACGTCTCAAAAAAAATCTTAAAACCATCCATAAATTCTCGTTAAAAACAAAGGCTCTAAGGCCCGTTCAATACATTCCCACAATCCACTCCATCAGCATCCAACATCGAACCCGCTCTCAAAATTTCTTCTCGTATTCACTGTCAGAGGAATTCTCGTACCCTCCTCCTTCTCAACCTCCCTCAGCTCCTTCGAAAGCTCCCCCAGCTCCTCAATCGCATCTCGGAAGCTATCATCTTTCTCAATCGCCGACGCGACATTCTCGCCATCTCCCCATTTCTCGATCAATTGATGTAACAAATCGCTGAGGTGACTTTGAAATGTAGAACGGATTCTGCTGTTGTTCTTCTTGATCTCAGCCTGAGAGGGGTGGCAAGTTATCGTAGACTCTGTTGTGCTGGATATTGTTGGAGTGGAACTGGCGGCCCCGTCTGCTGCTTCAGCAACTGTTTTTGATTTGGTTCCATCCTGTGACTCTTTATCCTCGACAACTAGTTCACCAATTGTTACCATTTCCCCCTCAATCAACACTTTTGCGACCCGACTATCATCACCACAACCTTCCTCACCCCGCCACTCACACTTACACCCACACTCGCCCAAATCCCGTAAATCTTCATCCCCACCCTCCCCCGCTTCCCGCAACTCTTCTCCATTGATTAGTAACTTTGGAATCTCATTCTCATCATCCTCGCCACATCTCTCACACCAACATTGTCCATTCTCACCCCACCAATCTCCATTGCCACAGCCCTCTAACCCATCCTCATCCGGATCCTCCACATCACCCCAATCCCCCTTCCTCCTCTCCACCAAGTCCCTCAGCTCCCACCCCACCTTCTCACCACTATCCACCAACCCTTTCCAAGCCCCTGCCCCATCACCTTCCTTAAGCTGGTTCACAAAGTCCCACACCAACCCATCAACACCATCCCTCCACTTCCTCACTTTATCTAAATCATCTAACTGGTCTAATGTCAAACCATACTCTTCCTCCAAGTCAAAGTCGGAGATGGTGATCGTAGCGGCAATCTTCCTCAACTCATCGGATAACTCCCCCGAAACAACCTTCTCACTTTCTTCTTCTCCAATTTTGGTTGCGATCTCTTCGTACATCTTGGTGAATTCCGAGAGGACGGTAGTATTTTTTGTGAGAAGTTCTTCCCAGTCCCCTTCTTGAGTGAGGAATCTCTCCCACCGTCCCTTCGCCTCCTCAACTATACCCCGCATATCCGTCAATACTTCCTTAAGATCATCACCCAATATTACCAACGCCTCATCCGCACTCTCGGGCGCTGGACCAAATAATGCCTTGCGAGTGGTGTGGGCATGTGTACCCCAGGAGAGGAGCTCTGTTAAGAGGGAGGGAGTGGGTGGTTTGGCTGGGTTTGAGGGGCTGGATGGAGAGAGGGAAAGGAGGTAGTTGAGGACGAGTGGCGTGGTTAGGCTGTGCAGCTGGTGGGTCAAGAGGCGGGTTGAGAGGGGGGCGAACGTGTTTGAGTTGTGGAAAAGGGCGCTAAGGGAGGACGTTAGGTTGGCCGTAGCGATGGGAGGAGTGGGTGTTCCTGTGACAGCTGGGGGTTCCATAGCAGGCGAGGGCTCTGCGGCTTGAGCACTAGCGGGACTGGAAAGTTGTTGGGTTTTGGGAACGGTAGAGGGGGGTGTGGATGTTGGGGTTTGGGAGAGGGCGGCTGGCGATGCTGGAGTTTCTGACATCGCGTCGTTTCAACTGGTGATGATAATGATGATATAGACTTCTTTGGTGGATCAAGATGTTTAGGTTTTGCTTATAAAAATTTCGTTGAGTGCATTAGACGATGCTCGGAAGGAGTAGGTGGATTAAGAAATATAGTTCTAGCAGTATTGGAGTTTGAGAGCAAGATATACACAGGCCACTGTCAATGAGCCACTGATGACTGTAACCCAAGACCAGTCATCAGATCTCTGAATCATTTCAAGGCGGTGAATGTGTGGGCAGGTAGTAATAGAAACTCGCATGACTAGAGGTTGAAGATTGGGACTTCCGACTTGGCCACGGATTGTGGAGAGGACAGGGGCAACAGGAGCACATAAGACCACCAGTATATGAACGGAAACCTTGATAGCCCACTCAACGAAATGCACCGAAGAAGATAGACAACAAACCCTCACGACCCCTCTCCGCCCTCCCCATTCTCAAACTTCCTCTCCCGGCTTCCATTTGCAGTCTGCCCTCTCCCTTTATTTCCATCTGCATTTTCCCCAACCTCCGTATCCCAAATCCTAGGAACAACATTTAACCCACTTTCTTTCGCCACATCCGCGGGTGCCGGAACGTAAGCTTTGAACTCTGGGGTATAATCATAATCAGGGTGAATAGTGCGTCTTTCGTGACTTCTTCGCATTTTTAGAATTAAGATTTCCAATACGATTGCGGTGATGAGTAAGGAGTCTTGTTTGGACTTGAGAAAATGGAGGTAATGGTATGTACTAGGAGGGAATTTACAGGAGTGATGTTGGTTTATTGCTAATGTGATTGAGGACGAGAATGGAAAGCGGGCTTGTGAATAGTGAGGGGACATTATTTGCACGATGGACTGGGTATTGAATAATGATTGAGGAAGATGGTGAATACGAGATGATGTTAATAACGATGCTGTCACTTGACGGGGATCGAATGGTAGTGAGGATATTAATCACAGAGCACAGGTTGAGATTGTCCCCACGACGCGTTGATTCATTGAATGTTCATTGCATTCTAAAACGAGTATCGACGGTATGACCAGCCCAGGCATGCCAGCCATCCGTCCATCCAAGGACGCCCGCTAAATTAGATTTGCAAATACATTGGCCGCAAATAGCGTGCCATCATTCATACAAGCAGTGCTCAGACCATGAGATCTGGCAGACCAAAGCTGTTGCTTGGTTGTTACCCCTCATTCGCTTCATATGATCTATCGCTCTTCGGCAGACAATGTTGATCATGTAAAGCCAAGGGTACTTCATGTACTGCATCCCGTATTAACATCGAGTGAACGAGTTGATATCCGTGAGTACCGTCTCAAGTAACCAGGAATCAGAATCTGCTATTCCGACTCTCAAACTCCAATGCTGCCAGGGCCATAACTATTCTGACGTGCGAAGGAAGCTTGCGCCAAGTTCGTGACAGCCTTTTGTTTGTTAGCCATGCAATGCTGTGAAGTAGCAAACTACAAACCTTTTTAGGCCGTTTGCGACCCGCACGATCATCGCCATCACCGCCAGTAGAATACCCAGTCTCGTCGTCAACAAAACCCTCGCCATAACCCTCAAAGCTTGCATCGCCATATGTACGTTTCTTAATATTCCGCTTTGGTCTGGGTAGTTCAGCCTTGCCTGAGCGTTGACTACCAGCACTAAGCGGTATTGGTGTTCTGCTTCCATTCTGTACGACTTTCGCTGAATCAGGCTCTTTAAGACCCAGTTCACCGAGTACCTTGGGATTCCAGACATCTTTCGGAATTGCCCCCCTGGCCATTGTCACAGCTTTGCCAAGGCTGGACAGAGATGCTTCGGGTATGCCTTTCTCTATTTCCTTCGAGACCCTACCAAGTTGGTTATCCCATGCTTCGGCTGGTTGGCTCATCATCGACCACAATGAGTCTGGTGCCTCGATTTCTTTCTTGTCCGCCTCGAAATTGCCACTAAGTTTTAGAATCTTGCTAATGTAGTTCTTGTAGGTTTTTCGAATTATCTTTTTCGTTCCATCTGCGTTGGTACGGGCGACGGTCTGCGCGATATCACTCAGACCATAGCGCTCGAATAGATCTTCTGAGAATGGTACGGGACCAGCTGGATGAGCTGCACATCAAAATCCATGTTAACCAAGTACTCCTGTAAATGATGTGCAAGGGGCTTGATACAAACAACGCCTAACCAGACGAAGAAATGGAACATCTCTTGGAAAGAAGGGAGTCTTACGAGTTCTGCAGAGAAGGTATTTTTGGCCAACATCTAGATGAAGGTCGTTAATACTGATCCTGCCGTCCTCGATGTGAACTTTCTTCTGCTCTCGATCTCCATGATCTTCGAGGTCGCGCTTGCGCTTATTGGAAGATTCTTCACTATGCGCCGCCTCTGCCATTAGATCGTGAGTAGTAGTCATGCTACCGTTGATGCTGTGTGCTGGAGTGGGTAACGAACTCCCGGTTCGAGGTGACGTTGTTGGTTTGGGGGGGAGGTCGGATGTGTCGAAAGGCATCTGGGAAGGGCTTTGTGGTGAAGGTGGATGATCGGACGGCATCTCGGTCGCAATACTTGGTAGTAATCGAGGGTGTACTAATAGAGCGGTCAACGAGGCGCGTTGACGTTGCTCGGAAGATCTCGTATTCGATCAAAGAATCGCGGTATGCGCCCGTACCCGTCTCGAGGGATTGAGCCTTTGTACCTTGTGCCTTGCTACCCTCCGTCGTCAAGAAGATCGAATTGCGTCGAATGATCGTGTCGTCTCGGGGTTCAGAGGGGCGTGAGTAAAGGAGTTGTCGAACCCGGGGGTACGGTCGCAATCTCGTATCCACAGCGCCCGCGACTGCGCTTCAATAATCCCAAGTTCTCCTTCATGTAAAGTCCTCAGCTCGGTATGGTCCTGCGATTGCACTTCACGGCGGTCGACGTCGAGGTCGTGGTGTCGTCGGGGCTGTTGAATGAATGAGCTGAGATGAGGTTGAGATCGGATACGCCGTTCGTCTTTGATGGGGTCGAGAACCCGCACTAAAATTTGCGAGGTGAGATCAAGTCACGTGATATATCGAAGTCACGAATCCCAGAGCGATTTTGAAAGCCTACCAATCATACATGGTGCATTAAGGAGTCTAAATAGAATCTTTGTCACTTCTAAGTGTGAAGTTATTATCTTCGTGGTCCACTTAGTCATTCTTTATAACTTATTCCTTCTGTATTCTGCTCAGATATAATTATTTCCAAATTAGGTATAGCGTAAATTAGTAGCGTCTCGCGATAAGCGAGTAATTTTTCTTGGTGCTCTATCAAAAACTTCATGTTTAGAAAAAGTTAAATACAAACTCGACCAACATGGTAAAACGACGTCGCTCTTCTGATGTCCAGAACGACTCTCTAGTCAATGAAGCATCAGACAACGAGCATTCCCAACCATCCAAGAAGCCTCGAAAGGAAACGAATGCCTCAGCAGGTCGATCCCTCTTCGTTCGTTCTCTTCCAGCGGTAGCAACCAGCGATGCCTTGACAGCATTATTCTCCGAAAGTTATCCTCTCAAGCATGCGACCGTCGTAATTGACCCCGTCACCAAACTGTCTAAGGGATATGGCTTTGCTACGTTCGCGGACGCCGAAGATGCGCAAAGAGCTCTCGAGGAGTTCCAGGGACACAATTTTAAGGGAAGGAAGATGAAGCTTGAGATCGCACAACCAAGATCACGAGATGCTAAAGTTGGGGAAGATGGGAAGCGGAAAAGTGCTGTATCTGCGGAAGCTGCTGCGTTGAAGAAGGCTCGGGAGGAGAAGCTGGCAGACGAACGGAAACCCCCAAAGCTTATAATACGAAACCTACCGTGGAGTATTAAGACCCCCGAACAATTGGAAGAGATGTTTAGGAAGTTTGGGAAAGTGAAGCATTCTACATTGCCGAAAGTTAAGGATACACAAGCTGGGTTTGGATTTGTGGTTATGCGAGGGAAGAAAAATGCTCAAAAAGCTTTGGAGGCCATCAATGGAACCATGGTTGGAGGGAGAACATTGGCTGTAGATTGGGCAGTGGAGAAAGACGTTTGGGAAAACAAACAAAAGTCTGGAGAAGTGGATAACAACGAGGAGAGCGACGCGGAATCAGAAGGAGGTGCGAAATTGGAAGATCCCCTTACGCCCGACAACGAGGCGGACGATGTTGCGAACTTTATGCGCAATTTCGGAGATGAGCTAGAGTCTGAGCCTGAAAGCGATGACGAAGATGTCCAGAGCGACGAGGATTCTAAGGCCGAGGAAGGTTCAGCCGCATTTGAGGACGAAGAGAGTGAAGACGAGGCTTCAGAGAATAGGAGCGAAGAAGAGGTTGAGGACACAAAACCACAGAAGAGCCTGATCACTGATAATTCATCTACGCTATTCATTCGCAATCTCCCGTTCACAACCCTCGATGCCGACCTTAAAGAACACTTCAATAATTTTGGTCCAGTTCGGTATGCTCGAGTAGTCATGGATCGTGCCACTGACCGACCGCGCGGCACTGGCTTTGTTTGCTTCTTCAATGTAGACGATGCGGAGGCCTGTTTCCGTAACGCACCTCGGTATCAGCCAACTGGGGCTAACGCAACCAAACCCACTGATGCACCAAAAGTCAAACACTCTCTACTAGAAGACGAAAATGCTGATAAAACTGGTCTTTACACCATTGAAGGTCGAGTTCTACAGGTCGCCAAAGCCGTCGAAAAGGAGCGTGCTGTGAAGCTAACCGAAGAGGGATCGAATCTTCGAGACAACCGCGACAAGGACAAGCGCAAGTTGTATCTTCTTTCTGAGGGTACGGTTGCATCTGGTACACCACTCTACGATTCTCTTGCTCCTTCTGAAATCAAGATGCGAGAGGACAGCGCCATGCAAAGGAAGAAATTGATTCAAGGAAACCCCACGCTCCACCTCAGTCTCACCCGTCTCTCAATTCGCAATCTTCCACGAAATATCAATTCAAAGGACCTCAAAGCTCTAGCACGTGAAGCTGTTGTTGGGTTTGCTAAAGATGTGAAGTCCGGCCTGCGTCAACAGTTGTCAAAGGAAGAAGAAGCCCGGGGTGGAGATGAGATGCGCGAAGCCGAGAAGCAACGCAAAGCGAAAGGCAAAGGCATTGTCCGGCAAGCCAAAATTGTCTTCGAGGGCAGAGAAGGTGCCAAAGTATCTGAAGATAGCGGCGCAGGTCGATCTAGAGGGTATGGTTTTGTAGAATACAGTAGTCACAGATGGGCATTGATGGGACTTCGATGGCTTAATGGACATGCAGTCACTAGTTCCGCCGGCAAAAAGCAGAGGCTGATTGTGGAATTTGCGATTGAGAATGCGCAGGTTGTGCAAAGGCGGAAGGAAAAGGAGGAGAAAGCCCGAGTAAGATCGAAAGAGGTGCTTGCTGCCAGGGAGAGGGGTGAGTTACCAGAGAAAGAAAAGAAGGTTCTCAAGAAGAATACCGTCATGAAGAAGACTAGGGAGGGCATGAAGAATGGTGCAAAGGGCCGGCCAGTTCCTTCGAAGGGCAGACCGTTCGTGAAAGGTGCGCAGGTTGGCAAAGGTCCCAAAAAGGGAGAGGGTCGCGATCGGGCATGGAAGAAAGATCCCAAGAATGAAGGGAAGACGGCTAGTGACACTTCCAATTTTAAGCCTGGTTTCCCGCCTGGAGAAGAAGGTAGATTAGCCAGGAGGGCTCAAATCATCCAAAAGAAACGGATGATGAGAAGGAACCGCAAGGGCGGGAGTGCATGAATATTTGTTTTATACGAAAGATACCAATGTCGTCAAACCTCAATGACGGTTGGCAATGCAAAAGTTCCTCCAAATCTTGGCGAAAGCCATAGTCAACCACGCTTCCTACGCCTAAACTCCTTTGTTAAAACATTTCGAAAACCTCAACATGGCTGCATACAGACATCCTCCATCTCAAACTAAGCTCAAATCCAAATATTACTACTGCGACCTTAATTTCTCCTCTTGATATGATCTAACATCGCTGAATAGTTATCGATGCAGTTTATAGTTCTTGGATGATTATAGCCTAACGATGACTTAAAGCCTGCACAAGCCCTTTGATAAAGGATCGATGCTTCTTGATATTCTTCTTTCTTCTGAAGTAGATAGGCAAGACAATAAACACTCGTGAGAGTATCTGGGTATGTCTTGCCAAGCACCTTTTCGTAGAGCTCGAGCACCTGGCGGTTTATGATCTCCGCTTCAATGTACTTGCCCTGCTGACTGAGCACAAGAGCAAGGTTGTTCATAGTTATAAGAGTATCTGGATGTGTCTTTCCTAGCATCTTCTCCTCTAGCTCAAGTGTCTGGCGATTCAAAATCTCTGCTTCAGTATACTTGCCCTGCTTACTGAGCATAAGAGAAAGGTTGTTCATAGTCATGAGAGTATCTGGGTATGTCTTGCCAAGCACCTTTTCCATGACCTAAAGCGTCTGGCGGTTTATGGCCTCTGCTTCAACATAATTTCCCTATTTACTAAGCACAAGAGCAAGGTTGTTCATAGTCCTGAGTGTATCTGGGTGCATATTACCCAGCACCTCCTTCTTAAGTTCGAGCGTCTGGCAATTTATAGCTTCAGCTTTAGCGTACTTGCCCTGACCATAAAGTACTTTAGCAAGGTTGTCCATAGTTGAGAGCATCAATGAATACATTATACCAAGCACTTTTTCTAATAAGCTCAAGTGTCTGATGGTTCATAACTTCTGCTTCAATATACTTCCCCTGCTTATTGAGGACAAAAGAAAGTTTGCTTATAGTTGTGAGCGTCGACGGGTGCGCCTTGCCGAGTTTACTCTCTCTTATCTACATTACATCTTCGAATTGTAGATAAGTGGTCTCAAACCTTCCTTAATAGCTATCGTATGTTGCAATATTTTTAAGCAAATTAGCCTGTTGAAGGAGTAATGCTTTATAAATATAGTTGTATTTAGTAACACACTTTGCATAAAGAAAGAGGCTCTCGCACTCCTCCCGTGTCCCGTAATGTCCACTTGGGAAATTTTCAACCATTAACTCTAAAGCTTTCTCTTACCATTCGGTCTGTTTCTGCTATAAACTTAACCATCTCTGCGTCAATAGCTGTATAAGCCAATGAACCTCAAAGCTGGATCTGCTCTTTTCGGCCTTGATTAACAAGTATGCTTGTAGTATACCTATTGCTTTGTTGAATTCGATACTACGATCACTCTTATGTTTTAGGACTGCCTTTGGAATTGCATGTTGGTCCAGTTGAACCATAAGTGATAAGAGATCGGCAGCCCGAGGAAAATGTTTTGCAATCTGGTCAAGTAACATATTCAAAGTCCTTGTGATAGAGTTTTCGCTATCTGGGTACCTTCGAGGATCTGGCAAGTTCTCGTCTAAATAATCCTGCAAATCAGAGTCGCTAGCTTTGAGTTCCTCGATATATTGCTTGACCATCATACTATTTTCTTGAATGAACGCAGCGGCTTGAGTGATCGCCAATGGAATCTTCCCTATTATCTCGACGAGGACTTGGATATCCTCATCATGTACAGTCTCTAACCTGGGCACCTTAGACCGCAGCAGTTGCTCGGCATTTCTTGAAGCCAACGGTGTGACCATGATTTCCTCTTCTCCATCGGTCAAGCGCTGACCGATTCGTTTGTCGCGAGTCGTGGTAATCATAAAACCATTAATACTCCGGGGAAGGATATCGCTAATAAGTGGATGGTCTAGTTCGGTCGCCGATGTATTTAATTCGGAAAAGAGGCCAAGATCATCCGCGTTATCTAGAATAAGGAGCCACGACCCATTCTCAGGCTTGCTTAGCCAGTCTCGGACAATGATGAGAGTGCTATTGTGTGGATCTTCAGTCCCGGGCATAGACATATCTTTTGCAATGTCTCTATAAGCTTGCTCAAACCCATCAAATGTACCCGCGTGTACCCAGAATACATGGCCGTCAGGATAGCGATCTTTCCATGTATAGCAGTATTCGATCGCAATCTGGGACTTGCTATCCAGCTTAGCAAAATTCCCTTTTCTTAGGGGCAACACTTACCCAATGCCCCCAATTCCGCACAGTGCTACACGGCGCTGTATTTCAAGCCGGTTTGCGATTTCTTGTATGATATCCTCTCTGCCAACGAACTTTGGATCGCGAACAAAGGGCACTGTGAACTTTGAATGATCCTCAACGCCTGATTTCGGAAGCTTATTGAAATCATAACGTTTGCTGACCTCCTCTCGAAGCCGCCGAAATGCATTCTCTCGCCCTTCCCCATAAATAAGCGGCAGGAAGATATCGAATATGCCCAACAAAGAATAAGCCATATCTTCTTCATGTTTAGTATCTCTTTTTGCTACCCATGAAACACGTTCATCGACACTGAATTGCGTTGGATCATATCCTCGGAGAGCTACAATTAGAATCCCTGTTCTCTTGTGGATTAGACGCTCTAGGGAAACCTTGTCGCCAATTCGCTTATAATCAGCTGAGAAGGATTCCACTGACGAAGGAGCAAGAAGCTCTTGAAGCGTCCAGCCCCGGGTAAACCACCTGGCGGTTTGGAAAACCGATTCGAGGTTGAGATAAAAGTCATTAGGTATGGAGACATCTGAGAGGTAAACATAACACTTCACCGCATGCCTATACCATCGAAACATAGAGTTGATGGACTTTTGAAGCTTAACCGCATTGGTTTTGTTGATACAGCACGTGTCCACCCAGAAATATCGAATACCATCGCGAGTAGCCTGCTCTCCGCAGAATCGAATCTTTTGATACCTAGCCTTAGATTTTCCCAAGCCTTCCATCAAATCTTCGTAAGTAACTTCTCGATCATCGTCTCCCCACATATGGAACAGGATTGTATAAGCAGGAATATTGTTGATAAGGTCCTTGGTTAGGCTGAACTCATTGTTATCTTTACACTCCAAAAGCCGCATATTGGAGGGTAGATATTCCCGCGGAGATCATAAGATCAAAAGCAGTTCAGACGAAATTGCCCAGGGGGAGATGTGTGTAGCGTTACGAGAGTGCTAGAAGGTGCTGTATTGAAGAAATTGAGCTTCGCACAAAAGTGATATTAGTGAGGCTGAGATAGTTGCCTTAGGTTTAAGAGCGGGGTGTGGCTTGAGTACTAGTATGGAGTAGCGATGCGGCTCTGTACTAGTACTTTTTTTCGCCCATACAATGCTTGTCCCTGCAGCGCGCCTAGACTAGCCTTCGGACCCTTGTCTAATTAGACAAAATAACGAGTCATTGAGCACCAAAGAATATTACACAGAAAAGCTTCGAGACACAAAACAATACAATCGTAGATCAATCGAAGGCATCTCCATACTATATTGTTCTAAATATACTATATAATGGATTTATGCAAAATATAAACAAATTTGCAGACTACTTACTAAGTTGATCTCTATAGTAGTCGATTACCCTCTAAAATCAACTACCTTACTTAGCTCACTACTTCAACTACTACTATCCACTTTATTTATAAAAAAATCTATTATTTCTTAATAAAAAAGACTTAAACTTTAGAAACTCTTAGTTTATACTATAAAGTATATTTGTACTAAAGAAGATATTTAATTAGTACTTAATATTATAGTAAATAATCTTTTTATAAAAAAGATTATATTAGATTTTAAAATTCTATATACTATACTTTATAACTATATAAATAATCACATT
>Ga0182030_10022252_pt1 | contig 11811 bp, 9 predicted proteins | sample 812S3MmetaG_FD_121299 | JGI IMG/M metagenome (GOLD analysis project Ga0182030, IMG submission 121299) | Permafrost microbial communities from Stordalen Mire, Sweden - 812S3M metaG (Illumina Assembly) | ecosystem: Environmental > Terrestrial > Soil > Wetlands > Permafrost | place: Sweden... | reverse complement strand
GGAAGAGCAGCGGGAAGGGTAAGTGGCTTCGCTTCTCATGCGGGTCCGTTGCGCAGCCAGAATCCTCATCCCTGCCAGCGTCGTTAAAGGCGCGGTGCTTTGCACCGGAATTAGGGTGGACACGCCACCCCAGAATGGATGCTGCACAGTAACCTTCGGTTACTGTGCGGGAACCACTTTATAATCAATCACCTAAAAGGAAAACTCTCTAAAAATATGGCGTTTACAGGTTACTGAGCGCGAACCATAAGAAAACAAGCGACTAAAAGTAAAAATGGTGTAATCCGATCTATTCTAGTCGATCCTGAAATACCAGTTAACTATATATAATATCAACAGTATACATCTTATTTCTATGCTATAATTATCCCAGATAGTATCTCAATTCGCCACATAATCTGGGGAAAAGATGCGACCTAAGCGTGAGCCAGAGCAACCACAGCGGGAGTTGTTTCAGGTGGAGTTGGAGCAGTTGATCGACATGAACCATCCATTGGTTCGTCTCGGTCTTTGCATCGATTGGGCATCCTTTGAGCAGGCGTTGGGCGCGACCTATCATCCCACGCAAGGCGCGCCGGGCATCAATACGCGGCTGATGGTGGCCCTGCACTATTTGAAGTATCAGCACGATCTGAGCGACGAAAACGTGGTGGCGCATTGGGTCGAGAACCCTTACTGGCAGCATTTCAGCGGCCAGCAATTCTTTCAGCATCAAATGCCGATCGAGCCGTCCAGCATGACTCGTTGGCGCCAGCGGCTGGGCGAGGCCGGAGCCGAGCAGTTACTGCGCGCCACGATTGACGCGGGGATTCGTATGCAAGTGATTCGGCCCGTGCAATTGAAGCGCATCAATGTGGATACGACTGTGCAAACCAAGTCGATTCGCTTTCCAACCGATGCGCGGCTTTACAACCGCTGCCGCGAACGGCTGGTGAAAACGGCGCGCCAGCAAGGCATCAAGATCAAGCAGAGTTATCAGCACACGGGCAAAAAGCTGCTGCTCGACGTGAGCCGCTACGCTCATGCACGGCAGATGAAGCGGGCGCGCGCCGCCACGCGCAAACTGCGCACGAATTTAGGACGAGTTATGCGCGAGATAGAGCGGCAAGCTGCAGAGCCGACGGATAAGTTATCCATGTTATTGGAAACCGCGCATCAAATCCACGCGCAACAAAGGTATGACAAGAACAAGATTTATTCGGTTCATGAGCCTGGGGTGGACTGCATCGCCAAGGGCAAAACGGGCAAGAAGTACGAGTTCGGCAACAAAGTGAGTGTGGCGGTTACCAGTCGGGGCGGATGGATGGTGGGCGCGAAGAGTTACACGGGCAATCCCTATGATGGCCATACGCTGAGTTCGCAGTTACAGCAAGTCAATAACATGATCGGCAGTCGAGTTAGCGAGGCGTATGTGGATATGGGTTATCGCGGCCACAACTATGAAGGTTCTGTAACTGTGCGCGTGGACAAGCGGCAGCGAGGTCGAACGCCGCGTCCGCTGTGGCGATGGATGAAGCGGCGCGCGGCGGTTGAACCCAGCATCGGTCATCTGAAGTCGGAACACCGTTTGGAGCGCAACCGCTTGAAGGGCGTTGCGGGGGATGCATTCAATGCGATCCTAAGCGCCGCGGCAATGAACTTCCAGAAGCTCCTCAGAGCTTTTTGGCGCTATTTTCTGCGCAGTCTGTTGCGCATATGGCGCTGGATTCCGGCTCTGCAAGAGCGACCCCACTTGCAAAGGCAGTCTCCTGTTGCCTGAAAGCGGCTTTTTCAGGATCGACTATTCTATAAACAGGCGCAGGTTGCTGAAGGGTAACTTGATGATTTTTCTGCCCTTAGCTGAAAACCGCCGTGCGCGGCCACAAAATGCGGAGGAATCCATGGACCAGACGAAGCAGTCCCCGGCCAGCAAACCGGAGCCAACAGAAGCGCCATCGCCAGCGTCCAACGAGCGCCCGCGCTTGCGCCGATCGGCAGCGGTGCGGGAATACATCACGCGGATGGTTGCGGGGATGAACAACTACAAGGCGAAGGAGTGACGACATGGTGAAGGCTTCTCTGCGGACAAAATCTGTAGGCACGAAGGTCAGCGACGCCGAATACGCGCAGCTTGAGGCGCGGGCGCGGGCGGAGAATCTGACGCTCTCGGAGTGGGTCCGGACGCAGTTGCTGGAGCCGAGCGCGGACGGCGGGACTGGCCGTCCAGGCGGTGGGGCGGCAGACGCGCTTTTGGGCGAAGTTTTGCTGGCGGAGGTTCTTGCGTTGCGGGCGTTGTTCTTGAATCTTCGCCCGCTTCCCGATCATGATCTTCCGAGCGAGGACGAGGTTCGGGCGGAGAAGGTGCGGGTGGATGCGACCAAGATGCAGCGCGCGCGGGAGCGGTTGGCGGCGGAGAAAAAAGCGGACGAGGCGAGGCGATGAGGGACTATTTCGCTCCGCGCCGGTACTGGAGGTGGACGCGCCTGACGCTGATCGCGGCTGGCGTTCTCTTCTGTGCGTTGTATGTTCAGAGCTACCGGAACGAGTGGAACGCGGCGGAGCGTCTTGACCTGTGGGTTTACCTGGAGAGCGGAGTGTGGGGCAGTCTTTCGGAGAACTCTTGGACGAGTTACAGGCTGCTTGAAGGCGTGACGGCGGCGAAGATTTTGGTGCCCGTCGATGGCGATGAGATCGAGCCGGTGACGGGGCCGGATGGCGAGCCGACGTACCGGCTGACGGCGAAGGGCAGCCGCGCGTATGTGCGGCTGGAGTGGCGGACGAGTGAGCACAACGACCGCAAGCTGCATGTTGGCTATTTTTGCCCAACCCCTCGAAAAGGTTTAATTGGCCTCATTGCGGCCCGTCCTCGTCTGTTTCTGTCATAGACCGTAGCCAGAAGTCTTCATTTTGATAGTGAGCAGCGAGGGCTTCGATGTCGACCACGGATGATCCTTCTGCGAAGTCGAAGTTGCCGATGAGGTGGACGTTGCGCCAGGCGACGGGCGAGACACCTTGGAGTATCTTGATGGCTTCGAGGTCGCCCGCCGCCAACTTTCTCTCGTAGACGCGGGAGAGGATCAGGGTGTTGTAGTAGATGATAACGTTGGCGATCAGCCGAGAGCACTCGTTCCAGATTTGCTGTTCGGTTTCAGTCTTGACGCGGAACTTGCCCGAGTTGACGTAGGAGATCGCGCGCCGCATCCGGTGGTAGGACTCACCCCGATTAAGGGCTTTCTGAACGTTCTGCCTCAGGGCGGCATCATCGATGAAGTCGAGTAGGTATTTGGTACGCAGGATGTTGTCCACCTCCCACATCGCCTTCTTGGTCTCGTTCTGCCGGGTGTAGGAACTGAGCTTGCGCACGACGGTCGCCTGCGTCACATCCTTCTGCATCAGAGACGCCACGATCCGCTGGATATTCGGCCATTCCCTGACGATCAGGTCTTCGCGGATCTTGCGGGTTGGCTTGATCAGGCTGCCAGCATAGTGGCTGGGGTGGCGAACGCCGACCAGGCTGGCCGTCTTTTTGTGGACGTCGCGGTATCGCGGTGCAAACTGGTATCCATCGCAGAAGAGCAGCAGGAAATTGACTTGATTAGAGCCGTGGGTATCGGTGGAATGCCGCTGCGGTTGGATTTCGGCAGTATTGTTGTGCAGGATGTCGAAAACGAAGTGCGACTCATGCTCATGGGTGCCGATGATGCGGGCGTTGCATGGAACATTGTTAATGACCATGGTGTATGCGCTGACGCCCTTCTTCAGACCGAAGTATTTGCTGCCGTGCCGTGCGTTGATGGTGGGGATCTGCGTCTCGATGCGCTGGCCGTCGCTGCTGGAGTGCTTCATCCCGCCGATGTCGTACTGGTCGAACATCGACAGAGCGGCGGTGGCATTCGAGATCGCATCGTTGGCGGCGTGCAGGGTCTCGGCCCGCAGGAAGTTGCGTGCCGACGTCATCAGTGCCGAGTGTCCGAGACCCGACACCTCCGCCATCTTCCAAAGCCCCATGTTGGTTCCCATGGCGACGACACAGGCTAGGATGTGACGTGGATCGGCTTCCTGCTTGATATACCGGCCCAGAACATGGGTGAAGGCCTTCATGAAGTTTGTCTTGCCGGCAACGAACCTCAGCAGGTCGGCGATGCCGATACCCGGCAACTGGCCAAAGAAGGGACTGTTGATAGGCTCTTCTTCCGACGGATAGATCAGCGTCCAGCGGCGCTTGTCGCCGCTGCCAGTGATCTTGATGTGCTTATTGTCGCCGTTCTCAATACGCCGGTTGACGCGCTCGAACTTCTCTTCGAGCTCCGCATGAAAGGTCGCGAGCGTCTGTTCGATCGGTGCCAGCAGGACCGGCGAGCCGATCTCTTCAAGCACGGCGGCCTTGTTCTTCCACCGCTCGGGACGGATGAGGTCGTCCTCGAAGCTGCGGAACTCATTACTATCGCGGACGTACACGTTGCCAGCTTCGAGAGCCTTTCGCAAGAGTCGATAGACGAGGAACTCGTAGCGGTCGACGTCGAGCTGACGGTCCTTGTGTTTCTCGGCCTCCTTGTACATATAGCGCTGAACATTTCGTCCGATGATGCCCGTCGGGAAATCGCAAGAGTTGATCTGGCGAGGCGACACGCCGTGGCGCAGGATCTCTTGCAAGAAGGCCACTGCTTCAAGCAACGGCGCATCCTCGACCAGACCGGAGAAGTCGAGATTTGCGAATAGATGGCGGAGATTGAGCTTGAACTTCGCGTGCAGCTTGCCGTAAAAAGACCACTCGAATGCCGCCTTGTCGAACTCGATCCTCCGCATGTACTCGGAAACCTGGCCGAACCGCTCGGCGTCCAGCATAGAGAACGCTCGTTGTCTAACCTTTGAGAATGGCGTCGAGCCTGGGATCGCCGGATCGAGGAACAGGTTCAGGACCTGCCCGGCGGCCTGGAGATTGCCGGTGGCCTCGGCCATGGCCTCGCCGGCCGCGATCTCTGCCGCCATTTTGGCTTGTTGCTCGTAGTCGTCGACCAGATGGATGAAGGACTCGATCAGGTTGTCATTGATCTGTCGGAAGCGATGCGTGGCAAAGCACAGAAGATATAGGCGAACCGTGGGCACGGCCATCCGCTGCAGCTTGTACACGGTATAGAACTGGACCAGCGAGGCGTAGTACTTCACGCTCTCGTTCGACAAGCCCGCCTCCGCCAGGAAGGTTTGGCCGAACGCGAACAACGGCTGGAAGAACGTGGCGCGCTCGCGTTCCTGACGCAACTCGCCATAACTGAAGTCCTTCGGTTCGTGCTTGAGCAGGCTGATCCGGTACATCCCCTCGTCGGCCTCCAGAAGTGACTGTAGCTGCCGTTCCAGTTCTGGCGTCAGCGCCCGGTCGAGCAGGCGAGTGAGGCGCAGCCTTTCCGTCGCGACAGTCCGTCCCACCATGTCCTGCAAGTAGGTGTAGCCAGGCGCGACGATAAGTTGGTTGGACAGGTACTGCAAGACTTCCCGCAGGATGAAGACCGGTTGAGCCGACAGCATGGCCATGCGCTGCGCCTTCTCTTCAAGCTCTTTCTTCGCCCCGGCATCGCAGGACCGGTAGGTGAATAGCTTGAGCACGGTTCGCTGTTGATCGAGACGATTCGATCGGGAGGGCTGCTTGATTTCCGCAATTCCTCTCGCTGGGAAGTAACGGTCGATAATGTGCTGTGCGTCGTCTGTGACCGATTCAAGTCTGTAGACGAAGAATTGACGCTTGGCCTTGAAATAGCCCAGCTGCAGAATAAGGTGCACGGCGACTGAAAGCGTGAAGATGCCATCGACCAGCTCACGCTCCGCAGGACTCAGGTCGAAGTAAAGACGACGGTCCTCTTCCGTAAAGCGAGGCAGAGCGTAAAGATCGTCAACCTCCTGGGCAGACAGGATCGACAGGCGGCGAGATTCGGAGGCCATGCACGAGCGACTTTCAGCGAGTGCAAAAAGTACACTTTCTGCACGGCAATTGGAAATTGCATTTCATCGTACAGGCAGACCGGTTTTCAGTGCAAAAACCGTTGCTAAAATCAAAGTGCAATTTCGACCGATACCTGTTAGATTGTTGCACTATGGAAGCTCACGCAACGGTCCTTTCCGCCCCTGCGACACATCGGATTGGCTATGCGCGCGTCAGTAGCGTCGGCCAAAACCTGGATTCACAGTTGGACGCTCTGCAAAAGGCAGGGTGCAAGAAGACATTTTCCGACAAGATGACTGGCTCCAGAATGGATCGTCCCGGCTGGGATCAACTGATGGAGTATGTCCGTCCTGGCGATGTACTGGTCGTGACAGAATTGAGCCGCATGACGCGCTCGTTGATCCATCTGCTGGAGACGGCGCAACTGCTGGAGAAGAAGCAGGTCAACCTGATTTCTTTGCGCGAAAACATTGATACCAGCACCGCCACCGGCCGCTGCTTCCTGTCGATGATGGGTGCGATTCATCAGATGGAGCGGGAATTGCGCGCCGAGCGCGCCGCAGCAGGCCGCGCATCGGCAAAGGCGCGCGGGAAGACCGGCGGACGTCCAAGTACCGATGTCGTGAAGTTGAGAGACGCCAAAGTGCTCTATGACAACTCGGGAAAGACCGCCGAAGAGGTTTGCAAGGTCGTCGGAGTTGGACGACGGAGATTCTTTACCTACATGGCTCAACAGCGAGATCAGACATCACAGTCCCTTACCGCCAATTAAAAGTCTCTATGGGCGGTGGGGGGCTAGATATTTGATTCGGCACTCAAGCAGCGACGATGGCTCTCCCGCAGCCGGAGACGATGCAGTGAGCGGCGCCCCTAGGGACAAAATGCCGTCCACCTTTCCGTAGGGCGCTAAAGCCGGATCGAGAAAAACTCCTCGGGAGTTGGTCACACCTTTATCGCCAACGCTGTTTTTGTGCAGCCCGCATCCTCCGGTCGTTGAGTCCGACCAAGATTCACCACCGCGATCAGTCACTTCGAGACTTATTCTCTGCTCGGCTGGAAGATACATTGCGGCCAAATCGTAACCGTACATTGGAGCTTGCATTGCGTGCAAATTCCCGGTGAGAACCACAATCAGCTTGGTCGGTTGCGACTTCCCCAGCGCAAGCAACGCATTGCCCAGAGCCTCATCCCGTGCTCCCGGTCCCGAGCCTGTATAGGGCGCATCGAATGCGGCAACAGATATATCCGCATCTTTTTTGTGAAGCTCTCGTAAGGCAATCAACAATTGCAGCATTGCTCCACTGCTGCGGCCATCCGGTCGACCCTGACCATCCACTCTCCAGCCAGGCAGCTCAAGAAGTTTCTGCTCAGATTCAATGAGATCTTTGGCCGTCAGAATACCATTGAGTTCCGCCTGTTCACTCGTAGGACGTTCCAGAGCTACTGTGACGTTCCTGCCCCGCGCCACCGCATCGCAGACTAGGTCGGCCACTGCCGTCGGAGCCTCATTCGAACCATGCAGTTCACCTACCAGCAACCAGCGCAAGGACGGTTTCGACCACAACTGTTCAGCAGCGCCAGGCAAGGGTGAACAAGCAGCATTTGCTTGCGTTGTAGCCGTTGTTAGCACAAGCGCAGCCCAATACAGCAACCATCTCGTCTTCCACATCAACGATCTCGCTCTCAAAAATCCTAGACAAACAAGCAATCTTTGGACTGAACGAACAGTCCCTGAGCGCCAATTTTACCTTTTCGAAGCGCTGGGCAAAAATAGCCAACATCAATTAAACCTTTTCGAGGGGTTGGGCAAAAATAGCCTTATCGCTAATTGTCGCGACGGTGTTGCGACAATTGTCAGACCGCTGGGGTCACAATTACCCTTGGCGTGGAAGCTCTCGGAAACGGCACGTTGCATGGTCATTTCTATCCTCTCATATATCCGATAAATTCAAGTTCTGCCCACCTTTGACTGTGTCGAGAATATTTACAGATGAATCAATATCTTTTTCAACAACAAAAGTGGTTACCTTCGATGCAGATTGTGTCCGCTGTCACACTACAATTCTCGACGCAATATTTTAGTTGACATGCCCAAGCATCTTTCTGATAGGTTACTTGCGACTTCTTCCCATGCACAAATGTAATCGCAGAATCAGAGGAGGGGTAATGTCCCGCAGACGCAGAATGTCCATTTTCCTGTTACTGATTGTCGCTTCTGCCCCTAACCTAATGGGCCAGAAGCCTGCTACGCCCAATTATTCTTTTCAAAGTGCGCTCGCGGCGATGGGCGGCACGAATGTCCAAGCCTATACGTTGACTGGGAATGCCGAGTTCATTGCCGGGTCCACCGACGACACCGGATCGTTCTCCGGAGAATGCAATATCAGCGGCTCAAGCCAATTGAGCCTGCAACTCTCGAACGGGACCCGCACGGAGACAAGGGAGACCAAGGACGGAATCCCTGGCGGAACCTGGACAGACAGCAACGGCGTTCGACACGCGATTGCCTCACATAATCTATTTGCGCCCTCGGCCTGGTTTTGCCCGGTCGTTGCGCTCTCTCAGATCGTTTCAGCCGGCAATCTGAATATCCAATTCATCGGCAATGAAGAGAAAAATGGCGCAACGCTTGAGCACTTTACCATCACTTCAACCCCCTCTGGAACTGGGCCGCAAATCGCGCTTCTGACTCACCTCTCCCAGGTCGATATCTTCCTCGACCCACAAACCTTGAGGCCAGCCGTGGTCGACTATAACGCCCATCCCGACAAAGATGCAGGCACGGACATCCCGGTTGAACTCCGGTTTGAAAACTACACCGAAGTTAATGGTGTATGGATTCCGTTCACCATCCAGCGCTACCTGAACTCTTCGTTGGCTTTGACTTTGCAAGTCCAGTCTGCGACAACCAGTCTCGGCATTCCGTCATCTACTAGCCGCTGAAACACATAGCAGAGGAAACTCACGTGAAAATCAAGTGCGCCTTCATCGCTGCCCTCGTCCTTGTGCTTCTATCTGTGCCTGCCACGGCCCAAGTTTCGACAGGGTCACCCTGGCTAGGAAGCTTCTCTGGCGGTCCTGATGTCATAAATCTTGGCAACTTGAACGCGAATTCGACCTTTCCACTCATCAACAAGGCCGGACGCGGAATCCCCTTTACCATTGCGCCATCGTTGGATTCGTCAATCTGGTATCCGGTAAAGTCCAATAATACAACTTCCTGGCAGCCGCTCAGTACATGGGGCTGGTCAGGGCTTCCCGGAGGCACCAGTGGCAATCTCACCTACACGACTACAACCCTAGGGCCTTATTCTTGCGGACCGCCGCCGTGGACATATCCCATGAACCCCGGCCCAACTGTTTACTCGTTTACAGTCACTCAATACTCCAACTATGTTTATACAGACCCGCGTGGGACTCAGCACGCCTTTCCTTCGAACCAGGTGGCGACCTCCAGCGTCTCCGGCCAGTGCTTTCAGGAGGGCATTCCCTATTACCCCACTAATTCGGCAACGGGAACCGACGGCACGGGATATTCAATTACCGCATATCCTGGCAGCGGGAAAGTTTCCAACCCACAGGGGATCGGTGTCACGTTTTCAAACGGATACACCCCCAGTTATCAAGAGGATGTCAACGGAAACTACATTTCTTGTACCGGCAGCTCATGCACGGACACGCTTGGCACGACGGCAATGACCATTGCGGGGAACGCTGCTTCTCCACCGATGGTCTTGACAGTTCCAGGTCCAGGTCAATCCGGCAACCAAAATTACATCATCAACTACACGAACTACACAGTTCAGACGGCATTCAATTGCCCATCGGTTCACGAATTTGGTCCAACGGTCGAGCCTTTGATCAGTTCGATCTTACTCCCAGATGGTACAAGCTACCAATTCAGTTATGAAGAATTGGCGAACGGAAACTATACTGGGCGAATCAAGGCGATCACGATTCCCAGCGACCCCTCCGGCCCGACGATCACCTATTCATACTCAGGAGGCGACGCAGGAACGGGAATCTACTGTGCCGATGGAAGCACTCCGAATCTCACAAGAACCACTCCCGATGGAACATGGACCTATTCGCGTTCTGGTTCGGGCACGCAATGGACAACCACAGTGAACGCGCCACCGGGATCGGATGGGAAACAGGATCAGACTCTCATCGCATTCTACGAGGCAGGTTCTAACTTTTATGAGATTGGCCGCGAGGCCTTCTCGGGTTCCACATCGAGCGGATCTCTTCTTCAGACGACTCTGACTTGCTACCAAACTTCTCCGAATCCGAGTGCATGCCCGACCTCGTACTCGGCTGCCGTCGCTGTGGGAGGAACTAACTTTGCTTTATCAGGCCATGTCGTAACCAATCAGTTCCCGAACAGCGCAGGCATCTCTTCGGGGTACAGCGACGTATATCAAAACGGCGTATCGATAAACCATACGACCTACGACTTCGGCGCGGCGGGTTCCGGAACCTTCTCGTCGAACCCGCTACAGATCCACGCCACAAGCTACCTTTTCTATTCGAGCTCTATTTATGATTCAACGACCGGAGTTTCTATCGTGTACCCCCCTGCGGTTCAGATAGACTCCATCGTGAACGGTTCTTCGACTCCATGGCAAGCTCTGACTTATGTCCAGAACAACTACGGCCAGACTGCCACCGTTGCAAGTGGCGCGCCGCACAGGAGTAACGGAATCTGCGCAAGCGGGACCGCGTGCGCATTCAATCTCACTTCGACTTACAAGTGGGTGTCCGGCGGAAACCCGCTAACAACCGGCATCGCCGGAACCAACTATCAGACCACCACATATAAGGATTTCGATACTGGGCTGGTCAATGTGGCAACGGATGTGAACGGTGGGACGACGACCTACGCCTACAACGGGAGCGGCGGTTGCGGCGACGCATTCCCCACCAGCGTCACCAGCACGACCGGCGGCAGCACTGTGACATCCCTTCAGACCTCGGCAACGTGGAACTGCAATGGGGGTGTGCAACTTACCAGCGTCGATGTGAACGGAAACACGACGACGAATTCTTACGGCAGCGACCCGCTCTGGCGGGTCATGTCGGTCACAAACAATGCAACCGGAGCGGTGACCAACTACACGTACCCAACTCCATGGTCGAAGATGTCGTCTATATCGATGAATTTCAATGGAGGATCCTCGACCAGCACCTCTGTTACCTCGTACGACCGATTGGGCCGAGCGGTCCTTCAGCAGAAACAGCAAGGCCCCAACTCCTCGAACTACGATACGGTCGCCATTTCTTACGATCAGCGAGGCCGGGCGAATTTCCAGACATTGCCGTACCAGGGAACTCAAGGACAAATCATCCTCTCAAACCCAGGCATCACAACGCAGTTCGATGCGCTGAACCGCATGACTCAAGTAACTGACGGCGGGAGTGGCACCGTTACTTATACCTATTCAGGAAACGATACACTTGTCGCGACAGGTCCAGCACCGAGTGGGGAGAACCTGAAACAGCGGTCGTTGCAATACAACGGCGCGGGTTGGCTGTCCTCCGTCTGCGAGATTGTCATGTCGACTCAACCGGCAGGCAAATCGTGTGGTCAAACGACAAACCCTAACGGCTACCTAACCACCTACGCTTACAACTCCGCCGGATGGCTCACACAGGTCAAGCAGAACGCACAGCCTGGCTCGTCCGGCGTGCAAACCCGCACGATCAGCTATGACGGCCTGGGTAGAAAGCTCTCGGAGACGATTCCCGAGTGGAGCGCAGGAACCGGCTTACCAGGAACCACTTACTACACCTATGATTCGGCCAGTTCGTGCAGCGGCAGTTCCACGGGAGACCTGATCAAGAGCGTCGACAACGCCGGCAATGTCACGTGCCTCACCTACGACAGCCTGCATCGC
>Ga0182030_10022251_pt1 | contig 11812 bp, 4 predicted proteins | sample 812S3MmetaG_FD_121299 | JGI IMG/M metagenome (GOLD analysis project Ga0182030, IMG submission 121299) | Permafrost microbial communities from Stordalen Mire, Sweden - 812S3M metaG (Illumina Assembly) | ecosystem: Environmental > Terrestrial > Soil > Wetlands > Permafrost | place: Sweden... | reverse complement strand
GAATATTGAGGAGGATATTGTGAGTCCCCGAGATCAATCGAAACTAGCGACAATGGGCTAACGATTTCAAGGCCGCAGCAAATTCTGCTCAGCGAGGACTTGCTCCGGCTGTAAGAAACAAGTAAGTCGAGAAGGAGCCACTAGCATCAACCAGTCCATAAACTATCTATATGTGGACTCGATCTAGGACATCTTCCGAATATTGGAGTGGCGCACTTGCCGTACTTGTTGCTCTCGGGCACTTCCCAAATTTTGGATAAGGTCCTGGATATTTGGCGGGAGTTTGGCATTCTCTCTCAACGTCTTTTCCTTTTCTTTTGCGGATTTGTAAAATCTTTTGTACTTCATAGCATAGCAGTCACTCTTTCACCCACATTTGTCGGGGACCGAGATCTCTGCCAGACACGGCATCACCTGATTAGCATGGCCAAACAATCGTAATTTCATGAACCTAATGTTCCTACTACATGATTTACGTGTATGAAACTAGACTCCTTCAAGCAGAGAATGCCTCCAAATCTCCCTTCGGCACCACAAACTCCCTATTAATCTCCCTCCTGTTTAAAAATGATGCGCACTCTCCTTCGGCCTATAATCCTCACTCTTCCCTCACTCAAATTTTTCACTTCCTCCAATGTAATATTCTGCTCGTTTAGATAGTTAATTATCCCCTTGACATACTTGGGCCAAATCTTATACAGCTGCGCCAAATACTTAACTCGTATCGTCTTGCTACCACCGGTATTCATGCACAATGTGGTGTTTCAGTGAGGATAATCGCGTTGAGTATCATTCATAACTCTGTTGTACAGTTCGCGAACTTGCACGCATTCCCGATCCGTGCCCTCATTCTTGTGGTGAGATTGGCGGGAGACCGTAGGGTCTGCAAGACGATATGGCGTCTCTGTCGCTTTCTCAGAGTACTTTGGCTTATATTATGAATTAGGTATGTATTTAAGACGATCCTGGTTATTGGAGATGATTCTCATAGCCCCGTCGTGGGAAAGCGGTGCATTTTGGGCCATGAAGGTACAGTTGACGGGAATTTGATGCATGTTGGCGCCGAGTCAGTACATTTGCGTGTCTCGGTAGAAGAACATTCGCCATAGAAGAACCGTATCAGGTTATACCTCGATACCTGGTGCCAAAGATGCATGTGAGAAGGTAGCTTGGTCGATATCTCGGTGGTAATCATCTGGGTTCTTGTTCAAAAACCATACGACCAAATTCTCGGAGGGGAAACTCGGAGCGAGGCCAGATCTTGGTAACGTCGAGAGGATCGAATGATTGCTTTCTCGCTTCTTCGGGTGTCATGACCTGTACATAGGCGGTCCATTCGGGTCCTTTCCCGGATTCGATTTGGTTGAACATATCGCGTTTCAAGTAGTCGCGGTCAAGGCCCATGTTCTTCTGCGCATCGTCGAAGGACACGAAGCTTTGTCCTCCCTTCTTCAAGAATTTATATTTGATAAAGGCGCGTTTGCCGAAGTGTTTGACCCAGGAGAAAGTGTGGCATCCGTAGCTATGGAAGTTCCATCCATTGGGGGTTGTGGAGTCATAGAATAATATTGTTCCTGCTATGGAATGTTGGCAAAGAAGTCCATCGTTGCGTCGTATTCGATGAAGAAAGATTTGGAGTTTCGTGATTGGGAACAGATATTGTCTGGTCCTTGAAGGGATCTCTGATGAAAAAGATTGGTCAGTTGAGACCGACGACATCATAGTTACCTTCCTCAGTATAGAATTTGACTGCGAAATCACGAAGGCTGTGAGAAAGATCGGAAAAATATTTTCCAAGGGTAACAGTACTGAATCCGAGGAAGAGAGGAGTCTTCTTCCCAATATTGCCAAGAAAACCCTGGTTAGTCCCGTGACATCCTTCGTCACTGCAAAATAGCCAAAGTGACCAGATTCAGCAGGATGAACACGACGTTCAACAATCTTCTCTCTGACGAAAGTTCGATGGTTTTCAAAAAGGAAGGGGTCAGAGGTAACAGGGATTCCTCCCACATTGAGAGCGCGTGTTCCATCAGCAGGCAATGGGTTCCAATAAATGGAAGTAACATGCTTGCTACTGTTTGTGGGCTCGAATATAGTTGGTTTAACTACACCAACGGTGTCAGCAGCGATTTGAGCTGGACCTCTTTAGTTTTGCGTAAAATACGATTGAGCGTTCGTGAGGCCGATCATGTTGAGATTAGAAAGCGTTTCTTGGATGGTGTCTTTGGCCTTGTCGAGTGTCTGGGCCATGATTTACAGAAGAGACTCTGAAGATAATAAAAAAGGGGAAGCATAAATCTCAGCTTGAAGATATTGAAGTGACCCCATGAGCTTTTCTCCTTTCGATTGCAACCAAATTTACAGCGTGAACCCGGCACCGCCGCTAACCAGTTGCAAATAGCGACAAGCGATAACAGAACTAGTATCCATCAAATAAAATTGGTTTAAATAGCTTCTTGAAGAGAAGTCCAAGGTGCCTTTAGCCTATAGTCGTATCCGTCATCCTTTCAGGAAGTCTGCAGAGCTAGGCTGATATTTTCACAGGAAGCATTCTGGAAATAAACGATTTCAAAAGTTTATCCTTATGTGAAAAGAGGCTACTATGAAAACTTAGGATGTTTCAATAGTAGTGAGCATATCGTTGAGACTTTTGTTGGCGAAATCATAATTTCCCCGGTGCCTGGAAGCGGGCCGCTTCGTTGAGTCGCTCAACCCCAGATGATAGCTCCAAACACTAATTGGAATAGACAAAATCAGACGTTGAAGATTCAGGTTGAAAGGGAACAAATATAAACACTTTTATTGCCATCTAAACTCCTACAATGCCAAAGCGCAACCCAAACGCCACTTACTAAGCCAATATCTAATTCGAAGAATCCACAACCTCTGCAAACCACTGCCTCAAAAGCGTCGCCAAAACACCCGGTAACTCCTTAAGATCACTAACAATCAAATAATACTGGAACGGGAATGTATCCAAATACCTCTCGATCTTGACATTCGAGATCCCCGTTACCTCGTCCTTCACAAATTTCGCTTCTTTCAAATCCATCACGCTCTCTCCTTTCTTATTCTTCAAATCATCAACAATGACAAAGATAATCATGATACGTTCTTCGAGTGCTTCGCGGAGAAGGCGACGAATAGGCTCGTGTTCAGAGGAGTCGCATACGCCATCCGAGATAATAAGTTCCATTTGCCAGAGATCAGCAGGCGAATTACTAGCTTTGGCCCTTGCAGTACGGAAAAGCTCAATACTTTCTCTCACCAATTTCGTAACATCCGTTCTCTTCTGCTCGAACCCAAAATTCTGGAAAACCTTTGGTCCAGCATCTGAACTAAACGGCGTATCAAAATCGTGAGCAACTTTTACATTTTCTCCAAAACCGACGACGCAGATTTCGCCCACTTCAAGCATACTCAGCGATTTTGAGACCATGACGAGGGTCTCGAAGGCGAGAGACCCGCTACCGGATTCGCCCATGCTTTTGGAGTCGTCGACTGCGAGCATGATTTGGTAGCTGCGTTTTGAGGGGACGCTGCGTCGCATCCAGATTTTGTCGCGTTTGTATTGGGAAGCGATGTACGGGATTATGCGTTTGATGTTGAGGCGTTTCCCGGTGCGGAAGTCGCCGCGCATTTTTGTTGCGAGGGTGGGTGCGAGGAGGAGGCGGAGTTGTTCGGTGAGGGAGAGAGAGAGATCGCGGGTTAATGCTTCGTAGTGGGTCCATTGTTGGCGAGCTTCGGCGGCGGAGCGGAGATCGAGATCGAGATCGAAAGAGGTGTCCAGGTGGGTGCTTTCGAGTTGGTGATCTACTTCTTCGACGTCTTCTTCTAGGTCTTTGCGGGCGTGGGCTCGAGGGTCTTCGAAGTCCTCGTCACGATCTTGATTTGATTGGTTGATGATTGCTCCTGCTCGACCTTCATAGGCGTCTGAAGAATTCTGTTCTTGTGGAGGGGGAGATTCTTCGAGATCCATAACGTCGTTTTGATTAATATCATCCTGCTCCACTTCATCCGGTTGAAATTTGTCAGGCATTTCTTGAGTTTCAGTATCAACTGCCATCGAATCGTCGAGAGCATGAGCTTGTTCTTCAGAAGCAGTTCCCAAAGCTTGCGTGTCAGCCTGAGCATCCTCATCCTGCAAGTGTTGGAATTCAGATGTTTCGGCATTCATATCCATATTTTTATCTTGACCTTGCTCTTTAGACTCTGGTCCTTCACGAATCTGGGTCTGTTGTCGATGCCAGCTTTCGAGTGCATCGCCGAGCTTCTTGAAAGGTTGAGCGTCGGTGCTATCTTGAGTTTCGTCACGAGAATCTTGAGGTGCATCACCGTTGGCTTGTCTACCCTTCTCACCATCTTTAGCGGCTGCTTCCTTTTGCTCGGACGAATCACCGCCTTGGCCACCCTCTTCTCGTTGAGCTTTGCTGGAAGATTCGTTCTTGTCCTCTGTTGAATTCTCATCTTGATCTTCGCCGACACCTTGGACATCGCTCGGAACTGCATTGTCAGTGTCTGCATTCGCTTCATCGTTGCGGTCACGAAGAAGGCTTTCTTGATCTTCAGGCCGCTGTTCCTCGGAATCGCTCTCTGCCTTCTCGCCAGCTTCCTCGGTCTGTTGTCCCTCATCTTGCTTTTCTTCGTCCAGATCGATGATGTCCATATCATCTCCCATCTCCTGATTTTCCTGAGGGTCCATGCTTTCTGCTTCGGGCTCATCCTTCCCGTCAATCTCTATTTCATCCCCTTCTTTCCCATCTTCCACGTCTGACAAATCCTCCATTCCGTCGTCGCTCCCAGCACTCTTTTCATCCTCGTCCCCATCCAATTCCATATCTTCTGGTAAGTCGAGTGCTTCTACTTCTTGTGCGTGTGGATCATGCTTCTCTACATCATCTTGTTGAGTGACCTCTTCCCCCTGCTCAGCACCCATTGCGTCCTCTTCATCCTCCTCTCCCTCGGCTGCCTGCTTATCATTTTCCTGTGCTGCAACTTGTTCATCTTTGTTCTGCTTCCCATTCGACTCATCACCTTCCTGATCCTTCTCAGCTTGTTCTCCATCACCATCCCACATCTTCTCGTCCACCGCATTCGGATCCAAATCATCAACATCACCAGCCTCTTCATCCATTTCTTCACCACTTTCTTCATCCCCAGATCCTTCCTCGTCTTCGCCTTTTTCTTCAGCTTCACCCATCTCGCCTTCCATATCTCCGTCAGCCATATCGACGGCGTCTTGCTCGTCTTCAACCTCTTCCTTATTACCAGTGTCGGGCTCCTGTGCTAATTCATCGAGATTCTCATCATCTTGGATGTCTTTGCTGATATCTTCGGCTCCTTCACCATCGCCTAGACCCGTTCCGCCTTCGAGCTTCTCGGTCTTGCCGTCTTGAGCATCGGACTTTTCAGACGGTGTGCAGAAGCCTTGAGTAGCAATTTGAATGAAAGATTTCGCTAGAACATATGAAGTCTTGCAGGTTGCGCGATGCAATTGAGCATATCGAATGATCGCGTCTTGGAGAATATTGTAATACTGTTGAAGAATAGGAAGAGCGACAGCAAAAATAGCGCCTGCCGTCTTACTGATCTGGTCATCTTCAAGATCGAGACCTCGAAGAAGCTCGAAAGCTTGTTCCACTTGCCCTGTGATATTATCGCAATGTAAAGATTTGATGGCGTTTCGTAGACAGGTATCGTTCTTCACGAGCCATCCGGGATCTTCTGTAGAAGATGGGAGATCATTGATGGCTTTCTTGTGCTTCTCGATGGCGACAAGAACAGAATCACAGATGGCGGAGAGCTTTTGGTCGAGATCTATGACGGTCTTACTGGGAGAGGTTCCTACGATGGCGGAAATATTGAGCTTTGTCCAGGGTAAGATTTGATTTAGTATGAAGCTCAAATTCGATCTTTTCTCGCTCAGGTCAGCTATCTCAGCGCATAATTGTTTAGTTGATTCACCGATACGGTTTTCAAGATCTTGTTGACGAGTTGACAAGATATTGGGCGGAAGCTTGGACAGTGACTCCCATTCCGTGGAGAGCTGAACGAAGGTGTCGCACCAAGCCGAAACAAAAGCACAAACGGGCTGATTATCAACCTTATCCAGCTTCGCATGAATCCTGACTAGATCCAAGGCAACGCTCAAGATATTGGGTAGCCATTGCAGAAGCTTCGTGTGGCTTGAAACAATAGTTGACGCCTTGATAGCATAGGCATTTGGAGCCCAGAGTGCTTCAGCCATCTTAAAACTATGGTCCAGCTTTGTCATTTCGGTCACAGCGCCTGCAAGAGAATTTCTTTGCATTAACACGGCTTGAAGAAGTCCTTCAAGAAATCCGGTACTTCGGGCTACTTCCGCACTGCTTAGATCTTCAGAATTTTGTCGTGCGGCTTCCCGTGAACGAGGTATCAAATCAACTGATTTGTGGAAGTAGTATTCCAGGTTTTGGGAATCAAAATCCTTAATAACTGCCAACGGTGTTGTACTTGAAAGAACGATTGAGAGAGAGTCCTGTTTCGAAAGGGCATTTGCGCCTAGATTATACTTGATTCCCATCTGGCGAAGATCCTTTAATGTGTCGGCAAAAAGCTTGCGTTTCCTGTTCTTGAGATGCTTGACTGTGTTTTTGTTGTCTTCGGTAAGGATCGACGGTGTTGCTTTTTGAAGTTCTGCGGTCGAGATGATGATATTTGCGAGGAACGAATCGAGATACCTTGATCCTTGGACGGCAGATTCGGGGAGCTGACTTGTGTCTGCCATCATGCTGACAGTCTTGGAGACGTTGATGAATCGCTTGCTCTTCTCTGACCAGTTCGGAACCGACGATGCGCACAGCGCCAAAGCTGAGAGATCAACAGCTGGAAACTGTGCTGGGCCTTTACAACTCGAATCTTGAGAATCTGCTGTAGGCTCGTCCGGCAATCCTTGTTTGAGGGTTATCTCCATTGGTTGACCAAGCAGTGAACGGAACTTGCGAACGATCTTGAAAAGCTTATGATGGGATCGTTTCGCGCTGTCTCTTAAAGCCACGATATTTGTATCCTTCCAACTTGCTAGGAGAAGAACGTCTTTCATGGCTTTTTCCAACGAGACTCTGCCCTTTTTGAGATTTTCTTCAACCGGTTTCTCGTAACGCGCGTAAAGAGTAATGAAGTTTGTTAGAGCTCCATGAATGATGGTCATCAAGGGAACATCAAGAATTAGAAGTTGAATATGCTTTAGTAACTGCTTGAGTAACTGAAGACGTTGTACGAATTGACCGATGATTGAAGTAGAGAAGTAGGCCTCGAGGTCTCTCAAGAGCTTCTGAGCGTAGGACTTGAGTTCATCTTCGGAATCTGACAAGGCGAGAGGCGCCGCAACGATGACTTGGTACGCAACGAAGAACCAAGATTTGGCATCATCGTCGCATTTGTTAGTTTCCATATCGAAGAGCTTTGCCCATGTTGACAATTCGAGGCGTCGCCAATTGACAATTGTTGAAGTAATGTTATCATAAAGTGTTAGAGCGGAATTTGCACGGCTAGCCCATCCTCCAAATTGCCATTCATGCATAAATCCGTGAACTTTCTCAAGTTTAGTGATGATCTTGGCGAGCGGCTCCGTGTGGCGAAATTGGAGCAGTTCTCGACAAGACACAAGGACATCTTCCAGGGGTTGCATATGACCAATCTCGTCAACAGCTTGTAGCTCTCTGAAACGAACTTGAATTTGATGAACGAGATTGACGAGTTTTCGGGACTCTGGTAGGTGTGCGTCTGTATAGAAATTGTACGACTCGGGAACTGCTGCAGTCATGCTTAAAGACTCAATTTGATCATCTAGAAGCAGTAGGGCTCCGGGAAGAAGAGCACTGTTCATATCATGTTGCTCGAACCGGACATTGCTTTCGTAAAGAGTGCCAATTTTTCCAGAGATCTGGCGAATCAGATGAAACATACTATCAGACGGCGTACGGCCACCCAAAAAGATGTTGGCGTGAGCTTTTGCCAGTGAAACAGCTGTATCTCTTGCATTTTGAGGTGTGGGTGTCTCACTCGTGGATTCATCATCGTAAGCTGGGAACAATTCGTCGAACTGCTCTTGGTCTTCCTCCTCCTCATCTTCAGCGCTTCCTCTAAAACGATACAGTCCTGTTTTAGATTCTTCTTCTAGTCTATCGGCCTCGAGTCGCTTCGTCCATTGTTCATAGCAGTGATGGAATGCCTTGAGGAGCGAATGTCGAAGATTTGGCTGGAATGATGTAATACCTTCAACTGAAGAGGTGGTAGCTACAAGAGCTAGGTATTCCATAGGCTGACTCGAGACGTTGTCGTCAATTAATTCGATCGGTCCACCTCCTAAGAAAGGGGTCATCCGGCTGAAGATCAGACTGGTTTCAGATTTAGGGGACAGGGTTGCTGAACCTGCGGTTGCGAGAGAAAGGCCGATTTGCAGGCACTTGAGCATACTGATGACCGGAGAAGTCAAGTCATTGTATGCTCGGAATCTCTCGGATAGCCGTCGGATGATTTGAAATACATTGTTCTGCATAAGCTTGATCTCCTGCAGACCACTTTCGTCGCTATTGAAGAAGTCCATAAGCTTTGCATGAAGGCTAGATCGGACGACTGTCTTCAAAATATTCTTGAACTCTCCTTGAAGCTGATTTAGTTCTGATAATTCGGGGCGGTAGATTTCTTGCAAGATCTCAGGCGGTTCTCCCAATTCTGAAATCTCTTCCTTTAATAATTGGCATCGGAGATTCGAATGCTGACCAGAGAAGACGTGTTCGAATTGGCGCAAAGCAGAAAGCTTGTTCTCAAGGGCTTCTCTCATTTTCACATGACGTCTGCGCTCTAGGCGTTGTCTCTTATCCGGATCAAAGGCCCTGTCGGGAACGAAAAGCGTAATTGCTCCTATCGCGAAATGAACCCAAGCAAGAGCTGAGTACTGAATGCCCTTTTCTGGTTGCTGTCGTGAGACAGCTATCGCATTCATGGCCATGTTGAAATTGTCGTTAAGGACAAGCTGAAAATGATTTGGGGCATTAGAAAATACTGTAATAGCTTGATGCTCGCCATTTGCTGACTCGTTCGACTTTGCATATTCGCGGCCATCTTCACCATGGGCTGAGACAATCCCAATTATAAGCTCGGTCAATATCTCTTTCAAACGTCTAAGTTGATCTTGGCATAAGATACCACTTGAGGAGACAAGTGTCTCTCCCATAATTGGTAGTTCGAATTCTAACAAACGAAGGGAATTTAGATCAACTTCACCAATCGAGTACAGCCTTCGAAGAAGGTTCGTCGAGAAGGTGTCTGCGATTGGTTGTATACCATTACCTGGTCCCCAAAGATAATCGACAATTTGTAGCGGTCGAGAAGTTATGCTTGAACTGCTCAATTGCATTTCTGAGGTTGTGGGATGATTCGCAAGGACGATCGTGTCAACATCAAGAATATCATCAACCTGTCGGCCTAATCGTATGGCTTCCAAGGTCTTGAATTGCCTGATAATCTCGAATTGAGTGGTAAAAAAAGGCTTGATGCTGACAATCTCTTTCCCACTACCAGCCTCCAGCTTCTCAATCTCTATGTTGAGAGTTTGTACGAGGCCCGCCCCATCCACGTCCGAGGTGAGTACAAGATGATAGGCCTTGACTAGAGACTTCATAATACCACCTAGCTCTGAAACTGAAATCGAGGCACTCCATCTCAGATTATCGAACCGCACGGCGAGTTGCTCCATTTGGCCCAGAGTCTCCACAACTTGCACTTTAGAAACGACGATGGGGCGGAGTTGTTTCCATAGTATTTCCATGCTGAGACCAGTAGTCAATTTGAAACCTGAATCGAAATCGGTCTTGAGATTCCAGTTGAAAGCTTCGATGACTGAGTTTGGCTCGTCTTCTGTCGGATCGTCTTCCGAAAAGCGTAAAAGGAGATCCGCCCCAATGGCGAGATGTGCTTGGAATGTGGCTTCTTCAAAGGCCGAAGAACAAGCGAGGTAATAGGTGTCCCACCAGAACTGAAGGAGAGAACCAATTGCTTTCTTTTGAAACTAAGTTCGAGGTAAGTAGGTGACTGGGACGATATGAGAGAAACCAACCTTCCAGTGATCATGTGCGTCAACATGATCCTGCAGATATGCATCCATAGCTTTCAGAGTATTTGTCAAGAAGTTCGAAACCTTTGCTGTTGAGTCCTTCGCAACAGCAGGAACCCGTCCATTGACTAATGATCTCTGTAAACGGTTCATCTTGGATGGCTTCAAAGTCTTAATTAATGCTTCCTGACTTCGCTGAGACTCCCAAGCTGCAGAGACACCAAGCTTCAATTCGAAGGAGGCAGCCAACCAGTATACCTGAGCTGGGTCTAGGGATTGCTGAAGAAGAGGCACCAGTGGTGAATTTTGGAGAGGATGGATGATCTACGAATTTTATTCATGCTATCAGTACATATTTTATCTATGAAAGAGAGGGCACGGTCACTAACCTGTGCGTCTCTGAAGCCTTGTCTAAGACCGGTCTTCGCCGCAAATTTGTTCAACATCTCCCCCATAGCCACCCTGAATTTGCTATTTTCTTGGCTTTGACATAGCTGCAAATATTGTTCACATGCGATGGGAAAAGGTATGGCAAGGGCCGATGATTTACTCTCCATTGCTCTAGCAAATCTCGAGAGCAAAGAAATATCAGACCAGGACAGGTTGTCTAGGATTACATGGTTCAGTAATTGTGCGTTTTCTGATTCAGGCTGTCCAAGTCCCAAAGCTTTTGATAATGTGGAGTATCTTTGCATGGTGGATTCTGGTTTGGTTATGCGAAGTTGATGATCGAGACACGTGTTAATAGGGAGCGGTTCGAGGAATATCTCAATCGCTCGATTTCTCATTGCCCTGGACAATTCGCCGAATCGAGCATCCATTGTCAGAAATATTCTGAAATCAGGATGTGGCCTGATAATCTTGGGCTCTCCATCCGGGCCGCAATGCTCATTGATACTTAGAAATCCATTTGGTTCTAGCAAAGAGTTCAATCTGTCAAGGACGGAGGCACTGCATAGATTAGCATTGTCAAGTACAAGCCACTTGCCTTGCTCCAGGGCTTTGACCAAGACCCCATCGACCCATTCAAACCGAGCATTCTCAAGAGTCATAGGCGTATTGGCAAACCTCTGGCAACTATCTGCAAGAGCTCCAAATTCTTTGAGAGATGTCTTTCTTTCAAGAGCCTTAAGAAGGTGACCTAGCTGTGAAAAGTAAGACGAGGTCTGGTCTCCACCCCTCAGCAATTCTAGCAGCTCCATTGCTTCAGAAGGTACTTCTGCTGGCAACGATCCTAGTACTCGATCATCGAGAAAATCAGTCAGTTCGAGCAAGAAGGCACTCGCAGATCGCTGAGGATCAACTTGCTCAAAACCACCGACAAGGTCGATTGTATCAATATCCGAGTTCAAAGGAAAGACGATGAGTGATTTGCCAGCCACGGCTGCGATATGCTGGAGAATCGTCGTCTTCCCCGAACCCGACGGTCCGACAAGAATACAAGGCAAGTTCTGCTGAATGCAGATCATGACTGATTCAATCTCAGGAAGACGGGCGACGTGGTCTACATTTGGAAATGGAAGTCGTTGCGTGAGCATATCTCTTGGCATATATGCCAGTCCGACTTGATAGGCATCAGAGCTCAAGTTATGGAAGAAATGGCGGAACGGAACGCTTGTGCCAAAGGTTTGCGCGAAGATTCTGTCAAATTCCTGTCGATCTCTCGGTGTTCGGAAGCGCAACCGAAAAATCAAATTTAAAAAATCGGATGGAGTG
>Ga0182030_10022250_pt1 | contig 11813 bp, 8 predicted proteins | sample 812S3MmetaG_FD_121299 | JGI IMG/M metagenome (GOLD analysis project Ga0182030, IMG submission 121299) | Permafrost microbial communities from Stordalen Mire, Sweden - 812S3M metaG (Illumina Assembly) | ecosystem: Environmental > Terrestrial > Soil > Wetlands > Permafrost | place: Sweden... | reverse complement strand
TCAGAAGTTGTTTTTAATGGATTCCACTGTATTCGGGCTGTTTAAAGCAATCCTTAAAACGGTGGGCAGGCATAGTGATAACGGAAAGAAAAAGGGCGGGATAAAAAAGAATACTGTTATAGAGGGATCTTCCCTGATGCCCTGTTTCATTCAGTTTAGTGCCGCTGCTGACCATGACCAGCAGGTGTATAAAGCCCTTTCATTGCCTGAGGGCTCATACATTGTATTTGATAAGGGATACAACAACTACCGGCAGTTCGCTTCTTTCTGCGGGCAGGGCATCCGCTTTGTTACCAGGCAAAAAGAGAATGCCGTTTTTCAGGGTGAGTATGAATGCCTGCATGATGCCCATACGCCTAACCCCGATATTTTAAAAGAAGAAACCATTCTTCAGTCTTATAAAGATGACAACGGGGAGCAAAAAATACTGCGGCTCAGACGTATTGCCTGGTGGGATGAGAAAAGAGAAGTGCTATATGAACTTATCACCAACGACTTTCTTCTGGAAGCTATTGTTATCGCTCAGATATATAAATACAGGTGGCAGATTGAGTTGTTCTTTAAAAAGCTGAAGCAAAACTTTCCACTTCAATACTTTGTAGGCGATAACCAGAACGCTATTGAGATACAGATATGGTGTGCATTGATTGCCTTACTGCTCCTGACCGTGATACATCAGAGGAATAAATCCAGAATTGCTTTTACCGTCTTTGTCTCCATCCTCAGGCTGCATTTGTTTAATTACATCGCTCTGAAAGAATTATTACACGAATATCAATCAAAAAGAGGGAAAGCACCTCCAAACACTAATTTATCACTGTTTAATTCGGGGTAGCCCCCTGCTTTTCACTTTTTCATCCAATTTGAACACTTTCATAGGCAATAGTTGTAATGAAAAAATATTTTTTTACTTTTATCGGACAATATAGTTTTACAAATTAAAATCCCAGGTCAGCAATTGACCTGGGTTTACTCAAAGAATATTAAATTTAAAATACAACACTAAGGACTTCGGTGGCGAAGATAAATACAGCCGTTCCTCATCTTAACTTGATGCAAACCCGGAATACCCAACTCTACAGAAAGTTGCATTGTCGTTAGCGCAGTAACTGTTACTCCAATGTCTTTAATGGTAAAACCATTCCACCAACCAAGACCGCCCAGTGTAGCGTTAGCTATGGTTACTATCTTAGTGGCTGTTCCATCAAACATAACAATGCCCACCACACCTCCCGTTGAAGGGGTGTCAGCCGTAATTTCTCCAGTAAACTCAACATCATAGATACCCGGAGATGCAACGCCGGCAGGAAAATTTGTTTCGAAAGCTGCTGAATATTGAGTGATTGACTGGGCTTGGCCCACTTGGCATCTGCTAAAAACACTGTCTACACCGCCCGAACCTGAAAGACCGGTTGCACCCGTATTTCCTACTGCGCCGTTTAACCCGGCAGTTCCAGTAACGCCTTGCAAACCAGTCGGCCCTGTTGAACCCGTTGTTCCTGTTGCGCCAGTGTTTCCTGCAATGCCTTGAATGCCCGAGATACCGATCGGCCCCGTAGCACCCGTTAACCCATTCACCCCTGCACTTCCTGTTTGACCAGTGATGCCGGTTGCTCCTGTAGGTCCTTGCGTTCCTGTGGAGCCGGTTAGGCCGGTTGCTCCTGTTGTTCCATTTATTCCGTTTACACCCGGAATTCCAGTGGGACCTTCAAGTCCTGTACTTCCAGTTGCACCCGAGGGACCTTGTAATCCGGTCGGGCCGACAGCGCCAACATTTCCTTGCGGTCCTGTTACGCCATTCACTCCATTCGTGCCTGGTGATCCGGTTGAACCCGTTACACCAGTAGAACCTGTCGGGCCGTGTAAGCCTGTAGCTCCCTGCACTCCTGTCGCTCCTGTTGTTCCCATTGCGCCGGTAACACCAGCGGGTCCTTGCGAACCAGTTGCACCAGTAGTACCGGTAATTCCGGTTGTGCCGGCTAAGCCTTGTGATCCGGTTAGTCCTGTTAAACCATTTATTCCGTTCGTTCCGCTTAGTCCTGTCGCACCTACTAAACCTGTCGAGCCAACATTTCCTTGCGGTCCTGTTGTACCACCTGCACCCGTAACTCCAGTGATTCCCTGAAGTCCGGTTGGGCCAGTGGCTCCGGTAATTCCCATCAAGCCTTGAGGGCCGATGGGTCCGTTAGCTCCAGTAACGCCTTCGTTACCGGTCGAACCTGTTGTTCCATTTAATCCGTTTATGCCTGGTGACCCGGTTGAACCCGTTGCACCAGTTAGGCCATTCTGCCCTGCATTTCCGGTTGGGCCTGTAATGCCCGTGTTGCCTGTAGCACCTGTCACACCTTGTGAACCAGGAACTCCGTTTGAACCTTGAGGACCTGTCGCACCAGTTGTACCCATACCTATTCCAGTAGGGCCTTGTAAACCAGTAGCACCTTGAAGTCCTGTTGCTCCGGGTAAACCGTTTGTTCCGTTAGCACCAGTTGGCCCGATTGGACCAGTAACCCCTGTTGCACCTGGAGTCCCTGAACCAACTCCTGTCGGGCCAGCAATACCTTGTGGGCCTGTAACACCTTGTAATCCTGTGGCACCAGTTAATCCATTCGAACCAGCAGCACCCTGTGCACCCATAGCACCAATTAAGCCCTGAGGTCCCGTTGGGCCTTGGATACCCGTAACACCTCGTAAACCTTGAGGGCCAGTAAACCCAACATTACCAACTGTTCCTGGTATACCTTGCGGCCCAGTAGCCCCTTGTAAGCCATTTGTGCCGTTTGCACCAGTTGGACCGGTTAGGCCAGTAGGGCCATGTGGGCCGGTATTACCGGTGACACCAGTTGTGCCACTTCCATTTCCAGAAGTTTCAGCATATAAGGCATAAGGAACACTCACCAATTGCGTTTCTCCCATGTTTAAATAGCTGTTGCCTCCATTCGGATCATACTCGACTAACAAATATTTATCTCCGGCAGACCACGTAATTGCAGAGAAATTTCCGAAAACTACAGCCCCATGACCAATCTTTACTGTGAAAAGCCCGAACTGATTAGTTACTGCTGTTTGTGTTTCCTGATATTCAGGGCTGCCAGGATTTATTCCGGTACTGATGGTAAACCTCAAGCTAACATTTTGGTTTATAACTGGATTACCGCTGGCATAGCGAGCTACGGCTTGGTAATTAAGAAGCTGCGGGACCTGCGCGATACTAAATAATGGAGCAATAAAAAACAATAAAAAATAAATAATCCCTGGGGTTCTCATGTAGCGCTAAAATAGTAAATATTTGAATTTGAGGTGGAACTTCCTACCTTATGTATTTTTATGCCACTCCTCCTTTAGTTTTTGCCTTCAAAATTCTTACGTAATATTAATTAATTTTCCATTACTTGTAATTGATTCAATGTTCAGAACTGCTGAGTTTTGACTTTTGCTTTTTTGCTAACAGGAAGTTCTGTAAACTTGTTGGGTGTTTTATGTTAGGGTTACAGATGGTGGCTATATCTTTTTTGGTCGTCAATACCTAATCTTCTTTTCTTCTTCTTTCTCCTACTATTTATCTCCTTAAGGCCTAAGTTTATTTGAATTTTTTCTTGGGGGCTGTATAAGAGGTGCCCCACAAATTTTTCTCATTTCGGGAAGGTTTTTGTAAAGATAGAAACCTTGGGTAAAGGCCTGTCAGCAGAAACCTGCTTTATACCTTTCCCGGCATGTTTCTTTCCTCCTTTGCTATTGGATTTAAAGGTGAAGAAGGTATTTGATAGTGCATTGAAGAAAGTTTTCTTGTAGGCCTCTTTGAACTCTTTACTAATAGTTCCACTTTGTAGATAGGTCTTTGCTTGAGTATAGTTATTTCCATCAAGGCGAACAAAAGCGAAAACCTGGCTCTTAATAAACTTATCTTCTTTAACCAACTTAACTGTTAACTCAAGCATCTGTTTAAGCCTTTCGTCAGTAATAAAGTCCTGTGTTAACTTTCCTCCAACCTTTTTAGAGTAGGCTACCATCTCATTTCTAACCTTAGCAAGGGTTAAATAAGCCGCCTCAACTTCATTAAGCTTTAGGCCGATTCTATTCTTAATCTTAGCTCCGGCTATCCTGTCCAATAAGTAGTCTTTAGCACCTATTTTATTATCACTGTCAGTAAGGCATTGGTACAGAAGATAAACTACCGCTTTATGAATATCCTTAGAGATTTTAGTTTTGTCATTAGTCTTATATACTTTGTTATTGAAGCATATTTGAACTTTTCCATTCTCTGTAGTTTTCAATAACTCTTCGAAGAGTTTATCGTACCCACCTTCAATAGTTTTACCTATATCAATGCCTTTGACCACGGCAAATGTGTGGTGCATGGACAAGGTAAAGACGAGTTAATAGACATGGAATGGGGACTTGTACCATTTTGGGTCAAATCCGAAAAGGATGCGAAAGAGATTGCGAACCGGACTCAAAATGCAACCTGCGAAAATGTTTTTGACCGACCCTCATACCGGCATTGTATAGAGAAACAGAAATGCCTCATTTTCGGAAAATACTTTTTCGAGTGGCGGCATATAACAGCAAAAAATAAAATACCCTACCTGATAGGTGTTAAGAACAATGACTTCCCCGACGAATTCAAGCCTTTTACTTTCGGCGGTATATATGACCGATGGGTTAACAAGGACACCGGAGAGGTGAAAGAGAGTTTTCCCATCATCACTACACCTGCAAACAGCATGATGGAGGTTATTCATAACAGCAAGAAACGTATGCCGCTGATAATTTCAGAAGAAAACCAGCACCTATGGCTTTCCGCGACCGACCCCGAAGATATAACTAGCCTGATGGTCCCATTTCCCACAGAGCGCATGAAGGCTTACCCAATCTCAAAAAACATATCGCAGAGGGGTATAGAAAAGAATATACCTGAAACGCTGGTTGCGCAAGAATACGAAGAAGTCGGTTTTGATGAGTTTTTATGATTAACGGAATAGCTGAGATCTTAATAATTCTATAACATGGATGTATTTATTAACTTTTTATTATTGCAACATGAATACAACTAAGCGCTGCACAATTTCAGCAGTTCTTCTATTGGAGTGAACAAAAATGAAGTTTAGTTCATATGGTGAAGCAAGCCAACTAATGAGGGACACGGCATTGCTCAATAATTTGACCCCTGCCAATCCAGAGGCAAAAAAGGTATTAACATATATCAATTCGCAAATTCAGTTTATGGGATATTCCGAGGCACTTGATTTTTTGCGGAGCAATAAAGGATAGTTCGGGGCTATTTTTTTATCCCCCACTTCAACCATTCTCATATTGGTAAAATATTACTTACCTAACATTTCTTTCAATATACCAGAAGCGTATGGGTCGCCCAATTCTATTGCTATGTATAAGTCCAAACGCCCCTGCTCTTTATCACCTAACTTTACCTTCGTAATACCTCGGAAGCAGTAAGCAGAAGCATCCTTTGGGTTTAAAACTATGCAGCTATTAAAATCTTCCAGAGCCGCATTAAAATCCATCAATTCAAATTTTACACGGGCACGGCAATAATATGCATCAGCTTTCATTGGGTTTATAGCAATGGCTTTATTTAAGTCCTGTATCGCCCCGTAAGAATCTTTGGTCGCAATCTTTATTAAGCCACGATTGTAATATGCCTCATCATAGTCAGGCTTTAACTCAATAGCCTTGTTATGGTCAAAAATTGCACCCGTATAATCACTCAGATGGTTTTTTGCATTGCCCCGATTATAATAATTCCTTGCCTCTGTTGGTCTTAACTCCACTGCTTTATTATAGTCTTGTAATGCCCCACTGAAATCCTTTTGACTCGTTTTCACATCGCCCCGATTACAATAGGCAGTAGAATAGTTGGGTTTTAGCTGAATGGCTTTATTAAAGTCCTGAATTGCGCCAGTGTAATCTTTTAACACTGCTTTTGCGTTCCCACGATTATTATATGCTTGAGCATAACTTGGGTAAAAATCAATGGTTTTATTATACTCTTCGATTGCATCAGGAAAATTTCCATTCATTGCTTTAGCAAGTCCTACCCAGTTATGGCATTTTGCATTGCTTGGGTTTAACTCAATGGCTTTGTTATAGTCTTCCGAAACACCCTGCAAATCTGAAAGCTCCCATTTAGCATCACCACGATTAAAGTAGGCTTCATTGTAGTCGGGTTTCAGTTCAATAGCTTTGTTATAATCCTGAATCGCCCCGTTGTAATCTTCTATTTCACTTTTTGCAACCCCGCGATAATTAAATGCCTGATATAAACCTAATTTGGAGTAACTATGGTTTAGTTCAAACGCTGCATTGAGAAGTTTAATAGCTGCTTCACTTGGGAATGACTGGTATAACTCAATGGCTTTGTTAAAGTCCTGAATTGCGCCATTGAAATCTTTTAATTTAATCCTTGCATACCCAGTGTTGCAATATGCTGCACAAGCAATGCGTGGGTTTAACTCAATGGCTTTATTTAAATCCTGAACTGCCCCTTTGAAATCCTGAATTTCAGATTTTGCAAGTCCGCGATTGTAGTATGCTAAGATGGTGTCGGAATTTTCAATGGCTTTATCGTAGTCTTGTATTGCATTACGGAAATCACCCCGTTCACACTTCGCTTTACCAAGGTCAATAAAGGCTTCTTTATCCCGGATTTTGCAGTTGAAAACTTAAATTGAAGAAATACGAGGGAAAAGCAAACTTTACGTGCGTAAGAAAAACTTACCATGGAAATACAATATAGCGACAAGCAAGTAAGCCCTTGGGGCGGCCTGATTCTGATGAAAGAAATAATGGATAGAAGCGGCATCCGTGAAAAGCTTCAATCCATCCATTTACCTGAAAGTACCAGCAATAACAGTATTGATTCATTGACTATTGTGGAATCATTTTTTGCGAGTGTATGGATAGGGGCAACCGCTTTTTCTCAGACTGCGATAATACGTTTAGATGATACCTTACGCGAGATATTCGGATGGGAACGCGTACCAAGTGGAACAACCTTTGGCGGATTCTTCAAGAAGTTTAGTTGGGCAGAAAACAATCGCGTGTTCCCGGAACTTAACCGGTGGTTCTTTGACCAAATAAAATTTGATAATTATACGCTGGATGTTGACTCTTCGGTTATCACCCGTTATGGCGTACCTGAAGGCGGACATAAAGGATATAACCCCAAAAAGCCAGGGCGTGTTTCGCATCACCCGCTTTTTGCTTTTCTAAGTGAAACAAGGATGGTGGCTAATTGCTGGTTACGCAGTGGCGATACAGGTAGCGCTACCAGTTGTAAAGAATTTCTAGAAGAAACTTTTTCTATCCTTCAGAATAAAAAGATTGGCCTGTTCCGGGCTGATTCAGGTTTTGCGTCTAACAGCATTTTTGAATACCTGGAGGGAAAGAAAGTTCCGTATGTGATAGCTGGCCGACTACATGCAGCGATACAACAGGAAATCAAGGATTTAAAAACATGGTCACCCATTGACAAAGGTATATGGGTAGCTGAATTAGACTATAAAGCTGGAAGATGGGGCAAAGCACGCAGGGTGGTGGTTATCCGGCAGCAGGTTGACCTGCGCCCCAAAGCAACCGGAAAAAAGTTGAAACTGTTCGATGATAGTATGTTTTATCAAAACTACCGTTACCATTGTTTTATAACCAATCAAACGCTTCCGGCTAAACATGTTTGGGCGCAATATAAAGAGCGGGGCGATGCAGAAAACAGGATACAGGAACTGAAATACGACTTTGCCCTGCAAGGGTTTAACATGAAAGAGTTTTATGCAACCGAGGCAGCGATGCGCTTTGTTACTGTAGCATATAACCTGATGAGTTTGTACAAGCATGTAACCACCCAAACCCAGTCCCAGCAAAGGTTACACACCATTAGAATCAACTGCTTTGCAGTTGGAAGCTGGATAGTCAAACAAGGCAATAAGAAAATACTAAAACTAGCTGTCAGAATGGAAAAACGTGCTTGGATGGACGGTTTGCTCAAGCTTGCCAGAGATGTTACAATCCCTTTATCCCTTAAAACTTAAATCTAACTCCAAAATCCGGGTTAAAACTTAAATCTAACTGCAAAATCCGGGTTTATGTTTCGGATTTAACTGCACAGTTTTATAATAATCTTGTATTTCGCCTTCATAATCTTTGAGTTTATTTTTTACAATTGCACGGTAATAATAAGCTTCGGCATAATCAGGCTTTAGTTCAATGGCTTTGTTAAAGTCTTGCATTGCCCCGCTATTATTTTGGCTAACTGATTTTGCAAGCCCTCTATTACAATAAGCCTCGGCATAATCTGGGTTTACCTCAATAGCTTTTGTAAAGTCCTCAATTGACTGCTTTCGATTATTCAATTTGCTATTTTCAATACCCCGATTAAAATAAGCCTCAGAATAATTTGGGTATAACTCAATGGCTTTATTATAATCCTCCATTGCTCCCTCGTAATCCTTTAGTTGTGATTTTGCAATCCCCCTTAAATTATAGGCTTCTGCTCGGTCTGGGTTTAATTCAATTACTTGGGTAAAGCATTTCAGTGCGCCAGGATAGTCGCCCAACTTACTCTTTGCAAGCCCATGAATTAAAGAGTTTTCTGCATTCTTGAATGAACCCTCTTTCTTCTCTATTTTCGCCGCCGATGGGGATGGTGAAATAGAAATTTCATGTGGAAGGTTTTTAATAATATCGGGGGCTTCAGTATTGCCTAATTTTGCAGCTTGGATAAGGTCTAAACGCCCACCTTTGGTGTCGCCCGATTCTACTTTTGTCACCCCGCGTAAACAATAAGCATCAGCATAGTCTTTGTTTAACTCAATGGCTTTGTTATAGTCCTGAATTGCGCCACTAAAATCTCCGAGGCTCGTTTTTGAAATTCCGCGATAATAATAAGTTTGCTCATTATTTGGCTTTAACTCAATGGCTTTGTTATAGTCTTGAATTGAGTTATTAAACTCTCCAAGTGAGCTATTAGCAATTCCCCGATTATTATATGCATCAGCATAATTTGGATTTAACTCAATCGCTTTAGTAAAATCCAATACAGCACTATTATAATCTTCTAAGCAACCTTTTGTAACCCCACGATTATAATATGCCTCATCATAGTTGGGCTTTAACTCAATGGTTTTGTTATAATCTTGTATTGCCCCCGAGTAATCTTTAAGCTCGTTCTTTGCAACCCCGCGATTATAATATGCCACGACATATTTGGGGTTTAGTTTTATAGCTTCAGTAAAATCCAATATTGCGCCCCGATAGTCTTTCAATTTCCCCTTTGCAATTCCCTGATTTAAATGACTTTCAGGCATAATTTTTTCGATTTTTTTTAAATTTTCATTAACAGGTGGTTTTGTTTCCCAGAATACGGCTTCGCAACCATTGTTTACATCATTCTTAATTTTGGCAATAGCAATTAACTCACTTTGTTCATCATAAAGTTGACCGAGATTAATTTGACCACTTTTATTATTGAGCATACCATTATAAGTCCAATCACAAATAACATCCTTTCCTTTTTGCGTTAAGGTAAATCCGAATGTTTGCGGATGCATTTTGACAATAAATGCTACTCGTTGCAAGTTTTGAAAAATGATACTTGAACCTGGCATTGATGAGAAGAAGTCCACAAGCGTTTTATACCTGTATTTAATTCCTTCATTTCCTACATGCTCAATAATGACCTGTGCTTCATTCCATTTTGTAAAGAGCCAGTATAATACCACAATTATTATCACGACTACTAAAATTGCCATACAGGGTTAGATTTTTAGTGGATGAAAAATTCAATATGCCATTCGACTACATATTCACGACGAAAAAAGCCTAATTACACCATTTCCAGTATATAACCCCTTCCATGTTATCAATCAAATCGGTTGTGCAATAATTTTTGACCTTAGCAAGAGTAATTAGTTCAGGGTGTTTTAATACATAGGTATTTTCGTTATCATAAAATTCAGTTTCGACTTCAAACTCAATTACCTTTACCAACTTAAAATCGTTATCAAGAACATCAGGTCGGATTGCCAAGTTGTCAGTTTGGTATTTGAAGCCGACACTTGGGTATATGATACAATCGTATTGAAAATCCACGAGGTTTGAACCAACTTGAATTTGGTATTTTTCAAAAAGCCTTTCTGAAAATAAAGCAGAAATTAAATACTCGTTGTGGTTGTTATGGTTTACTGGCTTTGAATATTCAGAACCAAGTGCCGTAAAGTAATAACGCATAAATTTTAATATCAAAGGCGAACTATAATATTCATAACTTTCAAGCGAATTTGTTGCTTTAGCTACTCCATCATTAACTTGTGCCGCTTTTTCGCTATGCGAAATCGGGAATGCTGCAAACTTCTTATTTATTCGGGGTTTCCATACACCGACCGTTACTAATTTGTTTACAGGTGGGCGAACTTCTTTCAGAGCGGCATCAATATTTTGTGCTGAATAAAACATATTGGATGTAGGTGTGTTTGCCCGATTATTTCTGTTAATCTTTTGAACAACAGCCTTTGATGGATACTTTAGGTCGTCTATACTTGTTATTCTTTCATTTTTTCCTGTTACACTTTCATTTACCACTAACCTGAACGTTTGAAATATGGTCAAATCAACCCTACTTAAAGCGATATAATTAAAAGCATAGAAAATATAGTTTTTGAAATCTTCGCACTCGGAGGTAGTAAAAGATGAATAATCCAGTTTTTTAAGCTCATCATTTAATTTGGCGTAGAACTTATCAAGCTGAATTAGCTGAATTTCTTCTTCGTTATTAATTGGCTGCTTTCTTAATAGTTTAATAATTAACTCTTGTTCAAGACTGGTATCATTTCCTTTTCAGCTTTTTGCATCAGGAATTTGAGGTAAGTTTTTAAATGTGGCTTGCCAATTTGGTTCAACCATAATTGTTTATCGTCTTTATTCAAATTTAGCTTATAGTTGGTAAAAGTGTTACCCTTTTTTTATCTTTGTCAGGTCAACGTTCATTGAACATCCGTTAAGCGTATTTTAAAGGTAGCTGTTACCCAAATCGTTACCCTTGAGTTAGCTTACTGATGCAAAACATAGGCTGGCACTCGTAAATTGAGTGTTCGGGTGAATCCCACCAGTTCTTAACCGAATATAAAAGTTTGACCCGCGCGAGTAGCAATACTAAAATTTATATGCTTACCACCTCAATGCTTGAGAAAGATTATAAGAAGGCATTAGTCACAGGGTTAGTAGGAAGACTACTTCGAAAAGCCCCTGACCGAACAACACATTGAACAAATCTTTAGTAAAGAGGAAATTGTTTGACTGCATTATGGCGCATAAGTGGTTAGTGGTTGTGTGGAGAAAAATCTTGTTACATTCATACTAATGAAAGGTAAAACCAATAGTTTGAAGGCAAGTCGGCCTTGTGAATATGTGGCTTTTTTTACTATGGAAGTTCCTTCCATGGAAGGCCCGGTATTCGTATATATGGCGTGTGATGCATTTAGCGGATTTGGGTTCAATACAGGCGCTGAGCGGGATGAAAGTCCGGATAATATTATAAAGCATATTTACTTGCTCACAGAGGATAAGGAATTTGTCCGTCACCGGCATAAGGGATTTACTTTAGTCCTTGATCGATTCGAGGATTTGTCTGACCGGATAGAAGGAATTATTAAGGGCGTAAACGGTACGCTGCTTTACAACAAGAGTTTACATTGTGAGATCGCAAAACCTGTACGTGCGAGTTTTACGAAATTCACTAATAAAAAAGAAAGAAAATAGTTTCGACCTTTGTATTTGATATGAATTCACCTTCCTTCCATAACATT
>Ga0182030_10022249_pt1 | contig 11814 bp, 10 predicted proteins | sample 812S3MmetaG_FD_121299 | JGI IMG/M metagenome (GOLD analysis project Ga0182030, IMG submission 121299) | Permafrost microbial communities from Stordalen Mire, Sweden - 812S3M metaG (Illumina Assembly) | ecosystem: Environmental > Terrestrial > Soil > Wetlands > Permafrost | place: Sweden... | reverse complement strand
GTCATCGACCTGGCTCATTGGAGATGTGTTAGATCGGGTGGTCGGGCATAAACTACTGCTCACTGGACGAGACCCTCGAGTCTTGGTCTAAGAGAGCCGTGTGATGCGATATGGATACAAAGGGATCATGAAAACAAGATGGTTTCACTTGCTGAAAGGACACTCTGACCTTTGCTTGGCTGGCTTTGGCTTGTTGGAATGGGTCGTGATGTACCACAGCTTGTGGTAGCTAAGAATAATAAAGGATCAACCGATTTTGTTGTCATTCGCTGCATCTTTGTCTTCTACTAATTTGTGACTGTTTTCCTAAGTTTGATATTTAGACATGGTCTCGATTACAGCATGGCGAACAGATAACTGAAGACTTGAAGATTTTCGAACCTCTAACTTTACAGGCTTGAGTCCATGTCCCAGAGTACCATGCGAACGGCCAAAGCCCCAACACTCTCCAATTCATCGATATTGAGAGAATTTTCCCCTCTACCTCATAGAGAAAAGCCGATGAGTTCGCTGTAGAAGTTGGTGTCCGATCCGCTTTACCTTATGAGTGATAGGGATCATACGCTCACGATTTCTTAATGGAGCTCAATAGTCTGTCAATCCACTCAGGATAACAATGGTAGTATATTTCAGGAATTAATCCGACAAAACATTTACTTCTATCTGATTCCAGATGACTTTCCGCAGTGGAGCGCAAAAATAGGAGTGGTCTCATTTGAATTTACCAAAAGCGGCCAAACGCGGACTAGCGCATACACTAAGACGTCGCAAAAAGCCGCTGGAAATAATTTTTCTAGAGCATCACCATTTTGTATCAAGACATCGAGAATTATATTTCCTCGTCCAGTCCCTACACATTCCGCAATCATGTAAGTCTCCCCTCATCCCCAAAGGTTCAATGAATCATCAGTCTAATGAAAATTGAAGGCATCTCATCCGTCGTTCAGCTTTCCGGGTTGCTTCTGCATCACCATCCACCTCCTTCATCTCCAATTCCCGCACCATCACTACCGCATCCCCATTCTTTCTCCGCTCAAAACCCCAGACCGGCATCTCATCATCTGTATTCCGAAGATTTAACAGTGACGACGCCTCCGAGGAAAGAAAAGAGAGAAATGTCGAAGATGCTGACGGCGAGCACGGGTCAGTTCGCTCTGCCATTGATTCTGCCACTGAGACTGCTTCGACTTATGCTCATGATGCGGCCGAGAGCTTGACGAACAATGCTGAACAGGCTAGGGATGCGGTTTATGATGATGGTGCTGCTGCTGCGGCCGCTGCTACTGGATTTTCAGGTGCGAGACGAGAGGAGCGACCTAGCTATAATAATCAAAATGGTAGCGATAGAGGTGGATTTGGAGGTGACCGTGGTGGATATGGACGTGGAGGTGATCGAGGAGGTTATGGTGGAGACCGTGGCGGTTTGGGAGCTGATCGTCGAGGAGGCGGTTTCCAACAAGGAGCGCGTCCTCCGATCGAGCGCAACTTAACTCCTACAGCTGGTGTATACATTGGAAACCTGCTCTTTGATATCACTGCTGCAGATCTAACACGGGAATTCGAGCAATTCGGAACCATAAAGTCGGCAGTCATTGCTTCCGATGCTAGGGGATTAAGCAAAGGGTAAATCTACTCATACCCTGGCTATCTATAGGTTCAGTGGCTGATAATTCTGCTTACAGATTCGGTTATGTTGAATTTGAGGACATTCCAACAGCCACCGCTGCTATCGAAGCAAAGCACCAAACCGTTCTTGAAGGCCGCCGTCTTATCGTTAACTACATGGCCAAGACTCAACGCCAGTACACACCAAACCCCCCCTCCAAGACCCTCTTTATCGGTAACCTCGCCTTCGAGATGTCCGATGCTGATCTTAACAAACTCTTCCGTGATATTCGAAATGTTATCGATGTTCGAGTTGCAATTGATAGACGTACTGGTCAACCAAGAGGTTTCGCACATGCGGATTTCACTGATGCGGAAAGCGCTGGAAAGGCTCTTGAGGTGCTTAAGGATAAGGAGATCTACGGTCGCACGTTGAGAGTTGATTACAGCGTTGGTACTACTACCACTACCCGCGAGGCAGGCGATAGATCAGAGCGCGCAGACAAATTTTGAGTGTTGTCGAATGGCATGACATTGGAGTGATATAGTGTAAGATGCTGAGATCAGGGGGAGGAGGATGTTGTTATGGATAGAAGTGGTGGGATTTGTATCAAAAGTCGCGGGATATCATGGGGTCTCATATTGGACCCGATCTTTCTATTTCTTGTCTTAAGACTCTTACATTTTCGTCACTGTAAAATAAGGGTTTTTGGGCAGGCGCAGATAGATGATTCAGATCAATGAGACTTTACTCCACTCATGGTACATGGGATGATTTCTTTTGTCTCAAATTTTAATAGCAGTCAATTAATTGAGACTCAGCTTATAATACGAAATAGAAAATAAAATTCTTAACGTCGTTCCGATTGAAATGGGCATGTGATTTTCTGACAAGGCTGGGGGCATCGCGGCAGGGTCCTCTTTCGCACCTCGGCATTGGCCGAGCTCGGGTCACTGTTGGAGATGATTTCTAAAGGTCAACTTCCCCACAATTTGAACAACATCCCCCTCATCACGACAACAAACACAACCGCGCCACCTCATTCCACGTTCTCTTCTTGTACAACAATCATTGCTGGTGTAGGATTGCATATAGAATAAAAGTTTCTGCGATTTCCTCTTGCAAACAACAACAAATATCAGTGGCGAACATCTTCCATACAAGAATCGGATTTACAATATTGAATTTTGTTTTGGAGACTTTTCGAGATGTCGTTCTTGGGTGGCGCGGAGTGCTCGACTGCTGGGAATCCGCTGAGTCAGTTTACGAAGCATGTCCAGGATGATAAGAGTTTGCAGAGGGATAGATTGGTTGGAAGAGGGCCGGGCGGGAATATGCAGGGTATGAGGAGTACGAATGGCATAAATGGAAGTCAAGATCATGTGAGTTGATGATAGCACGCCCTAATATTTGCTCTTTAGGGAGAGGGTTATGTGCTGGGGCTTGCTAACAAAACCAACAGATGATGAATGATTTCATGCAACAAAATGGCCAGCTCCCAGAAGCATTTGCTATGCAACACGATCTCCACCAAAACCCACATATGCGAGCCGGCTCAACATCACCGGGTCTAAATGGATGGGCACAAGAATTTCATCCAGGAGTTGAGGATCAGGCTAGGATGGAAGCAGCGTTTCATGCTCCCAAGGGTGCAGCATTCAGTCCTGCGGATTTTGCACGATTCCAACAGATGAACCAACAAGCTGCGCGGACTGGCAGTCCAATAACCCAGAATATGAGTAATGGATATAATTCTTACCAACCTCAGATGGGTATGAGGAGTATGATGCCAATGGGTGGTATGGGAATGGGAATGGGAATGATGAACCAACCGAGTTTCCAAGGACCACAAAATTTCCAACAACAGGATAAAGGAAAGGGCAAGATGATTGAGCTGGATGATGAGCACTGGGAGGAGCAGTTTGCACAGATTGATCTGCAAGGAAAGGAACAAGATGAGAGTCTCGCTGCAGAACGAGAGCTTGATGAAATGGACAGGTCAGTCCTTGAATCCGAAACCAATGAATTTGGTGATTTCGAATCTATTTGGAAAGGAATACAAGCTGAGACTGCGGCTGCTAGAGAGATGGTATCTGAAGAGAATATGGTCGATAATATGAACATGCACATGGGCGATTTTGGAGAATGGGATAACTTTGATGGATTGGGGACTCATCAATCGCCGTTCCGCGATCCACAATTGGGGGAATATATCTTCGAATCTGATAATATATTCCGGGATGTTAACAATCCTTTTGAGGAAGGTGTTAGGATAATGCATGAAGGCGGCAATCTCTCCCTCGCAGCCCTCGCCTTCGAAGCAGCAGCTCAAAAAGACCCTCAACATGTCGAAGCCTGGGTCCTCCTCGGATCTGCCCAAGCCCAAAACGAAAAAGAAACACCCGCTATCAGAGCTTTAGAACAAGCTCTCAAATTGGATCCCAATAACCTCACCGCACTCATGGGTCTAGCAGTATCCTACACAAACGAAGGCTACGACAGCACCGCCTACCGAACCCTCGAGCGCTGGCTCTCCATCAAATACCCCAGTATCATCTCCCCTTCTGCCCTTAGCTCCGACGCTGAAGTCGGCTTCACCGACCGCCACCAACTACATGAAAAAGTCACCGATCTCTTTATCCGCGCGGCCCAACTCTCCCCTGATGGCGAACACATGGATCCTGATGTACAAGTCGGTCTCGGCGTCTTATTTTACGGAGCTGAAGAGTACGATAAAGCAGTCGACTGTTTCAGCGCTGCGTTAGCGAGTACGGAGTCCGGAACTAGTAATCAGAGGGATCAAATCCATTTACTATGGAACCGCCTCGGCGCCACACTTGCCAATTCAGGCAGGAGCGAAGAAGCGATCGCCGCATACGAGAAAGCGCTTACTCTACGGACGAACTTCGTTCGCGCACGCTACAACCTTGGCGTTTCATGTATCAATATTGGATGCTACGAAGAAGCAGCCTCACATTTGCTAGGGGCATTGGCGATGCATAAAGTGGTTGAGAATGAGGGGCGGGAAAAGGCGAGGGATATTTTAGGGGGTGGTGGTGATGGGGCGGGGGTGAGTGAGGCCGAGCTGGAGAGGATGATTAGTCAGAATCAGAGTACGAATTTGTATGATACGCTACGTAGGGTGTTTAGTCAGATGGGGAGGAGGGATTTGGCGGAACGGGTGGTGGTTGGCATGGATGTTGAGGGGTTTAGGGGGGATTTTGAGTTCTGAATGTGGGTAAAATGGGGGTGGGATGATAAATGAATGAGCAAACAGGAATAATAAGAGAGATACTTTCCAGGGCTGTTTGGGTCCCAGACCTGAATCTGCGTCTTTGTGATATGACCTTTTTCAAGTTGTTTTGTCTGCTCCTGACATCAGCGGCTCGAAGTCGGTTGAGTTCTAGGCGAAAGAGTTTTAAGTCATAATAAGCAGCTAGTGCTCTATATCATACGAAGAAACTTGTCGTTGAACCACTGAAGTTCCATTGCTTGTTTAACTGCCCCTTCAACTATAAATTCTATTTTACATTGAAGGATTGATTATACAAGGGAAAAATCACCGCCAATCTAGATAACACTAATTAACTAAAACATCACATAACATACTACCTTTCATTTTAGCTACTAAAACAAGTCGATTCCACTAAATAAATATTCTACCAGTACTTCTGATTCATTACTTGGACTTTACATAACTCCTGGTTTTTTGTTCTTTGACCCTTTTTGGCCCATTTTCTAGTTCTCCTCCTTGGTATTAGGTAGAGAAGGCCAAAAACTACCTAAGGTACAGGTATATAGCAGCCAAGAACCGCGCTGACATCGAGGGCCGTGTTACGTGTTAAAGGCTAGGTTGTGTGCACAGTACACCTTGTATACCTCGCCTCAGCCATTCTCTCTAAAATCACGTGGAGAGCTTAGACGCCTTGACAATACCCGAGTTCACAGCCTCATCTTACATTCAACGTCCTCAGATCCAGGTTGGCAAAGTCTATTCATATATCTTTCAGGTATTCGACGCAAAATGGCAATTATACTTGCCGCCTTTTCAGAATTCGATCTCATCTCATTTAGAGAAGACGTAGTCGCCAAGGCTCTCGTTGCGATAGAGATCAGCCCTCTCAAATCGCTCCCTCAACTTTAGAATATCATGCAAATTCTTGAAATGATAGCTTTCTTAATCTCTAGTATCGAAAGTTTCGGTATCGCTGGACTTAGGAGCGATCCGCTTGACCCTCTGCTCATAGCTGTGGATGGCTGTGGATGGCTGTAGACCGAAGCTCGAGGACCTAAGCATGAGGCTGATATCGTTGAAAGGGCCCCGATACTTTCGGAATGATGTGAAGAATTGGAAGACGGTTAAAACTAGATGGTTTGAAGAAAATAAAGGCTTTCTTTCGATCTTAGAAGAGATGCTTGGCTTATGTGTGGCTCATGCTCGCGTGGTTTATGCTCTTGTGGCTCTTTCGCTCTACTCTACTCTAGGGTACGTGCATTGGAAACGAAAATGATAGTTGCTTATTACTTTCTTGATAGATGCTTATCTCTCAACCCGATACTGGAAAAACTTCTAGACAAAGATGTATTGCACCGTCCGCAACATATCGGACAGCTGGACAACGCTTTGGGGGCAGACAATCAACCTCTCCCTAGTTTTAAGTTCTCAAAACCTCGTGGTTGTGTAATCATTATCACCATGTTTGCAGCCTTCGTACTCTTGAGTTGCTTCCTTGGTGTATTCTTCACGGTGCACAAGGAATACGGCTACTCAATGGGCGATTCGTTTACCCTCGCGGGCTACGTGATCACTGTGGGTACATTCGTCTCGGCGGCTGTTGTGGCATACCATTATCCTCATTGTAGATGCTGGACGCAACCAGATACGGGAGAGGGTTTAGGGTTTGAGCTGCTTCCGATCATGCTAGATTCTCAGCGGAGTCCTGTTGATTGACATCGGAGTTGGAAGGCCATAGATCCTCCGGGCGCGTGAATAATCGGCTGAGAACTGGAATCGCAAGGTGCCAGATCTTCAGATACAATAATGCAACAGAATTAGGGAGAAACATATTCAGCTGCCATCTGGATGATACAATATATATGCCAACAAAAAGATAGGTCAGGGCCGTGCGGGGGGAGCAGAACCCTTGAAAATCTCAAGCAACTCTGTCCTTCCATTGAGTTCAAGGTTCGGCGTCAATATGGATATGTCAAAAATTGCGAGACAATGAGCTCACTTGTTTTTGACATTGGGAAATTCTCCCAAGAATCATCAGCACGCTTTTTAGGCGAATGCCAAGTAAAAGTTCTTGGCTGTCGATATATTGCGAACCGCGGTTGAAATATTTGGTAGTGAATATAAGTTTGGTGCGAAAGTCTTTCCGCTTAATAATTTTCATTCGACTTCCGCGATTATATAACGATCGACTTATCCATAAAGATCCTTATGTCCCCGATTTTTCTCAACACTACTCATCAACCATCGAAAGCCATGGCGATAACGCGCGCATCTGCCCTCAAGGCCGGTCAAGCCGCAGCGGCGGCAGCATCCACTCGTAGACGCTCCAGCAAACGAACTCATTCCCCTCCCAAGATCACTCCTTCAACGAAACCTGAACATTCCAAAATTGTAAAGTCTAAGAAGAAGCACAGCAATATACATAATTCTTCCGAAGACGATCTATCTGGAGATATGTCGGTAGCAACGAAACCCGCAATCAACTGTAAGCTCCCGTCTATAGCACTACTACTCATGACAGATTTGTTTCGCGATGCTTTCCATTGTCCTCGTGTAGTTGGAGACTGCTGACCATTGAATAGCGCTGCTCGGATGTCCTGACGAAATCATCCTCAAAATTTACAAATATCTACGCATGCTCCCGGATCTGCGCAAGACCAGTACTGTGTGTTTTGGACTTACGTGCAAAAGATTTTGTGAGATTCGTTGGGAATTTTCCAAGACGAAGAATTCTCGTCACCGATTATGGCGCGGTGAAGCAGATTTGGAGAGGGAGGATGATGATTATTCTGAGCCCAAACTTAACTACTTTCTGAGATCCTGGATGTGGCAATCGGCGAAACTGGTTTGGGGCGGGGAATATGACGTGCGCCGTTTTATCACAGAGGAGCGTAGGGATCGCGAAGAAAACAAAATACTCCATCGGAAAGGACGATATAAGGAGCTCAAGAAAGCTCTTGATGATCACGAGAAGTCCAAGATAGAAGAATTGGAGGATCTGATTGTGTTGCAGAGGGATGTATCGTCAGAGAAACAAGTACGATCACGAATGGATTGGATTATTCAAAGGTCCAAAACTTTAGATAAACGCACTTGCCAGCTAAAGAAGGATTTGCGAGGTCTGAAGTCTCAGTTGGAGAGGTATACGGAACGGGTGGGTGAGGAGAGATTAGCTGTCGCCACATTGCAGTCTTTGGGACAGAGGGATCCCGGTAGAGAGGAATGGATTCGAAAACGTTCTGGGAAGTAGTAGCATCAAGAACTGGCTGCTTTGAATCTCTTCCCACTTAATAGACTTCTTTTCAACTTGACCTGACAGCAACTACAAACCCTCTAACGTCAGTTGACGCCTCCTGATTGTACTACGAGAGCATGCACAGTGACAAATATTAACTTATGAATTTTATCTCAACAGAGCTTGTTCCTCTATTCTATGTGAGTGACATTGAACACTCAGCTTCAAGCCGAGAAAAATCATCTTTGCCCCTGAATCGGTAGGTAGTTGAGGTAGCGAATAGGGGCGAAGGTCGCGTACTTGACAGCGGCGAATTAGAAGCCTAGATTCAAAACGTCCGTGCTCCCAATATACAACGGAAGGGATCAAATTTACTTAGGTGTCAGCAATTCCCTTAAGTGCTATTTTAGGCCGGCTTCTCAAAATAATTCATTGTAATTCCTTTATCTCATTTTTCTGTTTTATAACCCTCTTTAATTATTTGTTCCAAAGAAAAGTAGACATGTTAAAAGACCTGTCGGAGGCGGAGAATGCCTCTGGAGAGAATACCATGGTAACATATATACACTCAGTAGACTACATTGCAGGAAGGTGATTCAGGTGAGTGTGTCACATCCCCACCTATGGCAGTTATGATATGGGATATTTTATTAAGATATTATAATAAGTACAAGAATATAGATATAGGATTTCTATAAGGCCTTGAAGGAATCTTATATTGTTTATTTATATATATATAGATTAGTGGTATTGTTTGGGTAGATTCTGGGATAAGGGGTAGGAAGAATTAAAGTTTATTAAGAACAAATTATAGGATTTTGAAAAAGATAACTTATATTATGACTTGGGTATAGTTTCTGATTGGTGATATAAGAAGGTATTGAAGAACTGGATTGGAAGGCGGGGCTTTTAAGGTTTAGGGAGGGAAGTGTAAATAAAGTTATTATTGCCGAATTAGGAAATAAGCGATGGACGGGACTCTTGGGGGTAAGCTTATGGAGGATAGGGCTTGTAAGGAAGGGACTAGAAGGGACTAGTGTAAGCGACAAAGAGTAGCGCCTTTTGAAGTCTATATAGGTAGAGCTTTGTCCATAGCTTTTAGAAATCCAGCTCCCCACCCACTAAACTAACATATTCCTTATCTAAAGTATTGAGCAAGTGGAGAGTCTTGGTCTAGAGATACCTCGCAAGGACTTTCTCAACAAGAGATCCGTCGACATACTGATGTCCGGACATATTGAAATTCGAAAGTTTTCCTAGCTGATACGATCCTCTGGAAGTATGCATGCGATTTGATCTTTCTTGAGGTCAAAATGATTAAGGTTGACTGTCGTCAAGTTGCGCTCCTCCTAAAGAGCCTTCTTTAGTTCCGGAGGAGATACTGCAAACGCGCTCGGCTTCTCGTATAAATTTTCTCCCCCCCCAAATGCAGCAGTTCTTAGCTCTGTATGGTGACGAGTAGACGTGCCAAGAGGCTCTATAATTGATTGCATGAATCAGCATCTGTTCGGAACTCTCGGTTAAAAAAAAAAATTCGAATTTTTTTTTCACCTTAGGTATATTGTGGCTGGGAAAAGTATCGGCATCTTTCCAGTTTCTCTCCGGGTAGGTATTTCACAAGGAGTCAGTCTCAACCATCTGATATGGATCCAAGCGTTGATGTCCTGCCCAAACACCTGCTGGCTCTCTCCAATCTTTTTAAAGAGAGCCCAGAGATAAGTTACAGCCAGGCATCGATAGCGATCGTTGATCTTGGCCATCACGAAGCTTTGGTGACACATACCGATGGTGTGTCGAATGTAAAAGTTATTCAAGTGAAACGAAAGTTGAGTGAAACTCGCTAAGAGAAGAGTTGATTTGCAGAATATGATGAAGTGGAAATGTCCCAACCTTGTGAACAGCAGCTGCTGTACTTTATGCACGTCTACACATGATAATTAGGCAACTGTTACCACAAAGCCATTTACAGTCTCAAAAAAGAAAACCGATGGATATCAAAAGGCGGGCTGCGGGGCCATAATTTTTTGCCTGCTGTGATTGCTTGGCTAGAGGACATGCGTTGAAAACCCTTACATTTTATGAGTAAAGTAGCAGTTTCAGGATTTGGTGCCACTAAATGTTTTTGTCAGAAGTCAGATATTGAAATTGTGCAATAATATCTGGGTATAGAAGCAAACAAAGGTTACTGAAAATATCTAGTTTAGTGGGTCTTGATTGATAAGACCGCTAAAGCTTTAAGAGAAAGCAAATAGAAAAGATATTGACAGATCTCAATTGCAAATATCGCTAAAATTCTATGAGGTTTATCATCTAGCATCGCTAAGTTTTAAGGACTAGATTGCAGTGAGCAAAGCCTAGCCCTTTCCTGCTTTTTCGTTCTATAAAATTCATCATCTTTTCAACTCTAAGTTGATTCTCATCTAGGAAACTAACTTGTACGTAGTAACGTAGCACTTCACGTGGAATTTCAATCTCAAAAGATGGAGCGTTAACCTTGAGCTCAAGAACGCAAAATCTGGCGGGTGATTGGACGACCTTTCGCTACAACACGTTATTTTTGGTTATTTTTCTTTTTGTTTTCACTATGCCAAGAACAAATGTTTCTTGTAATTCTTATATTGATGAGAAAAATTAGCAGCAAGCAACCCAGTACTTTTTCCAAAACTTGCAAATTCCAACGCCAACGCCAACGCCAACGTCAACGCCAACACGTAATAATGAAAATGCAGGAATATGATGTTCATAATCTATTTGTCTGCGCTGTAAATATCGTCGTATTGTTCTTCGCCATGCTGTTGATTGTGGTCATACTGTTGTGGATCGTAGCCTTGGTGTTGCCCTTGGTCGTAGCCTTGGTGTTGCTGTTGGTCGTAGTCTTGGTGTTGCCCTTGGTCGTAGCCTTGGTGTTCCTGCTGGTATTCTGGGTTAGGGTATAACTGACTATACTGCCCTGTTCTAATTGGAAGATCCATCTGGTGAGCTCTTGAGTTGGTGTGATCTGGAGCGGGTGGATAATCTTCTTCACCATAATCTTCATCATATCCAGCGTATGAGGATGGATCAACTTTATGAGTTTTTCCGGCCCCGTGAAGACTCATGCTGGGAAATCCTTGATCAGGTGGTGTATGATTTAACGGATCACTCGAAGAAGATACCGATGAATGTGTAGAGTGAGGTAGTTTAGTACCATTGGCACCTGCACCACCCTGACTTAGGTAACCCGCACTCCCTGGTCCATGCAACAAACCTGAACTAACATACTCATTCGAGAGGTGATCCATTTTCGAAGTCAGCTTCTGGCTTAGCCATCGGTTCATTGTACTGCAACTATTAACGTCGCGCACCCAGATTCTACCATTGTTATTATCTCTTTCAAGATAATTTTTCACTGTTCAAACATTAGTGAGGGTTTTTTTTTTTTTCATTTCTGCCTTGCAATTGTGATGAACTTACTCCAGCGAGAAATCGAATCCCATGCGTCGGCAATTCCCTTTTTCTTAAACTGGGGTGGGTTGACACATATCAACGAATATTCGTTGCTGGTGCTCTGTGGTCTCTGTGTCCAAACTTTCTTTTTCGCGGTCATCCACAATTCTTTAGTCGGCCGGCCGTATTCATCGGTTTCTTGCTCTTTTACGGTTGGGTCCTCCTCGACCAAGACCTCCTTCCACTTCCCCCTAATCTTTTGTTTTTTATAAACTGGTTTGAAATAGTAAACATCGAATGCTTTAGCGTTCG
>Ga0182030_10022247_pt1 | contig 11815 bp, 9 predicted proteins | sample 812S3MmetaG_FD_121299 | JGI IMG/M metagenome (GOLD analysis project Ga0182030, IMG submission 121299) | Permafrost microbial communities from Stordalen Mire, Sweden - 812S3M metaG (Illumina Assembly) | ecosystem: Environmental > Terrestrial > Soil > Wetlands > Permafrost | place: Sweden... | reverse complement strand
CTCGATATGGACGATGGTGCCGCTACGAAACGATTGCAGCCCGTCGTTGCCCGCTTCGGGCTCGACCCCGTAGACCTTGCATCCAGGTGAGAGTGCGCGCGCCGCAAGTGCGGAACCGCCCAAAAGACCGCCTCCGCCGAGACACACAAACAGCGCATCGAGAGGACCCGCCTCCTCGAAAAGTTCCTTGGCCGCGGTGCCCTGGCCGGCGATCACATCGGGATGATCGTAGGGCGGAATGAGCGTGAGAGCGTGCCGTTGAGCCAGGGTGCGGCCGATTTCCTCGCGGTCCTCCTTGTAGCGGTCATAAAGAACGACGTTTGCGCCATAGCCCCTGGTCGCCGCAACCTTCGCGGCCGGGGCATCGTGGGGCATGACGATCGTAGCCGGCATATCCAAAAGACTCGCGGAGAGCGCTATGGCCTGCGCATGATTGCCCGACGAGAAAGCCACCACCCCGGCGCGCCGCTGGTCCGCATCGAACATCGAGAGCGCATTGAACGCTCCGCGGAATTTGAAGGAACCCGTGCGCTGAAGGTTCTCGCACTTGAAAAGGATCTCGGCACCGAGCAACTCATTTGCCGTACGCGAGGACATCACCGGAGTCCGCTGAGCGTGGCCTCGTATGCGGTCGGCCGCGGCAAGAACGTCGTCAAAGGTTGGGAGGTTGATCTCCATGGAATGGATGGCGATACAAAGTTCGTCAGCTACGAAGAAGCGTAGACTACATGAACCGCCAGGAATCGCATGTCCGCCGGCGCCCAAATGGCGCTGTTACCCGGCCAGCTTGCCGTTTCCGCATTGCGCAATGCAGCACAGCCGACCCCATTTCGGTCAGCTCGCACAATGACCACTCCGTTCATCGGCGCACCGACTGTGACGCGAAAGGACGAACCAAACACTTCATGAGGGTGTAATAGGCGGTGTTTCGAGGCATTATTGGGCAAGGATATAGCTCGCATGGAAAGACCGATTCAACACTCCGTCGGTAGACAATTACATCTATTGCTGGTCGAAGATTCCAAGTTGGACATCGAAATGACCATACGATGTCTGAAAGCGGCAGAGCTTGATTTTACCTATCAGTGCGTAATGAACGAAAAGGACATGCGGAGTGCCCTGAAAGCTGCGCAGCCCGATCTCATATTGTCCGATTTCAGTTTACCGGGATTCAACGGACTGTCCGCCCTTGCCGTCGCGCGCGTCGATGCACCCCTGGTTCCCTTCATTTTCCTATCCGGCACCATAGGCGAAGAAGTCGCCATTGACGCGCTGAAATGCGGGGCGGTCGATTACGTCCTGAAGAGCAACCCGATGCGTTTGGTACCGGCCGTGAGGCGCGCACTGGCGGACGCCGAATTGCGCCGCACGAGCCAAGTTGCCGAGCAGCAAGTGGTCCGTTTGACCGCGGTCTTGCAAATGCTGTCGGGAATCAATGCAGCTCTCGTGCGCATCCAAAACCGCGACGAGCTGCTGAATGAGACCTGCCGGCTGGCCCACGACGTGGGCGGATACGTGATCGCGATGGTAGCCCTGATCAATCCGACCACCAGCATGGCACGCGCGGTGGGTTGGGCCGGCTACGATTTTCTCGAGCAGCCCGACCAAGAGTTCCCCATCGCCGATCACGAGAATGCCGACCAGAGCCTGTTGGGGCGGGTCATGCGCACGGGCCGGGCGGCGCTCTGCGACGACATCAATAGTCCGTCATTTGTCGTTGACGGAAGGGACGCGCTGATCGCAGCCGGAGTCCGGTCATTGGCGTGTCTTCCGTTGCGGGTCGACGATACCCCCGTGGGCGCCATTCTTCTCGGTACCGCGACGACCGGTGGCGTCAGCCAGGAAGAGTTGTTGCTCCTCGAGGAAGTTTCCTCGAATTTGTCCTTCGCGCTTCAGTATTTGAACAAGCAGGATGCCGTGGAGTTCCTGTCTTACTTCGAGCCGCTGACGGGTCTTGCCAAGCGGGCGCTCTTTTGCGAACGCCTGAGCCGCCTGCTGAAGCGCGGGCCCGACAGTTTGCCGAGGCTCGCGGTTGCCGTATTCGACATCGAACATCTCAGCGTCATCAATGATTCCTTCGGCCGCCATACCGGCGACCGGCTATTGCAATGCGTGGCCGATAGGCTCAAAGGACATTTTTCCGATACGGAGCAGCTTGCGCATCTGGGGGGCGGGACGTTTGTCTGCATGAGCGCCCTGCCCGAGGATGTCGGGGATGAAATGCCCATTTCACACCACGACTTCACGCGGATCTTCGATCGACCGTTCAGCATCGACGGCCACGAGATTGTGGCAAAGATCAAAAGCGGCCTGGCCTGCTATCCGGAAGACGGAAGGGAACCAAATGAATTGGTGCAAAATGCCGAGGCGGCTCTCAAGGAGGCGAAAACTTCAGGAGAGCAATATCTCCATCATAGGATCGAGATGAATTCGGAACTCGCCCGGCGAGTTGGAATGGAGCACCGATTGCGCACGGCTCTGGAAGAGCAACAGTTCGTGCTCCACTACCAGCCGAAAGTAACGCTGCGCACCGGAAAGATCGCCGGCGCCGAGGCGCTGCTGCGCTGGAACGATCCGGAAAACGGGCTCATCGCGCCGGCAATCTTTCTGCCCCTGCTCGAATCCGCAGGACTCATGACTGCAATCGGCGCCTGGGTCATAAGGCAAGCAGCATTCGATTGTCGCCAGTGGCAGCACATGGGTTTGCCGCCGATTAGAGTTGCCGTCAATATTTCTCCCCCAGAACTGCGCCGGCGCAACGCCGCGCGCGAAATCCTCGAGGGCATAGGCAATATCACCGGGGACCCGGATTGGGGCATAGATATCGAAGTGACCGAGGGCGCATTGGCCGGGGATTTTTCGTTGTGTGTCCACGCGCTCAGATTGCTGCGCGCCGCGGGGGTACGCATCGCTATCGATGATTTCGGAACCGGCTTCTCCTCGCTCGGCCGCTTGTCCGAGCTGCCGATCGACACGCTGAAAATCGATCGCACTTTTACGGCCGGTCTGCCCAGCGACCGAAAAGGCTGCATGCTCGTCTCGACCATCATCGGATTGGCGCATGCATTCGACATGACCACGGTCGCCGAAGGCGTGGAAACCCAGGCACAACTCGACCATCTCATCCATCTGGGCTGCGACGAGTCCCAGGGCTACCTCCACAGCAAGCCCATTCCGAAGACGGAATTCGAAAAGCTCCTGGGCGCGTCGGGAAAGACGTCGTGGGATGGAAACATTTACGGTGCTATTGCGCTTTAATGCGCTACCGGCACGGGCGCCGCACTCGAACACGCACCGCTCCCGCGAATTAGAGCTTGATGTCACAGGCCGTTGAATGGCATTTGTCGCTCGGGCATTCGGCAGCATCAGCCTGAACATGATCGCCATCAAAGCACGGTCTTCTTGAGTCGGCCCGTTACAACTAGCTCTGCAACCGGCAGAGTGATCGTGTCGAGATCTCGGTCACCAACCGCGAACCAAGGATGGAGCCTCAAGATACGGCCGATGCGACGAATTTTCCCATCACGCCCGGAGCGTTGAGCGCCGCGGCTTCTCCGACACCGCACAGCACGATTCGGAATATCGGCTTTAGAATTCCAACGCCGCCCACAACCGCAGTTGCGACTCAGGCGGCAAGCAATGCTCGAAGCAACGTCAACAACTCCTCTGACTTGATGGGCTTACTCGCAATCCGCAGGTAGGGATCGCGCGGCAGTTGCTTAACGGCGGCGGAGGTATCTCCTGTCGTAATGACAGCTCTTAATGAAATACCCAGTACCTCGCGCAACATCGCGATGACTTGAGTACCGGTTTCGCCGTCGTTCAGATGATAGTCGCTGATCAGCAGGTCTACTTTATGCCCCTGTTGCACGTGTTGCAGCGCTCCCGCCAGCGACGCGACCGGCGTGACATGGTAACCCTCCAACTCGAGCAATAGACACGTCGCGCGCCGCACCGACTCATTATCTTCCACCAACAGAACACGCGCTTCCCCGATCTGCGGGCCATAGACGCGCGATCCGACGAACGCGGGCGGCATCGTTACTTCTTGGATGCTGCTGGCTGGGAGCGCGAGCGAAAACGCCGAGCCCTTGCCCACCTCGGAGCGCACTTCGAGTTTGAGCGTGAGAAGCTTCACCAGACGCTGCACGATGGAAAGGCCCAGGCCATACCCATTGCGCGAGACGTTGGTCGGGACGCCTACTTGATAGAACTCATCGTAGATATACGGCAGCTGATCCATCGGAATACCGACGCCCGTGTCGAGCACCTCGATGCGAACTAGCGGTGCCTCGTGCAGGCAGCGCAAGCGTACCCAGCCTTCGCGGGTATACTTGACGGCATTCGACACCAGATTCCTCAAGATCTGCTCCACCAACGAGGGGTCACTGTAAACGGCGTCGTTGCAGCTTTCGATTTCGAGCTTGAGTCCCTTGTTGGCCGCAATACTCGTGAATTCCAGGCGCAGCTCCTCGAAAATGGCGGCCACGGTAAAATCGGTCGGCTCCGGTCTGATCGCTCCAGACTCAAGCTTGCTGATGTCGAGCAAGGCATTGAGGAGTCTCGACATAGCCCCGATTGCTTGCTCCTGCTGCGACAGCGCTTCGATCGAGTACTGATCGGTCGCACGCCGGCGCAACGTGCCATTGAGTAATTCGAGAGTCTGCAGCGGCTGACGCAGATCGTGACTGGCGGTCGCAAGAAAGCGGCTCTTCCCCTGGTTGGCCCGATCGGCAAGCTCGCGCGCCTGATCCGCGAGCTCACGCTCCTGATCGGCCAGTTCCAGGGCGGCCTCCGCAGCCTCGCGTGCGACGATGAGCTCCGCCTCGATGCGTTTGCGGTCAGTGACATCGCGGATTGCAGCAGCGATGAGGATTCGCTCCACATCCTCAATCGGGCTTAAACTGATTTCGACGGGAAACTCCGTGCCATCGTGGCGCTGTCCGAACAGTTGAAGCCCCCGCCCCATGGGACGCACGCGCACATTGTCGACGTAGTTCTCGCGATGTCCGACGTGCCGGGCCCGAAAGCGCGGCGGCATCAGCATCTCGATGCTTTGGCCGACGATTTCGTCATGCTCGTAACCGAATAGGGCAGATGCTTGCCGATTGACAAAGCAAATGATGCCGCCGGCATCGATGATGATCATGGCGTCCGGGGCAGCATCGAGCGCGCTGCGTGCAAGATCAGGCGGGGCAGTACGCATTCAACGCCGATGCGATCGAAAATCGTGATACGGCCTCGCCGGTAGGCAATGATCCTGCACTTTGCGACTTATAGGCCGACTCGCTCATTCCTTCGCGGCGCACGCCGAGCGTGTTCGCGAGCATTTCATGTGTCATCGTCAGCTCATCCAAAACTAGCCGATCGAGGCTCATCAGCAACCAGCGGAGGAGCAAATGCTGCAGCGCACCGACGGCGGGGACGAAGTGGCTCGACATTCCGATGGTATCCCTGTGTTGATTTGCCGAATGCGCTTCCAAGCGCGCGCAACACCGTTCCCCTCGGCGCCACTCTACTCTCTGTGCGGCAGCGAACATAGCGAAATTGTAGGGCAACAAAATGACATTTGAGGTGCTTGCGTATCGTGTATAAAGAGAGAATGAAAAGACATATGGTGGTGGGCAATCGAATTTAGCCGCTCGGCTCGTCTTTCAACCAGACAATACCCGTGTGAGTAACCGCTGTGCACTCAATCGAGCCGCACAATGCTGCTCTTGGCGGCCTGCCGCACGGCGAACCGGAGAAGATCCAGGGCTCAAATCCCTGTGCGAAACCCGAGGACTGGCGATGGCTATGACGAGCAGCTCAGCCCGTGCACGGGGACGGGCTCCACCCGCCAACATTCCCGTGAGGAACAGCATCCTTGCAGCGCTGCTCGCCTCTCAGTACGCGCGCCTTCTCCCGAAGCTCGAGCACGTGACACTGAAGGGCGGTGATCTGATTTATCGGGCGGATCAGACGATCGAGCATGTCTACTTTCCCGACGAAGCGGTTGTCGCGATGATAGATACCATGGATGATGGGCGAACCGTCGAAGTTGGCATCATCGGCCGCGAAGGAATGGTGGGCATCAATATTTTCCTGGGCGGCATCGTCACTCCCGACAAAGCCATCGTGCAACTCGCCGGCGGCGCCATGAGGATGAAGGCGAAGGATTTGCGGAAGGAACTGCGTTTTGGGAGCCCGCTGCAGCGATTACTTCTCGCCTACGCGCGGACGTTTCTTGCGGTGATCAGCCAGTCGGTGGCGTGCAGCTCGCACCACCAGATAGGGCAGCGCTTGGCTCGCCTGCTACTCACCATGAGCGATTATGCCGGCTCACCCGAGTTTCTGATGGTTCAAGAATCGATGGCGAGCCTCCTGGGTGTGCGTCGCGTGGGGGTTACCCAGTCGGCGCTCGAGCTTCAGGCGGCCGCGTTGATCAGTTACCGTCGCGGCGGCATACGCATTCTCGACAGACCCCGCCTGTTGAAGCGATCCTGCGAGTGCTATCGGGTCATCCGGCAACAATACAAGCACCTACATGGCGAGCTACCGCGATTATTGTCCGGCAAATGATACCCGCAGACGCTGGTCAGAATTGCTTCTGACAGGTGTACGGCGGGGACCTAGAACCTCGGCCGCGTTCCATTGAACATGTCGCCTGATTCAGCCGAAGCGCGCCCCTGCTCGCTGTTTTGCGCCAAGAAGGGAGTGCGGCGGACTTACTCCGTGGGAACTTCCTTATCCCTTTCCTGAGGTGGCGCACGGTTCCGCGCACTGATACCAAGAATGGATCGGGGGAGGCGAGGCTCAAATCGCGCAGTCGTTCCTTTGTGCGGTCGAGCACATAGCAGTTACGTGTATTTGCGTATTCAAGATGACCCATACGTCGACTACTGTGACCTCAGTTCGCTCCGCAAGAGACACTCTCAATGTCGACGACGGTTTCGCATTTGATCCCGACGCCTCAAAACCTGCTGCTCGCGGCGCTTCCCGCAGCGGAATGGGAGCGGGCGCGGCGAAACTTCAAACCCATCTTCATGCCGCCCGGCGATGTGCTCCATGAGCCTGCCGGGCCCGTTAATCACATATTTTTCCCGACGACTTCGGTCCTCTCTGTTTCGTGCCTAATGACCGACGGCCGGGCAGATGCACTCACCCTCATAGGCCGTGAAGGATTCGTCAGTGTCGAGGTCTTCCTCGGCGGCGGCTCGGCTACGTGCCGGGCGGTGGTACTAAGTGAGGGCTGGGGCTATCGAATCGAGCGCGAGCTGCTAGGTCAGGCGTGCGAGCAAGGTAGCTCGATGCGCGGTGTACTGCTGCGATATGCGCAGTCTTACATCACGCAAGTGGGGCAAACGACTTCGTGCAATCGGCACCACTCGATCGTTCAACAGTTGTGCCGGTGGCTGCTCATGTTCATGGATCGCCACGCGTCGAACGAACTGCCCTTAACCCACGAATACATCGGCGAGCTCATGGGCGTCCGACGAGAGAGCGTGACGGAAGCGGCCCGCAAGCTGCAGATCACCGGATGTATCCGCTACCAGCGTGGCCGCATCTCGGTGCTCGATCGGACCGGTCTGGAAGCTCGCTCCTGCGAATGCTACCGCGTTGCCAAGCGGGAAACCGACCGTCTGCTCGAGATGTCTCAATCTGCCAAGGTCGTGGTCACTCAGTCGGCGGTCGACCGAGTGCGCAGCGGGCCGTCGGAGCCCTCCACGCGCCATGCAGCTTCAAGTTTTGCCTAAAACCTAAGGGGAGATGCGCCATGCTGTACACCATTGCGGTCATATTGATCGTCCTGTGGCTTCTGGGTCTCGTCACCTCGTACACGATGGGCGGCGTCATCCACGTCCTCCTGGTCATCGCGGTGATAATGATTCTGATTCAGGTCATTCAGGGCCGCCGTCAATAACGGAAGGGAACTGAAGCCGAGGCGTTGCCACCGAAACGTTTCGATCGTGGGCGCGGAATCCAAGCATTTATGGAGTTAGGTATATTCGCGTTGGCCTACGTGCGGCGGCTGATCACGAGGATGGCGCATGGATCGTCAATAATGGATATACTCTTAAAATGGCGCTTTCCGCAGTTGCCTGTGATGCAGCAGACATGGTGGCCTTCGGTCGAACGTTCATCAGCAAGCCGGATCTCGTGAACTGCCTGCGCTTCGACGAGCCGTTGACGGCGGCCGACGCGACGAGGCGCTATGGGGGCGGCGGCGGCGGATATACCGATTATCCTGCTCTTGTCGCTTCGGACGTCGGTGCAGGTCCCGTCGAGAGCCCTCGAACGCCTCTCAAGACTGCCGTATGACACTACAGCACCAATTATCCAGGAACATGAACTTATGAGTGAATATCTCGACGCCATCATCTACATTGATCGCCACCAGGCGAAGGTCTTTCGCGTCAGCGCCACGGATGAAGTCAAGCTCGCATTCGATCATACCTCGGCAGAGCGGCGACATCACCAGGCTGATCACGAAGACAGTACCAAGCATGCCGTGGATGACGAGTTTTTGCATCGTATCGTGGGGTCGCTCGATCATACCGGCCACACACTAATTGCCGGTCCAGGCAATTCGAAATTCGAGTTGCAGACCTACATGGCGCGCCACAATCCGGAGCTTGCTGCGCGCATTTCGGGCGTCGAGACACTGGATGACGCAAAGGACAGCGGTATTGTCGCGATGGCACGGCAATTCTTTCGCAAGCGCGGCCACCGGCATACGACGTCGCCGGAACCGAGCTTCAGGCACAATGACGAGCCATTCAAGCCCTGAAGATGCCCGCTGCATTTCACCGTCGCGGGCATGGTTGCCAGTGCACCAACAGCGACGCGCGACGGTTCAAGAGACAGCGGCGCGGCATTTTCCTTTCGACCTCAGACTCTTCTCCGGCCGAGCGGACATTTCAAGGCGAACCAATTCGGAAAGCGACGAGGCGCCCATCTTCTTCATGACTGCGGCGCGATGCGTCTCAACGGTACGTTGGTTGATTCCCAGGCGCGCTGAGATATCCTTATTCGCAAGGCCGGCGACGACGAGATCCATCACTTCGCGTTCACGCTTGGTCAGGCCGGCAATGCGCAAAGCGACCGCCTTTTGCAACGACGAGCGCTCTGCTGGACTTGCCGCCTGCCGCAACGCTCGATCGACGGAGATCAGCAGCTCGGTCGGATCCGTTGGCTTCTCGATGAAATCCACCGCCCCTCCCTTCATCGCCTGGACCGCCATGGCGATGTCGCCCTGGCCGGTAATGACGATGGCTGGCAGGGTATAGTCCGCGGCCGCGAGCTGGGCCAGGAGCTCGAATCCATTCATGCCCGGCATACGCACATCGGTGAGCAGACAGCCCTTTTTGCCGCGGCGATAGCCACTGAGGAATGCCTTGGCGCTGTCAAAGATCTCGACCGAGTAACCCGCCTTTGTCAGCAGCAGCTGCATCGTTTCGCGCACCCGGCGATCGTCGTCGACCACATATATCGTCGCGGCCGACGCATCGCGCAGCAGCTCGGTGGGTGTGTCCGTAGCGAGCGCCGACTCTGGCAGTGGTGAAAACGCCCCAAGCAACCGTTGGACGTCTTGCAACAGCGCTCGCGCCTTCAGCGGCTTCTTACGGCTGAGATAGCCATGTGACGCTATATCTCGCGAGATGGCAACTCGGACATCACCGGTCAAGATGATCACCGGAGGTGGCGAGCCGAGGGCGTCACCCAGGCTTGCCGCGGTCCGCACACCATTCATGGCACCCGACAAGTTGTAATCGCAGATCACCAGATCGGGCCGCACGACACGCTTTGTAACCAACGCAAGGGCCGCCTCCCCGTTTGCAACCGCGGCGACACGATGCCCGTCCTTCTTGAGTAACAACTCCAGTGAGTCACGCACCGACTCTTCGTCCTCGACCACCAGAATAGTGCCGAGTCGGCGCTTTGCAGAGCCGTCATCGGTTTCGGCCGACTTCTTCGTCACTCCTGCCGTTTGTGAAGCTACAGGCACTTCGATTGAAAACACGGATCCCTTACCCAACACAGACCGTACGGTGACCGGATGGCCCAGCAGATCTCCCAGCTGCCTCACAATCGCGAGACCGAGGCCGAGGCTATCCTGCTCCGGCCGATTTGAGGCGCGATGGTATTCCCGAAATATTTGAGGTAGCTGCTCGTCTGCGATGCCAATGCCGGTGTCCCAGATTTCAACGCTCAACTTGTCGCCGCGCCGCCGACAGCCCAGCAAAATGGAACCGGCGTCGGTATAGCGGACCGCATTCGACAGCAGATTGCGAATCATCTCCTCGAGCAAATGTCGATCGCTGTGCACCGTCAGAGAGCACGGCACCACCCGCCAGCGCAATCCCTTGCGCGCCGCGAGTTCAGCGAACTCTGCTTTGAATAAGTTGAGGATCTCATTGATTGGAACGGCAAGTAGCTGGGGCAGGATCACCCCGGCCTCGAGTTGATTGATGTCGAGCAGCGTATTCAACGTGCCGGACATGACCTCGAGTGTGCGTTCAGCCTTGGCAAGCACCTCCAGGGACTCCTGATCCTTGATCCGCTGTCTAAGCGCTCCGTGCAACAGACTCAGGATTTGCAGCGGTTGGCGCAGGTCGTGGCTGGCAGCCGCGAGGAAGCGAGACTTGGCAAGGTTCGCGAGTTCCGCCGCCCGCTTGGCGGCGCCATCCTGCTCCGCGTGCCGCAGTTCGGTCACGTCACTGAATGACACCAGCATTCTCTCGTCGGCAGCGCTTGCGCCGCGTATCATCTGAACTGTCACGACCAGCGCACGCTGACCGAGCGCTGGCAGATCCATTGTGATATCGCAACTCTCAGCGCGCTCTGTAGCTCTCACGCCGCGATCCAGGAACGAGCGCAACGCGGGGGTGTCGAGCTGATGTGCGTGGCTACTTAGGAGGGGACGCCCGAAGCTGTCGGTGGGCCTGCCGCCGAAGAGAGCATAAAACGATGCACTCGCGGCTTCGATGCGCGACTCGCGGTCCAGAACGACCAACGGCTCATGAATACTACCGATGAGGGCGTTGGTATAGGCGTGCGCGAATCCTAACTTCTCCTCGCTCGCCTTGACGGCGGAAATATCGACCAGATTGATCACGACCCCATCAATCCGGTCATCCTGAGCCCGGTAGGGCGAGATGCCGCACAGATACCAGCCTCCCGAAGCGCTTTGGGTTTCGCGCTGGACAGGCGTGTGATCGGTGAGCACTGCACGCGCATCCGCGATCAAATTCAAGCCGGTGAAACGGATGGTAAAATCCGCCAGCGGCCGTCCCAGATCTGTGGCAATGAAAGTGAAGAACGGAGCTGCCGCGGGCGTGAACAGACGGATCTTCAAATCTCGATCTAGAAGCAAAGTCGCTATCTGTGAGCTATCCAGGATGTTCTTGAGATCGGTGCTGGTGTTGCGCTGCCGTTCGAGGCTCTCCTGAAGCTGGCTATTGGCGGAAGTGAGTTCTTCGTTGAGTGACTGCAGCTCTTCTTTCGAGGTTTCCAGTTCCTCATTCGTGGACTGAAATTCCTCATTCAACGACACCGCCTCTTCATTGATTGCTGTCAGTTCCTGATTGGAGGCGTTCAACTCGTGAATCGTACTCTCGAGTTCCTGACGCGTGCTCTCAAGCTCCTGGTCGAGCTGGTCGACGCGCGATGTTTCGGCAGCCACCGCGCTCGTGCGAACGATTTTTTTCGCAGGCTCATCGACGAAACTAACCAACAACAGTTCTTCATCTTCATGCGGAACGGGGCGCGCCGAGATGCTGACCATCACATGGCCGCCGTTGCGCTTGACCCGTGCGCCGTGAATGGTGACGGG
>Ga0182030_10022246_pt1 | contig 11816 bp, 8 predicted proteins | sample 812S3MmetaG_FD_121299 | JGI IMG/M metagenome (GOLD analysis project Ga0182030, IMG submission 121299) | Permafrost microbial communities from Stordalen Mire, Sweden - 812S3M metaG (Illumina Assembly) | ecosystem: Environmental > Terrestrial > Soil > Wetlands > Permafrost | place: Sweden... | reverse complement strand
TTTCTTTAAAGAATAGTCTAAATTTTCTTATATATTTCTATATTTATAATATACTAATTAAGGAAGTCTATAGTTTGATTTATAATTAGTACATTCTAGAAATATTTATATGCTACTATAGTTTAGTAATAGACTAGATAAAATCCTCTAGTTAATTTCTAAATAGCAAAGTTATATAACTTTGCCACTATTATAAAAGCTTTTAGATATATTATAATTAGTATATATATAAGACTTTTATCCCTCTCTAAATAGTCTTTAAGTTCTTTACAATATATTATATTATTATATTACTATAGTTTATTCAACCATAGACCTATCGACTAAAGGGGCTCGTCTAGATCACCTGACTTTCCCCCTTTCTCAACCACATTAGATGTCCAAGAATACCCTACGAAATAAATACAAGTCTAGAAGGTTGTCACGGAGCAGGTAAATCACGTGCTGCCAGCACGTGACGCGCTTAGCGAAGCTCTCTATAAATACTCTCGTTTCACTCGAGCACCACTTAGTTCTGTAGAATATTATCACATACTTCACTTCATTTGCAAGAGCACTATAATACGTGACAAAGGTTTTAAGCAATTGGTTATATTTCATCTTGTTTTCTTCAATTTATAATTTATTCTAATAGATATTCTCTTCTAACAAGAGGCATTAAGATGATTTTGGAGTAAGCAAAAGGGCCAAGACGAGAGACTAGGGTTTTAGGTAAGCGCTCAGGGAACTGGATAGGGAGCGAAGGATCTGTTAGGTGAATATAGGGGAGGTTTTAATGGGGACTAGAATCTCCTATTCTATTTCAATGTTCTTTCATGAGTAATGGAGAAATATAATGGTTTCAAAAACTTAGTTTTACTTAAGTAATTGTCCGTTTACTCATGCGACAATGTCTCAACCATCCAAAAGAAGGCAATGCTAGCTTCCCGATGTTCTAGCCAGCTAGTCCAATTGCCCTTCTAAGGTTTTAGATGTACATGTGCCATCTCTCGCCGTATACATACTCGGAATGGCTAACTTTTCCTTCGGTACCGCCAATACAGCAGTGAAATATTTTTAACTTTATGGGCTCCATTTTAAGCCTATCTCCAATACCGTCTACATAGCACCATATATTCAGCAGTCTGGGGGATAATCGACGAATCCGTCTGAGTGTGAATTCTGCATCATTGTAGAGACCAATACATTTTTAGTAAGTGTACTTGGGAACTATGGAAACCGATGGATAAATTTGGAGTCTTTATAGAAATGCGTCGCTTCAATCCACGGATGGCCGTGTTTCAGTACTAGCTAATTGATGTACCAGCTCGCTACTGTGCGAAAAGAAAGGAAGCAAGACGCAAGGAATTTCGAATGAGGAAAGTAGCTCCGGGAAGTTGGCAGATATTGCAAAACGCGTTGTGGCATCTACTAATATAGATGCTGTTGTTTGGGTTTACCCTAGATATACCTTGAGGCAAATTCCCATCACTGATCTATTTTAATAAAATCAAATTTGTATACCACTCTTTGGCTCCCTAATCAAAAGTGCAGTTCTCGCCTCCTTTAATCCCCCGTAAAGACTGAAATCCATCACAATTTCATCTACTTCTACCCATCCGTACTTCAAGTACAACCCTAGCCCCTTCGCACTCGCGGTGATATAAGTCTTTGCATTATCTTTATCGGCCATTTCCAACCCAGGTGCGAGGAGCATAGAGCCAAGACCTTTTCTTTGGTATCCTGGGCGAACAGCAAGGATGCTCATGACTTATACTATTTGTCAGTATATACATCTGGCCATCGATAAGATGCAAAACACGAATGAACTGCAAGATACGAACAGTAATGGGTCTCAGGCACGAGCCACTTTTGTCTCCCGCGGAGAAACTTAGTCAAAAACTCGATAACTAATTCATCATTCGATCCTGGTGGCTGAGTTTCCTTGCGAATGGCTGTTTCGGGATCTTCGGCGTTGGGGTCGGGAGTGTGAGGATATACCCATTTGCTGAAGGCGACGACTTCACTATCAGGAGATCCATTGTCAGCAATGACTCACCAAGAACCAGACTGATATTTTGTGAGTTCGGCAATTAAGCTCAAATAAAATATTCATACAAAAAGCTTCAAATCTTCATGCTAGTGAGAGGCATAAGTGAAGGATAATAGAAACACACCCAGCCTCCTCATGCATAACCTTAAAGTATTTTGTACCGGGAGCAGCATAACTCTTCTCATAATTTCTCAATGATCTTTCCTTCAACATCTTCGGGTCAGAGCGAGGGTGGAGGTACAACATGGCGGGGTCGGTGGCAAACGCCTGGTCAAATACGTCTACACAATCAGACATATCCGCAAGCTCGCAAGGCATTATTTTAAAGTTGAAGGAAATCATGGCAACTCCTAGAAAGTATTGATATGTGGTCTGATTAGTATATCGGGAAAGGGCACCACAGACCTTTTATCGGTGTCAATTCAATCCTGCCGCTTATACCTGCTTCTTTTAGACAAATATTGTGCATGAGCTCTTGGCATAGCCATGGGTGGGGGGATGGGACTTCAAGGGAAATGAGAATTTATATATTGGTCTCTGTATCCTTGTATCTGGGCGAGCTGTGGGGTAGCGGATAATAAAGATTCTGGAAAGCTCAAGATCGTAGTCGTCGTTGTATTGCTGCTGCGGATTCAAAGGATGGAGAGGGACGCCTTACGGCCTGCAGAGCAAGACAGCAAAAGGCTATGAATACATAATATAGCTTTTTATGGAGAAACCACACAGAACTTGTTTTCAAAATCTTCAGTGGCTATGTCTCGATCTCCAAAATGAACTACTAGGCTACCTTCTTCATGAATATGTCCCATTGGTCTTAAAGCGTACCGCTCGAGATCGGCGGTCTAATTCGCACAACAATAACGTAAAGGAGTACCATCTACTACATAAATCTATTAAAGGTCGCCAATTATGTACAAATTTTGCAGTGAACCCATTATGCAGCTTCACCTTCACCAGCAACTTCTCAAGCTTCAAGCTCTAGCAAGGATCATCGACCAACTATCGAAGGAGCTTCCAGATTTTTCTTTACTCGCAATCTCCTTGGCACCTATCGCCGCAGCTTGCATATCAAGGTCTATGGTACTAAGCTCTCCGGTACCCAGAAAAAAGAAAGACACGACGGCCATGAATTTTGACAGCCCCTCGAAAGTTTTTACATCCAATTTTGGTGATAAGTGGCAGAGTCACGAGGATTCCCTCCCTGGAACTATCCAACATAGGAAGATCGCATACGCATTTGCCCAGTAAGATTGCATTCCCCTTAGAATTGGTGTATCAAGGGATAACAATTCCACAAGTAGCCTTGCTTTGTGCTGCAAGCTCATTTGCAAGATCTCCATATTTTGGTTTGCCGGTAGCGGTGGCGCTTAATATTATGGAGCTGTCTCTCTCAGCTCGACAGATGGTTTACCACTCGAAGCTTGCAGTTTCTTTTCCCGGTTCAAGCGGTCCTTCTCGTTCTGCGAGACTTTTCTAGTGACTTGATCGCAACGCTGTTGACAAGAAAACCCCATTGAACGAGCAATATGAGAGGAGATACTTGAGATTTGAGTGTACTTTTCTATTGATAGTCGATGTTGACTTTCCTATCATGCAAATTAGTGGGAGGCGGAACGCAGCCTTTCAGAATTTCTAGCGGGGCTTCTCGAGTTCGGGAAGGGGCGAAGTTGTGATATCGTAAGTCTCTTGAGGTCGGTTTGGAACATTGGAAACTTAAATACCTAGCATTTCGGGCATATATATCTTTTTGCGCGCTCAACGTAACACGATGGAGCATTCAAGCTCATTCATTTTGCTTGACACTGCGTAGGTTTCCATTGCCGAGACAGGGCCTGCAAATCCCCCCATTATTAATGAAAAGATGAAGATTATGCCCAACATTTTCACAGAGGTATAAAGAACACTCAACGCGATCGTAAGGGAGAGAGGGTGGAGAGAAACTAGCGTCTCACATCACGATGAAGGAATCGTTGCTAAGTTCTACCGGATAATTGGATAGTCTCTAAAATTTCGACAGTCCGCCGCTGGACCACGAGTCAAGAATGCTGCTGATTTTGAGGCTCGTTTGTTCGGCTAGGAATTAGACTGATTGCTGAAAGCGATGGCGAAGTGAGGCTGAGCCTTCCTTCACTACATCCCCCATACTCTAACGTCTCCCTCGCGCTTTGATGCCGCATTAACCTTTATAGAGGGCGTGTCTCAATGAGTTATCGCGCCCTTGGGTCCTTGCGATGTGCCACATCACAATGAAGTGGACGCTAAAACGATACCAAACGAACTACGTGATTTGTGGCAACATGATAAAATCAATGTCATATTCTATTAGGTTATAAAAGATTACTGACATGGAACCGCATCAGCTTCCCATATCTCAATAAATTAATTCTATGGCTTCCAAGTCCATCCTTTAAACCATTTCAATATGTGGACCTTTTGAGTCTTCGATCCAGAATACCCTTCTTCCTCGACATTGTATTTCTCCACTATCGTCAAAAACACCTGATCGAGCGTTGTCGGACTCACGGAGTAGTGCTCCAGTCCTAATTCATCGCGATGCTCTTCGAGTAAAGTGATCAGGACGCCAATTCTATTACCTCGTCGATGGAAGGGCTCGCTGCCACCACTGATCTCATCTTCATCTTTAATCTCAATATGTGCTTCATGTTTTTCTTCATCTCTTTGAGCAGGAACTGAAAATCGAACCTGGCCATGATATGTTTTATCTTCAATGCAAGCGCCCGGGAAATGCTGATTGATCCAAGATCTCAAGTCAAAAATTTCGTCCTCCGAAGTGTGTGGTGCGCTTTTCATAACAAGATGTAGGTAATAACGATCCCCATGCTTTCTTCGGAGGTAGTCACTGGTACCCATTGCTAGCATTCGTTTAGCCATGATACCAGCACGATCCGCAAGAGCGTCGGCCTCCTCCATACTATGGGTTGTCAACAATAGTGAGCGGCCTGGAACAACAGCAGCCAGCGTCTTCCACATGACTCTTTTTGCTGCTGCATCCATACCAGAACTTGGTTCATCCAGTAACAGGACTGTTGGATTACCAATTAAGGCAATTCCGAGTGATAACTTTCTTTTGTTACCGCCAGAGAGCTTCGCAGCCATTCGGGACGAGAAAGCCTCTAAACCCACTGCCTTGATGACTTCTTGAACGTTATGTTCAATTTCTGCCACCCCCCGGACTCGGGCATAGAATCGTAGATGTTCCAAAACGGTCATCTGATCCATTGCATCGTATTGCGGGCATACACCCAAGTGGGACCGGGCCTGAGCGCGGTGTTTGTTGATCTCAATATTTTCCACAAACACATTACCTCCATGCTTCGATGGTTGGATGTCCCCGCGAATCAGAGAAATTGTAGTCGATTTCCCAGCGCCGTTGGGCCCAAGAAGAGCAAAGACTTCACCTCTCTTGATACCGAAGGTCATATTGTCAACAGCAGTAACATGACCAAATGATTTGGTGAGATGCAATACTCGAAGTCCGTCGTTGGAACTACTGACTCTAACCAGCTCTTCGGCAACCGCTTCTTCCGTCGGAATATCAGCCTCCGATGCAGTAGCAGGCTCTTTTCGCAGCCGTCGATACCAGGCCACGACCGATCCACTATCATACCAAAGTAGGATGGCAAATAACACAAATACTTGGACAATTAGGTATAGGATTGGTCCTCCATATTGCAGAATACCGCTTGGATCTTTCGCCAGTTCTTTCCCGGAGCAGGTGGAGGAGAAAATGTTTAAGGCAACAAACATTGCTCGGATCAAACTCCCCATAGGAGTGATGAGCGATATAGTAAAGTGAACCACATGAATATATGAGTCAATTTCGTTGACTGGGGCATAAGTCAATGTGCAAAGATATCCAATGAGGTAAACCAGGAAGAAGACGGCTTGCCCTGCGGCGGCGAATGCGTATGCAGATAGTTGGGTTCGAGCGAAAAGTGATACCACGTATGCCAGCAAGATAGACGCCATTCCGAACAAGGCAAATATCACGAAGAGATATCCCACATGATACCAGGCAGATGAGGCGGTTGCAAAAATGGCAACGCTGAGGGCACTTGAGACCAAGACGATGAGAAAGTCGAAGATCAAATAAGCCAACCATAATGGAAGAGACCGCACGCCATTTGAGTACTCAAGACCACGAATTTTTCTCGTTCTCTCAACATTTGGATAAAGGGAAAAGAATCCCGGATAAGCAGCCATTGCCAAGCCAAAGTAGACGACTAATTGCAAGGATTTCCCAGTTGAGGGAGCCCACGGTATATCGAAAATGGAAAATTGGGTGCTAATGCTGATATTAGTGAGCATTACATCCAGTATATTCTGTCCGAACACGGCGTTGTAGATGTCACCATTGCCCTTGTATACCAAAGTAGTCTGAGAGCCATTGCCTCCAAGAAAAACCCCTGCTGGTGTTACATTGGCGTAATTGTGCTGAATGAAGTCGTTGAATTGGGACAGGGTATCAACCTTGTTAAGTTCTTTGTCGATAGCCGTCTGTGGAATCGATATAGAAGAGAGGAGTGGGGCAAAGAGAGTGGTCAAGGTGGCATTGGAGAACCTGTCGGACGGGCCGACTACAAGATCGTAATGGTTCTGGTTAATGAGATTATCGATTAATGATATGGAAATCTGATCAGATGGCGCACATCCCACAGCGTGGAAATTCTTCAGGAACAAAGTGACTAATCCCGCAGCGACTATCGGTACGACAAAGGCAGCCGCATAAGGAAGATAATTTCTGCGCAGGATGGTGATTCTTTTCCTGAACAAGACCCAAGCCTGACGAAAGAAGCCGATGCTTCGGCCTGATTGCAGCTCCAGCCCCGCTGCAGAGGCATGAGCAATTGCCATAGTTTTCGTGTCAGGTTGCTTCTCGGAGGCCTCAATTTGAGGAGATGGCGTGTCTCGATCGATGCTGGAAGTGCTTTCTGCACGGATTTCATCTGCCAGCTGAAGGAAAACATCCTCAATTGTAGGCCCAGACAATTGATAGTCGGTTATTTCTTGCGATTCCAAGCTTTTGATGATTTGTGCAGCCTGTCTTGAAGTGGAAGCACTGTACATTGTCTGACCAAAGCTGACACGGGTTGGAACACCTTCGATATCAGGAGCAAGCTCATGTCCGGGGCCAGTTTGAAGATGAATCCGGTATCCGCCACCTAGCTTTTCCTTCAATTCAACAGATGAACCCTCAGCACGAAGTGTTCCTTTGGATAGTATGGCAATCTGATCTGCCAAAAGATCGGCCTCATCCAGGAAATGTGTGGTGAGAATAATGGTACGTGTCCCACGTTCAGCTAACAAAATATCCCAGATCTTACGACGGCTCAGAGGATCAAGCCCACTGCTCACTTCGTCTACACAGCAGACAGAACTCCCTCCCGTGAACATCATGCCTAATTGGAGTTTTCGCTTCTGACCCCCAGATAAAGTTTTGGCCTTAGCACTACTTTTCCTATCAAGATCAATCCCTTTAACAAGGCCTCTGAGCGATTCTTTGCTATCGCGAGGACCAGTGGACTTCAGCTGATTAAATATTTGGATATGTTCCTCAACGGTTACCTCGTCCCAGAGGACATTTTTCTGCGGTGCTATTCCTAAGCCCCCGGTACCATCGACAGTAATAGACCCGCTGGTGACGGTGTTCAAACCAGCAATAGCATCCAGAGTCGTACTCTTCCCAGATCCGTTCGCCCCAAGGAGTACAAATATTTGGCCTCTAGTTGCGTTCAGAGTGAGGTCGTTAATAGCAACGACTGTAGCCTTTGGCGTTTTGGTGATTCCAGCAAACCGACGTCGGAACCAATTGGGCCGGTAGTGCTTGGTAAAGTTCCGGAGTTGTACTGTGTCGAAATTGCTAGATGATTTCTCATCAGAAGATGATAAATGCTCCAGCCTTCGGCCGACAACACTTCTTCCTTTCGAGGCTGTGCCGTAAAGATATCGCTCAACCATCATACCCAGTAAAGGGTACACAAATATTTGAATTATAAGAAATATCCAAAGTACAATTCCAGGAAGACTCCATGGATTATCCGGTGCTCCCTTCAAGAGATTTGTAGGCATCTCCTTCCTTTCGTAGCGAGACATAAACGTGAGAAAAAATACATAGTTACAAGGAGCAAATAATAAGCTGAGAATCGCAACAGTGCCAGATGTTGTGATATCAACTACTTGAGCAAGGACACCTAGAAGAAGGGTGATTAATGCAAGAGTGATGCCACTCAGTTGAGCCTTCTTGAAGAATGAAGCACCAAGAACTGAGAAAGACGCAAGGGATAACCCAGTAAGAAGATGGTATATAATGACAATACCCATCGAAGTCTTTGCCCAAACACCAACGCCCAGAACAATTGGCATAATGATCCATCCTGGCGCATATATCATATCGAACGCAATATGGTATGACAGGATTCGGGCAGCTTGAGGTTCCCATCGGCGCAAATTAGGCATCATAGCTTCAATGAGCTGAGACATCCCCAACTCTCGCTCCGAAGCAATGAATCCGGTTAAATGATATGTCACTCCCACCATACCAACCAAGAACGCAACTCCAAGAATGTTGATGATTGCCCCTTGATAGCCCACCCGTATATTTACGTTCCGTTGAGCTTGCGATATGCTGGTATAAGGATATTCGAGGGCGGTGGTGGGAAGTACAGATTGGTCGATTGTTGTATTAATACCAGCTATGGCATAGTCGACTGCGCGCTGAAGCGGGAGAAGATATATTTCGGCATCATTTGTGTCTTTGTCAACAAATATCTTGGTTCCGAACACCCCATCAGCCCGAAGTGTATAATTCCAAATCCCACCACTGCCCTCTGTCGGCGAGGAGGTAAAAACAACTGCACCATAGCAATTGGTTGCGCCTCTCAAACTACTTTTGCAGACATCTAGAAGTTCACTCTGGTCGCTCAATCGTGAGACTTTCTTTCCCTTTACTGATGCAGCAATGTTGTTGATGACCCGATCAATATCACCACCCGCCAACCCATTATTAACGAATGCCAGTGTGGTTCGTCCTCCATTGGATGCATCGAGGCCCTGTTGAAGCGTACGAATTGGATGGCCTGATCCAATGCCGTAAGTGGACGGAGGAACAAATAAATTTCTCGCATAACTGAGGAAGATCATGAATGCCACGGGGAGTATGAATGCTCGGATCGTAGTAGAGAACGCATGTCGATTGAGCGCGATGAGGACGTTCTTCAGTGTGAGAGTCCAGAACTGTCGCAGAAACCCCATGGTGGCGGGGCTGGCGGGGCTGGTAGAGATGAAGGTACGTAAGGGTAGGACTATCACATTTCATTTGATATCAGACTGCCCGACATGACTATTTGAATGCAAAGATCGCGGAGATTGTAGGTTGACTGAGCTTTGGTGTTGACCCCTTCTATGACGGCGTGATCTTGTACAGGTATGGTAGAGTCTCGAAATCGCCGGGCGATAATTAAAAGGAGTATGATATCTACAGAAACGAAGGAATATGTACAAAGATTGACTATTGGCACTGCAAATAGAGCAATCCGAAGTGTTCAAGAAGAAAATGGTTGTATTGGGCTTGTATTTGGGCTTGTATTTGATTGTTTGAAGATTACGTTATCGAGTATCCAAAGGCGATAGACGCCGGGAGAAGAAGCTGAGCGTCTCTTTTTTGCGCCTCCCCCGCGCTTGGCGTGGCAAACGCCACACGCACGGTTGCTAAACGCCCTGTTCTGTTTTTCATTTTCTATCCTCCACAACCCAGATTTGGTCCACAGCCACGGTAGATATGCTACAATCGATACTAATAGTACCGTCTTTTATATTACTGGCTCGCTCACTGACAATCGGCGAACTAGAAGTGCATGCGAGGAAATATGATTTGGGTAGAACTCATCAACCCCTATTGTGACCCTGTAGTAAAGAAATTCTGTGCCGCACCAACGTCATCTTACAAAATTTTCCACATGAGATGGATTACTTAACCTCACCTGCCTTCCTACTTAATAACAACGACGGCGTTTTATGATACTGCAGCTTCGCAAGATAGCCTCAAAGTTCACGATTATTCAGTAAAACCCTTTACAACCCACAATGCGACGGCCGACGGCCGCCGTTATTGGCGCTGGTAAGGGTGTCCGGCTTGCTGCGGGACGTGATGCTGACACCGGATAACCAGGCTCTAGTGGACTATCCATGCTGAAGACTCTTCGCGAAGATGGCTTCGAGGTTACATGCTACGAGCGGAGGAATCAAGTCGGTGGCCTATGGGCATATACGGACGATAAATCGATGACCACGGCGCTTCCTAGTAAGTATGCCCGTCCCTGCGAGATTGTAGTTGTGGCTAAAGAGATCCAGGTACCTCAGCAAACATTAGCAAGTATACCTGCGGCATGTCGGACTTTCCAATGCCAGACAGTACGTGCTGTCAATCCTCAACTTCAGCGCGCACTTTGCTCACAGAAATTAGAGTACCCGCATTACTTGTCTCAAGCAGAGTTTCAGGAGTATATCGAGTCGTACGCGACCCATTTTGATATGCACAAGGACATTGTGTTCAATACTGTGGTGAAGCAAGTATCTAGAAATAAAGATGACACCAAGTGGCGGCTAGACCTCGTTGTAGACGGCGAGTCAAGAGTCGAAGAGTACGACAAGGTAGCATTTTGCCACGGATACCAGACGAAAGCGAACATGCCAGAATTTGAGGGCGTCGAGAAATTCGACGGCACAATTATGCACACCCAACAGTTTAGAATGTGAGTAAATGTGGACCGAGACAGCCCGTTCCTAACTCCTCGTCTCAGGTCCGACGAGTTCAAGGGAAAAAAGGTCGTCGTAGTGGGAGTATCTAGCACCGCTTCAGATGTCATCCATTCACTTTTACCGATAGCATCGAAGGTTTACATGTCACATCGCCGAGGAGCACTCATTATCCCCAAATTTCGGAAAGGCTTCCCGCCAGATTTGATGGCCAGCTGGCGGCGGCGTCAGATCACCAGTTTTCTACGACGCACCTTTCCAAATTTCTCAAGGTGGCTAATGGACCGGCTCGTGAATCTCATGATAAAGCAGATGTGGAGCGACATTGATCCAGCCTGGGGATTAGTACCGCCTCCATCTATTACTCTGTCGCCCCGAGCTTTGTCTGAGAACATTGTCCCAGCGCTAAGAGATGGATCCTTGACCTCATTACAAGGGATTAAGCGCTTTATTGGGCCTAAGTCGATCGAATTTGCCGACGGAACTGTCCTGGACGACATCGACACTGTTATATGCGCAACAGGATACCGGGCCGACTTCAGTGCTGCTCCGTTCTTAGAGAGGAGTCGACCATCAAACTATGGGGGCCCAGAAATCGTTCGGCTGTGGATGAACCTCTTCCCACCTGGGTATACTGATTCTATGGTTTTTCTCTGCTATTCTGCGTTCGGGAAGAACAACGGCTTCTCATTTTCTGACGTGACTTCGATGGCAGTGAGCAACGTGTGGCGTGGTGTCCACCCGACGCCAACACGGGAGGAGATGGAGAAGGATATTGACAGTCACCACAGTTGGGTTGCGTCAAGATGGCGGTTGGACAATAATGTAGACGTCTCGATGGTCAAAACCTGGGAATATCAGTCGTTTCTACATGAAGCTGCTGGGACGGGCATGGAGAATCTTGGTTGGGGTTGGAAAGGTTGGAAGTTCTGGTTCCAGGACCCAAAGATGTCGTACATGATGAATAATGGAGTCGAAACAGCACACGCATTCCGGTATTTTGAGACGG
>Ga0182030_10022245_pt1 | contig 11816 bp, 5 predicted proteins | sample 812S3MmetaG_FD_121299 | JGI IMG/M metagenome (GOLD analysis project Ga0182030, IMG submission 121299) | Permafrost microbial communities from Stordalen Mire, Sweden - 812S3M metaG (Illumina Assembly) | ecosystem: Environmental > Terrestrial > Soil > Wetlands > Permafrost | place: Sweden... | reverse complement strand
GGAACCAGAAACCAGGCGCCCATCCGAATAGGAAAGATGGCCGGAATATTGTTCGAGTTCAGGGTTGAACGAAGCATTGAAATCGAGATTGCGCAGGTCGGCGTCGAGAGCGGCTTTGCGGTCGTTGTAATAGGCCTCGCCGTTATCGAGGAGCGCGTGCCGTATGCCTAGGTCGAAGATGCTGGTGTTGCTGCTCGAATTGGAGCTGCTCTTGATCGTGGGGATGTTGGAAACTCCGCGAGCGTCGACAAAGACGCGAACAATGGGACGATCGAGCCGGACACTGTCGAGGTACCACTTGCGCTGGACGATTGAAACGATACGGATGGAAGCCTGGGCGTGATCCATTTGGAGCAATGGAGGGTTCGCATAGGGCGCGGCACCTTCAACTGTGAGTCCATATAGATCGAGACTCAGCGCGGCGAGGTGAAGAGAATAATTTTGCAGATGCACAGGCACGCCGAGGCTTTCGCTGGCTTGCTGCTGGACGCGAGACAGAAGGTAGTCATGAAAGCGTCGACTATTCAAGAGAATCATTGCTGTCAGTGCGAAGAGCAGGACGAGGACGAAGATCGAAGATGTTACCCATGCAACAGTTTTGAAGGCGCGCGAGCGGAGATGCTTGCGCTTGTGTGTCGAATCTGATTCATGAGTGCGGGGGGGCACGGAGTTATTCACTGGGGCTCCTCGTTTAGAACGCTTGTCCAATGCTGATGAAGTATTGCGTTGCCTGTACGCCTGGGACGGGGTTCAGATTGCGGCCAAGATCGACTCGAATGGGCCCGACGGGCGTGGCATAGCGCAGTCCCACGCCCACATTGTTGCTGTATAGCTTGGTGAAGTCATGGAAGCCGACATTGGGGAACACATTGCCGCCGTCGTAGAAGCCAACGACGCCGAGGCCCTTTTTGAATGGCAACGGGATACGAACTTCGCTGTTGATCAAGAGCAATTCATTGCCGCCGCTGGGCACCTGTATCTGGGGGCAGTTGGGAGCGGTTTGGCCAGTGCTGCAAACGTAGATGTTTCGCTGCGGTCCGGCGCCGTCGAGAGGGAAACCGCGCAGGGAATTACCGCCTCCGGTGAAAAACTCTTCGCTCAGGGGTACGCGACTTGCAGCGAAAGGCTGGGATAGTCCGATGCGAATGCTGTTGGCCCAAACGATGTGATGAAAAGCTTGTTTGTAGTAGGCGGCTTGCCCGTTGAATTTAGCGAAGTTGACGCTCGAGCCGAGCTTGGTTGTGTTGAGATCGAGCTCAGCGGAATCGAGCATGCCCTTGTGTTCGTCGAGGACGTTGTCGCGTGTGTCGTGTGTGAAATTGGCGGCGACGGTGGAGAGACGTACATGCTGATCGGCTGCGGTTACTAACTCAGGAATTTCGATTCTCGTGAGATCGGTCTGAATGAAGCTGTAGCGAAGGAAAAGCGTATTAGCTTTGGCATTGTCAAGGTTGCGCTGTAACTGGAAACTGCCGAGTTCCTGGCGCGACGAGAAGATAGGATTCTCTTCATTGTTTTCGTAAGAGAGGGAGGTTGTTGCTTTCCACGGAGACCAGCGAAGATTTGGATCGATGTAGTAGGCGGCAAAGCGTTGATCGAGCCGCCCCGCAAAAGCGGTAAAGGATATGGATTCGCCTTTTCCGCGGAAATTATTGCGTGTGTATTGGAAGGTTCCGCGAGGCCCGTAGAAGGTGGCCTGATCGGTCTTAAAGCTGGATGGAAGGCCGATTGGTGGAAGGTTGGGAAGCGATACAGTGCCACTGGGAAGACTGCCACCGCGATTGATCACTTCAAAGCCGAAGCCGTAGGTGATCTGATTTCGTTTTGCCTCATGAACCTTGATCAGGATGTCTTCCTTGTTTTGAGTCGTGATCTGTCGCTTGGGATCAACTTCTGCCCAATCGAAGACGCCGGTGTGATCGTACAGGCGGCTTCCGGCGGTCAGGAGCTGTGTTTCTGTGAGCGGGGTCCCTGGTTTGATGGTGGAGATGTCTTCATCGATCAGGCGCTGACGTGTTTGCACCCTTCCAAGTGTGACGAGGTCACCTGCGTAAACGAGAGGTCCTTCGTAAATGTGATAGACGACATTCACATGATGAGGGTCATTCTTGGAGGCGACATTGGCCGTTTCGCGAAAACTCGCGGTCAAATAGCCGGCCTTTAAATAGTTAGCCATGATATTGGCGCGGTCTGCCTCGACGTGTGCCTGAGAATATGGCTGGCCGGCTGACAGTTTGAGGCCTGCGGGATCGAACCTGTTTTGCGGGAAGGTGTCCGCCCCCTCGATGCTGAGAGAACTGACGACGTCGCGCGGACCTTCCGTAACGCGAAAGGAAACCTTGATATCGCCGCCATGATTTTCTACAGAAGATGCGACCTGAACGCTGCTGAAGCCTTCCGATTCGTAGACGGCCTTCAGGTTGTCGACACTGGAGCGAACAAGCTTTTCATTGAAGCTGCCACGAGAAAAGAGATGGGACTTGTCGACCGCAATGTGGGGAGTCAATTGCGAAGACGGCAACTGCTGATTGCCGGACAGCGAAACGGCTGAGACTTTGTGTTTTTTGTCTTTCGTTATCTGGTAGAGGATGGTGTCGCCATCTGGCTGCCTGGTGAAATGCGTCTCCACCCTGGCATCGAAGTATCCCTTGCCCTGGAAGTAGGAAACCAGGGATCGCCTGCCTTCTTCGACAGATTCCGGGTCGACGCCGACGCCTTGATACACAGGGAGGAGCGACTTGCGGTTCCAACTCCAGAGGTGAGCGCCTTTCACCTCGACGTGGATTTCAGGGCCTTCGTGGATGTTGAAGTGAATATCTGCGCGGTTGGTGTCCGCATGGTATTCGGCGCCGGCCAATTTCACGCGAACAGCGAGGTGGCCCTGCTTTTCTAACTGAGACTGCAAGTATGACTGAGCGTGGTTGATGGTGGAGTGGTTGTAGCTCTTTCCGGGACGAATGCCGGCGCCTCGCAGGCGAGCCAGCAATGTATGTAGCTTTGTGCTCAAGGTTACTGCTGTCGCGGTTGGGATTCCTTCAATGTCGATCACACCGAACCTGGCCCTATGATGCAGCGTGACATGGAAGATGACATTGGCAATGGCGTGAGCGGCCTCGACCTGTATTTGGGGCTGGACGTCGCACTGAAAAAACCCTTCCTGGCGGAAGTAGCTGATGAGGCTTTGACGATCCTGTTCGACGTCTGCGGTGTTGAAGGGCGCTTCGGGGGGAAACTCCGCTATTTGAACCAGCTTGGCATAGGAGAATTGCTCGGCACCGGGAAAAGAAAAGATGCCGAAATATACTGCAGGTTCGAGGATGAGCAGGATGCGTACGCCGTTGGCCTCCGGAATGACCTGGAGTTGCACAGCTTCAAAGTGGCCATTCGTCTTGAGCGCCTGGATTGCCTGATCGACTCTTTCTTTGGAGAAGGGCTGGCCCGCTTTCTGCGCGAAAGAAGATTCGTACGTCAATGTGTTGAGATCTGGCCGTCCAGCGATTTGAATCGAAGTTACATTTTGACCTTCGTACGAATCAATGATCTGCTGGGTTGCGGGAGCGGTTTCAGGCGTCTGTTTCGACGAATTGCTTTGCGCCGTCAAAGCGACCGGGTGTGCAAACAGGAAAAGCGAGAGGAACGTGGCGCAACACCATGACGAGCAGGAAATTGTGAGCGGTTGCGTTGCGCGGTTATCAGCTTGAATAGAATTGAGAATTTTGCCTGCTCCCATCCCTGATGGGATGCCGGAAACCGTCGCGCGGTTTGATGTTGAAGAGCGAAACCGAAGCGAACCATCCCACGCGCTGGAATGAAGTGCTGCCCAGGAAGTGTTGGCGAGCGGTGTTTCGTCCGCCGGATGAAAACGGCATGCAGTTGTTTTCGAGGAAGAGGCAATCAGTCGCAGGAATTGCGCATCCATGCAGATAGTTTCTAATGCGTTGGTCTCAGAGTTGAAGCGTTGACGAGGTCCGCCATTTTCACTTCTGCCCAAATTGACCGGTCCGATGACCATAGCGACTCGCGGCCTCTCGAGCCTTCGGGGTTGTCGCCGCTTAGGTCTTTGTGGGGTTTGCAGGGCGTTCCTCTGCGTCTGGTTGCGGCGAGGACGTGGAAATCGCTGCTTGCGGACAGGCTTTTTGGCCGCGCGGCCGAGCTAGGTTTTTACTTTCTCTTCGCTTTGTTTCCAACGTTATTCAGCGCGAGTTCTCTACTTGGCCTTGCGGCTAAGTCAGCCGAGCATATTTACGATAAGTTGCTGCACTATCTCGCGCTGGTGATTCCGACGGCTGCGCTGGGCACCGTGTTGAGTACGTTCAATGAGACAACGGCGGCAGCGTCTTCGGGGAAGTTGACGTTTGGGCTGGTAGCTGCAATCTGGTCTGCTTCGGTGGGAATTTCGGCGATTCAAGATACGCTGAACGGTGTGTACAAGGTTCCGGAAACGCGGTCGTATTTTGTGGCCAGACTTTATGCGATCGCATTGACGATACTTCTGACCGGCCTTGTGACGCTGGAACTGGCATGCTTGCTGGGCGGCGATTATCTGGGGTCGGTGGCCCACAAGCTAATCAGTCATGCATGGATCGCGGCGAGTGCAGGAGTTTTATCGAGGCTGGCGGGCTGGACGGTGGCGACTCTTCTTCTGGCGCTGTCGTTTGCGGTCATATACTGCTGGGCACCGGACTGGAAGCCGCGGCGATGGCGCTGGCTTACTCCGGGAGGAACCGTGGGCATCGTGGGATGGCTGCTGGCATCGTTGGCGCTCAGAATATATCTTCACTTTTTCAATAATTATTCGATTACATATGGATCGTTGGGCGCGGTGATTATTTTACTGACGTGGTTTTATATCAGCGGCCTGATGTTGCTGGTGGGCGCCGAAATTGACAGCGAAATTTGTGCCGCAGTAGCGGAAAAGCGGATTTCTCGTCGTTCCGCTCCCTCGCCAAAGATGGAATCTCCGGAACCTAATTCATAGCAGGAATGTTTGGATTATTGGCTTCGCTCATGGAAATGAGACGAATACCTGCCTGAGTCCATGGATGTGTCCCTCATCACAGCCTGATGCCGGGCGGGGGGAGCACATTGGTAACGGGCGCTTTGCATGCTTGTCGACGGCCTGTGTGGATGGCCGGCGAGCGTTGCGGTGGCCCACGGACCCAGGGGAGATACATGAAAAGCCAGGAGACAGTGATTCTTGACGCGAACGAAGCGGTCGCTTCTGTAGCGTATCGGTTGTCTGAAGTTATCGCGATTTATCCCATTACGCCTTCATCTCCCATGGGGGAGTGGTCTGACCAATGGAAAGAAGAGCGCAAGCCGAACCTTTGGGGATCCGTGCCACTGATCGCCGAGTTGCAGAGTGAGGGCGGTGCGGCGGGTGCGATGCATGGGGCTTTGCAAGCGGGAGCATTAAGCACGACGTTTACGGCATCCCAGGGACTGCTGTTGATGATTCCCAATATGTACAAGATTGCCGGGGAATTAACCGCGAACGTCATGCATGTCACGGCGCGGGCGCTGGCGACGCATGCGCTATCGATCTTTGGGGATCATTCGGATGTGATGGGTTGCCGCAGCACGGGTTATGCCATGCTTTGTTCCAACTCGGTGCAGGAAGCAGCCGATCTGGCCCTTGTCGCGCATATCGCGACGCTCGAATCGAGGGTCCCATTTCTACATTTCTTCGATGGCTTTCGGACGTCGCACGAAGTGAATAAGATTCTGCCAATCAGTGATGAAGACATTCGTGCCTTGCTTGATGAACAAACGATTGTGGCTCACAAGCAACGCGCGCTGAGTCCGGATCGGCCGATTCTGCGAGGAACGGCCCAGAATCCGGATGTGTTTTTTCAGGCTCGCGAAGCGTGCAATCCTTTCTACCTGGCCACTCCTGCAATTGTGCAGGATGTGATGGATCGATTTGGGCGTCAGACGGGGCGTAGCTATAAGCTGTTCGACTATGTTGGGGCCGCGGACGCCGATCGCGTGATTATCCTGATGGGGTCGGGGGCGGGCGCTGCGGAAGAAGCGATCACGTACTTGACTGGAACCGGAGAAAAGGTGGGCATTCTCAAGGTTCGATTGTTCAGACCTTTCGACGCTTCCGCGTTTCTTTCGGCTTTGCCGAGTACGGTTCGTTCGATCGCGGTGCTCGATCGGACCAAGGAACCGGGCTCTTTGGGTGAGCCACTTTATCAGGATGTGATCACGGCCATCGCTGAAGGTGCGGCGGATGGGACGCTTCATTTCGAGAGCCAACCTCGCGTGGTTGGTGGTCGCTATGGGCTTTCGTCCAAGGAATTTACGCCAGCGATGGTCAAGGGGATCTTTGAAGAGTTGAGCAAGGCACGGGCGAAGAATCATTTCACGATTGGCATTGATGACGATGTCACGCATACCAGCCTGGCGTATGATCCCGAATTCTCAACAGAAGATCCTCGCACCATTCGTGCCTTGTTCTATGGACTTGGTTCCGATGGCACGGTAGGAGCGAACAAGAATTCGATCAAGATTATTGGGTCGGAAACGGACAATTTCGCACAGGGATATTTTGTGTATGACTCGAAGAAGTCTGGCTCGATCACGACTTCGCATCTGCGATTTGGTCCGCAGCCGATTACGTCCACGTACTTGATTACCCAGGCCAACTTCATCGCTTGTCATCAGTTTTCTTTTCTGGAACGGATGGACGTGTTGACGGCGGCTGCGCCAGGCGCAGTGTTCCTGCTGAATTCGCCGTATGGTGCTGACGAAATCTGGGCTCACCTGCCGCGCAAGACACAGGCGACCATCCTAGACAGAAAGCTGCAATTTTATGTGATTGATGGTTACACGGTGGCCCAGACTGCGGGCATGGGCAATCGCATCAATACAATCATGCAGACTTGCTTCTTTGCGATCAGTGGTGTGCTGCCGCGCGAGGAAGCGATTCAGCAGATCAAGAAGGCAATCAAGAAGACGTACGGCAAGCGCGGCGATGCCGTGGTGCAGCAAAACTTTGATGCCGTCGATGCGGCGCTCGCGCATTTGCACAAGGTGGATGTTCCCGGCATAGTGTCGGCGACGTTCGACATTCTTCCTGCGATTCCGGCCGGTGCTCCGCCGTTTGTGCGAGACGTACTGGGAACGATTGCCGCTGGGTACGGCGATAGTCTTCCCGTAAGCGCTTTAGCTGCGGGTGGAACCTTTCCGACGGGCACGGCGCAGTGGGAGAAACGGAACATCGCTCAGCACATTCCTGTGTGGGATGAGGCGATCTGCATTCAATGCGGCAAATGCGTGATGGTGTGCCCGCATGCAGTTATCCGAGCGAAGGTGTTCGATGCAAAGCTCGCGGCGAGCGCTCCAGCAACGTTCAAGACAGCCAAGCCGAAATGGCGAGGGATGGAGCAGGATCTTTACTCATTGCAAGTGTCTCCGGAGGACTGCACCGGATGCCAGCTCTGCGTTGAAGTATGCCCGGTCAAGAGTAAGAGTGAAGCCAAGCACAAAGCTTTGAACATGGAAGTGCAAGCTCCGCTGCGTAGCGAAGAGAACAAGAACTGGGCATTCTTTGAGTCGCTGCCGAGTGTCGACCGGAGCCTGGTGAATGCGAACCAGGTGAAGGACATTCAATTGCTCGATCCTTTGTTCGAATTCTCTGGAGCGTGTGCAGGGTGCGGAGAGACAGCCTATGTGAAGCTGCTGACGCAATTGTTTGGCGACCGGCTGTACATTGCGAACGCTACCGGCTGTTCTTCGATTTACGGAGGCAACTTACCGACCACGCCGTACACGGTCAACAAACAAGGGCGCGGTCCAACGTGGTCCAATTCACTTTTTGAGGACAATGCAGAATTCGGCTTAGGGATGCGGCTCGCGGTGGATCAGCAGAAGCAGCATGCGGAAGAGCTGTTAAAGAGGCTCACCCCAATTCTCGGAGAAGAGCTTGTGACTGGCACCCTGAGTGCGGATCAGTCCACGGAAGCGGGTATTGAACAACAGCGCGAGAGAGTGGCGAAGATCAAGAGCGTGCTTGAAGCCGCAAGCGCCGGAGTGACAGCGTCTGACGTTCTCGGGCTGGCTGCGATTGCGGATTCACTGGTGCGGAAGAGTGTATGGATTCTGGGCGGAGATGGATGGGCTTACGACATCGGATTTGGCGGCCTGGATCACGTTCTCGCATCAGGGCAGAACATCAACGTGCTGGTGTTGGATACGGAAGTTTATTCCAACACAGGCGGGCAGATGTCGAAGTCGACGCCGCGCGGAGCTGTGGCGAAGTTTGCCGCGGGCGGCAAGCCGAACAGCAAGAAAGATCTGGCCATGGAAGCCGTCAGCTACGGTTCGGTGTATGTGGCTCGGGTGGCAATGGGCGGCAGCGACATGCAGACAGTGAAAGCATTCCAGGAAGCGGAGGCGCATAATGGGCCTTCGATCATCCTGGCATACAGTCACTGTATTGCTCATGGGTACGACCTGATCCATGGATTGGATCAACAAAAGGCAGCGGTGCAATCGGGTTACTGGCCGTTGATGCGGTACAACCCGGCACTTCGTGAAGAAGGAAAGAATCCGTTCCAGCTTGACTCGAAAGCGCCAAGTATTCCGCTGAAAGAGTATGCGTATCGCGAGGCACGCTACACCATGCTGGCTCGCAGCCATCCGGACGTGGCCAAGGAACTGTTGCATGAGGCGCAGGATGATGTTGAGCGGCAATGGAGAGTTTACTCAGCGCGAGCAGCCATGCCGGGACGCGGAGAGACCCCGCATATTGCTCCACCAGAAAAAGAAGAAGATCTAGTTGCGGTTGGAAAGGGAAGGGAAGAGCAGTGATTGACCTGTCAACAGAGTATCTTGGGATGAAACTGAAGGGTCCTTTGATGGTATCGTCCACGCCGTTGTCGGAGTCGATTCACAACGTCCGGCTGATGGAGGATTGCGGCGCTTCAGCGGTTGTGCTGTCGTCCATCTTTGAAGAGCAGCTAAGCCTGGAAAGTCGTGCGCTGGATCATGACCTGTCACGTGGTACTGAATCGTTTCCGGAATCGCTGAGTTATTTCCCGGACCTTGATGATTATCGCGCCGGAATTGATACCTATCTAAGCCACCTGGTGCGGGTGCGCGGCAGCGTTTCAATCCCTATTCTGGCGAGCATCAATGGCGCAACGGCCGGGGGATGGGTGCGGTTTGCCCAGGAAGTGGAAGCAGCTGGCGCAGATGCGCTGGAACTGAATACATACTCGCTGGCCACCGATCCACGCATTCCCGGAAGCGAAGTGGAGAGGCATTTGATCGAACTGGTAAGTCAGGTGCGCGCCACCGTGAAGATACCAGTCGCAGTGAAGCTTTCTCCTCAGTTCACCAGCCTTCCCAACGTCGCCGCGCAGTTAGATAAGGCCGGCGTGAATGGGCTGGTGCTGTTCAATCGGTTTTACCAGCCGGAGTTCGACATTGAGGAGCTGAGTGTGGTTCCGCGATTGAACCTCAGCAGGCCAGAAGAGCTGCTGCTGCGCCTGCACTGGACCGCGATTCTGTATGGCAATATCAGTGCGGACCTGGCCATCACTGGAGGTGTTCATTCGGCGGAGGACGTGCTCAAGGGTATTATGGCTGGCGCCTCGGTGACGATGATGGCCTCTGCGATTCATCTTCACGGGATCGAGCACATTGCTTCTGTTCTGAGTGAAGTGCAGCGTTGGATGGAGGATCATGAGTACGCGTCAATCCGGCAGATGCGCGGTGCCCTGAGCCGCCGGTCTGTGCCCGATCCGTCGCCATTTGAGCGTGGGAACTATATCAAGACGCTCAGCTCGTACACCATGCGACGTCCTGCATTGCAATAGTTTTTTAGCACCTCGGAATGGCATTTCCAGAGTGCGCGCCGCTGTGAGGGAAGTTTCCTCATTGCGGCGTTTTCTATCTTCGTAAGAGAGCTTGGTCGAGGCGATGCCGTACTGGATTCAGCGCAGTGCTTCTTGAACAGCCAAGGTCGCTGCGGGAATGGCGTCGCGTACCGCGGGGCTCAGCTCTTCTGACATGCCGAATGACTCGCCGCCCACGGTGATCACCGTTCTTCGCGGAGGTATTCTCCCGTAGAGATCCAGAGCCAGGCGGAGAAGCGAAGCCGGATCGAGATGGTGAGTGAGAATGCGGGGGAGTTGCTCGGTCGGTTCGATGGATAGTGAAGAGACACATCCAGCATCCGTCAAGCCGGAGCAATCCACAAAGACAACTACGTTGGACAGGCTGATCTGTTCAGCATGCTCAGGCAGGAACTGCTGGGTTACGACGATCTCGTCGCCTGCATGCAAGGAGATGAGATCAAGCTGAGCGGCGATGTGCCATGCGACGCCGTCGTCACCGCGGAGGGTGTTGCCGCAGGCGAGGACCAGCCTGCGGATCGGTGGCTGATCCGCAGACTTGGCTTGGGGATGGGGGGCGGTCATCATTCTATGTCATTCGTGAAGGCGCATTGCTTCAACGATGCTAGAGATCAGCCACGCCGGAGCTCGTGCAAGAGCGTGCCGTCAGGGGCAACCAGCGAGATAGCCAATGGCATTTGGCCGAAGGCATGCGTCGAGCAACTGAGGCAGGGATCGAAGGTACGGATGACGGCTTCTACCCGGTTCAGCATGCCGTCTTCGAGTTTGTCTCCTTTGACGTATTGCTGAGCCGTCTGGAGTACGCCGCGGTTCATGGCGTTGTTGTTCTGGCCGGTGGCGATGACCAGGTTGGCCCAGGTGATTTGGCCTTTTTCGTCGACTTTATAGTGATGCATCAGGGTACCGCGGGGAGCCTCAGCGATGCCTGCGCCTTCGAGACGATTGACGCCGGCGGTTGCGCGCACATGTGTATCGAGAATGGTGAGGTCGGAGAAGATCTGCTCGATCTTTTCGATGCCGAAGAGGATATCGATGAGGCGAGCGTGATGGAAGTAGAAAGAGCCGAGTACAGGACCGTTGGCAAGGTTTTTGAATTCTTTTAACTCGGTGTCGGCGAGCGGCGTGCCGGCGTGGCTGGCTATGTTGAGGCGGGCTAGAGGACCCACGCGATAGGCGCCGTCTGGATAGCCGAGCGGTTTGTAGTAGGGGAACTTCATGTAAGAGAAAGGCTCGACGGCTTCGCCGATGACGCTGTCGAAATGCGCGGCATCCAGCTTGTCCTCGAGGATGGCGCCGGTGGCGTCGATGAGGCGCAGCTTGCCATCGGTGAACTCAAGGCCGTCATCTTCGCCGACCATGCCGAGAAAGGCGCCGGGGAAGTTGGCGAAGTGCGCGGCTTCTTCAGCGAAACGATCTGCGATCTCCTTGTACCACTTGAGAGCCAGCTTGATGTTGGCGTAGGCCTCGGGAAGCAGGGCAAGAATCTCATCGCGTTTGACAGCGGTGAGCGGCTCGGTGACACCGCCGGGCACAACCCAGCCGGGATGGATGCGCTTGCGGCCGAGAAGCTCAATGATGTGCTGTCCAAAGCGACGCAGGCCAACGCCGGCGCGGCCCAGTTCAGGGTTCTTCTGTGCCACGCCGAAGATGTTGCGATCGACGGGATCGGCATCCATGCCGAGGAGCAGGTCGGGCGAGGAGAGATAGAAGAAGCTGAGCGCGTGCGACTGAATACTCTGCGCCATGTTGAGCGCGCTGCGAAGTTTTGCTGCCGTAGTGGGAATTTCGACGGACATGATGGCTTCGCAGGCTTTGGCCGAGGCGATGAGATGGCTGACCGGGCAGATGCCGCAGATGCGCGCCATCAGCGACGGCATCTCGTAGTAGGGGCGGCCTTCGCTGAATTTTTCGAAGCCGCGAACCTGGGTCACAGTGAAGTAGGCCTCCGAG
>Ga0182030_10022244_pt1 | contig 11816 bp, 10 predicted proteins | sample 812S3MmetaG_FD_121299 | JGI IMG/M metagenome (GOLD analysis project Ga0182030, IMG submission 121299) | Permafrost microbial communities from Stordalen Mire, Sweden - 812S3M metaG (Illumina Assembly) | ecosystem: Environmental > Terrestrial > Soil > Wetlands > Permafrost | place: Sweden... | reverse complement strand
ATCCGCTGTGCGCGCTTTGCGCAGCGTTCAAAAACAGCCACAACGCGTCCGGAACTACTTCCGGCAAAAAGATGTCAGCTATGCGGCCTGAGCCCTGCTGTTATGGGCCGGATCAATAGTACAATGCGCGTATGGCGATAGGCGTAATCAGCGACACTCACGGATTGCTCAGAACGCAAGCCGTGGAGGCATTGCGCGGCAGCGAACTGATTCTGCACGCGGGAGACCTTGGGACGCTCGAGGTACTGCGGGAGTTGAAGCGCATTGCGCCCGTGGTGGCCGTGCGCGGCAACGTGGACCTTGCGGCGTGGGCCAGGCGGCTGCACACGCTGGAAATAGCCGAATGCGCGGGAAAGAGTTTCTGCATCCTGCACCGGATCGCCGAGCTGGATTTGAAGCCGAAGGCAGCGGGGATCGCTGCCGTAATCTTTGGACATTCGCATCAGCCAGCGATTGAGTGGCGCGACGGAGTGCTGTTCTTCAATCCCGGCAGCGCCGGTCCCCGCCGATTTTCTCTACCCGTAACCGTGGGAAGGATTGAAATTGTGGATGGCGAGTTGCGTCCGGAGATCATTGAAATTCTGTAGCCGGTGGAGCTAAACACTTCCTTTATCGCTTCTGGAAATTCCGTAGCCGAACGCCCCGCGTCGCTGATCTACTTCTATTTGTGAGTTGAGCTTTGGCGCGAGGCTGGTGCGCCGAGTTTTTTCAGGCGCTCGCGCGCCTGGGTGGCTTCAATCGTGTGAGGATAGCGCTGGACAAGGGCGTTCAGCTCGCGTATGCCAGCTTCCCTGCGGCCGAGTTCGACGAGCGAGTAGCCCTTCTTGAGCTGGGCTGCCGCAGCCTTGTTGCCACCAGGGAACTGTTCGAGCACCTTATCGTAATCGGTCACGGCGGCTTCAAAATTCCCGGAGCGGTACTCCACGTCGGCGATATAGAACTGCGCGTTTCCGGCCAGGTCCGTGGTGGGATAGTACTTGATGTAATCCTGAAACTGCGAGAGCGCCAATTCGTAGCGGGCAGAATTGTAGTCGCGCAGAGCGTTGTTGTAGAGAACGTCGGCGGGGGGAGCCTGCATGGCAGCGCCGGTGGGCGCGACCGCTGCTCCAGCAGGCGCGGCCGGCTGCGCGATGTTCTGCTGCTGGCTCTGGATGTCATCGAGTTGCTTGCTCGCCTTCACCAGGCGCGCCTTGAGTTCGTCGACGGAATCGTTGAGCGTTTGGATCTGTCCGGAAACCTGATCGATCTTGCTCTGGGAGTCGGTGCCCTGCTGTTGCACGTTTTTCTGCATGGTCTGCACCGAATCGGCGAGCTTATTCACGCTGTCGGTACTCTGTTCAACCAGGCTGCGCATGACGCCCATGCGCTCGTCAAAGGACTGCTGCATGTGAGTGAGACGATCAGCCAGGTCCTGCACCTGGGTCTGGAGCTGAATGATTTCCTTGGAGACGGCAAAGGCTGGGGTCGCCGGTGCCGCTACCATCAGGGCCATGACACCGACAGCGGTAAGTTTTCTATAGTTCATTTTTATCTCCGGGCACCATCTCCGGGCGCCGTGGCACCGGACTCCGTTCGCAATCGGCGAAAGGAGGGAACTGCCATACAAAATCAAAGTTGATACGACCTGCTCACATTTTCTCTTAAGCAGATGGATTCGGCTGGAGTGGATCGGCGGGGTGGCCTGAGCCGCCCCGCTGCCACCGGTTGCCATGCCGATTACTGGCCGTATACGAAGTGATCGCGACGATTCTGCTGCCAGCAGGCCTCTGTGCTCTCACTGCAGAACGGCTTTTCTTTGCCGTAGCTGATGACCTTGATCTGGCTGGCGGCGACGCCGGCCTTGACCAGAGCATCACGGGCGGCGTTGGCGCGGTTATCGCCGAGCGCAAGGTTGTAGTCAGTGGAGCCGCGCTCGTCGCAGTGTCCCTCGATCGTGAACTTGATCGACGGGTGGGCTTTGAAGAATGCAGCATCGCTATCGATTATCCCCTGATCTGTGGCACGCAGGTCGAAGCGATCATAGTCGAAGTAGATGTCCTTGACGGAGCGGGCGAAAAGCGCTTCTTCACCTGGCTCCTGCATGGCGGCCTGTGCCGGAGGCGGTGGCGGCTGAACCACGGTCAGGCGCGCAGTTGCGTCTGTGGAACCGCCGGGGCCCGTTGCGGTGAGGTGATATGTGGTGGAAGTGGCTGGCGAAACCTTCTGCGAACCGTTTGGCTGCACGCTTCCGATGCCATCGATGCTGACACTGCTGGCATCCTGCGAGGACCAGGTAAGGGTTGCCGCGCCGCCAAGATCGACGCTTTCAGGAGTGATGCTCAGGGTCGCCTTCGGTTGCGCCAGCGGAGGAGCGGGCGGAGCAGCGGGAACTTGCTTCTTTTTGCAGCCGCCAAGCACAACGATGGCCGCCAGGGCCAGCACTACAAAAGTCAACTTCATCTTGCTCTGATTCAATTGATCCTCCTAAGCGAGAGAACTCGCGTTTGGCCGGCGTAAAAAGCCCGTCGAGCCGATTAGTAGAGTTAAAGCTCCAAAAAACCGGTACTGCTAGTGATACGGCTATCTTGCATACCAACTACTTCCAGCTCCAATTCGGCTGTGAGTTAGAGCCGCTAAAGGTCAATTGGGTTTGCTGGCTGCCATCAGCCAGCATCGACCAAATCTGTTCCTTGCCGCCGCGGGTGGACTGGTACACAATGTGGCGTCCATCCGGCGACCATGATGGAAAATCGTTACGGCCGCCATCGTGCGTGAGCTGCACCCATTGGCGGCTGGCCACGTCCATGATGTAGATGTCGGAGGCTCCCGGCGCTCCGGGGCCGTAGTGGCGGACCCAGGCGAGAGCAAGGAACTGTCCATTGGGCGACCACGAAGGGGAGACCGCATAACCCTGGTCGGTGACTCGCTGCACGTTGCTTCCATCGGCGTCCATGATGTAAATCTGCGGCAGGCCGGAGCGTCCGCTGACCCAGGCAATCTGCGCGTTGGTCTTAGGATTCCATACTGGCGAGACATCGGGTCCATGATACGCCGTTAGACGCTTAAGGTTGTTTCCGTTCTGATCACAGACATAAATTTCAGGATCGCCGGAGCGCGACGACGAAAAAGCGAGGTGAGTACCGTCCGAGCTCCAGGCAGGCGATACCGTGGTGCCGCCGAAGACGGGAAATTGGACCAGCCGTCCGAGTTCAAGCGACCACATTGCGATGCTGGGGCCGCCATGGAAGAAAGATGCGAAGGCAATGCGCGAATTATCCGGCGAGACCCGAGGCTCCAGCGAGATGGAGCCGAGGTGCGTGACCGCGTGCTGTGCGGCGCCATCGTAGTCCATCGCCCAGACTTCCTTGTGGCCAGTGCGGCTGCTGACAAAGTAGAGCTTGGTCTCGGCAATTCCTGATATTCCGCCACCGAGCCGGAAGATGATCTCGTCGGCAAAACGATGGGCAATCAAACGGGCATTGTCATCGGTTGCGTTTTCACGGTATTGCTTTGCAAGCACTTGCGGATTCTGCGCGTTCTTTACGTCAAAGAGCCAGCCCTGCACCTGGAGCACGCCGGCGTTGACGCCGAGACTGCCAAAAGCCAGCATTGCCGCATTCGGCGGAGGCGCGGCCCATACGTCTAGCCGGGCATCGGCCGGCCCGCCAATCGCGCCGAGCGGATAGAAGCTCTTGGAGACCATCTCAAAAATGCCAGCCTGAGACAGATCGTTGAACAGCACTGCATTGAATGTTTTATCGAGCGGCGCGGACTGTGGGTCGGCGCTCACGATTTTGAAGTCGGGCACCGCCAGACGGATCTTTTCCCCGCCTACACCGGTTCCGGTGCGAATCCAATCCTGCGAAAGAGCGGGTAGTACAAGCGCGAAAAGAAGGGCGGACAGGACTGCGAAACGCTTCATTCATCTCTCCCCAGAAAGTGCGACGGCGGCTCGCTCAGCGCCGGTAATCAAACCAGAACTCGACGGAAACATAACTGCCGGTGTAACCCGGTGGCAGCGGGCCGAAGGTGTCAATGCGCTGCAGGGCACGCACTGCAGAAAGATCGAGCGACGGAATTCCCGATGACTGCTCGATATGGACATTGGATGGCGTTCCGGAGCGCGCGATGTCAAAAAGTATATAAACCCGTTTTGCTGAATTAATACTCGGATTCACTTCGCTTTGCCACGCCTGATGAACCTTTCTCGCCACTACATCGGTGTACCATCCGAAGCGGCTGCCAAAAGTGCCCGAGCCGCCTTCGCCGAAGTTCAGTCCTCCCGTAGTGTTGCCGTTCTGGAAGGTAGTATAGGGTCCAGCCAGAGGGCCGCCTGAGCCGAATGGAACAGTATTGTCTGATTTTGCCATTTCGCGCGGCTGCTCGTGGGTTGGGGTTGCGGCCGTCGGCCTCTGCTTGACAAGATCGCGGCCTGGGGCAGTGGTTGCGGTCTTCTCCTTGGCCGGCTTCACCTTACTATTCCTGTCGGGAAGCGCGATCGCGTGATCGTCCTCTTTTGCCTTAGGCGCAGGGATCGACTGCGACAGTCCCTTACTCTCATTGGCCAGCACGTTTTCGGGCTTGGCATGAGGATTGGGAGGCAGGGGAATTCCACTTACCAGGTGCGCACTCATGGCTCCGCCAGCAGCACCGCCGCTACCGTTGTTGCCCCAGTCTTCTCCGCCGTGAGAGAGCACGGCGGGAAGGAAGACAATGCAGGCAAGCAGCGCTGCATGCAGTGCGGTGGAGAAGGCGAAGGACGGAGCCATCGCGTCCTTGTGACCGTATATGTCAGCGTCGAGCGGCATCGGCTTTCATAGTCAAAGGCTGAGTGACAATGCTCACGTTTGTAATGCCGGTCTGCTTTACGGCGTCCATGACGGTGGCAAAGGCGCCGAATGGCACGTTCTCATCGGAGCGTATAAAGACGCTCTGCCCCTGCGGGTCGCGAATTTTCTCATGCAAGCGGCTGGCGATTTCATTGATGTTGATGGGATCGTTGCCGAGAAAGACACGCTGGTCCTTATCGATGGTGATGACCAGCCGCTCCTCGGTGATTTCCTTCACGGTTTTCGTCTTGGGAACATCCACCTCGATACCGGACTGAAGGATCGGCGCGGTGACCATGAACATCACCAGCAGCACGAGCACAACGTCCACGAACGGAGTGACGTTGATCTCCGCGAGCGAGGATTGGGTGCGTCCCTTATTGTTTGTAAACGCCACCAAGGTCTCCTATCGCGCGTCGCCGTTGCGGTCAATGATGTTAAGCAACTCGAGGCTGAAGTCATCCATGCGTGCGGCAAATTCACGAATCTGCTGGAGGAAAAAATTGTAGGCAACCACCGCGGGAATGGCGGCGAAAAGCCCGGCGGCCGTGGTGATCAGGGCTTCGGAGATTCCGGGCGCAACCGCACGGAGCGTGGCGGAGCCGGCGCTGCCGAGTCCGTGGAAGGCGTCAATGATGCCCCAGACGGTGCCGAAGAGTCCGACGAAGGGTGCAATCGAGCCGGTGGTGGCAAGCCAGCTCAGGCGGCTCTCTAATCGCGTAAGTTCCTCGGAGGAGGCGATCTGAGTGGCGCGCTGTACGGAAAGTGTGCGGGGATTCGCGCCACAGCGCTTCAGCTCTTCGACCGCGCCCTCAAAGACGGCCACCAGCGGTGAGGGTTTGAACTGCTCGGCCACGGCAGCGATATCCTGCAAGCGGTTGGCGCGGCGGAAGACGCGGACAAAACGTCCGCTCTGCACGCTGGCGCGGCGAAACAGGCCGTACTTGGAGAGGATGATCGCCCAGGACAAAAGACTGGCGGCAAGCAGAATGAAGAGTACGATTTTGGCAACCAGGCCGGTGTTGGAGACCATCTCCAATACCTCGCCGCCCAGCGCAACAGCAAGCAAGTTTAGAATCGGCATCCTTCTCTCATTGGACCAAGTGCTGAAAGTGCATCACTGCCACATCGAACTCCGCGGCGCAAAGCGAAGTCTGTTTCATTATAGTCAGCACCGCAGGGCTTTGTGCGTGAGGTTGACACGGATGTTCAGTATATTCCGTAAGCCCGAACATAACTGGTTACAGTGAGAGCACAATTGAGGACAAGCGACGGCGCCGAGTGTACACAACGGTGTAGACTTCTTGAGCTTGGAATATCTCTGGACGTGTAACCACGATCAAAAGGTCTGGTAAGGGCGGCAGAGGTCCGTGTTTTTTGTTCGCGCGGACCTTTACCATAAGGCGCGGGTAGCCTTGGCGTGTTATCCTCGCCGGGAAAACTCCAACGAACAGGTGCTCAGTGCTCAGGGAACTGCGGGTTGAAAACTACGCTGTCATCGACAATGTGGTGGTTGAGTTTGGGGCTGGGCTGAATCTGCTGACCGGCGAGACCGGGGCAGGCAAGTCCATTCTAATTGATGCCCTGGCACTGCTGCTGGGCGAGAAGGCTTACAGCGACGTGGTGCGGCACGGCGCGGAAAAGGCCACGGTCGCCGCCGTGTATGAGAGCGACGACGCGGCCATCGCCCAGGTGCTGGAGGAAAACGGAATCGACGGCGCTGGGACGGAGATCATTCTGCGCCGCGATATCGCGCTCAACGGCAAGGGCCGCGTGTTCATTAACAACCAGCCTGCGACGGTGGCCGTGCTCAAGGCCCTTGCTCCCCGGCTGGCCATCATTCACGCCCAGAATCAAGCCATCCTGATGTTTGACCCTCCCGAGCGATTGGCGCTGCTGGACGCCGCGGCCAGTGTGAGCGTGAGCGGGGCTGCCGAGGCCTACGCGAGATGGAAAGATGCAGCGCGGCGAATTGCGGAGCTGGAAAAGGGTGAGCAGGAGAAGCTCCGGCTCGTCGATCTCTGGAAGTTTCAGTTGAAGGAAATTCGCGAGGCTGGTCCCGCCATCGGCGAAGACCAGAAGCTCGAAGCCGAAAAGCGCGTGCTGGCAAACTCCGAGCGGGTGTATGGCGCGGCCCTTGGCGCATTCAACCTGCTCTATGAGGTGGAGGAGTCGGCGAGTGCTCGCCTGGGCGCTGCGGCCAAGCATCTGGAGGAGCTGTCGCGCTTTGATGAGTCCTTCAAGGAGGCGTTCGGCCAGCTTGAGAGCGCTCGCATTACAGTGGAGGACGTTGCGACTACCCTGCGTGACTTTGCCGATCACATGGACGCCTCGCCCGACCGCCTCGCCGAGGTGGAGGACCGCCTGGCCGTTCTCGACAAGCTTCGCCGCAAGTATGGCAAGAGCTTGGAGGATGTGTTGGCCTTTGAGCAGGAGATTGCGGGCAAGCTCAGCGACATTGAAAACAAGGACGAAGTGCTGGCAGCGCTGCGCAAAGAGTTGGCTGCGGCCAGCGCCAATTACTTGAATGAGGCACGCTCGTTGAGTAAGCGCCGCTATGAGATAGCGCGAAAACTTGAGAAAACGGTCGAAGGCGAAATCAACGATCTGGCGATGAAGGCAAAGTTCAAAATCGAGGTCGCTGGCTCGGACGAGGAAGCCAATTGGACGGCCTCGGGCTTCGATCGCGTGGTCTACCTGATCTCCACCAACCCAGGGGAACCGATGGGGCCGATCGAGCAAATCGCCTCCGGCGGCGAACTCTCGCGCGTAATGCTGGCCCTGAAGGCAAGCGTCGAGGCCGGAGGCGCGCATACCCGGCGCTCCGACGCACAGCGTTCGCTGGTATTCGATGAAATCGATGCGGGAATTGGCGGACGCGCGGCTGACGCCGTAGGTAAGAAACTGAAAGCACTCTCCAGGAGCAAGCAGGTTCTCTGCGTTACCCACCTGCCGCAGATTGCATCCTTCGCTGACCGCCATTACCTGATCGAAAAACACGAGAGCGCCGGGCGCAGTAAGACGACGGTTCGGCCGCTCAACGCCGATGAGCGCCGCAGCGAAATCGCGCGCATGCTGAGCGGAGCCAAGGTTACCGAGGCCAGTCTGAAGAATGCCGAGCAACTGTTGAAGGCCAACGCCTGATTGGTTAATCCGCCACTATCCGGGCCTTGGCTCACCTGCTAAAATGTAGGGAGATTAAAGTTGCGCGCGAGCCGGAGTCATATTTGCCTGCAACTTTGGGCAGCCCTCTGCCAATTATCGCAGCTCTGTGGCTTGCTGTAGCGCGGAAGGTGCGCACAGTCTTAAACTTAGGGATGTAAAGTGTGGTTTTTTGAGCACGTGTATCCGAGCCAGCGACAGCGGAATCTAATAATCAAATGACTGCGACCGAAGCCAAAACTCTTCTTCTTTTGAAACCCCGCGGATTCTGTGCCGGCGTGGTGCGCGCAATTGACATCGTACGCATTGCCCTGGAAACCTTCGGCCCGCCGATTTACGTTCGCAAGGAAATCGTACATAACAAGTATGTCGTCGAGGATCTGAAGGGCAAGGGCGCCATCTTCGTGGATGATGTGGAAGAGGTGCCCAACGGCGAGCGCGTAATTTACAGCGCTCACGGCGTTGCGCCGTCGGTGAGGGAAGCATCCAAACTGCGATTGTTGCGCGTGATTGACGCAACCTGTCCCCTGGTGACCAAGGTTCACGTGGAGGCGATCCGCTTTGCCAAGGATGGGTACTCGCTGATCCTGATCGGACACTTGAATCACGATGAGATCGTTGGCACGCTGGGCGAGGCTCCTGAAGTCACCCAGGTGGTCAGTAACCCGGAGCAAGTGGCAAGCATCGTTGTGCCGGACCCGAATCGTGTCGCTTACCTGACCCAGACCACGCTTTCGCTCGACGAGGCAAAAGAAACCATCGAAGCGCTCAAGGCTAAGTTTCCCAATATCCGCGGCCCTCATGCGCAGGATATCTGCTATGCCACGGAGAATCGCCAGCTGGCGGTAAAGAATGTGGCTGAACAGGCGGAACTGGTTCTGGTGGTCGGGTCGCCGAACAGTTCGAACTCGAACCGGCTTGTCGAAGTTGCCGGAAATCTGGGGACAAAATCGTTTCTCATTGACACCTGTCGGGACATCGACGAGAAATGGTTGGAGGGTGTCAAGACCGTCGCCCTTACGGCGGGCGCTTCGGCGCCGGAGATTCTGGTTCAGGAAGTGATTGCCTTGCTTGGGCAAAGGGGATTCTCGAATGTGCGCGAGGTGGAAGTGATGCCGGAGAATGTGCGTTTCGCGTTGCCTCCGGAGATCGTGGCAGCCATCGGCGCCGCTCCCGAAGTACCAGGGATGGAGTAAGAATCCATGGATGCAAGTTCAGGGCAATCGACTTCGATTCGCTTTGGAAAGATCTCAGGCCTGGGCGCACGGCTTGCAAGTTCGATCCAGGCGGCGCAGAAGTTTCTCTTTGCCAGGCAACATGAAGACGGCTGGTGGTGCGGCGAACTGGAAGCCGACACCACCCTGGAGTCCGATTACATCTTTCTGCACACCGTTCTCGGCACTCGCGACGAGCGTCGCTTTCAGCAGTGCGCGGAGGAAATCCTGCGCCATCAGAACGAGGATGGTGGCTGGCCGATATACCAGGGTGGCCCCTCCAACGTGACCGCCGCTGTGAAGGCGTATTTTGCGCTGAAGATGTGCGGTTATCTGCCCGACGATCCACGCATGGCGCGGGCTCGCGAGCGCATCCTGGCCATGGGAGGCGTGCCCGCCTGCAATACTTTCAGCAAAATCTATCTCTGCGCCCTGGGACAATACGATTACGACGCGGTTCCGGCGATTCCCCCGGAGATCGTGCTCTTTCCCAGCTGGTTCTGGTTCAACATCTACGAGATCTCTTCGTGGTCGCGCGCGATTCTGATTCCGCTTTCCATCTGCTACGCGAAAAAACCGTTCAAAAAGATTCCCGACGAGTGGAATATCGATGAGCTGTTTCCGGTGGGACGGCATGGCAGTTCACTGCGGCTCAAGTGGGACAAGAAGTTGATCTGCTGGCGGAATTTCTTCATGGTGCTCGATCGCCTCTGCCACGCCTTCGAGCGAGTACATGTGCGCCCGCTGCGCTCGGTTGCATTGAAAGCGGCCGAAAAGTGGATGCTGGAACGCTTCGAGTTGAGCGACGGACTGGGAGCGATCTACCCCTCGATCCTGAACTCCATCATCGCCCTGCGCTGCCTCGGCTACTCGCTCGACGATCCGCAGGTGATTCGCGCCCTGGACGAGTTCGAAAAGCTGGGCATCGAGGAAGGCGATACCTTCCGCATGCAACCCTGCGTTTCACCCGTGTGGGATACGGCCTATGCCCTGTTTGCGCTGGGCGAGAGCGGTATGGATCCGGCGGACCCGCGCATGGTGAAGGCCGCCGAGTGGATGCTGAAGAAGCAGAATCGCCGCAAGGGCGACTGGTCGGTCAAGGTTCCCAATGCCGAGCCTGGCGGCTGGTACTTCGAACACAACAACGAATTTTATCCCGACGTGGACGACACCGCGCAGGTGTTGCTGGCACTGAATCATATTGAAACCAAAGACACGCGATTCCAGAGCGAGTCCGTGCAGCGTGGAATGCAGTGGGTGCTGGCCATGCAGTGCCGGAATGGCGGCTGGGCATCGTTTGACAAAGATAACGACCGCATGGTCTTCCAATATGTTCCCTTTGCCGATCACAACGCCATGCTCGATCCGGCGACGGTCGACATTACCGGCCGCGTGCTGGAGTGCATGGCAGCGTACGGCTTTACGCTGAAGGACAAACCCGTCCTGCGCGCCATCGATTTCATCCGCAAGGAACAGGATTCCGATGGTTCGTGGTTTGGGCGCTGGGGCGTCAACTACGTCTACGGCACCATGTGTGTGCTGCGCGGATTGGATGCCATCGGCTTCGATAATCACGAAGCGATGGTGCAGCAGGCGACCGAGTGGCTGCGGATGATGCAGAACCCCGATGGCGGCTGGGGCGAAACCATCGGCTCCTACGATGACGTGAACCAGAAGGGTGTGGGTCCGAGCACGAGTTCGCAGACAGCCTGGGCGGTACTCGGACTGATGGCGGGCGGGGATTATCGCTCCGAATCGCTGGCGCGAGGCGTCGCCTACCTGCTGGACCACCAGACTGCCGACGGTGGCTGGAGCGAGATACCCTACACAGGAACAGGATTTCCCCGTGTCTTTTATCTGAAATATCACTCCTATCCGTGGTATTTTCCGCTGATGGCGCTGGCGAAGTACTCCCGCAGCCAGGGAGTTTAGATCGCAAACGGCGGCGAATCTCCGGCTGGGATATTAAGCGCAGCCGGAAAGGGCTGTGTTTTCTTTCTCAGGGTGACCGATTTTGAAAGCTTTTGTAACCGGAGCGACGGGATTCGTAGGCAGTCACGTGGCGCGCCTGCTGGCCGGGCAGGGAGCCGATTTGCGCCTTCTGGTGCGGGCCGCGAGCCGGCAGGAAAACCTGGAAGGGCTGAACGCAGAGCTGATCACCGGCGACCTCAGCGATCCGGCATCGCTGCGCAAGGGCATGGAAGGCTGTGAGGCGGTATTTCACCTGGCCGCCGACTATCGCCTCTGGGTTCGCGATCCGCAGCCGATGTATGCGGCCAACGTAGACGGAACCACGGCTGTGATCGAGGCAGCCCAAGCCGCGGGCGTTCGCCGGACGGTCTATTGCTCTTCGGTGGCCACCCTGGGATTTGGCTACGACCGCAAGCCGGTGAACGAAAATACTCCAGTGAACGTGGCCAGCATGATCGGCCACTACAAGCGTTCCAAGTATCTGGCCGAGCGCAAGGCGGTGGAGTTGGCGGCCAAAGGCGCCGAGGTGGTAATCGTTAATCCCAGCACTCCAATTGGAGAGCAGGATATCAAGCCCACGCCGACGGGACGCATCGTGCTGGACTTTCTGCTCGGAAATTTTCCCGCCTACATGGAAACCGGGATGAACCTGGTGGATGTT
>Ga0182030_10022242_pt1 | contig 11816 bp, 8 predicted proteins | sample 812S3MmetaG_FD_121299 | JGI IMG/M metagenome (GOLD analysis project Ga0182030, IMG submission 121299) | Permafrost microbial communities from Stordalen Mire, Sweden - 812S3M metaG (Illumina Assembly) | ecosystem: Environmental > Terrestrial > Soil > Wetlands > Permafrost | place: Sweden... | reverse complement strand
TGGCACACCACGCGCTCGCTCGCCGAGGTCGACAGCATGGAGGACCTGCGTTTCTTTGGCCTAAAGCGCGAGTGCGGCCTGCACGAATAAAGCGGTGCCGCGTCGGCTAGCCGAACAGCATCCGCTCACTCACCGTCCCCAGCATCACCGCGATGAGGGTGCGCGTCATGCGGGGCGGCAGGCGCAACGTGATACGCGAGGCAATCAGCACCCCCGGAATCGACCCGAGGAGGAGCGCTGCGAGCACGTTGAAGTTGACGTGACCTAAGAACGCATGCCCCAATCCTGCGATCAGCGTGATGGGCAGCGCATGCGCGATGTCCGTCGCCACGAGACGGTCCGGGGTCAGCCTCAAGGGGTAGAGCGCCAGCAACATGACGACGCCGAGGGCCCCGGCGCCGACGGAAGTCAGGGTGACGGCAACCCCGAGCACCAACCCGGCCAATGCCGTGAGTACGAGTTTGTGGCGTTCCACGAGCGTGAGCGCACGCGCGGTCACTTTCAGCCCCAGCCGCTGCAGCGGCGTCTGAAAAATGAGCGCTAACGCGGTGCATCCCAGAATGATCGCCAGCGCATGCGTGGTCAGGGTGTCGGCCGTACTCGGCGTGTGACGCGAAAGCCATAGCGCGAACACCACGGCCCCCGCTCCTGGGATGCTGCCGAGCAGCAGTCTCCCGACGATCGGCCAGTCCACCCGCCGGCTGAATCCAAAGGAGGCGGTCGCCACCAGCTTCGTAGTCGCGGCAAACAACAGATCCGTCCCAACCGCAACCGCCGGGGATTGCCCGAAAAGCAGCATGAGTATGGGCGTCATGAGCGATCCGCCGCCGACCCCGGTCAGGCCCACCAGCGTGCCCACGAGAAGTCCCACGCCGGCGTACAGAGGAATGTCGTTCATCCGCCGTAGATTACCAACCCGTACCCCGCTCATTTAGATCGGCTTGGTATAAGCCTATGCCCGGCGGCACTGATCTAGCGCATGAGCAGCGCTGGCGCAGGACTCCATCAGCGCCGAGTGACGGGCTTTCCTGCGGACGGATGGGCGACGCGCTGCAATGGATCCGTCGCTCCGAGCATGCCCGCCGCCGGGGTTTACTCGGGCCGCCAGACGCTTGAGATAGAAAGGCCGTTTATGGCGAAGAGCCGACGCCAGCCGAGTGGTCTTGAACCCCGGAATGTGCGGAGACTTGACTGCGCAGGTTGGTTTGCGACGCGGAAAAGAACAGCACCAAAATCAGTGCCAGGGAAAACGCCGCGTACTCTCGGCCGGCTTGAATTCGGTACTCGCCATCCTGCTCGCTCGTGAGATCGCGCATTTGGACGGGCAGCGTAGCGATCTTGCGAGGCTGCAGGAAATGCTCAGTCATTACCTGTATATAGCGAACAGGCATATCGGGTGTGCGCGCCGCAGCAAAGAAACCGCACGACGGGCTCAGCCGCCATGTGGAAATCAGCCAATCGGCGTCATACGCCAGAGGGTGTCGATTTTCGCAGTCGGCGGGTCGGTCGCTTAAAAAAAATGCGCTGTGTATTCCCGCCCAGGATCAGTCTATGCGTGCCGAGCCAAATACTCGCTGCTGACGATAGGTTTCTCGAACCCAGGCCAAACCGGGCCGCGCGCTCCAAACCGAGAGCTGCGCGCGCGTCGCGCTGCGATAGTCTTCGCGGCGGTAAGCGGGATGCTCATCGGGGCAGGCGAGTGGCGCGAGCAGCGCGCACACGGTGATGTCGGCCGCGCTCAACTGCGAGCCAAGCAGATTGCGCCGGCCGTCAGCAATCTCCGCGTCGAGCCAATCGAGTGCCGCTGCCAGGGCGAGGCGCGATTTCTCGACGTTCGCGGGCGTTATTGCGAACGCGCGTCGCGTCAGCACGCGCATCAGGGGGAAAGCGAGTTGTACCGCTGCGGCCGGCAACGCGCTGGAGTCGAGCGTCCACAAGCGCGCGATTTCCCTGCCGTTGAGCGCTTCGGAATACACATAGCGGATGACATGCGTTCCAACGCGGTCGAAGCGCTTTTCGATCTCGAGCGTTCGCGCGCGCGCCTGCGGTTCCTGCGGCAACAAGGGGAACGGCGCACGCTGCTCGGCCAGCCACTCGAGGATGCGTGCGCTGCCTTGGATGCAAACGCCATCCGCCCGCAAAATCGGTACCGTGGTCGAGCGCATGCCGCTCAGCAGCAGCGTGCGCGGAATATGCAGGAAGGGGGTGAGTGCGATTTCACGGTATCTCGTGCCCGACGCATCCAGCATCCAACGTATTTTCTCGCTGAAATGAGACAGGCTGAATGTGTATAGGTGCACGCCGTCGAGCATGGTATTTTTTCACGAGAGTCGAGACGTGCGCGAGCGCCGAGTTAACGCGTGCGCCGGCTGCGATTGTAACTGAAGCAGTCCCCTGAGGCGCTGCGGCGTCACGCTCGCCGATCATGGCGTAACGGAGGAGCAGCAAAAATCCGCAACTAACCGCCGGCGTGCGGCGGCGACAAGCTGTGCAGCAGATTCTGCGCGTCGCTCACCTCAGCGTGATCCGCGCCGAGGCCGCCGGACAAGGCGGGCAGCGCTTGCTGCAAACTCTGGACTGCGGCGGTGTCATCGCCGCTCGCGTGTTGCGTGCGCGCGAGCAATAGCAGTGCACGGCCCACATCCGCGCTCTGGTTGGGATCGCGGGCCTGCTTGCGCGCATATTTCGCTGCCGCCGATGCATAAGCCTGGGCCGCGCTCAATTCTTGGCGCGCCAGGGCGATTTTCGCCGCCGCGGGCAACGCCGTGCGCAGCACCGGCGAGGCGGTTTGCGCCGGGTAGCCGACCTCCTTGAGCAGCGAGTCGATGATCTCATTGGCGGCTCCCACCTCGCCGTCGCTCAACAGCCATTCGCTGCGGCATACCGCGATCGAACCGAGCACGGCCGCGTTCTTGACGGGGTCGCTGCCATAAGCGCTTTCGACCTCATCGAGCGCCGCCTTGGCGTCTGCCTGCCCGGCATGCACCAGGGCGCAGGCACGGAAGAACTGCGCACGCTGCTGCCAGAACTGATTGTGGCTCGCGCGTAGGTCGGCGATCGCCTGATCCAAAAATGTGACCGCTTCAGAATAGCGTCCCATCGCCGCAAGCCGCGCGCCGTAGTTGGCGCGAAACGGCGCCTGCACGGCCGGCCCCGCGCCTCGCGCCTGCAATCGGTGCAGGACCTCGGTGCTGGTTGTGAGCGCCGCACGCACCTCGCCGAAGTTGATGAGATCAACGGATTCGTTGTTCATGTTGCCGAGGCTCTCGATCGAGCCGTTGCCGGCGGCCGCGTCCCAGGCAGCGCCGGCGAGTACTGTGTAGCGATGCGCCTCCGGCGCCTCGCCGAGCGCGTCGTAGTACACGGACAGGCGGCTCAAGATGACGGCATATAACGCCGTGTTGGCCGCCCCGTCCTTGCGCAGAATCGTGAGTGCGGCCTGCGCGTGGGCAACGGCCGCTTCGTTGTGACCGTCGGCGGCCGCGACACTGGCGGCCTCTTGTTGAATTTCCGCTCTGAGCCGCGGCGCCGGCCGCGGCACTTGGGCGAGCAGTTGCTGTGCCTCGGCCAATCGCGCCTGCGCCTGGTCACGCCGGTCTTGATCGAGCTCGCTGTCCACCTCATCGCAAAGGATCGAGATCAAGCCCTCCGGATACGGGATGAGCCTTGCCAATTCTTCGGCGCGCGCCAGCACCGCGTGCTGCTTTTGAACTTCGTTCAAGCCGAGGTAAAAGGTGCTCATCATGGTCAATTCATCGACGCGTGCGCGCGGATCGAGCGCGGTCTGGTGCTCGAGCAAGTACATGCCGCGATCCAAGATCTCAGTCGGCGACATCGTGCCCCCTTCGGCGCCGATCTCCTCGACCATGCTGCTCAAGAACCGGGAGGATTCTTCGAGGCGCGCGGCTTGCAGCTCGGCCCCCCGGCGCGCGCCGTCGGCCGTCAATTTCTGCTGGTAGATGCCGGCCCCGGCGGCGGCGATGAGGGCGCCGAGTACGGCGCAGATCGTGACGCTCAGGCGATGCCGGCGCAGGAACTTTCCGGCGCGATAAAACAGCGCATCCGGGCGCGCCCGCACCGGCCAGTGGTTGAGGTAGCGGCGCAGGTCCTCGGCGAATGCCGCAACCGATGGATATCTCTCGGCGGGCGACTTGTTCAGCGCTTTGGCCAGGATGTTGTCGAGATCGCCCTCGAGCAGCCGCGGGCCGATGGCGGGAATGCTTGCCATGGCAGAGGCGGGCGGCGCGTTTTCGGCCACGACCCGGCGGATGAGTTCGGCGCTCGAGAGCAGGTTGGCGCCGACCGGGTGTTTTCCCGTGAGCAATACGTACAACACGAGTCCGAGCGCATACACGTCGGTACCGGTGGTGATTGTCTGACCCAGGAGCTGCTCGGGCGCGGCGTACTGCGGCGTGAATGGCAACGGGCTCGCCTTGGTCGACGGATCGTAGTCGCCCCTGCCGAGGAGGGCGATGCCGCAGTCCAGTAGTTTTACCGTGCCGTCGCCGGCGACAAAGATATTGGCCGGCTTGATGTCCCGGTGAACGATGAGATGGCTGTGAGCATGCGATACCGCGTCGAGCACGGTAAGAAAAACGTCGATTCGCGCCTTGGCATCCAGCGCATGCCGCTCGCTATACGCATCGATCGGCTCGCCTTCGGCATACTCGATGACGACATAGGGCTGATTGGCATCGAGCACACCGGTGTCGAGAAGTCGGGCGATGTTCGGGTGGCTGAGTTGTTTAAGCAGGTAGGCTTCGCTGCGAAAGCGCTGTTCGCCGATCTCATCCGGCCATGCAGCGCGCAACAACTTGATGACCACCGTGATTTCGCGCCCTTCCGCATGCGCACGCCACACGCTGCCCAGGCCGCCGCGGCCGACTTCCGCGTCGATCACATACGGGCCGGCAGACCGTCCGACCAGGGACGCATGGGATACCTCAGTCAGCAGCGAACCTGAGAGAAATTTCGAGAACGAACCGTGCTCGCGCCCTCGCAACAACTCCGCCAGGCGATTGGCCGTTTCGCGATCGGATTTTTCTAATTCGGCGAGATACGCGGCATGTTGTTCTTCAGGCAGGTCCATCACCCGATCGAGGTGCTCGCTCAGTGTTTGCCAGTCCGGACCCGAGATGGAAGCCATGTTGTTCAAATATACCGGGGTGTGGAGATAAACGGTATTTGTACCTTGCCAGCCACGCGCGCGCCGACAGGTGGATATTATGTTGCGAGGCTTAAAAATTCACCGAGACGCTGGCGAGCCAGGTGCGTGGATCCCCCAGCTGAATGTAGAGCTCGTTCGGGAAATTCGGCGGAACGTCCCCGAAATAGAACCCGCGCACCGGGTAACGCTTATCCAAGAGATTCCGGCCGGTGAGATAGGCCGACCAGCGCGCCGTTTCCCAACCGATCTTTGCATTGAGCAGACCGTACGGACGGGACGTCGTTGCATTGGGCGGAAGATCGAAGTAATAGCCGCCCATGCCGGTCACGTCGATGCGAGCGAATGCGCCGCGCGGATCGCGGTAGGTTGCATTCAGCGCCGCCTGCCAATGGGGTGCATTTGGCAATTCCCGCGATACGGACAACAGGGTGGAACCTGAGGCGCCTTGTTGCACGAAGTCTTCGAAGTGCGTCTGCAACAGACCGAGATCCGCGCCCAACGTCACGTGCTCGGCCGCGCGCCAGTCGACTTCGCTCTCGAGCCCGTAATTGCGGCCGCTCGCCGCGTTGCCGGTGTAGAAGATGAAATCGTCCGGATTGGTGGGATCGCTTTGAAAACTGGTCTTGATTTGCGCATTGTGTCGATGCAGATAAAACACGTCCGCGTTGAGCGTCAGCCGATGATCGAGCAGGTCCGCCTTGTAACCCGCTTCGACGTTCAAGTCCGTTTCCGGTTCGAAAGACAGCTGATTCGGCAGCAGGCCCTGGCTCAAATTAAAGCCGCCGGATTTATAGCCGCGCGATACCGTCGCATACACCGACTGCTGGGCGTCGAGCTTGTCGGTCAGGGAGAAGTGACCGCCCCACAAATCGTTGACCGGACTCAAACTGGCCGGTGTCACCGATTCGATCGCCACCGCGGTCACGGCGGCATTGCCATAGGCGGTATTGCTGCCGAGAAAATCGCTTGTGGTGCCGTGGTACGTCGCGCTCCATCGCTCGCCGCGCAGGCCCAAAACCCACCGCAACTCCGGTGTGAGATCGCCGTCGAGTTCTGCGAACAAGGCGAGGTTGCGTGCCCGATAGCCGCTCTCGATCACAGCGTCGCTTTGGTCCGCCGCGGGATCGGGCGCGGCGCCGAGCGGTTGATAGTCGCCTAGGCTGAGATCGGTCAGTGATTCATCGAGCACATTTCCGTAAATGCCGAGGAGCCAGCCAAAGCCGCTGCGATTCTCGGTGCCGAGCCGCAGCTCCAGTGTCTTGGTCGAGCGGTCGCGGTTCTGAATCTCCGAGTATTGGTCGACGGCGGCGAGCGGCGCCCACAACACGGGGTTCCCCCAATCTCCGTCATAGCTGTACTTGATGACGGATTTGGCATAGGAAGCGATCGCGGTGAAGCCGATACCGCCCGCCGCATAGTGAACACGGGCCGACACGCCGGTCGAATGTTGCGAGTCGACGCCGGGTTGGTCCGACTCGGTGTTGCGTGAATTGTCGATCGCATAGGCATCGTAGCCGTTGTCGATGTCGACTTGCAGCGCCGTCAACTCGATGCGCAGCCTGTCCGATGGCGTGAGCACCCATTTGGCGCGATACGTGTATTCGTCCTGGCGATTGGTGTCGTCACGGTTCAAATACAGGTTGTGATAGTAGCCGTTCGAATAATAGTGTTGCGCCGCCAGCCGAAAACCGGAATCGAGCGCGTCGATTGGGCCGCTCAGCACCGCCCCTTCGGATCGCGTGCCGTAGTCGCCGCCATCGAGGTCCACCCGGCCGTACAGCGTAGGGGTCGGCTCGGCACTCTTGAGATAGATGAGTCCGCCGAGCGCATTCGCGCCGTAGCGGGTCGCTTGCGGTCCGCGGAGCACGTCCACTTGATCGATGTCGTAGAGCGTGCCCGCGCTGCCCAAGCCGCTGAAATCGACGTCGTCGATCAAAAACCCGACCGATGGGTTCGGCGCCCCTTGATATTGTTCCAATTCGCCGATGCCGCGCAGTTGAAAATACCGCGGCAGCGACGTGTCGCCGGCCCAGTTGAGATTCGGAATGAGCGCGAGCACATCTTCGAGGTTGGCGCGCCCGGCATCGCGCAGCGTCTGGCCGCTCAACACGCTGACACTCGCCGGTACTTCGATCGCCGGCGCGCTGCGCAGCGTCGCGGTGACGATGATTTCGTCGAGCTCGGCATCGTTCGAGGAAGCAGTGCCGGCCACGACCGGCAAGGAGACCGCAAGGGCCAACAAAAGACTGGACGAAAGTTTGACCACGCTCCCTCCGCCGGTATTAACCGGATCAGGTTCAATGGGTTCGCGGGTCTGCGTCGTAACGCTGCCAGCATCTCAGGCCTTCAAGGCCACCCCAGCTAATCGAGGTCACTACTGTAAGGGATTCTCAGCGAAGTACAAGACGCAAGGCGCTTTTGCTCACAGAGCGTGCGCCAGCCATCGGGCCACATTCAATGCGTAGCGATGCGTATCCTGCAGCGCTTGCGGCTCGGTCCGCATGCTGGATCCCGCAGGTTCGTCGACGAAAGTGGGACACCCGAAACGGGTGTCCCAGTTGTAATCCGCAAAATGATGGAAGCTGCTTTGCGCAATCGCGCGGCCTGCGCGTTTGCTGGACTCGAACGCCACCGCGATGTTGAACTCCCGGCCGCTTGCCTTGCTCACGCCCGTGGCAATGACGCGGGCGGATTCGCCGGCCGGGGCGCTCACCGATCCTTCGTGAGGGTGTGCGGGCAGGTAGCGAATCGCGCCCGTGGGAGAGCGCCGGTCTGCCAATACCGGATGCACGGGCTCCTGGACCTTGATGGCCTGGTAGTCGCCGTTCGCCCCCGAGTGATAGTTCGGCCAGGAGATTTGCGGCGAGAAGCGGTCGTCGATGGTTCGGCGAGACTTGTCCGGGTCGAGATTCTGCGTGTGAAAGTGCTGTGCGCTGCCGACGCCGCCCAGGCCGCAGACAGAAGAGCCCAAGTCCATGTGATCGCGCGCGATCATGAGGCCACGGCCGCCTTCGCGGAAGCGGGTGATTGCCCTGCAGTCCTCCTCGGTGAGGCCGTTGCCGGTGTCGACGGCGAACAGCCAGAGCTCATCGAAATCGCTGGCGTCGAGCCGCGACAACACCGGGTCGGGCGATCCCGCGGCACTGCGATCGCGCGCGACGACGTCGAACACCGGCCGTCCATCGCGATGCTTTTCATTGCGCAACAGTTGCGTCAGTCGGCCGAATCGCGCGATCGACCAGTCGTTCGGCGTGGTAACGATGGTCGTTTGCAGCAGAATCTTGATGTGCCGCGCAGAGGCTTCACCCGCCATGCTAGATCGCCCGGAGTTGCGACGGCGTGATGCCCAAGACATGGGAGAACGCCCGGCTGAAGCCGGTCGCGTCCTTGTATCCGACGGCTTGCGCGACTTCGGCAATGCTCAGGCGCGTGCCGTGCAGAAGATCTCGCGCCCGTTCGATGCGGCGATTCACCAAATACCGGTACGGAGTCTCATGAAACGTATTCTGGAACACGCGCAGGAAATGAAAGCGGCTGAGCTTGGCGATCGCGGCAATTTCGTCGAGGCCTATGTCTAAATGCATATGGGAGTCCACATATTCGCGGACGCGAATTTCCTGAAGACGCGACAGGCGGCCGGGCGATCGAGCCGCGGCGCGCAGATGCTCGCGTTGTATGACGCACAGTTCAAGCATCGCCACCATACACAAAGACTCGATATAGATTGCGTGATTCGGAACGATGCCCGTCATCGAGGCGCGCAGCTTCTCGAGAGTGGCCTTTAAGGCGGGGTTTGAAAAGTAGGCCTGTGAAACCGAGGGCAGATGGCGAAACTCGTCGGTAAGCTCTTCGCGCATCTTCTCGGGTTCGAGGTACAGCGCGATAAAGGATTGCTGTCTGGAGCTGCGTTTGCCCCAACCCCAGATGCGGCATCCGGCGGGGATAAAAGTCAGCGTGTCACGAAAATCATGCCGAGGATCGGGCGGCTTGTCGTCCGTGTGAGTTTCCGCCTCGTCCCACTTGATATCATGCAGCGCCACATAATGGGCGCTCCCCACCCATTGGTACTCAGCCTCCTGCGTGGCGTTGACGCAGGTGTGGCGCGCCGTGATGCCGGCCGAGGAGAACTCCTGTGGTTCCGAGGCTTGCGCCGACGAAGAGATATCGACCCGGCTGAGGGGCCGCGCTCGATTGATCGAGAGGGGGGCACCGCGGTCCTTGCGTCTTGATTTTGCCATCGGAGCGCTACGTTACTGACGGCAGCAGCCAAGATCAACGGCCGACGGCGATATTTCCGGCAGATGCAGAGCGCATTATCGTCGACGAAATAGCCGGAAATTTGGCTGGATCCGAGCTGAAACCCTTAGTTTAAGCGCAATAAGTATTTGCGCGAGATTGCCGCTGCACCGACTCCGATCGGCGGCCGCGGCACGGCGTCTGCGATGCGGCAGGCACGCGCAAAAAGCCGATCCCGATCGACGTGAGCGATGCCCAACTCTCGGCCCGGAGGCTCAATTTTTGCCATCGGAGGTTTCTCAGCGCGGATGGACCGAGTCCGCGCAGCGCTCCTCGTTGGGGCGCCAGCCGGGCGGAAAACAATGGGCAATCGCCGTGGCGCATATCGACAGGGGACGCGCGCTCATCACCCTCTTCCTAGGGACTCATACCCAGATTAGTGTAAACCGCGACATTAGGAACCGACGCCAGAATTCCCAAGGCAAGCCGGTCGATGAACATGCTCGCTTCGGCGAGGCTCAGCGTCAGCAGCAACCGATTCTCGTACGATGCGAGCTCCAAGCAGTCCCCCGGGAAGCCATTGCGCCATTGCCAATTCGCCACGTCGGAATCCTCGGCCATGCGCCAAAGGCTCGGACGCGGTAAAGTCCCGCCTGGCCTCGATCCGTGGGTGCCGCGATGCGCCCCCGTCACGTACCGCGACTCCGGATGGGAACGGTCACATCATACACTGCAACGGCCGCTATGCAATCCGGCCGCGGCGCCGAAATATCGGCGAGGCGGTGCCAAGAATGCGTTGGCGAGTGCGCTAGAGCTAAAAAATATGGACTTTCTCACCCATCGGCAAGCTCAGCTGCCGCTACTTTGCAGGCCGCCGGGAAGAGTGGCGCGGCATCTGCGTGAGCGTGGGTTTTATGCTATTTTGGGACCGGTCGCACGAGCATGACTATGGCATCGACAGGCTATTTTAATCGCACAGATTGCCGCCTTCCATGACCCGCCAACGCGGCACAGGAGGTGTCAAAGCAAAAAAAAGGCTCGCCGAGCCGACAGCGAAGCCGCGCGCCGCGGCGAGAGCGCCGGCGAATCGTAAGGCGACCATCCGCGACGTCTCGCGTCTTGCGCATGTGTCGCGTATGACGGTGTCGCGTTATTTCAGTAATCCCGATCTGGTTCTGCCGGCCACTCGGGAGCGCGTCGCACAAGCCGTCTCGAGGCTGTCGTACGTGCCAGACCGGGCGGCCGGAAGCCTGACCACTCGGCGTTCTGGATTCATCGCGCTGATCTTGCCGACGCTGACCAACAGCAATTTCGCCGCGGTCGCCAAGGGCTTGACCGAGATTCTTCGCTCCCTGAATTACCAGCTGCTCATCGGCTATTCGAGCTATAGCATCAGCGAGGAGGAACGGCAGATCGAGCTCATGTTGGCGCGCCGGCCCGAAGCGATCATCGTCACCGGCGAGCAGCACTCGCGCCGCGGAACGACGTTGCTGATGGGTGCCGGAGTGCCCGTGGTCGAGCTTGCCGATCTGCCGTCGCGTCCAATCGATCGCGCGGTCGGCTTCTCCAATCGCGACGTAGGCCGGGTCGCCGCCGCGCATCTGATCTCGCTCGGCCACAAGAACATCGGCGCCATCGCCGCCGGCCGTACCGACGACATGGTGGATTTTCGAGGCGACGCGCGCCTCGAAAGTTTCGAAGAAGCGCTCAAGACCGCGGGACTGCGCACCGACCTCGTGCTGCGTTACGGCGAGCCGCCGGTGTCCTACGCGCATGGCGCGGCGGGGCTGGCCGTCCTGCTCGAGCGGGAACCGAAGCTCGAAGCGGTGTTTGCCATCTCGGATATCGCCGCCGTCGGGCTGATGATGGAGTGCCGGCGGCGCCGCATCGAGATTCCTCGCGACCTCGCGGTGATGGGATTCGGCGATTTCGACATCGCAGCGGAAATGGAACCGCCGTTGACCACCGTGGGCGTCAATTTCGACGAACTCGGCCGCCAGACCGGCACTCTCGTGGTCGATTTGATCAGCGCCGGAACCAGCGCCGAAGCGCGCGTCACCAACGTCGGCGTGTCGTTGATTCGTCGCGGATCGACTTGAGGCGCGCGCGGATTTAGTCGATCGCTCCTGGAACCGGCTCGCCGGCGAAGAAGGCGTCGAGATTCGCGAGCACGGAACGGGCCATCGCCTCGCGCGTTTCCACCGTCGCGCTCGCGATGTGCGGCGTCAACACCACGTTCGGTGCCGCGCGCAGCGCGGCCGGCACTTGCGGTTCATCGACGAACACGTCTAGCGCGGCGCCTGCGATGCGATGGTTGTATAATGCGCTGATGAGCGCTGGCTCATCGATCAGCGCGCCGCGGGCGACGTTGACCAGGTAGCCCTGGGGCCCGAGCGACTCGAGAATCTCGCTT
>Ga0182030_10022240_pt1 | contig 11817 bp, 10 predicted proteins | sample 812S3MmetaG_FD_121299 | JGI IMG/M metagenome (GOLD analysis project Ga0182030, IMG submission 121299) | Permafrost microbial communities from Stordalen Mire, Sweden - 812S3M metaG (Illumina Assembly) | ecosystem: Environmental > Terrestrial > Soil > Wetlands > Permafrost | place: Sweden... | reverse complement strand
GTCGCCGACCAGCAAGACGGGGACATCGGCGGCCCGCGCGAAACCCATGTTGGCGATGTCGCCGCTGCGCAGGTTGACCTCCGCCGCGCTGCCGGCGCCCTCGACCAGCACGATGTCGGCCTTCGCCTTCAGGAACTCGAAGCTCTCCAGCACTAGCGGCAGGAATCGCGGCTTCCAGGCCTGATAATCGCGCGCCGTCGCCGCGCCGACCGCCTGCCCCTGCACGATGACCTGAGAGCCGGTCTCGCTCTGCGGCTTCAGCAGCACCGGGTTCATGTGCACGCTCGGCTCGACCCCGCAGGCGCGCGCCTGCAGCGCCTGGGCGCGGCCGATCTCGCCGCCGTCCGCCGTCACGGCGGCGTTGTTGGACATGTTCTGCGGCTTGAACGGCAGCACCTTCAGCCCGCGCCGCGTCAGCGCCCGGCACAGGCCGGCGACGACCAGCGACTTGCCGACGTCGGAGCCGGTCCCCTGGAACATCAGCGCGCGGCCGGTCATGCGGCGCCTCCGGGAGCGCTCCCTCCCCCCTTGCGGGGGAGGGCCGGGGAGGGGGGCGCCTCACCCCCACCCCGGCCCTCCCCCGTCAAGGGGGAGGGGGAAAAGCGGAGCGCCGCGCTCAAAACTCGATCCCCATCTGCGCCTTCACCCCGGCCGCGAAATGGTGCTTGACCGCCGCCAGCTCGACCACCAAGTCGGCCGCCTCGATAAGCTCCGACTTCGCGTTGCGGCCGGTGACGACGATGTGCAACTCCGGCCGGCGCGCGCGTAGCGCCGTCACCACCTCGCCCAGCGGCAAATAATCGTAGCGCAGCGCGATGTTGAGTTCGTCGAGCACCAGCAGCCGGATCGAAGGATCGGCCATCATCTCCAGCGCGACGCCCCAGGCGGCGGTCGCGGCGGCGACGTCGCGGGCGCGGTCCTGCGTGTTCCAGGTGAAACCTTCGCCCATCGTGCGCCAGACCACCTGCTCGCCGAAACGCTCGAATGCGAAGCGCTCGCCGGTCTCCCACGCGCCCTTGATGAACTGCACGACGCCGACCTTGAAGCCGCGTCCGAGCGCCCTCAGCGCCAGCCCGAAGGCCGCCGTGGTCTTGCCCTTGCCCGGCCCGGTATAGACGATCAACAGGCCTTTCTGTTCAATCGCCTTTCCTGCGACTTCGGCGTCCTGCACGGCCTTGCGCTTGGCCATTTTGGCGCGGTGGCGGTCGCTCTCATCCGATTCTGTCATGCGGGACCTGCTTTAAGGCGCCTTGGCTCGCGTTGACAGGGGCCAGGGCGAGCCCTATCGCAGAGGCGGACGGTCCCCGCATGCCGCGGGGCTAAGAGGGAATACGGTCACTCCGTAGCTGCCCCCGCAACTGTAAACGGGTTGTCCGCGTCACGAGCCACTGGAGCTGTTCCGGGAAGGCGGCGCGGAGAAAGCCCCGTGAGCCAGGAGACCTGCCGTCTTAAGACAGGGGCCGAAGCGGGCGGGGCGCCTCGCATCGGCGAGCCGGCCTCGCGCTGGCGCCCGTCCGCGCGTCCCCGGGGTTGCGCGTGAAACCTGGACACATCACCGTGCGCGTCTGCACGACCTGCCGCGCCGAAGGCGACGCCTCGGAGGCGAAAGCCGGCGCGCGATTGCACGCCGCCCTCGTCGCCGCGCGCGGCGAAGAAGATCCCGAAGTGGCCGCCGTCGAGTGCTTCAGCGTCTGCAAGCGCCCGTGCACGGTCAGCTTCTCCGCGCCCGGCGCCTGGACCTACGTCTATGGCGACTTCCCCGCCGAAACCGATCCGCAAGACATATTCGCCGCCGCCCGCCTCTACGCCGCCGCGCCGCAGGGCCTTATTCCCTGGCGCGAGCGTCCGACCGCGTTGAAGAAGGGCGTAGTCGCCCGCCTGCCGCCGATGGAGTCCGCATGAGCGATTACCGCAAAATCCCCGCCACCATCGTCACCGGCTTCCTCGGCGCCGGCAAGACCACGATGATCCGCCACCTGCTGGAGAACGCGGGCGGCCGGCGCATCGCGCTGGTCATCAACGAGTTCGGCGACATCGGCGTCGACGGCGAGATCCTCAAATCCTGCGGCGTCGAATCCTGCCGCGAGGACGACATCGTCGAACTCGCCAACGGCTGCATCTGCTGCACGGTCGCCGACGATTTCTTGCCCGCAATAGAGAAGCTGTTGAAGCGCGACGACCGGCTCGACCACATCGTGATCGAGACCTCCGGGCTTGCGCTGCCGAAGCCGCTGCTCAAGGCGTTCGACTGGCCCGAGGTGCGCGCCAAGCTCACCGTCGACGGCGTCATCGCCGTGGTGGACGCCGCGGCGGTCGCGGACGGCCGCTTCGCCGACGACGCCGAGGCGCTTAGCCGGCAGCGCGCCGCCGACCCTTCGCTCGACCACGACAACCCGCTGGAGGAGGTCTACGAGGACCAGTTGCTGTGCGCCGACATCGTCGTGCTCAACAAGACCGACCTTCTGTCGTCTTCCGAAGTCGCACGCGTGGCGGCGGAAGTGCGCGCGGCGGCGCGCGGGGCGACGAAGGTCATCGCCGCGCACGAGGGCCGCGTCGATCCCGACATCGCGCTGGGCTTGAGGGCGAGCGCCGAGGACGACATCGCCGCGCGGCCGTCGCATCATGACGCGGAGGCCGAGCACGACCACGACGATTTCGACAGTTTCGTGCTCGACGTTCCCGCGCTCAGCCGTCCGGACGCCTTCGTCGAAAAGCTCGCCGAGGTCGCGCGCCAGCACGACGTGTTGCGCATCAAGGGCTTTCTTGACGTGACGGGCAAGCCGATGCGGCTGCTCGTCCAGGGCGTCGGCGCGCGTTTCCGTCAGCACTACGACCGGCCGTGGCGCCCCGGCGAGGGCCGGCAAGGCCGCATCGTCGTCATCGGCGAGAAGGGCCTCGACCGCGCCGCGATCGCGCGCGGCTTAAGCTGATGCATCTCCTCCGCACGGAGACGCGATCGCTCGACGAGACGGCGCCGGCCGTCGATCTCGAGCAGAGCCGTGCGGACATTGTCGCGCTTTCGTTCACCGACAGCGATCTCGCGGTGCTGGCGAAGGCCTGGGAGCGGGTCGAGCCGCACGCCGGCGGTCGCGCGCTGAGGCTCGCGAGCCTGGCCGACCTGCGCCATCCCTATTCCGTCGATCTCTATCTGGAAAAGGTCGTCTCGCACGCCCGCGCAGTGCTGATCCGCCTGCTCGGCGGGCTCGACTACTGGCGCTACGGCGTCGAGGAGATTTCCCGCCTTGCGCGCGAGAAGGGCGTCGGGCTGGCGATCCTGCCCGGCGACGGACAAGCCGACGCGCGGCTCGACGCCGCCTCGACGCTGCCCGCCGAGAGCCTGCGGCGGCTGTGGGCCTATTTTCACGGCGGCGGTCCCGACAACGCCGAGCAGGCGTTGCGGATGCTGCTGGGCCTCCCCGTCGCCGAGCCGGTCGCGCAGTCAGCTTTGGGCGAGTTCGCCGCCACACGGCGCCGGGGCGACCACCGTCATTGCAAGGAGCGCAGCGACGAAGCAATCCAGAAGCCGCCGCTCGAACGCCGGGCGTTCGATCACGGATCGGCTGGATTGCTTCGCTGCGCTCGCAATGACGATGGCGCGAGCGCAACCCCCCGCGCCCTCGTCACCTTCTACCGCTCGGCGTGGCTCGCGGGCGACACCGAGCCCTACGAGGCGCTCGCCGAAGCGCTGGCGCGCCAAGGCTTCGCCGTCGAGGCGCTTTATCTGACAAGCCTCAAAGACTCAGGCGCCATCAAAGTCTTAACGGAGCGTCTGGAACGGAATCCGCCCGACGTGATCCTCAACGCCACCGCTTTCTCCGCGCGGCTCGACGACGGCTACACCGTGTTCGACGCCTGCGACGCGCCGGTCCTGCAGACGGCGGTCAGCCTCGCGAGCCCGGGCGCCTGGGCCGCCTCGGCGCGCGGCCTGTCGCCCGCCGACCTCGCCATGAACGTCGCCTTGCCAGAGATCGACGGGCGGCTGTTCGCCGGCGCCATCGGGTTCAAGGCCGCGGTGGAGCGCATCGCCAGCCTCGAATACGCGCCGCTGCGCGCCCGCCCGCACCAGGAGACCATCGACCACGTCGCCTGCCTCGCCGCCGGCTGGGCCGCGCTGAGGCGCACGCCGAACGCGCTGAAGCGCCTCGCCTTCGTGCTGAGCGACTATCCCGCCAAGGGCGGTCGCGCGGGCTACGCCGTCGGCCTCGACACCTACGCCTCCGTCGCCGCGATCTTCGCGCGCCTGCGCGGCGAAGGCTACGCGCTCGCCGAGCCGCCGCCTGATCTCGCCCGCCGGCTGATGACGCAGCGCGCCGCCGCCTTGCCCATCGCCCGCTATCGCGAGCTTTTCTGCGCGTTGCCCGAAGCTTTCGCGCGCAGCGTCACGGCGCGCTGGGGCGATCCCGCGGAAGACGAAGCCCTGATTGAAGGCGCCTTCCATTTCGCCTATCTCAGGCTCGGCGGCGCCCTCGTCGCGCTGCAACCCGACCGCGGCCGGACCGCGACCCGCGCGGACGACTACCACGACGCGACGCTCGCGCCCCGTCACGGCTATGTCGCGTTCTACCTCTGGCTGCGCGAGGTCGAGCGCATCCACGCGCTCGTGCACGTCGGCGCGCATGGCACGCTGGAATGGCTGCCCGGCAAGGCGACGGCGCTGTCGGAATCCTGCGCGCCGCGCGCAGTGCTCGGCGCGCTGCCGGTGATCTATCCGTTCATCGTCAACAATCCCGGCGAGGCGGCGCAGGCCAAGCGGCGCACCTCAGCCGTGACCCTCGGCCACCTCACCCCGCCGCTGATCCAGGCCGGCGCGCACGGCGCGACCGCCGAAATCGAGGGGCTGATGGACGAGTACGCCGAGGCGCGCTCGCTCGACCCCCGCCGCGCCCGCCGCCTCGCCGATCTCGTGCTGGAGCGCGCCCGCGACTCCGGCCTCGCCGCCGAGGCGGGCATGAGCCCCGCCCTCGAAACCGACGAGGCGCTGACCCGGCTCGACGCGTTTCTGTGCGACCTCAAGGACCTGCGCATCGGCGACGGTCTGCATATCTATGGCGGCGGCGAGGGCGAGATGCACGGCCTCGTCGCCGCGCTGGCGGGGCGCAGGGTCGCCCCCGGCCCCGGCGGCGCGCCGTCGCGCGGCCGGCTCGACGTGTTGCCGACGGGCCGCAATCTCTATTCCGTCGACCCGCGCGCCGTGCCGACGCGCACCGCCTGGGAGCTGGGCGTGCGCGCCGGCGAGGCCTTCGTCGCGCGCTACGTGCAGGACCACGGCGACTGGCCGCGCCGTGTCGTGTTCGACCTCTGGGGCTCCTCGGCGATGCGAACGGGGGGCGAGGATCTCGCGCAAAGCTTGTGGCTGATCGGCGCGCGGCCGTTGTGGGACGCTGCCTCGAACCGGGTCGGCGGCTTCGAGTTGCTGACCCCGGCCGCGCTCGGCCGGCCGCGCATAGACGTGACGCTGCGCATTTCCGGCCTGTTTCGCGACGTGTTCCCGGAGCAGATCGCGCTGTTCCACGCCGCCGTCAACGCCATCGCCGCGCGCGAGGACGAGACGGAGGAGGACAACCCGCTGCGCGCCGCCGGCCCGCTGCTGCGCGTGTTCGGCGCTGCGCCCGGCCATTACGGGACAGGCGTCGCGCGCGCGGGCCTGAGTGGCCGCTGGGAGCGGCGCGAGGATCTCGGCGAGACCTATCTGGCCGCGACCGGCTACGCCTATGCCGGCGAGGCGGCGCAGAAGTCGGGCGAGTTCCGCGCCCGCGTCGCGGCGGCGCAAGCCCATCTGCACGTTCAGGACATGGCCGGGCAGGACGTGCTCGATTCCGATTCTTTCGCCGAACATGAGGGCGGCTTCTCCGCCGCGGCGTCGGCGTTGGGTTCGGCGCCCGCGCTCTATCACCTCGACGCTTGTGATCCCGAGCGGCCGAAGGCTCGCCCGCTGGCCGAGGAGATCGCCCGTGTGCTGCGCTCCCGCGCGACCAACCCGCGCTGGCTCAAGGGCCAGATGCGCCACGGCGCGCGCGGCGCGGCCGAGATCGCCGAGACCGTCGACAATCTCTACCTGTTCGCCGCGACCGCCGACGCCGTCGCGCCGCGCCAGTTCGACCTGATGTTCGAGGCGGTGTGCGGCGACGCCGAGGTGCGCGATTTCCTCATCGGCGCCAACCCGCAAGCCGCCGCGGCGATAGCGGACCGCTTCGCCGACGCGCTGAGCCGCGGCCTCTGGGTGACGCGCCGCAACAGCGTCGAGCCATTGCTGCAAAGCCTCAGGGGGGCGGCGTGAACGCCTGCGACGCGCCGCTCCCGGCCCCCTCTCCCCCTTGGGGAGAGGGTTGGGGTGAGGGGCGTCTCCACCCTCACCCCAACCCTCTCCCCAAGGGGGAGAGGGAGTCCCTGGTGAAGGGCTGGTGCCCAGGCGCGCTGCGGCCGATGCTCTCCGGCGACGGCCTCGTCGCGCGGCTGCGCCTCTCCTGCAACGAGGCGCCGCTCGCCCACGTCGCCAATATCGCCGACTGGGCGGAGACTTATGGCAACGGCCTCATCGACCTGTCGGCGCGCGGCAATCTGCAAATTCGCGGCGTCCGCGAGGCGACGCTTCCGGGCTTGACGCAGGCCCTCGCCAAGGCGCGCCTCCTCACCGACGCCTCGCCTGAGGCTGAGGCGGTGCGCAACGTGCTCGTCTCGCCGCTGGCGGGCTTCGACCCGGCGGCGCCCTTCGACGTGCGTCCTTGCGCAAAGGCGCTAGAGCGCGAACTCGGCGCAAACCGCGAGCTTTGGGCGCTCCCCGGCAAGTTCGGCTTCGCCTTCGACGCCGGCGCTTTCCCGCTTGGTCGCGCCCATGCGGACGTGACTTTCTCCGCCGTCGCGCCGGGCGCCTTCGTTGCGATCCTTGGGGAGGCCGCGCTCGGACCGTTCCCGAAAGACGAGGCCGTCGCCGTCGCGCGCAAGCTGGCGCGAGCCTTCCTCGCGCTGCGCAAGACCGCAAGTCCGCCGCGCCGGATGCGCGACGCCCTCGCCGCCGTCGGCCTCGCGCCGTTCGCGTCGGCGACGGGGCTCGAACCGATCCGCTTCGACTCGCCGCCCCAGCGCAATGCGCTCGGCGTCCAGACGCTAGGCGAGATAGCCTTTGTCGGCATGGCGTTGCCGTTCGGACGCATCGCCGCCGCTGACCTCCACGCGCTCGGGGCGCTTGCAGCGCAAGCCGGCGCAAACGTCCTGCGGCTGACGCCGTGGCGGGCGGTGCTCGTCCCCGGCCTGACGCTCCCGGCCGCGCAAACCCTCGCGCACGCGGCGAGCCGCCTCGACGTCATCCTCGACCCCGCCGATCCGCGCCTCGCCGTCGCCGCTTGTCCCGGCGCGCCGGCCTGTTCGAGCGCGCTCGGCCCCACACGCGACGTCGCCCTGCGCCTCGCGCCGCTTCTCCCCCGCGGCGTCGGCTTGCACGTCTCCGGCTGCGCCAAGGGCTGCGCCCATCCCGCGCCTGCGCGCTTCGCCGTCGTCGCCACGGCGGCGGGTTACGACCTGATCGAAAATGGCCGCGCTGACGCCGTCCCGCTCGCGCGCGGGCTCAGCCTCGAAGCCGTCGAAACTCTGTTGAAGGAGCGCGCCGCCTGATGGCTCCCTACGACTACATCCGCAAAGGCGACGCGATCTACGAGCGCTCGTTCGCGATCATTCGCGCAGAGGCCGATCTCGCCCGCTTCAGCCCTGCCGAGGAGCGCGTCGCCGTGCGCATTGTCCACGCTTGCGGCATGCCCGACGTGTCGCGAGACCTCGTCTTCGCCCCCGGCGCGGCGGAGGCCGGCATCGAGGCGCTGAAGGCCGGCGCGCCGATCTTCTGCGACGCGCAAATGGTCGCGCACGGCGTCACCCGCGCCCGTCTGCCCGCGCACAACGACGTCATCTGCACGCTCGGGTTTCCCGCCGTCGCCGGGCTCGCCGAGCAGCTTCGGACGACGCGCTCGGCGGCGGCGGTCGATCTCTGGGGCGACCGGCTCAAGGGCGCGGTCGTGGCCATCGGCAACGCGCCGACGACGTTGTTCCGGCTGCTCGAATTGCTCGAGGCCGGCGCGCCCAGGCCCGCTTGCATTATCGGCATGCCGGTCGGCTTCGTCGGCGCGGCGGAATCGAAGGACGCCCTCATCGCGGCCGGCCTGCCTTCGCTGGTCGTGCGCGGACGGCGTGGCGGCAGCGCGATGGCGGCGGCGGCCGTCAATGCGCTCGCCAGCGCGAAGGAGTGAGCATGGCCGGTCGTCTCTATGGCGTCGGACTCGGCCCCGGCGACCCCGAGCTTCTCACCGTCAAGGCGGCGCGGCTGATCGGCGCCTGCCCGGTCGTCGCCTATTTCGCCAAGGCCGGGCGGCGTGGCCACGCGCGCGAAATCGCCGACCGCTACATCCCCGCCGCGGCGATAGAGCTGCCGCTGTACTATCCGATGACGACGGAGTTGCCGTTCGACCATCCCGAATATCTCAGCGTCCTGTCGCGCTTCTACGCGGTCTCGACTGCGGCGCTGGCCGCCCACCTGGACGCGGGCCGCGACGTCGCGCTGATCGCCGAGGGCGACCCGCTGTTCTACGGCTCGTTCATGCATCTTTACGTGCGGCTGAGGGAACGCTTCGCATGCGAGATCGTGCCGGGGGTCACCGGCATGGCCGGCTGCTCGGCGGCGGCGGGCGCGCCGATGACCTGGGGCGACGACGTGCTCACCGTGCTGCCGGGAACGCTCCCCTTCGCCGCTCTGGTGGAGAAGCTCAGGGCTTCCGACGCCGCCGTCGTGATGAAGCTCGGCGGCAATTTCGCCAAGGTGCGCTTGGCTTTCGAGGAGGCGGGCCTGCTGGAGCGCGCGCTCTATGTCGAGCGCGGCACGATGGCGGGCGAGCTGGTCTCGCCGCTGAAGGACAAGGCGGAAGGTCCCGCGCCCTATTTCTCGCTGATCCTGCTGCCGGGACAAGGGCGGCGGCCGTGAGCGGCGCGCTCTATGTGATCGGCCTCGGGCCGGGGCCGGAATGCTGGCAGACACCCGAGGCGTCCGAGGCGCTGGCGCAGGTGACCGACATTTTCGGCTACGGCCCCTATGTCGCGCGCATCGCGCCGCGGCCGGGGCTGACGATCCACGCCAGCGATAACCGCGTCGAGATGGATCGCGCCCGCGCGGCGCTGGAAGCGGCGGCTTCGGGCCGGCTCGTCGGCGTCGTCTCTGGCGGCGATCCCGGCGTGTTCGCGATGGCGGCGGCGGTGCTGGAAGCGCTGGAGCAGGGGCCGTCGGAATGGCGCGAGCTGGAGCTTTGCGTCGTGCCGGGAGTCAGCGCGATGCAGGCGGCGGCCGCGCGGCTCGGCGCGCCGCTGGGCGGCGATTTCTGCGCGATCTCGCTGTCCGACAATCTGAAGCCTTGGGCGCTTATCGAGCGTCGGCTGATCGCGGCCAGCGAGGGCGATTTCGCGCTGGCGATCTACAACCCCGCGTCCAAAGCGCGGCCCGGCCAGATCCACGACGCTTTCCGAGTGTTGCGCGCGCATCGCGGCCCGCAGACGCCCGTCATCTTCGCTCGCGCGGTCGGCCGTCCCGACGAGGCGATCATTTTGACGACGCTGGCAGAAGCCGATCCCAGCGTCGCCGACATGAGCACGCTGGTGATCGTCGGCGCCTCGACGACGCGGCTGATCGCGCGTTCCGGCCGGCGCCCCTACGTGCTGACGCCGCGCAGCTACGAGGCGACGCCGTGAATCCAGCCGAGCGCGTCCTCGACGCCGTAGAGCACTGTCTGCGCCGCGAGTGGCGGGCGGCGGATCATCACGACCGGCAGCTTGAGCCGCCTCGCCGCGTCCAGCTTGGCCCGCGTCGCCTCGCCGCCGCTGTTCTTGCTGACCAGCATATCGATGCGGCGCGAGGCCATCAGCTCCAGTTCGTCGTCGAGCGAGAACGGCGGGCGCGCCAGAACCAGCTCGACGGAAGGCGGCGGCTCCTCGGGCGCGTCGATGGAGCGCAGCACGTAGTGGTGCTGCGGCGCGGCGCGGAAGGCGCCCGCCTGCAGCCGCCCGACGGTGAGAAACACGCGCCGCGGCGCCTCCCCGAGCGCGCGCGCAGCCTCGGCGGCGTACTCGACCTCGCGCCAGTCGTCGCCGGCCTCGGGCGCCCATTCCGGCCGGGTCAGGACAGCGAGCGGCACGCCGGCGGCTTCAGCCGCCGCGACGGCGTTAGCCGACATCCGCGCCGCGAAGGGGTGCGTCGCGTCGATCAGCGCCTCGACGCGGTTGTCGATCAGGTAGCGCGTCAGCCCCTCGATCCCGCCGAAGCCGCCGACCCTCGTCGGCAAGGCGTAAGCGGCGGGGCGCGAAGTGCGGCCGGCGAGCGACAGCGTCGCCTCGAAATCCGCGCGCCCCGCAAGGCGGCGGGCGAGTTCGCTCGCCTCGCTGGTTCCGCCAAGCAGCAGCAGGCGCAATGCGCGTCTCCGGGTCGAAAGACATGACGCCCTGGCTCTCCCTGATCGGGCTCGGCGAGGACGGCCATGTTGCTCCTGCCGCAAGAGCGCGCCTCTCGCAAGCCGCGCTCGTCGTCGGCGGCGCGCGCCACCTCAAGCTGATCGGCGAGACCTCGGGCGAGCGCCTCGCCTGGCCTTCGCCGATGCAGGAGGCTTACGAAAAGATCCTCGCCCGGCGCGGCGAGAATGTCTGCGTGCTGGCGAGCGGCGATCCGTTCTTCTTCGGCGTCGGGTCCGCGCTGGCGGCGTTGGCTCCGGGCGAGTTCGAGAGTTTTCCGCAGCCTTCCGCCTTCAGCCTCGCGGCCTCGCGGCTCGGCTGGGCGTTGCAGGATTGCACGCTGATCTCCCTGCACGGCCGCGCGCTGGAGCGGGTCATTCCACACCTGCAGCCCGGCGCGCGCATTCTGGCGCTGTCGTGGGACGCTGAGACGCCGGACCAGTTGGGCTCGCTGCTGTGCTCGCGCTATCTCGGCGATTCGCGCCTGACCGTGCTCGAAGCGATGGGCGGCCCGCGCGAGCGCCGCCGCTCGGCCACCGCCTGGGAGTTCGACAGCCGCGGCCTCGATCCGCTCAACACGATCGCGCTGGAGGTGATCGACGCGATCGGCACGCGCGTGCCGCCCCGCGCCGCCGGCCTGCCCGACGACTGGTTCGAGCACGACGGCCAGATCACCAAGCGCGAGATGCGCGCGCTGACGATCTCGGCGCTTGCGCCGCGTCCGCGCGAGATTCTCTGGGACGTCGGCTCCGGCTCCGGCTCCATCGCCATCGAATGGCTGCTGGCCGACCCCAGCCTGCAGGCCGTCGCGGTGGAGCGCGATCCCGCGCGCGCCGCGCGCATCGGCAGCAACGCCGCTGGGCTCGGCGTCCCGCAGCTTCGCGTCGTCGAGGGCGCGGCGCCCGAGGCGCTGGCCGGCCTGCCCACTCCCGACGCCGTGTTCATCGGCGGCGGTATCTCTGCCGCGTTCGAGACCTGCTGGGCGGCGCTGCGGCCCGGCGGGCGGCTGGTTGTCAACGCCGTCACCGTGGAGTCGCAGGCGACGGTGGCGGAGCTTTCGCGCCGCTTCGGCGGGGAGTTGCTGCACGCCCAGTTCGCCCACGCCGAGCCGGTCGGGCGGTTCCGCGGCTTCCGGCCGCTGATGCCCTCGGTGCAATGGCGCGCGGTGAAGCCGTGAGCGCGGCGGTCGGGATCGGCCTGCGCGCGGGCGCCTCGGCGGACGCCATCGTGCGGCTTGTGCGCGAGGCGCTGGCGCGAGCGGGCCTCGACGTTGCGCCCCTGCACGCGCCGCGCGGCAAGGACGGTCGGGCGCTGGCGGAAGCCGCGACGCGGCTGGGCGCGAGC
>Ga0182030_10022239_pt1 | contig 11817 bp, 8 predicted proteins | sample 812S3MmetaG_FD_121299 | JGI IMG/M metagenome (GOLD analysis project Ga0182030, IMG submission 121299) | Permafrost microbial communities from Stordalen Mire, Sweden - 812S3M metaG (Illumina Assembly) | ecosystem: Environmental > Terrestrial > Soil > Wetlands > Permafrost | place: Sweden... | reverse complement strand
CTCCTGTGCCTCGCGCGAAGCAGAAACCGCCTCTTCGATCAGAGCCGCCAGCCGCGGCTGGTTGGCGTGCGCACGCATTGCCGAGAGCGTCATGCTCTGACCCGCGAGCACCTGGCCGATGCCGTCGTGCAAGTCCGCCGCCGTCGCACGCCGCGCGGCGTCCTCGGCAGAGTCGAGCGCCAGGGCGTATTGGCGAAGTTGTGCATGCTCGCGCTCGAGTTCCTCGAGCAGCGCGCGCTGCTTGAATGTCATGAAGTTGACCAGCAGCGCCCCCCCGCAGCCGATGAGCAGGAATACATCGATCGAGATGAGGACATCGGACCAGGCCGTGGTGTCCGCCGGCGACAAGCCGCCTCGCGCACGATACCCCGCGAGCACCGACACCCCGGCCGCCACGATCGCGACCGCGATGCTCGTCGTGCGCTGCGAAAATCGGAGCGCGAGCCACGCCAACGGTATGGCGAACAGCATCGGCTCAATCAGCAGATCCTTCGCGGGCCACGGTGCAAAGACGAACAATAAATACAAGGCGAGCACCACCGCGCAAATCCCCCAGCCCTCCCACCGCTTTGCAGCCGGCGGTGCGCGCGTCGCAAATCCCAGCAGGGCGCCGAACATGGCAGGTCCCATGGTCACGATGGCCAGGATGGCCGCGAGCCCCCAGAGGGCCCCGTCGGCAACCCCAAAGGGCACGCCCGCGCTGTACGAGCGCGCTGCGATGCCCAGGAGCGCGCCAGGCGCGACTCCCACGAGAAGCGCAACAATCCAGAGCGGAGAAACCGAGGGCTGGTATCGATCTGCGCTACGCAGCAAGCCGAACGCGCGCGCCATGGCGGCCGGACCGGCGGTGGTGAGCACATTGGCTGAAGCGAAGCCGAGCCAGCTGAGCATGTTGCCGGAGGGCATTCCACTGAACCTGTTCAACAAGGGATTGGCGATGAGATCGCAGCAGACCACGACGAATACCATCACCGGCCAGGCTCGGAAAGGGAGCAGCACGAACAATGCGAAGGTCAGTGCATGAGCCGGCCAGATCGCGGCGGCGCCGTATTCGGGCTTCGACATGTACCCGAACGCATACAGCGCGAGATACGCGCACACCAGCCGGGCAAGCTTGGGGCGTATTGCGATCAACCCGCGCCCGGCGCAACGCTGCAGCGTCGCGCAAACGCGGTCCGGTCAGATTGCGCCTCGAGCTCGACCGACGATCTCGCGATCAGATCTTCCGCTCCGGCCGCCCCTTGCGCTTCCCGCTTGCCCAAAAACCTGGCGAGCGGACCGATGAGGTAGGCCAATCGTGCGAGAACCACGTTGATTCGCACGAGTAGGCTCATCGGTGAACGGCTGCGTCGAACATCGAAAATGTCCCCGCACGTGTCATCTGGGAATTATATCATCGCCGATGCGGCCTCATTGCCGAAGATCCGGAAACAACCATGCCACAACCCGCCGAACCAGTCTCGAGAATCCGGGTCGATGATCTGGAGGTCGACCGGGTACTGCACGATTTCGTCACTTGCGAAGCGCTTCCCGGCACCGGCGTCGATGCGGGTCACTTCTGGCGCGGATTTGCTTCTTTGGTCCGCCGTTTGAGTCCGCGCAACGCTGAACTTCTCGCAAAAAGAGATCGGCTGCAATCGCAGATCGACGGCTGGCATCGGCGCCATCCCGGCGCATCTTTCGACCCGGTGCGCTATCGTCAATACCTGGCAGAGATCGGCTACCTTGAGGCCGACCGCGGCCCGTTCCGGATATCGACGGCGAATGTTGACGCGGAGATCGCGACTATTGCGGGCCCGCAGCTGGTCGTTCCAGTCAACAACGCCCGGTATGCCTTGAATGCCGCCAATGCGCGTTGGGGAAGTCTTTACGACGCACTTTACGGCACCGATGCCATTTCGCGCGCGGCGGACGAAGCCGCGGGTCGCGGCTATGATCCGAAGCGCGGAGCGCGCGTGATCCGCTACGTGCGGGACTTTCTCGACCGGCATTTCGCTTTGCGCGACGCGAGCCATCGCGACTGCCGGGGCTACCGGATCACTTCTCGAGGGCTCGAGGCGATGTTGGCCGGCGGCGGCGCCGTGGGGCTCGTGCATGCCGCAGGTCTCGCCGGCTACCAGGGCGATCCCGCTAACCCCACCACGATCCTGCTCACCCATCACGGCCTGCATGTCGAGATGCGTATCGACCGGAGCCATCACATCGGACGGGACGATCCGGCGGGTGTCAGCGACGTAATGCTCGAATCCGCAATCACGACGATTCAGGACTGCGAGGACTCGGTGGCCGCGGTCACCGCAGCCGACAAGGTCTTGGTCTACCGCAATTGGCTCGGGTTGATGAAAGCTGATCTCGAGTGCAGCTTCGACAAGGGCGGCAAGCCGGTGGCGCGAAGGCTCTACCCGGACCGCCGCTACCTGACTGCGGCGGGGACCGAGCTCGTGCTGCCCGGGCGCAGTCTGTTGCTGGTTCGCAACGTCGCGCACCACATGCTCTCGGATGCCGCAATCCTGGCCGGAGCGCCGATACCCGAAACGTTCATCGACGCCGCCGTCACCTCGCTGATTGCGCTCCATGATCTCATCGGGCCCGCCGCGCGCATGAACTCGCGTACCGGCTCGATTTACATCGTCAAACCCAAAATGCACGGGGCGGAGGAAGCCGCATTCGCCGCGGAGTTGTTCACCGAAGTGGAGGACCTGCTCGGTTTGGCGCGCAACACCCTGAAGATCGGCGTCATGGACGAGGAGCGCAGGACGACGGTCAACCTCGCCGAGTGCATACGGGCCGTGAAAGAGCGCATCGTGTTCATTAACACCGGGTTTCTCGATCGGACCGGCGACGAAATCCATACGTCCATGGAGGCCGCGGCGGTCCCGCTCAAGGCGGACCTCAAGAAGGCTCTCTGGCTCGATGCTTACGAGCGGCATAATGTCGATATCGGCATCGCCTGCGGGCTTCCGGGACGAGCGCAGATCGGCAAGGGCATGTGGGCGATGCCGGATTTGATGGCGGACATGGTCAAGGCCAAGATTGCCCATCCGCTCGCCGGCGCGAGCACCTCCTGGGTGCCCTCGCCGACCGCGGCCACGCTGCATGCGCTCCACTATCATCAGGTCGACGTCCGCGAGGTACAGATCGCGTTGGCCGGCCGCGCGCCGGCTGCGCTCGAGGACATATTGACGCCGCCGCTGGTGTCCGCTCCCTCTTGGACGGGCTTAGAGGTCCAGAGTGAGCTCAACAACAATGCCCAAAGCATTCTCGGATATGTCGTGCGCTGGATCGATTTCGGCATCGGCTGCTCGAAGGTTCCGGATTTCTACAACGTGGCGTTGATGGAGGACCGGGCGACGCTGCGCATCTCGAGCCAGCACGTCGCAAACTGGCTGCTTCACGGGGTGTGCTCGAAAGATCAAGTGCTCGATGCGCTGCGCCGCATGGCCGCTGTGGTCGATGACCAGAACGCCGGCGATCCGGCTTATGCGCCAATGTGCCCGGATCTCGAGGCGAACGTTGCCTTTCGGGCCGCCTGCGACCTCATCTTCAAGGGGCGAAGCGAGCCCAACGGCTATACCGAAGCGATTCTCACCGCCCGGCGACGCGAGAGGATGCTCGTGGGAAGCCTCCTACGGCCGTTGGAGGGCACGCCGCACACCTGAGCTGCCGGGTATTGTGTACGCTGCGGCCTGTTATGCACACGGGTCATTGACGTGGAATCCGTTGTAGCGGATACGCTGCGCGAGCAGCGCGACCACTTTCAACTCGCACTCACCAGCGTCGCCGATGCGGTGATCGCCGTGGATTCGTCGGGCCGCGTGACCTACCTGAACCCCGCTGCCGAGTTGGCCACCGCGTGGACCCTTGCCGACGCGCTAGGCTTGCCCTTGGCGCGCTGCTTCAAAATCGTGCACGACGATACCGGCGCCGCGCTCGAGAGTCTGTTCGAGTCGGTGCGCCGGTCGGGCGACAAGATCGAATATGCAAGGCACACCGCGCTGGTCAATCGCCGGGGAATTCTGGTGCCCATCGAGTGCAGCGCGTCGCCGATTCGCGACAGCGGCAACGCGTTTGCCGGTGCCGTGATCGTCTTTCGAGATGTGGGCGGCCGTCGCGCAGCCGAGCGCGCGCTGCAAACCAGCGAGGAATCGCGCGCCGAGAATGCCGACGCCCTGTTCGAGGAAAAGGAGCGCGCCCAGGTCACGCTCAATTCCATCGGCGACGCCGTGGTGAGCACCAACTTTTGGGGGCGGGTCACCTACCTCAACATCGTCGCCGAACGAATGACCGGGTGGTCTCAGGCACAAGCCTCGGGTCGGGCGGTGGACGATGTGTTCCGATTGATCGACGTGACCACCCGCAGCCCGATCCCGACGCCCACCGCGAGCGCGATCATCGAAAACCGGACGGTGGGTCTTGGCGCTGACTGCATGTTGGTGCGCGGCGACGGCATCGAGCTGGCGGTGGAAACCAGCGCTGCACCCATTCACGACCGGCTGGGCGGCGTGATCGGTGCCGTGATGGTGGCGCACGACGTAACGGTCGCGCGCGAACTGTCCAACAAGCTCGCCCGTCTGGCGCTGCACGACAGTCTGACGGATGTCCCCAATCGCACCCTGCTCAGCGACCGCCTGGATCAGGCGATGATGCGGGCGCATCGCGCTGGCAGTTCCGTCGCGGTGTTATACATCGACCTTGATCGCTTCAAACACATCAACGATTCGTTGGGGCACGCCGTGGGCGATGAGCTCCTGCGATCAGTCGCTCGGCGGCTGCTTTGCTGCGTGCGCAGCTCCGATACCGTCAGCCGCCAGGGGGGCGACGAATTTTTGGTGCTTCTCTCGGATGTGGTGCACCCGCGCGACGCGGCGCTGTGCGCCGAAAAAATCATTGCTGCGCTCGAGGCGCCGCATCGTATCGCCGACCATGACCTGCGAATCACCGCGAGCATCGGCATCGCGACGTACCCCGGCGATGCGCCGGATGCGGAGAAGCTGTTGCGCAACGCGGACTTTGCCATGTACCAGGCGAAGTACACCGGCCGCAACAACTACCAGTTCTTCAAACCCGAGATGAACGCCAACGCGATCGAGCGTCAGAGCGTCGAGACGGACCTGCGGCAAGCCGTCGCGCGACGCGAATTCGAGTTGAATTATCAGCCCAAGGTGAGCCTGCAAACCGGCGCCGTGGTGGGCGTCGAAGCGCTGATTCGATGGAATCGCCCGCAATGCGGCCTGATGCTGCCCGCGAGATTCATCCCGATCGCCGAGGAATAGGGACTCATTCTGCCGATTGGGCGCTGGGCGCTCGAAACAGCCTGCCGGCAGGCCCGTGCCTGGCAGGATGCAGGATTGTTGGCGGTGTCGGTGGCCATCAACGTCTCCGCCGTCGAGCTGCGTGCCAAGGATTTCCTGGACAACGTGCGCCAGATCCTCGAGCAAACGCGGCTCGACCCCGCATTTTTGGAGCTCGAGCTGACCGAAACGTTCATGATGCAGGATTGGAAAACTACCGCCGAAATCCTCCGCGCGCTCAAGGGGTTGGGAGTCAAGATCGCGCTCGACGATTTCGGCACCGGATACTCCAGCTTGAGCTATATGAAGCGCTTTCCGATCGATGCCCTGAAAATCGATCAATCGTTCATCCGCGATATGACCAGCGATTCGGATGACGCCAGCATCGTCAGCGCTGTCATCAACATGGGACGCAGCCTCAATATGCGGGTGATCGCGGAGGGCGTTCAGACCCGCGACCAGCTGAAGTTTCTGAGGGAGCGACACTGTCCGGAGGGCCAGGGATACTACTTCGGGCCGCCCGTGCCGGCCGATGAAGTGACGGACCTGTTGAGCAATCCCGATCAACCCCACTTCGCTGCGGCACTATGAGAAACGCCGCCGTAGCTGCGCCAGACGATGTTCCCAGGGGCGCTCGCGCTCGAGCCAGGCGGCGAGCGAGATGAGCCTCGCATCTTCGCCAAGCGGTCCGGCAAACTGAATTCCGATAGGCAACCCGGCTTTGGAGATCGAGAGCGGCAGCGAAATGGCCGGCTGCCCCGTAACATTGAAAATTTCCGTGTACGGTGCGAAGCCGTACGAGGCGGCGTTCCAGCGGCCAAGATCGAAGGCCGGCGTGCGGCCATCGATCTCACCGATGCGCGGGGGAAAATTCGCCGTGCTCGGCAGCATCAAGAAATCAAAACCCTTGAACCTCTCAGCCATCTCGCGCGTCGCGCGGCTGAGCACGCGCCTCGCGCGCACATAATCGAGCGCACTGCATCGCTTGCCGAGCGCCACGCCCGCTTGCGTGAGCGCCTCGAGCTCATCAGGAGCCGGGGCGCGGCCGGCGCGTTGGGTGAGGAAGTCGATCTCCTCCGCGATCGCCGTCAGCCAGATGAGCCCCGCTGGCTCACCCACGTCCGCCGACGGGGGGAACTCGGCTCGAGTCAGCGTGTGTCCCGCGTTCGACAGAAAGCCGGCCAGTTCCTCCACGGCCGCACCGATCTCATCGGTCGGTTGCGCACCGCCCGGCGCATTTACCAACACCGCGATTTTGAGCGGGGCCAGTTTCGCGCCCAGCGCATACGTGAACCCCTTGGCGCAGGAGCGCAGTGGAATCCGCGATAAACTATCGGGACCGGCGGTCATCTCGAGCATCATCGCGCTGTCTCGCACGCTGCGGGTAAGCACGTGCTCGCAGTCGAGGCCGCCCGCAAGCTCATCGAGATGCGGCCCGACCGGCACCCAGCCTCGGCTCGGCTTCAATCCGACAAGACCGCATACTGCGGCAGGAACGCGGATCGATCCTCCGGAATCGGTCCCGTGAGCAATCGGCACCATGCCCGCCGCGACGGCGGCGGCGGCGCCGCCGCTCGATCCGCCGGGACTCAAAGCGAGGTCCCACGGGTTTCGCGTCGGCCCGCGCCAGGTGGGCTCGGTGACGAACTCTCCGGCGAACTCCGGCGTATTGGTACGCCCTAGCAGGGTGAGCCCGGCCGCGCGCCACCGCGCAGCCAGCGGCGCATCGACGAGCGCGGCAGGCGTGTGCGCGAGCCAGCCGCAGGAATACGTCAGCTGCATGCCCGCAACGTCGATGTTCATATCCTTGGCGAGAAACGGCACGCCGCAAAGAGGCGCGCTCGCCTCGCCGTTGCGGGCCGCGGCGCGCGCGGCGTCGTAGCAGCGCTGCACCACGGCGTTGAGCGACGGATCAATCGATTCGATGCGACCGATCGCAGCCTCGGCAAGTGCGGCTGCGGTCACCTCGCCGCCGCGCACCAGCTGCGCGAGGCCCATGCCGTCGAAGGCCATATATTCATCCGGCCGCATCGCAGAACTCCATCAGCCGGCAGGGACGCTCGAGGTTGCCTGCCCCCTAGGGATGGAATAGGTGCCCACCGCATGGGCGACCACATCGGGCGCTCCTTCGGAATACAGGCGAACTTCCCCCACCGCCTGTCCCTTTCCGACCTTGATCAGCCGGCACAGACCTACAATGCGCTTGTCGGAGGCAGGCTTGCGCAGGAAATTGATGGTGAGATTGGTCGTCACCGCAAGCGGCACGATGCCGATCTGTCCGAGCAGCGCCACGTAAAGACCCACGTCCGCCACGGTCATGAGCACCGGTCCGGAAACCGTGCCCCCGGGCCGCAGCTCATCGGGGCCCACCTCGTGTGCGACCGTCGCGGCGCCGCCGCCCACCTCCAGCACGCGGCATTTGCTCTGCGGAAATTCTCGCGCAAGGAACTCGACGATATCGTCTTTGCTCGGAAGGCTCCTTGTCATCGGCACCTGGTGCGGACGCTGCTCTTGCATGAATCGCATCCTCTCACGACGCGGCACTTTGCGCCCCACGAGGGGGGGGGTTGTTGCTGCAACTCGACGCCGCTGCATTATCCGGGTATCATGCGCGCAGCCAAGTAAGGGCCGGTGCCCGGTCAGTGCCGCCCCTGGCTCGCAGTCCGTCTTCGACGCACTCGTACTCATACTCTCCTCGCTGCTGGCCGCTGCGGACGCTCAAAGCTCCGTCGTGCGAGCCCGTTAGAATTTATTTCAAGGATTACCATGTCATTTTCCGATCTCGGGCTGCTGCCCGAATTACTCCGTGCCGTTGCCGATAAGGGCTACGACGTCCCCTCACCCATCCAACTTCAAGCCATCCCTGCGGTGCTCGCGGGCCGCGACGTCCTCGCCGGCGCGCAGACCGGCACGGGCAAGACCGCAGGTTTCGTGCTGCCCATCCTGCAGAGGCTCGCCGCCGGCACTGCCGCTCGAGCGCCCCGCGCGCTGGTGTTGACGCCGACCCGGGAACTCGCCGCGCAGGTCGCCCAAAGCGCGCGTGATTACGGCAAGTACATGCCGCTGCGCGTGATGCAGGTGTTCGGAGGCGTCAACATCAACCCTCAAATCACGGGCCTCAGAAGCGGCTGCGACATCCTTGTGGCAACGCCCGGCCGGTTGCTCGACTTGGCGCAGCAGCGCGCCGTCGACCTGTCCGGCGTTTCGGTCTTGGTCCTCGACGAGGCCGACCGCATGCTCGACATGGGTTTCATTCACGACATCAAGCGGATCATCAAGCTGCTGCCCTCGAAGCGACAAAACTTGCTGTTCTCGGCGACCTATTCGGAAGATATCCGCGGACTCGCGGAGCGGCTGTTGAGTAATCCGCTCTCGATCCAGGTCGCGCCGCGCAATGCGCCAATCGAGCTCGTCGAGCAATGCGCCTACCGGGTACAGAAGGAGCAGAAGCGTCATTTGCTCGTGCATTTGATCCGTACCGGCAACTGGCATCAGGTGCTCATCTTCACGCGCACCAAACACGGCGCGAATCGCCTCACCCAGCAAATCGAGGGTGCCGGCATCCAAGCGGCTGCGATCCACGGCAACAAAAGCCAGGCCGCACGCGTGAAGGCGCTGGAGATGTTCAAGCGCGGACAGATCACCGCGCTGGTGGCGACCGAGGTGGCAGCGCGCGGGCTCGACATCAAGGAGCTGCCGCAGGTGGTGAACTACGAGCTGCCCAACGTGCCTGAGGATTATGTTCACCGCATCGGACGAACGGGCCGTGCGGGGGCGCTGGGCCAGGCTGTATCGCTGGTATCGTCGGACGAGAACGGACTTTTGCGCGACATCGAGCGGGTGTTGAAGCGGGCGATACCCGTGCTGCCGACCCCGGCGTTCGAGACAGCGCCGGACGCGCATCCGGCGTCCGAACGTCCGGCAAACGCCCACTCGGGCTCGCCCGGCGGCTCGCGGCGATCCAATTCGGGGCAGGCGCCTGCCCGCAGCTCGGCCGCGCATGGAGGTAATTCCCGCGGCGGCGAACGGCGCGACACACGGCAGCATTGGAACGCGGACTCGCGGCAGGCCCGTAGTCAGCGGCAGCGTTCTCGCTGAGCGCCGGCCGCCGGTGCGGGCCGGCGGCCATTTTCTAGAGCTTTCGGCCGAGTTCCTTGAGGTAGGTGGCGAAGTCCTTACCGAGGCTCGGGTGCTTCAGGCCGAACTCGACGGTCGCCTGCAGATAGCCAAGCTTGTTGCCGCAGTCGTAGCGTTTGCCCTCGAACTCGAACGCGTAGATGGGTTCGCGCTGCATCAGGCGGGCAATGCCGTCGGTCAGCTGGATCTCCCCACCGGCGCCCTTGCCGATCTTGGCGAGATCGTCGAACACGGCAGCGGACAGCAGGTACCGGCCAACCACCGCCAAGGTGGACTGAGCCTTGTCGGGCTTCGGTTTCTCGACGATGTGTGACATCTTGCCGATGCGCGGCGCGATGGCCTTCTCGAGCGTGACGATGCCGTACTTGTCCGTATCCTGCTTCGGGACGTTCTGCACCCCGAGTACGCTTCCACCGTACATCGCATGCACATCGACCATCTGCTTCAGGCATGAAACCTTGGCATCGATGAGATCATCGGCAAGATGCACCATGAAGGGCGCGTCTCCCACGACCGGCCGCGCGCACAACACGGCGTGGCCAAGGCCGAGCGGTGCCGGTTGACGTATATACACGCAGGAGGCCCAGCTCGGCAGGATGCCATTCAACAGATCGAGCAGTTCTTGTTTGCCCTGTTGCTGCAGCACCGCCTCGAGCTCGGGGTTGCTGTCGAAATGATCTTCAATGGCTCGCTTGGAGCTTCCTGTGATGAACACCAGCGTGTCAGCGCCCGCTGACAGCGCCTCATCGACCGCGTATTGAATCAGCGGCTTGTCGACGATCGGAAGCATCTCCTTCGGACTCGCCTTGGAAACCGGCAGGAATCGCGTGCCGCGTCCCGCCACTGGAAATACACAGGTTTTAACGGTTTTAGTGGGCATGGCGCCGATCATAGCGGATTTTCAGCGCAGTTTGACCATGGCGTGGGAGTGCAAACTTTCCCACGATTGGCACGCGGGACAATGCCAGTAAAAGCTGCGCCCGGAGAACCCGCACTCCGCGCAACGATATCGCTCGGCGTGCGCGAGCAGCGCGCCAAGCTCGGCGCCGACACGCTCGAGCTCGCCGCCCGCGGCGCGCCACATCGCGGCGAGCGCCGGATCCTTGAGAACCACCGCCTCGATGGCCGCGCGCAGCGGCGGCGCTGACGCGAGGTCGGCGCCGACCGCCGCGAACACCAGACTTTTCAGCTCTCCGTCACCGCGTGCTTGCGCAGTCGCCGCGAGCTCCGCAAGCTCCGCGTCGCGACGCCCATCCCCCGCGAGCCTCAACAGATGCGCGAGTTCCTCCTGAAGCAGCACGGGCGATTCGTCGAGCGCGAGTCTCAGCAGTCTCAGTGCCAGCTCGGGCTCGGATTGGCGCTCGGCGATCTGCGCCCGCAGCAGCGATGCGCGCGGAAAAGGCGTGGCTTCGCGGCGTGCCTGCCTCAGAAAATCCCTGGCTTGCGGTATGTCATCGCGCTCGATGGCGAGCGCCGCGAGCTCACACAGGTAGTGCGCGGCGACCGAACGCGGGGGGGCGGCCTTCGCACGGGCGAGTTCGCGGTACGTATCGAGTGCCTGCTGCCACTCATGCTGACGCTCATAGACGCCGCGAAGTGCGGCGAGCGCGCTTGCGCGAAGCCGCGGAACTTCGCTCACCTGCTGCAACAGTCCCTCCGCGCGATCGAGCAGTCCGGCCCGCAAATAATCCTGCGCGAGTGCGAGCAATGCCTGCTCCCGATGCTCCCGGGGAAGCGCCTCGCGCGCGAGCAGATTCTGATGAATTCGGATCGAGCGCTCGACCTCGCCGCGACGTCGATATAACGACCCGAGCGCAAAGTGAGTCTCGATGGTGTCCGAGTTTGCATCCATCAGCTTGAGAAACATGTCCAGCGCCCGGTCGGGCTGCTCGGAGACCAGGAAGTCTAGCCCCGCGAGATAATCGGGATGCAATCTGCCGAAGGGCCGCGTCCAGCGCCTGCCCCAACCGAAGTGTCCCGCCAGGATGCCGACAACCAGCGCCGCGACCGCGATCAGCGCCCACATCGACCACGCCCAGGAGGAGAGATCAGGCATGGGTCGCGCCCGGACTCAGCAAGTCAGGCTCGACCCCGCTAATCCCGAATCGGCTGATCGGCGCCGTCGTTGACGCGCTCGCGCAGATCCTTGCCGGGTTTGAAATGCGGGACGTGCTTGCCGGCGAGCGCCACCGCCTCGCCGGTCTTCGGATTGCGTCCCTGCCGCGGCGGCCGAAAATGCAGCGAGAAACTTCCGAAGCCACGGATCTCGATGCGTTCCCCGGTCGCCAGCGCATCGCTCATGATCTCCAACAATTGCTTCACCGCGAGTTCCACGTCCTTCGCCGGTAGGTGCTTTTGTTTTGCCGAAATGATCTCAATGAGTTCCGAT
>Ga0182030_10022237_pt1 | contig 11818 bp, 11 predicted proteins | sample 812S3MmetaG_FD_121299 | JGI IMG/M metagenome (GOLD analysis project Ga0182030, IMG submission 121299) | Permafrost microbial communities from Stordalen Mire, Sweden - 812S3M metaG (Illumina Assembly) | ecosystem: Environmental > Terrestrial > Soil > Wetlands > Permafrost | place: Sweden... | reverse complement strand
GCGCTAAAAGTGGTTCGCCGACGGTTAACGGAACCAGTGTGACGTTTCCCGACGGACGCAATCTCTTCACCGGCTCGTCGAATCCCGTTGCTCCGGGAGCAGAACGATGAAGGTTCGGCAAACGGCTGTGCAGTCATTTGTTGCGGTGTTAGGGCTCGCACTGACAGGCGCTGTCGGTGTCGCACAAACACCGCCCGCGGGGTCGAACATTCCGCGTGGGGCGGACGGCAAGCCCGACTTCTCCGGCATCTGGCAATCGCTCAGCGGCGCGGATTACGGCCTGGAGCCGCATCTAGCGACCAAAGACGATCCGCCCGGCGCAGGAGTCGTGGAGGGGAAAGTGATTCCCTATCGGCCCGAGGCGCTTCAGCAGCGCGCGAAAAACTTCGCCACGCGCGCAACCGCCGATCCTCGGCACAAATGCTTTACGCTCGGAACGCCGCGCGGCATCTACGGCAACGAGCCGTTCCAGATCTTCCAGCGTCCGCGTGATCTGACCTTGTTCTTCGAATTCGGTCACCCCGTTCGGACGATCAACACAAACGGTACCGAACATCCCGACGGCCACATCGACTTCTGGCTCGGCGATTCGCGCGGGCATTGGGAAGGCGACACGCTGGTGGTCGACGTGACCGACTTCAACGGCGAAACGTGGCTCGATCGCGTGGGGAACTTCAATAGCGACGCGCTCCACCTGGTGGAACGCTGGAGCTACGTGGACCGCAATACGATTCGCTATCGCGCCACGTTCGACGATCCGAAAACGTACACCAAGCCGTGGTCGCTCGAAGTGCTGCTCTATCGCCGTTTGGAAGCGAACGTGCAAATCATCGAGAACTATTGCGCCACTTTGGATTTCGACGAATACTATCCCGTCCCGCCATCGGGAGGACAGAGGTGATTATGAAAAACAAATTGCAATTTCAGTGGGTGCCGGCTGTTCTGTTCGGCGCGCTCGCCCTCGCTCCCAATATCGCCTTCGCGCAAGACATGCGCGGATGGCGCGAGACCGCGTTTGTTCCCACGCCGCAAGGGGAGTGGAACGGGCCACGTCTTCCCGATGGCCAGCCCGACATCTCCGGCCATTGGTCCAATACGATTGGCAATCACAACAACCTCACCGATCCGCAGGGTCCTCTCGGCGCGGACGATGAAGGGCCGCCGCGCGAAAATCCGCGCTCGAATGCCCGCCAGCCGAAGCCCCGCAGTGAACGCGCTCCCAGCCGCCTGAGCGATCCCGCCGACGGGCAGGTTCCGTTCCAGCCGTGGGCGCGCGCCAAACAGCAGGAGTTTCTGAAGTATCTCAACAATCCGATCAAGCCCGAGTATGTCGAACCGTTCGCTCGCTGCGCGCCCGGAGGACCGAGCAAATCGTTCATGTGGCACGGCTACGAAATCCGCCAGTTTCCTGGATACGTCGTGTTCCTGTTCGACTCCGGCAATCGCGTGATTCACCTCGACGGCAAGCCGCATCTACCCGAGAACCTGAAGCTGTGGAACGGCGACTCGCGCGGCCGCTGGGAGGGCAACACGCTGGTCGTCGACACGACCAACAACAATTCGAAGGCGCGGCTGGGCCGCACCGGAGAGTTTGTCAGCGAGAACGCCACCGTCCAGGAACGTATCGTCTTTGATCCGAGTGGTGACAGGTTCACCTACAACGCGACCTATACCGATCCAACCGTGCTCACGCGCACCTTCACAATCACGATTCCCAATCGAAGGGTAACCGACAAAACTCCGGTCGATGACTGGAACAATCTGACGTTCCCTGCGAAACACGCGGGCAAGGAGCCTATTATCGAGGGCTACGAACGAATCTGCACGGAAGGCAACGGCAATCACGGACAGGTGGTCGCAGTCTCAAAGTGAACTCCTAGCTAAAGAGCATTTTATGCGCGAGTGGGAATCTAATCCGTTTCAAGATAGCCTCGCCGTTGTGGCGGAAATCGCCTTGCGTACGACCGGCGCTCAGGGCTACGCGTTCTTCCAGAAAGCCGGCTCCACGGGGGCTTTCATTCGCCTTGCCGCCGGAGGCGGAGTCATTCCCGCGGGGAACGCCGAAGAGGAGCGCGCTCTGTTGGAATATCCGCTGCATACGGATACCGATATCGTTGCATCGGTGGCTTTCGCTTTCTCCAGCGAGGCCGAAGCTCTGCAATCCAGACCGCGACTGGAACGGATTGCGGAGGCCATTCAAAGAGTTTGGGAGGCAGCCACGGCAAAGAGCTTTACGAAGCTTGCCGACCGCGTTGCCGATCTGGAGGCGCGCCTGATGGATTCGAAAGTCGCCGATCGGGCACGTGGACTCTTGATCAGTAAATCCGACGGCGACCCGGCGGAAGCCATTGCGCGGCACGTGGAGGCGGTGTTGCGTCCAACCCAAATACATCGTATCCTCGAACAAGTTTTGTCTGAACTCGAAGACGAAATCGACGAGAGGCGGCTGATGGCCGAGGCCAAACAGATTCTTCAGGCTGTTGATCGACTGTCGGAAGAGCAGGCCCATACCCGTCTTCGTGTGATGAGCCGGAAATCGCGGAAGCGGCTGAAAGAGGTTGCCCAGCAGGTGATCCAGGATCAACGGCTCTTGCAAGGAAGGAGCGCGTGAAAACACTTGGCTGGGACGTAAATTTGGGTTCGCGCTGCAATCACCGTCTCCCTGGTTGATCATGAGGCGCCCGAGATTCGCGCGAGCGAGCGCCAGTCCAAACTGTTTATGCGTAAGGCTGGTAGGCGTCCCCAGGAAGTACTCCTTTTGTGTCGCAGATTTGTATGGGGAAATCAGCCACGTCGCGAATCGCCCAGGCGGATGGACCGGCACTTTGGGGTTTCAAACCGCGACGCTTTAATTCAACCTCCACACGGCTCGAGTTAAAATCTTCGATCGCGTATCCAACGTGATCTACGTATTCCTTTTCGCCGGGCCTGAGGCCGCCGCGGAGCCACACCTGTTGCGGCGGATCACCGTATGAACCGCCAAATTCAACGACGGCTATTTTGCCGTTATCGGACACGGTCCGCATTCCCCACAGATCCACGTAATAGTCGCGGACCTTGCCGTAATCCACGCAGGTATGAGATATGTGATTCACGCAGGTCGCGCGGAACGCGTTATGGGCGGGACGCGGAGCCGCTCTTAACGCACCCTTGAGACCGTCTTCTTCCGTGAGCTCTTCCACGCTCTTCGCGCTTCCCCCGCCTGGGAATACAGCCACCAGCGAGGCCGGTTGAAGACGGTAACCTTCCGGGTCATCCGTATGAATCATGGAGTAGCCATCGTAGGCAGCGTATAAGCCACGAGCCTTCAATTCCTGCTCTACTGCGTCCAGCCGAAATTTTTCGACGGAATAAGATTTATGGCCGATGGCCGGTTTCGCGTTGCGGTTGCCACTTTGCGTCAGGTAGATGTGGTTCCAGGGAACACCGAATCTGAGGGCGCACGTTGCGCCGGTATCGAACACATCCTCCATGCCGAGGACATCTATATACCAATCGCGAGCTTTCTGGAAATCAGCAACCGAATAAGACAGGTGATTGGTCGCGATCGTTTTAAACGAGCCGCTGCGCGGATATTTTTTCATCCACTGCATGCGGGGCTCCTCCGGAGAAGGCGCCGCGTCACCCTGCTGAGCATACGCCGCCGATCCAGTACCCGATCCAGCAATAGATGCAGCACCTGCCGTCAGGCCAAGCGTCCGAAATAACTTTCGCCTGTTGATCGTTCCTTTTGCGAAATTCCGACCTAACGCGAAGATCATGGACTTATTTCCTTCTTACCGCCCAACGCCCAGAGGTCTTGAACGAGCAGGGCTGGCCGCCACAACGGCATTTATAAACGGACGACGCGAAATCATCTGGCTGCCTAGCATATGCCCTGCGATGCCGTGTGGCACCCACTATGGCGTTATCCGTCGACGTCACACGCTCAGGAACAAGCCGAGCGGCAGGTGACCCTTATTTTCCGCACCCCTGCTTCTTGATCTCCACCCGGCGATTCTTGGCGCGGCCTTCATCGCTACCGTTATCGGCGATAGGAACTTTCAGACCGTATCCGTGCGCCGTGAGGCGATCGGCCGCAATGCCTTTCGCACGCAGCCATTGCAGGACGGCGTTCGCTCGCGAGTCGGATAGCTTCTGGTTGTAGTCGTCGCCGCCGACGTTATCGGTATGTCCCTGCACTTCCAACTTTACGTCCGGTCTCGCTTTCAGCAACGCCAGTATTTTCTGCAGGACCGGCTCCGAATCCGGGCGCAATGTCGCTTTATTGAAATCGAAATGGATGCCGTAAAGCGCAACATGGCAATCCCGGTCCAGCTCCTTGCCAAGGTCCTCGCCGCCAACATCGGCGACTTGGATCGTATAGTCTCCGCCGCCGCTGTGCAAAGACGCCCATAGATCGCGCCCGTTGGCATTGTAATGCGCATTGATCACGGCGTCTGCGCTGTGAGGGTTCTGGATCTGTTGAACAATCGTCCAGCCCGCTTGCGTGAGCGCTTCGTGATAGACAGTGGCAAACAGGACCGTGGTTCCGAGCGACGGAGGCAGGGTGTAGGCCTTAATGATCGAGCCGCTGCCGACAACTTGCTTCTCGCTGGTATTCTTGTCCACGTCCACGTCGATCATCATGGGCGTGTCGTCACGACGGCCGCTGCCACCGGCGGAGCCGGGCATCGGAGACAAATACGGAAAGTCACCGCTTTCGACGCTCACCACTTCGGGCTTCGCCGCGGGAGCGTTCAGTTTCAGCTTGAGAGCCGGCAGGCCCACTTCGACCAGATCCAAACGCAATTCCTCTGCATTGAAAATCCATAGACCGAACCAAGTGTCGTGGCCGTCCTTCTGATAGCGGGCAAACTCCTCCTGCCCGGCGAGGTCGGAGACGACGGTCCATCCGCCGCGCACCAGCGCCGGCCTGATCAGCGCCCAGACCGCCTCCGGATCGGTACTGCGGGGGACGTTGGGAGGCGTCAGGTTCCCATTCCAGTGTTTGCCGCGCTGCACCGCGTTGGGTTTGCCGGGGATGTTGAACTCCGCCTCGCCATAATCTTCCTGGATAGAATTCGACTTCATCTGCACCCCTGCAGGCAGCGTGACGTAAGCCGGTAGAGGTGGTGCTTGCGCGAGACACGGAGCGACGGCGCAAATCAAAGCGCCGCAAATCAAGAGGAGGATGCCGACGCGGCAGCCGAGGCTTCGTTGTGCGTTATTCGACGGTCGTCCGCTGAAATTGAGCTTCATCGGAAATCTTCCAATGTGGTTCAGTATATCGGATTGCATCAGACGGAAGGGCCGTGAGGTGTATGAGGCCGGGGGGTGTATAAGTGAGATGTATTATATGGAGAGCTATCTCGCATACGTCCGCCGGCAGTTCACCGTCGGCGGCGAACAAGGAAATGACGATGTCACAACTTCACGCGCGTAAATCGATTCTGGCACGGCGCGACTTTCTCCGTTTCGGCGCGGGCGCCGCAGCCTCCCTGGGAGCACTCACGACTTTCTTTGAAACTCCTGCGGCCGTGCACGCGCAATCGAAATCTTCCGGCATCCCCTGGTGGGCCGCCAAACCCGGCCCAAGCGGCGTCGGCAAACCATCCGCCATCGACATGCACGCGCATTGGTCGCCGGAGCCTTATACCAAAGCGCTCGCCGCCATCGGACAGCCGCTCAACAATCCCTTTCCGCTCGATCACGATCTCGACAAGCGCCGCCAGTGGATGGACCAGCACGGCGATCTCATGCATTGCCTCACGCTCTCCGGCGCCATGCCCTGGCAGCGCACCACGCCGCAACAGGGTGCGCAGCTCGCTACCATCATCAACGACACCGGCATTCAGGTGCACCAGAAATATCCCGACCGTTTCGTCATCGGCGTCGAGCTGCCCGTCACCGCTCCCGAACTCGCGTTGAAGGAACTGAACCGCGTCGCGGGCCAGCCCGGCGTGCGCGCCGTACACCTGCCGGATTCCGTCTCCCGCAAAGATTACATCTTTGAGCCCAATTTCGCGCCCGTTCTCAAGCGCATTGAGGAATTGCAGCTGCCCATCATCTTCCATCAGATGGACGGCGAGGCCAACGTCTTTGGCGGCAACCGCACCAGCGGGCCTCCCAATTTGAATTCAGGCCTCGACGCGGCCATCGAGCATTCGTTTCTCGCCACCAAGTTCATTTATACCGGCACGCTCGATAAGTATCCGAACCTGCAGATCGTCCTGCCGCACGCCGGCGGTGCGTTCCCCTATCTCGCCGGACGCATGGAACACTTTCTGTTTCACATGACCGACCACAGCACGCACATCGAGCATCCCTTCCGCGATTACCTGCGCCGCTTCCATTACGACTATTTGATCTATTACCCGGAGGCGTTCCAGTTCCTGGTGACGATGGTCGGCACCGACCGCATTGTCGTCGGCACGGACAACTTCGCGGCGAAGGATATCGAATATCCCTACGCGGTGCTCGATCAATTCAAGCTACCGGCGGCGGATCGCGACCGCATCCTTAGCGGCAACGCCAAGCGCCTACTGCATCTGTAGCCGAGGGGCCGCTTGCGACAGTTCCCTGTGCGATCGGCAAACTTCAATCCGCCACGGCGCGGACTCTCTTGCGAACCGTATTGCGACAGGCGATCAAAAAGGGCTTTCATCTGGATGACGGCGCATCCCGAGACAACTTTTTGGCGAGTTCAGCGGCGCAGACTGACGGTGCAGTATGATATTGAACGCCTCAAAATTGTGGAATCAAACGGATGCAGTCGCCGCGCCGCCAGCCAGTTTCGCTCACGGTTTCTTTCATGAACCGCAAGGCGATCATTGCCTGCCTCCTGATGCTCCTCGCCGCGTCGGCGAGTTCCCAGATGAACACGGCTGCGATCGGTGGCGTCGTCGAAGACGCTTCGGGCGCGGTGATCCGGGGCGCAAGCGTGACCGCCGTTCACCTGGGAACCCAGCTCAAATTCACGACGGCGACGAGCGGCGCCGGCGAATACGTCTTGGAGCAATTGCCACTAGGTGACTATTCATTGACGGTGAGTGCGCCGCGCTTTCAATCCGCCGTCGATCCACACGTGATCCTCCATGTCGGCGATCGTGTGCGCAAGAATTTCGCACTGGTCGTGGGAGAGATCGATCAGGTCATCGTCGTCGAAGACGTCGCGAGCACGTTGCAGCAGCAATCGGCCGAAATCAAGGACGTGATCGAAAATCAGCAGGTATCGGATTTGCCGCAGAAAGATCGTGAATTTCTGGAACTTGCGCTGCTCGGGGGCGGCGTGGTGAATCCTCCCGGCGGAACGCGCGGCGACTCGCTGCAACAGACCGGCAAGCTGATCAATATTCTCGGACAGCGCACCGGCCACAATCTGTTTCTGATGGACGGCGTCAGCGTGACCGACGAATACTACAACAACGTCGTGCTCAACCCTTCGCTCGACGGAATTCGGGAGTTCAACCTCGATAAGACAAACTACAGCGCGGAATTTGGCAGCAAGTCCGGCGGCGTCATCAATGTGATCACAAAATCGGGCACGAACGCATTTCATGGGGACGCCTACGAGTTCATCCGCAATAACGTTTTTGACGCCCGCAATTTTTTCGATCCCTCCGGCCAGCCCGCGCCTCCCTTTCACGAGAATCAATTCGGAGGCGCGCTGGGAGGTCCCATCGTCAAGAACAGGACCTTTTTCTTTGTGAACTACGAAGGTCAGGTGATTCGCCAATCCTTGGCGCATATCTTTAGTGTTCCCACCGCGGCTGAGCGCGCCGGAAACTTTTCCGGCTTGGCCGTGATTGACGATCCGGTCAGCCATTTGCCCTTCGCCGGCAACGTGATTACGGAGCCCTTATCCACGGCGGCGGTGGCTTTGCTCGCCAAAGTACCGTTGCCCAACCTGCCAGGAAACGCAAATAACCTTTTGTCGGTCGCCGGACAAAGCACCAACACCAATCAGTACAATGCTCGCTTGGATCATCAGTTTTCCGTGGCGGATACGGCATCGGCCCGCGCCTCAGTGTTCGATGCGCAGGAAGTCGATCCCTTCGGATCCAGCGTCTTGAACGAAGCGTTACTGCCGGGTTTCGGACGCGTCTTGGACACTCGCTCGGTCAATCTGTTGTTGAGCGAAACGCATACGTTCTCGCCGAATTTGTTCAACGAGCTTCGCTTCGGCTGGCTCCGCGTGTCGGGCGGCCAGGGCGATCCCAATGCGGGCAGTCCTTACGCCGCGCAATATGGATTGCAAGGCACAACCACGAATCCCAGCGACTTCGGCTATCCGCAAGTCTCCCTCAGCAACGCGTTCACTACGATGGGTGACGCCACCGGGTTCACCACACGCATCGATCGCGACTTTGAATTCTACGACAACATCACGTTGCACCGCGGAACGCATACGCTTCAGTTCGGCGCCTACTTTTTCCACCTCTCGTTTAATCCGGCCTATCCGAACGACGCGCGCGGGGTTTACACGTTCAGCGGCCAATATACGGGAAACGCTCTGGCGGATTTCCTGCTGGGCGATCCTTCGCAGGCTCAGGTGGGCATCGGAGAAGGCGCGGAAAACGCGCATACCAACTGGGCGCATCTTTATATCCAAGACGGCTGGCAGGCGCGGCGCAATTTGAAGATCGACGTCGGCCTGCGGTACGAGTTCAATCAAAATTTGATGGCGCAGCAAAATCAAACGTCGGATATCGATCTATTGGCTCCCGGAGGTCCCGCGTTCGTGGTCGCCGGTTCGCCATCGAATTTGTCGCCAGCGGCAAGTGCACTCGCAGCGCTCAGTCCCATTCCCGTGATTTCAGCCGCTAGCGCGGGTTGGAACAACAGCCTGCTCACGCCCAAGGATCTGCGGCTCTCTCCTCGCATCGGATTGGCGTGGGCCGCGACGAAAGAAACCGTGGTGCGCGCCGGGTTCGGGATCTACACCAATCAAGCCGCATACAGCGTCCTGCAGAATCTGGCCGAAAATATTCCTTTTTTCCTGGTGAAGACCGTGGCAAATGGGTCCGCCGCGCCGACCTATTCCATGCAGAATATCCTGTCCGCGAATCCCACGGGTGCCATAGGAGCCAACAGCGTCAATCACAGTTTCGCCATTGAGTACAACGAAGTGTGGAACGCCGCCGTGCAAAGGGCTCTCGGCGCCAGCACCACGATCGAGGCCGAATATGTTGGATCGAAGACGGTACACGCGGATAGTTCGACGGCCGTCAACATCCCCCAGACTTTCGGCGGTCCCCGGCCGTATCCGAGTCTGAACGCCTTCACAACGATTCGCTGGGACGGATGGGCGAAGTTCAATGGCCTGACGCTGAAAGCCGTGCGGCGTTTCGCAAACGATTTTTCTTTTTACTCCACCTACACGTGGTCCAAATCGATGGATGACGCCTCCGATGCGGGGACCACGAATGCCGAGTACAATCTTCCCCAGAACGTCTACGCTCCGGCTCTGGAAAAAGCCGATTCCAGTTTCGATCACCGGCAACGGCTCACGGCCAACGCAGTTTATAATTTGCCCTTCGCGAAGGCCGCGCATGGGTGGTTGCACAAAGCCGCCGGTGGCTGGCGAGCCAGCGGAATCCTGACCATCCAAAGCGGCGCTCCTTTCACCGTGAACTTGTCATCGGCCACGGGCCAGGATGTGGCGCACATCGGGCTTGTTAGCGGGAACAACATCGAACGTCCCGACCTGATCAGTAACCCGAACAACGGTCCCCAAACTGCGGCCGAGTGGTTCAATACGTCGGCTTTCATTCTTCCCGGTCAGGACACGTTTGGTACCGCCGGGCGGAACGTAGTTACCGGTCCCGGTCTCACCAGTCTCGACCTGTCTTTGCAAAAGGAAGGAACGTTGCATGAGGGAGTGAGACTTCAGTTCCGCTTCGACGTTTACAATTCCCTCAATCACACCAATTTTGATCTCCCCGGCCGAATCTTTGGCGCCTCCAATTTTGGCGTGATCACCAGCGCGGAGGATCCACGGGAACTCCAGTTCGCGCTCAAACTGATGTTCTGACGGATTCCTGTCACCGTGGTCTGCGGTCACAGAGGTAGCGGCAGAATTAGTGTAAAAAAGAACTATGCATCGAATTACTCGTCGGCAATTTGGCGGACTCGCGCTGGCACTCGGGGCGCACTCCTCACGGCTCTTTGCAGCCAACGGTGTGGACGATGTTCTGCGCAGCGGGCGCGAGCAGCGCAAGATTCCAGCCGTCGTCGCGATGACGGGAACCGCGGATCGTATCACGTATTCCGGCGCGTTCGGAACCCGCGACGCGGAGTCGGGAATGAAGGTCGGCGAGGATTCGATCTTCGCTATCGCCTCCATGACCAAAGCCGTGACCTCGGCGGCGGCGATGCAACTGGTGGAGCGCGGCAAGATGACGCTCGATGAGCCTGCATCGAAACATCTGCCGGAGCTCGGAATGCGCGCAGAAGCTCGCAGGTTCGCATGGTCAGAGCCTCGGGGCTGCGATCTATTACGCCGCTACCGGGGAAGTAGATGCGATGTTCGATGAGCTGGAGAGGAATTACGAGCGGCGCGACGTGTATCTCATCCTTTTTCAGGGCGCGCCTTTCTTCGACCCCTACCGCGCCGACCCGCGCTTCCAGTCCCTGCTCGCGAAAATGAATCTGGCGTAGGAAGGCGGCGAACTCTCTGGGTGCAGCGCGCGCCAGTTTTTGGGATGGGGGTGGCGATAGTACCCGCTTGATCGGGAATCTGGAAGCCTCTTTGAAACTGCTTCTGATAGGATCGTTGGTGAAGATAGTGGAAGTATCGCGCGTGACTCAGGATCTACCGTATTGTGAGCCTTCTTGCGTCTCTTGCCGCTACAATCTGAATGTTGGTATTTTGGCGCGTGAGCTTCTCAGCCCGGTTCTGGCCGACGTCCGGCTGCCCAAGGGCTTCTACAGTAAGGCCGAATCGGAACACGCGTGGTGGCGCGTGATGTGCCTCACGGGCGTCGACTATTTCTCAACCTTGGGATATCATCCCGGCATCGCCTTTCTGGCCGCTGGCCTGCTTTCGCCCATCGCAACACTGATTGTTGTCCTTGTGACTCTTTTTGGCGCGCTGCCTATCTGTAGCCGCGTCGCGGAACCGAGTCCCAACGGGCAAGGTAGCGTCGCGATGCTGGAAAGGCTCTTTCCGCAGCGGGGCGGCAAGGTATTCAGCCTAATTCTGCTCGGCTTTGCGACCACGGACTTCGTCATTACGATGACGCTTTACGCCGCGGACGCCGCGCGGCACCATTCCCTACTCGGATGATGTTGTATTCGGGACATTGGGCGTGCTGCGGCTGCGGGATATGCACCTTGGGCCCCTTCCGTGAGCTTGCGGTGAAATCTGTCGGAAAGCCGGATGCCGGAAATCCGCACGCCCGGTTTGATGAGCGGGGAAGGGAAACCACCGGCTGCCAGTAGGTCCCGGTCCAGCGCCCTTCCTCGACTCTACTTTTCAACTCCTCGGCCCTGCCCCAAGCCCCGGATCTGAAAAGATAGGTGACGGGGCGAGGCCTCATCCGAATGGAATCTGCTGACGGTCGGCAGACGACAGGCTGGCCAGCCGAGCGACGCGTTCCGTGCGCTAGCTAGGTGCAGGCCATGACAGGTGTAGCAATAGGACTGGAACACCTGACGCAAGTCGTCCGGCCGCCGATCCGGCGTAGACGATTTGGAGGTGCGTCCAAAAAACCGGCGCGCCAAGCCGATACGGGTGCTAACGCGGAAGGCCGAGGAAGCTCACACCCGGCGTATCAGCCAAACAACTGCTATAACGACAATGATGGTACCAACCAATCCTAATCCGAGCATTGTT
>Ga0182030_10022235_pt1 | contig 11819 bp, 8 predicted proteins | sample 812S3MmetaG_FD_121299 | JGI IMG/M metagenome (GOLD analysis project Ga0182030, IMG submission 121299) | Permafrost microbial communities from Stordalen Mire, Sweden - 812S3M metaG (Illumina Assembly) | ecosystem: Environmental > Terrestrial > Soil > Wetlands > Permafrost | place: Sweden... | reverse complement strand
GCCGGTGTCGAGCATCTCGGCTACCTCGCGAGGGGTCTCAGTTGCGGGCATTGACAGTCCTTGTCTCGTCTGTGAGACACCGTGTGGTGTATCTCCTGTGGTACGTAGGGAGTGTACCACCTGTGATACGCCCTGTGATTACCCGGACCGGCGAGCCTGGCTGTGCCTGGCGGCCTTTGCCCTTCCGACCTGGACCAACACGCCGCTGGCGTTGAGCCGGAACCGGGCCATCTGCTCACTTGGGCCATGGCATCGCCCGCAGCCTGGCGCTCTGTCGGCCAGGCTTCTGGAAACAGAATTTCTCCATCCGGACGCAACTTTTTCGGACGTGTCTGGGGTTAATAGAAGTGATGGGCTCTTCTGGCCGGCACGAGCGGTGGTGACGAGCCTCATGGGACGCGACCAGACGCGGGAAGAGTTCGAGCGGTTCGTGGCCAGTTCAGCGGGCGATCTTCTGTGGACCGGCTACATGGTGGTGTGGGACCTCCCTGAGGCCGAGGACCTCGTGCAGGAATGTCTGTTCCAGATAGCCCGACGGTGGCCTCGCGTCCGTTCTATGGAGCATCCCGGTGCCTATGCCCGGCGGATACTCGTCAATCTGGCACTCGACGGCGCCAAGCGGCGTCGGCGTCATCGTTCCGAGCTCGATCTTCGGGATCACCTTCCTGCGGAAGAACCACACGACGAGTCGGCGGAGGCAGCCCTTGAATCGGTGGAAACGACGTCCGGGCTGATCGGAGCACTCGGGACACTGGCGCCGCGTCAGCGCGCCGTGCTCGCACTTCGCTACGTCGACGATCTTTCCGAGGTCCAGGTGGCCGAGATTCTGAGCTGTTCGGTGGGCAACGTCAAGAGCACCAGCTCGCGCGCGCTCGACCGCTTGCGAGAGATACTCGACCTTGTCCCCGTAGGCGACAACGACCTCGACGCATTTCGCATGGTCGACTCAAAGGGAGTCAACCAAGATGAAGAACGGAGCTAAGAGAGATGAACCACAAGCTCGAGGATGATCTGCGCGAGGCGTTCGTACTGCACGCTTCGGGCATGCCAGCCGAAGTGGGTGAACGGCTGCGTCGGACCGACTACCACCCGCGTACGCGCCGTATCTCACCCCGGCTGACGGTGGGGGCACTGGCTGGAGCGGCTGCGACGACGGTGGCCGTCGTCTCCGTCGTTGTGCTCGGAGGCGCTCCGGCCGCTTTCGCTGGCTGGACCGCTTCGCCCACACCGGCTGTCAGTGGACAAACGGCTACCGCGAGCTCCAACTGCCAAACACAGCTTGCGGCATTGCGTAACACGCCCCCAGCCGGAGGATGGAGTGCGGTGACCACGGACATACGGGGTCCATACTCCCTCGTGATCTACCAGGACGGTGGCGCCACCGCGACGTGCCTCACGGGGCCGTCACTCACCGCCGTCTCGAGCAGCGACGGTGACGCACAGTCCGGGAGCGTTGCGAGCAGTGGCAGCGAGGTGGGGGGAGGCAACAGCTCGACCATGATCGGCACGAGCGGCTCAGGGAGCATCGAGCACATCTTCGTGGCCCATATGGCCTCCACAAGCCAAGGGGCGTACACCCTCGTCGACGGCCAGGTCGCCTCGGACGTCACCGCTGTGACCCTCGTACGCAGCGATGGAGTCGACGTCCAAGCCAGCACCGGTAATGGGTGGTTCCTCGCATGGTGGCCGGGACCTCAGGACGTCACCTCAGCCGAGATCACAACGCCTAGTGGCGTCACCACGCAAACGCTGAACATGAACACGTTGCCTCCGCCACCAACTTCAGGAAGCGCTTCGTGCGATCTGAACCCGCAGACCACTTCCTCGACTGTGATCTGCACCGGGGGAGCCGTGGCAGGGAACTCAGGACTCCCGTCGACGAGCGTTTCCGGCTGAGGAGGCGCCACGAACTCGGCGAATGTCGGCGGGTAAGTCGGGGTGGGATTGGCTGGCAGGCGCGCATCGGGCCGGACCATAGCCAAGCTTTGGTCGCGACATATCGCCGGTTCTCGAGCCCCAGAACGTGAGCGCCAGGGTGATCGCCGAATACGCGCTCCACGACGAGCGGCCTCGGACTGTGATTCTGTGCGCCTTCGCGAGGGTGAGGATTGACTATCCACGCAGCGCTGCGGGGACGGGCCGCTGGTAGCGTTGCTCCATGGGTGGACGAGCGACCGTCTTGCTTTACGTGCTTGCGCTCGTCGCCGTCGTGGTCGGTGTTGACGTTCTGTTCTTCAAGCACCACTTTTGGCCACGCCTGATGGTCAACGTTGGCATTGTCCTGGTATTTGCGGCCTTCTACCTACGATTCCAGGCCGCACTCGGCGGTAAGTAAGCGCCTTCTGGCAGTTCGGCTACCCGTCCGCAGGCCTTTTGGACTCCGGCATTTCAGATCGCACCATCTGCGCATGGTGAGAGACCGAGGGCAGCCGTTGAAGCCGCTCAGATCAGACGGCTACGGGCGCGGTTGGCCGATCAGCGCCGAACGTCGATTCCGCGCAGCCGAGCCAGTGGGTTGGGGCCGTCGTTCTGTGCTCGTTCGGCGCAGCGAACACGTCCAATCGCCTGGGTTTCCAGTCCACTCGAGGCGAGCGGCTCGGTCATCATAGGTGATGGTGATTTCAACGACGAGCCAGCGAAGACAGGGCTCGAAGCGACAGAGCGGTGAGCCATCCGAACCCGGATGCGATCGAAATGCGCTGGAAGATTCCGCCCTTGCCGGCAAGACGTGACACGCCGCCGAAAGCCCTGCCGAAGAACAGGAAGCTGCCGACCGTCACGAGACTCGATCCTGCCGAGTAACAGGCCCAGCGGTAGTCCCTGCTCCGTACGGCAGCGGCCGCGCTGGTCAGGCAGGCAACCGGTATGCCAGCGAAGATCGGGATCGCACAGATGTTGTGAAGGCGGCCCTCACGAGTCGGTGCAGACCCGGCGACGCCAGTGTCGTCCGATCTCTCCTCGTCAGATGTCCCTAGCGGGAAGCCGCCCACGGGATCAGTGACGAACACGCCGGAGCCGATCAGACCAATACCGACCCCCGCGACCAGCGTTGGGATTGCACGGGGACCCAAGCTTCGCCGAGGGCACCGGCCCAGGCCTCGGGCGGCGCAGGAGTAGAGCACGCCGGCAACGATGAAGTTGGCGCGCTGCAGCCATCCTCGACGACCGATCGCGAGTGAGCTCACCGCATAGCGCTGCCAGTCGTACCCCGGCCGCGTCGCCCCGATCGCCGTGAAGGCGCTCGCGAACAGCGGCCCGGCTAGGACTCCACATATGACCTGAGCAGTGCCCTCGCTTGACTTGTGTTCGGCTGTCGACACTGGGGCTCAGGCTACTGAGAAAGCAGCGCGTCGGGAGCCCGTGAACCTCGCCGGGCTCGTGGATCAGCCCGTTTCTCGACCGTTGACCACCTGGAACCTGGTCTCGTTCGCTCGCGTCCCGGCGTCAGGCAACCCGGCCCAGAACGATCCTTATCGAGCTGTAGCGTCTTCGTGCTGCCCATTCCTCCGGCCGACCAGATCGACGGCTACGCGCGCGGTGGTCGATCAGCGCCGAGCGGCGAATTCGGCGCGGCGGTGCGATGAGTGAGGCACCCTGCGGCGCGACATTCCGTACGTCGATCCGGCGACGACGACCAGAACGTGTCTTCGCACCGACGCTCTGGATACAACAAGCGATCTGATCGCTACGGCTTAACTGCCGCGAGCTGTTGGAGCCGAGTGAGATCCTCCGATGTGCCGAGCACCATCAAGCGGTCCCCGGAGCACATGACGGTGTCGCCGGTTGGTCGGATCACCTCTCTGCCCCGCTCGATGGCGGTGATGAGCACACCTTTGGGAATCGCTGCTGCGCGCAGAGATGCTCCGACGATTGGCGAGTTCTCCGCAACTACGACGTCCAGCATGCCGCTCGACTCGCTCACCTCCGAGACGCGACGCAGACTGGCCTGCAGGCTTCGTCGGTAGCTGGCGATGAGGTCCGAGGTCGCTATCGTGCCGATGACCCGCCGTTCGTCATCGACCACGGCCGCCCAGGTTTGCGGGGTGGACGTCAAGGTGTCGAGGACGACGTCTAGGTGCACGTCTTGGCGGATCGGCAAGAAGCTCGTGTCGACCAGACTGGCGAGGACCGGTGGGTCCGGTTCCTCGCTTGCCCTCCGTAGCGCCTCGAGCGTCACGACACCCACGTAGCGTCCCTCTGCACCGACAAATGGCGCACCCTCGACTCCGCTTGCTTCGAGCATGCTCAGTGAAGTGGCGACGTCGGCCGAGCTTGGGACGACACAGCGCGGTACTGCCATTGCTTGGGAAGCCCGAGCGGCGCCGAGCAGCGGGAGACCGGTCAGGATGCGGTGCGCGGGAGAATCTGATCGGCTCCGCAGCTGGCTCCGGTAGATGGTGTCGTCGTTCCGTCGCACGATCAGGGTGGCCAGCCCAACGGCTACCATCGCCGGCACGATGAGGGTGAGCGTCCCCGTCATCTCGGCGACCATCAACATGACGGCGAGCGGAGCCCTGGAGATGCTCCCAAAGCACGACATCATCCCGACGATGACATACGGCGCCGGGTCGTGGCCGAGGCTCGGCACGACTGGCTCCAACAGGCGCCAGACGGCACCGCCGGTGAACGCACCGATCACCATGCCGGGGCCGAAGATGCCCCCCGAGCCCCCCGAGCCGATAGAGAGCCCGGTCGTCACGATGCGGGCGAATGGCAAGAGGAGCACTATCCACAGCGGGATGTGCAAAAGCTGTTGGCCGAGGCCCTCTTGTATCCATCCGTAGCCGGTCCCGAGCACTTCGGGGATGGCCAGTGCGATGCACCCGACCATCAGACCCCCGAGCGCCGGCCGGACCCATCGCGGTATCGGAAGGCGGGCGAAGAGGTCGGCGATGCCGTAGAAGCCCTTGGCGTACAACAGGCCGATCAACCCTCCGAGGATGCCGATGAGGCCGAACCATAAGAGCTGTCGGGCGTCGGTCAACCGGTAGCTCTCGACGTTGCCGAACAAGGGACTGAAGCCCTCGACGGAGCCGAAGACCACATAGCCGACGATGGAGGCGATGAAGGAAGGAAGCAGCGCCTCGACCTCGAAGTCGTCCCGGTACATGATCTCGGTCGCGAGCACCGCACCGCCGAGGGGGGCACCGAAGATCGAGCCGATGCCGGAACCGATCCCGCTCGCGACCGCGATGCGGGCATCCGCTGGGCTCAAGTCCAAGAGCCGGGCGAGGAACGACCCGAAGCCCGCACTTATCTGGCCTGTCGGCCCCTCTCGTCCCCCCGAGCCACCAGAACCGATGGTGAGGGCCGAAGCGATGATCTTGACGGCAACCGTCCGCAAACGAATGCCACGAGGGTTGTGGTGTACCGCGGAGATGGCGGCGTCGGTGCCGTGTCCTTCGGCTTCGGGCGCGATCTCGAAGACGAGGATCGCCCCTGCCAGCGCTCCTAGGCATGCCACGAGCGGGATCGCCCAGGGTCGGGTGAAATGCGCCGAGGCACTCCTACCTCCCTCGCCGACAGGTGTGGGAACCGTGTAACCGGCGATCACGCCCAAGAACATATGGGTTGCCGCTCGTAGTGCCTCGTAGAAGACGACCGCACCGAGGCCGGCGGTGACGCCGATGACCACACCGAGCACGAGCCACTTGCGACCGTAGGACGCTGACGCGAGCCAACGGGCCGCCCGAGCCTGGAGCGACCGCAGCGGCGATCGCCATCGGGATGGCAGTGCGAGGACGCCACGGCCCACTTACAGATCCCAGCCCGTAGTCCAGTCCTGTTCGGGCACCTCACCGGCGGCCCAGGCGAGCCGACCGAGCGCCTGCACGAGGATGGCCTGTTGCTCGACGGGGATCTCGCTCATGATGCGTGCGATCTCCTGACGGCGACGAACCGTGACGGCATCGACGAGGGACCGGCCCTTGGCCGTCAATGCCACCCGGAGCTGGCGCCGATCGTCCCGCTCTGTCCTGCGACGAATGAGGTCCTTTCGCACCAGCCGGTCGCACATCCGGGTCGCGGTCGCTGGGGTGACCCCCACTGCCTCTGCAAGCCCAGCAAGGTTCTGAGGCCCCCGGGAGGCGAGGACGACGAGGGTCCGGTACTGGGTGAGAGTGACCTCCTCGGCGACATCGGCGAGAGAGCGTGCCGCCACCGCCACGAGTACCCGGCTCGCCGACAGCACAGCATCGACCACTGAGTCGGGCGCCTCAGTCGGACCTGAGCCACTATCACTCACACACTAATCATTGCATATACTAACCCTGTGGTGCCTTCTCCGGCCGCCGTGCAGCTTCAATCGAGTCGCGCTCGCAGACCAATGCGATGCCGCGGTGAGAAAGGCTCGGCCATGACGACAAACATCCAGGCATTCAATACGCGTGCGTCACGCGAGAGGCCGGAAGACACCCATCATGGGATCTGATGGCGCCCCGCCCGAGGCTCCCGACTCGAAACCGGGATCGAAGCCCGATGACAAGGACGACTTAAAGTCTCTTCCCCTGGCAGAGGTGGAGAAGCGGCTCGGCTACTCGCCGGACGGTCTCAGCCAAGTCGAGGCGCAAAAGCGGCTGTCCGAGTACGGACCCAATGAGATCGAAGAGAAGAAGGCCAATCCGCTCCTGAAGTTCCTTACGTACTTCTGGGGTCCGATCCCCTGGATGATCGAAGCCGCGGTGATCCTGTCGGGCGTGCTGCGGCATTGGCCGGACTTCTTCATCATCCTTGTCCTGCTTGTTGCGAACGGCGTGGTCGGGTTCTGGGAAGAACACCAGGCTGGTAAGGCCATCGACGCCCTCAAGGCAGAGCTCGCGATCAAGGCTCGGACGATACGTGACGGCAAGTGGATCATGCCACCATCGCGTGAGTTGGTGCCGGGCGACGTCATTCGCCTGCGTCTCGGCGACATCGTTCCGGCAGATGCGCGTTTGCTGGACGGAGATCCGGTCGAGGTGGATCAGTCCGCCCTCACCGGGGAGTCGTTGCCCGCCACGCGCAAGTCCGGCGAGGCAGTGTTCTCCGCTTCGATCATTCGACAGGGTGAGATCGGCGCCCTGGTGTATGCCACGGGTGCGAACACCTACTTCGGCAAGACGGCGGAACTGGTGCAGGAAACACAAACCGTCAGCCACTTCCAACGCGCGGTGTTGAGGATCGGCACGTTCCTCATCATCCTCGCGGTGGCTCTCGTGAGCGTGATCACCATCGTCTCCATCGTCCGGGGCAACCCGATCCTCACCACGCTGCAGTTCGCCCTGGTCCTCACCGTGGCCGCGATCCCCGTGGCGATGCCGACGGTGCTGTCGGTCACGATGGCGGTCGGCGCGCGTCTGCTCGCGAAGAAGAAGGCCATCGTGAGCCGGTTGGTGGCCATCGAGGAGTTGGCCGGCGTGGACGTACTCTGCACGGACAAGACCGGTACCCTGACCGAGAACAAACTGACGCTCGGCGAGCCCTTCGCGCTGAGCGGCGTTGCACCTGAGCAGGTCATCGTGAGTGCCGCACTGGCGTCGCGGGCGGACGACAACGACACCATCGATCTGGCGGTTCTCGGCGGCCTGAAAGACGACAAGGCGCTGCAGGGGCTTCACGTGACCCACTTCCAGCCGTTCGACCCGGTTGGCAAACGTACCGAGGCAACCGTCAAAGCTGCGCACGGATCTTCGTTCAAGGTGACCAAGGGTGCGCCCCAAGTGATCCTGGAGCTGTCGAGCGATGCCACGAAGGTGAAGGCGGACGTCGACAAGGCCGTCAACGAGTTCGCCACGCGCGGTTTTCGCTCCTTGGGCGTGGCCCGGGCCGAGCGAGATGGCCCCTGGCAGTTTCTTGGCGTGCTTCCCCTTTTCGACCCGCCACGAAAGGACGCCAAGGCAACCATCGCGACCGCACGTCAGATGGGCGTGCAGGTCAAGATGGTCACGGGCGATGCACTGGCCATCGCCCAAGAGACCGCCAAGACTCTCGGCATGGGCAGCGACATTCTCGATGCCGCCGGTCTCGGCGACGTCAAGCGCAACGAGACAGCGGCGACGGCCAAGTCCATCGAGAGGGCCGATGGCTTCGCCCAGGTGTTCCCCGAACACAAGTTCCATATCGTCGATGTCCTGCAGAAGCGGGGACACATCGTCGGCATGACCGGTGACGGGGTGAACGACGCCCCGGCACTGAAGAAGGCCGACTGCGGCATCGCCGTATCGGGCGCTACCGACGCGGCGAGGGCGGCGGCTTCCATCGTGCTGACCACTCCCGGCCTGTCGGTGATCATCGATGCGATCAAAGAGAGCCGGAAGATCTTTCAGCGGATGAACAGCTATGCGATCTACCGCATCGCCGAGACGCTCCGAGTGCTGGTGTTCATCACGCTGGTGATCCTGATCTTCAACTTCTTTCCCGTGACGGCGATTCAGATCGTGATGCTGGCGTTGCTCAACGACGGCGCAATCCTCTCCATCGCCTATGACAACGTTCACTACAAGGATCAGCCCGAGGCCTGGAACATGCGCCTCGTGCTCGGGATGGCCACCGTGCTTGGCGTCGTCGGCCCCATTGCCGCGTTTGGCCTGTTCTACCTTGGCGACAAGGTGTTTCACCTCGGCCACCCCGAGCTCCAGACGATGATGTACCTGACGCTGTCGGTCGCCGGACATCTGACGATCTTCCTCGCCCGCACGCGCCGCCCTTTCTGGTCGATCCGTCCTGCCCGGATTCTCTTGGTGGCGGTGGTTGGTACTCAGATATTTGCGACCCTCATCGCGGTCTATGGGGTCTTCATGACTCCCCTGGGCTGGGGTTACGCAGCTGTCGTGTGGGGCTATGCGCTGGCGTGGTTCCTCGTGACAGACCGTGTGAAATTGCTCGCGTACCGGATTTTCGATCCGGTCAACGCCGAGGGCGTTGTGTCCGCGGACACACCCGCGCTAGGGCACAGTTCGCCCGCTGATCTGCCTGAGAAAGGTGCTTCCACCTTGACGGTGCCCCCCTTCCATACAGACACCGATCCTGAGGACCCCGTGTATCACGACAACAGCGACTGTCCCTATGGCCAGGAGATCAAGCACAACGAAAACGACAAGCCGGGCAAGGACGGTCGCCGCCGGTGTGACTGGTGCTCCCAGCATGCCTAGTCATGGTCCCGGCAGCGTCCGGGGAGACGGAACGGTCACCCACTTCGCACCGCAGCGTTCATCACCTGGACTCTGCTGTTCATTGTGGGCACCGACTCGCACGACTGTGGGTCCAGACGTGCCGCGCTCGGAGGCGAGTGACGAGCTCCGTTGCGCGGCAACTCGAGGAGGGACGGAACCGTGACCGACACGAGCGCGGAGCAGATTGCCGAGTTCATCAAGGCGTTGCGCGTCAGGCCAGGCTCGGTGGTAAGGCTTGCAAAGGACTTCGACCCCGGCTACACGGGCGACCTTCTGAAGGAGAAAGCCGGCAAGTCCCTCCTCCGACAAGGCGTGAAGCTGCTCGCTGATTACCAGACCCGGCTCGCCGCCCAGGACACCCACGCCGTTCTCGTCTGCCTGCAGGGGATCGACGCCGCCGGCAAGGACGGAACCATCCGTCATGTCATGAGCGGTGTCAATCCCCAGGGGGTGCAGGTCACCAGCTTCAAGGTGCCGTCTGCGGAGGAGTTGAGCCACGACTTCCTGTGGCGTTACGCGCAGCGCCTTCCCTCCCGTGGTGTCATCGGCATCTTCAACCGGTCGCAGTACGAGGAAGTCCTGGTGGTGCGGGTGCACCCCGAGCTGTTGGAGCGCCAGATGCTCCCGAAGAAGGCGAAAGGCAAGGATGTGTGGGAGCGCCGCTACCAGGAGATCAATAACTGGGAGTGCTACCTCACCGACAACGGCATCAAGGTCGTCAAGATCTTCTTGAACCTCTCCAAAGAAGAACAGCGGGTCCGTTTCCTACGACGGCTCGACCTTTTCGACCACAACTGGAAGTTCACAGCCAGCGATGTGAGGGAGCGCCGCTACTGGGACGACTACCAGCGAGCCTTCTCCGAGATGTTGTCGAGCACCAGCACCGAGTGGGCTCCCTGGTACATCATCCCGGCCGACCACAAGTGGTTCGCCAGGATCTGTGTGTCGCATGTGCTCGCCCATACCCTGATCGAGCTGGACCCGCAGTACCCGAAGGTGACTCTCGGGCAACAGCGCGAAGAACGGGAGGCCAAGGCGGAACTCCTTGCCCAGGCACCAGCGGGCGCCGCCGCCGATCCCTTCCGGGGGAGCCCGGTATCGGCAGCCACCAAGGACCCCGGTGTGAAGAACCTCAAGAAGCACGACAAGAACGGCAAGAAGTCCTGAGTGAACCAGACGAACGACCAAGCAGACGACACGGGCTCCCATCATGGAAACAGGCGTCAGCCGGTCTATCACCTCGGACCGTCGAAGCACGTGACAAGCAAGTCTCGCGACAAGTCGGGCGGCTCTGGCTCGAAAACTAGACTGATGTCGCCGCCTTCTTGTGCCACGAAGAGGGTGGATCGACAGACATCGACAGACACAGGGCATGTGGCAAACCCATCGGCGTCGAGGTGTGAAGCCCGAAGGCACTGGCGCTGGCGGGGTTTCGCACGTGGAGTCCAAGGATCAGAGGAAGGTGGCCATGGCAGAGACGACACAGTTCACGATCGGGGCCGACGTCAGCTGTAGCGATGGGGTCTGTGGCGAGGTGAGCCGCGTGGTCGTTGACCCCGTCGCTCGGGCGGTCACCCATCTCGTCGTCGAACCGAAGCACCGGCAAGGGCTCGGCAGACTTGTTCCTCTCGATCTTGTCGACGCCACGACGGGCGAGGTCCGGCTCGGCTGCACCGTGGCGGAGTTCGACAAGCTTGGCGCCGCCGAAGAGACGCAGTTCGTGCCTGGAAGCCGCTACGCGGGCTACGGTCCGGGACAGGTGCTCTCCTGGCCCTACTACCCGCTAACGGGGAACATCTCCCAGGCCACCATCACCTACGACACCGTCCCCTTGGGCGAGGTGTCCGTGCGCCGCGGCGACCAAGTCCATGCGACCGACGGCGACATCGGGCGAGTCCAGGGGATCGTCATCGACCCTCGCAATCACCACGTGACCCATGTGCTCCTCCAAGAAGGGCACCTCTGGGGCAGCAAGGATGTGGCTATCCCGATCCGCGCGGTGACTGGGGTCGACGACGGTATCGGGCTCAACATCACCAAACAGCAGGTGCAGGACTTGCCGCCCGTGGACATCGACCACCCCACCGGGTAGACGTTGCGCTACAGCGGGGATCAAAGCGCTAGCAATCGTCCTATGGGCGACGATCTGTTTCGGGCTCGCAGACCAGTTCTAGCTATCGCTCGCGCGCCTCTCTTGCAGGCAGTGCGCGCATCCCGTCGGACCGTTCAATGCCTCCTTGCGGCCGCTCGGCCGCAAGGAGGCAACATCTGGGCCGGCTAGCTACCCCATCCCGGAGCGAATCCACCTCTGTGTCCGTGGTTGCGGCCCATGCCGCCGGCGAAGCCGATGAAGACGCTCGACGCGGTGACTACGCCAGAGGCCGTCGTGCCCTCGACGCTGACCATCTCACCAGTGGTGACATTGGCGAAGCTCGGCGAAGCGACTCCCTGGTCCTTGTAGGTCGTAGAGGAGCTCACGTCGATCGTGACGGTCGTGCCGTCGTGTCCCTTCACGGTGAAGCTGTCGGGCGTGCCGCCCGACCCAGGCGTGACCGACTCAACCGTGCCGGCCGCAGCGGGGGGCGTCCCATGTCCGAATAAGCCGCCGCCGAAGCCGATGAAGACGCTCGACGCGGTGACTACGCCAGAGGCCGTTGTGCCCTCGACGCT
>Ga0182030_10022234_pt1 | contig 11819 bp, 4 predicted proteins | sample 812S3MmetaG_FD_121299 | JGI IMG/M metagenome (GOLD analysis project Ga0182030, IMG submission 121299) | Permafrost microbial communities from Stordalen Mire, Sweden - 812S3M metaG (Illumina Assembly) | ecosystem: Environmental > Terrestrial > Soil > Wetlands > Permafrost | place: Sweden... | reverse complement strand
TTCTTGGGGGGGGGGGGGGGGGGGGGGGGGCGGTTGCACTACTACTGCTTTGGGGAGCACGGTAATCGTCACGGATTGTATCGGGACGGAGCCATTGTTGGCGCTCAGCTGGTAGGTCGTCGTGTGATCCGGAGTCACGAAACTAATACCGGAGGGGGGAACCGTGTTTCCGTCAAGAGTCACAGACGACGCATTGTTGACTTGCCAAGTGAGTTTGACCGGTTGTTCGGCTTCAATTGAGGTATGGTCAGCTTTAAGAGTTCCTGTCGGCGTCACGGGATCCATGCGAGCGTCTATCGACGCATATTCATTCGCCTTCACCTCGGTTGTTCTTCCCGACAGGCTTACAAATCTGTCCAGCGAGACATCCACAGTGTGGGTTCCGGGTGTAAGAGCCTCGAAGGTATATTTACCGCTCGCGTTGGCCTCCGCGACCTTGCCTTTGTCCAGCACGGTGTGCGCGAAAGGATTGGTTGTAACGGTCAGATTGCCAACATTTGGGGGTGGAGGCTTCATGGCTAAAAGGGTGTAGGTATCGTTAGTTGTCGCCTTCAAAGATATGGTGACGGGTTTGTCGGCGGAATCTTCAAAGCCGGGAGCCGAATAGTGAACTTTATAGGTTCCCACCTCCAACGGGAGCGGGCTGCCGTTACTGACGGTCCCCTTATAGACCCCGCTGACGTAGACCTTAATTCTGGCAGCGTTCCCTCCAACCCCAGAAACAGCAAGGAAGCCGGAATTCCCAAGCGGCGTAAGCAGCGCTGGATCCCGGAAGGTTTCCCCAACTCCCACGGTGGTGTCATCGGTGAATGACGCAAAGTCGGCTTTTGAGACTATCAGCTTGTGCGGTCCAGGGCTGACCGGGACGGAAAGACTGCCCTGCGCATCGGTCACTCCCACGGACGTACCGTCGATGCTGACTTCGGCGCCCGGGGGGGATTTGGCGACAACAATGTGCGCCTGAGGTGGGGCCAGGGGTTTTGGTTGCAGCTTCCAAATTACGAGACCGGCAACAGCGACCAGAGCCAGACCCACCACGGCGACAGTCCAGACGGGGAATTTCTTTGGCTTCGCGCTGGCGATGGCCGATAACTGTGCATCGAAGGCGGCGCCGGAACCTGGCGTCGTCCCGGATTGCTCAAACGCCTTTTTAACCGACTGTCCGATGCGCTGCCAGTCGGCTTGTCGGTTTGGATCGGCGAACTCCAACACTTGCGTGGCGCTCTTCAAAGCTGCCAGTGCGCCTTGAGGGTCGCTCTTCAGCAGGGCAGAGCGCGCCGACTCGATGGATTTTCCTACAATTTCGTGAGCGTGCGCGGAGCGGGCGGCTTTAATCTCCTCCATTGCGCGCGTCAGATCGGCAGATTCCCCATAGGCGCGAACGACTGCTTGCAGCGACTCCAACCCGCCGGAAAAGTCCTGTCTTCGGGCTGCCTCCCGAGCCGCGGCAATCGCCTTGCTTGTTTCCTGCTTCTGCTCCCGGTCCGCCAGCAGAGCGGTCAAAAGATCCTGGGCCGGCGCGCTGCCGGGCGTTGCGGCTAGGTGCTCCTGTAGCAGTTGGATCGCTTCGTCCAGTTCACCGCGGTCCCGCAGACGTTCAGCGCGTTTCAGCGCCAGTTCCGTCTTGCGGGCAGTGACAACCTGCTGCTCCCGCACCTCCTCTAGAAGGGAGGACAACGATGTGTCTCCAGTCGTCTGAATGCCGGACTCCAGCACGCGGATGGCTTCTTCCAAGCGCCATTCGCGGGCTAGAGTGCGCCCCTCGGCAGCACAGTGGCCAATCATGGTTCTGCGTTCAAGGCTCGCCAGTTCGCCCCGTGCGAATGCCAGGAGATCGTCAATATCCGAGTGATGACCAAACTCAAGTTGAAACGACTCCAGAATTCCGATGGCCTTGTCGAATTGCTTTCCGTCCATGAACGCCTGCGCTTTGAGCAGCGTCTCGGCATGCAACTGGTCACCGCGCAGGGCGTTCAACTGTTGACGCAGGGAGCGTTCGTAGGAAACCAGCCGTTCCTCGCCGGGCATCTGGTCCAAGGCCTTATCGAGAATGGCTAGGGCTTCGAGAGGCGAGTTCGCAAAGATCTCTCTGGCTTGAGAGATGGCGACCTCCACAAAGCGCCTTGCCTCAAACCTTCGTGCTTCGGTGTCGGTCTCAGCTTTCAGCCGATGCAACATGGTCTCATTCGGCAACTTGGCGATGGCGCGATTGAGCAGATCCGCTGCCTGATCGTAGGAGTCTGTTCGCAGAAACTCCGCAACTCTTCGCTGAATTTCATCGAGGATGGTGCGACGTTCATCCTGTTCCCTGGCCTTTGCCACTTCCCGGCGCAGTTTGTCGGTCTCCAGTTGGGAAGGATCGATGCTCTCCGCCTCGCTCAGGAGTTTGTCGGCAGCCGCAAAATTCCGCGCCGCAATCTCCCTGCGCGCGTTCTCAAGAATTTCGATGAGCTTGCCGTGCTGCGCTTCTATCTCTGCCTGCCGGACCAGGGCTTCGTTTACGGCAAGAAGTTTCTTGTTCTGGGGGGCATCCTGGAGGGCCTTCGCCACAATGCGCAGCGCACCGGTCGTATCGCCCCTCTTCCTAGCCAGATCCGCATCCGCTACGGCTCTCACAATCATCTCGTAGCGGCGCTTCTTGCCCTCGACGGATTGAATTCTCTGCTTCAGATCCGCGGATGCAGGATCGAGCTTCTCCGCCTCCTTTAGTTGGGTCAGTGCTTCTTCGTAGCTCTCGGACAAAAGAGCTTCATCGGCGCGGGTCGTATACTCGCGGATCCGCTCTGCGCGCTTAAGACGGTCCTGATGTTCCCGAACAAATTTTCGAAGCTTTCTAGCCTGGGTGTTTGCCGGGTCGAGCTTGATTGCCTCGTCCAGAAGTTCCAGGGCAGGTGCATAGCGGCTTTCCGTCGCCAATCGCTCGGCGTCATCAAAGAGCTGAAACACGCGGTTCCGCTTGAGTTCTTCGATGACTTCGTGAAGAGCATCCCCGAAGTCCTCCGCAATCAGGTATCGATCGTCGGGATTCTTGGCCAGGGCCTTTTCCAGGATTCCATCGAGCGCAGGAGGATAGTCTTGAAGATAAGTCCCGAGTGAAGTGTGCGCCTCGTTGACGATCTTGTAAGAGGCTGTTGTCTCGCCCCCCGTGAAGGGTTCCCGTCCAGTCAGCAACTTGTAGAGCATGACACCCGCGGAGAAGATATCAACCCGGCCATCGATAGCCTCGCCTTTGAAACGCTCCGGAGCGATGTAATAGAGCGACCCTAGTATCTGGCTGGTTTGCGTGAGTGCGGCATTCCCCTCCGTGTCCTGGATCTTGGCGATCCCGAAGTCTATGATCTTCGCCACTCCGTCGGGCTGAACGATCACGTTGGACGGTTTTATGTCCCGATGGATGATTCCTTTTTCGTGGGCATATCCGAGAGCCGAGCATACCTGCTCAATGATACTCAGCTTGAAAATCAGGTCGAGTTGTCTGCCGGAAGCGATGATTTTGTCGAGTGATTCGCCCTCCACAAACTCCATGGCGATGAAGGGCAAACCGTCCTGCACACCCATTTCGTAGACGGCTGGAATATTGGGGTGCTTGAGAGTGGCGGCTCTGGCTTCTACCTGAAAACGCGCAAGACCATCCTCGAGCGCGGATTTGAAGGGCCTCTTGATGGCGACCCTGCGGCCAAGGTCTTCATCCTGTGCGAGAATGACCTCGCCCATGCCCCCGCGACCGAGCACCTTTATGATTTCGTACTTGCCGATCTTTCCCAAGGAAACTTTATCCATTGTCCTGTCCGAGCCTTTGTCGAAGCAGAAATGGGCAGCCGTTCTCGGGTGCATGGTCTCCGCACTCATCAAAACAGTCATGAATTCTTGGAATGCGAGAATACGCCCGCAAAGACGTTATCACGATAAGGGGTTGATCTCCAGTCAAATCGCAACAACTACGCCACATCAAGAATTTCGTAGGTAGAAAGCATCGGGCAGGCAACCACTTCGCCTGAAATGAGTTGTCGATTCATTGATGTTTCCGGTAGTCCCATTTTGCCCCAGCCTTGACGCTCCTATCGGCCGAGGGACGATTCCAGTGTCGATACATCCTTGTCGGCGTAGTACATATTTCCGTTGGCGGCCTGAAGGTCATTTTAGCCGAGGGCACGATTTGTATCCCCTTAGGAAATTATTCATTCTATTGATCGAAGCGAGAATGTCGCCCCGTATATTGAACCCCTGCGCCTGCTGCGGGCTGCGGATCTGCTGCCGACACGCGCGACAAGGCGATTGTCCTTCTCCTTCTCTACTCAGGGCTCCGGCTCTCTGAACTATTGCGGCGATTCAGGGCGTGCTTGAAGGCTCATCCGTTGCCTGCCCTGGTCGATCCCCTGTTGCGCTCTCTCTCGGGCTAAGGGACATCCGGCCACCAATCGGTAATACCGCAATGCCTGGGAGTATTCTCCTGCATGCAATTGGATCTTGGCACGCTCGAGATCCCGCTCGATCTCGGCATCGCCAAGATCGCAGGAGCCAGGCACAGGATTGGATACTTGAGCCTGTGGCTTCGCTTGTTTGCCCGCTCTCAATTCGGTCCTGCTTGGTTTTAATGCTGCGGGCTGTTGAGGCGCAACGGGAGGGGAATCGTGCTGGACCTCGACCTTGGACTGGTGTGGCGGCGCACTCACAACGCGACTTGGTGAGGTCTGGTTTGGCTTAGGCGCGTGCGAGGCTAGAATGACGGCTAGGACGACGAACGCAAGCGCTCCTAAACTTCCTACAATTATCCGATTACGTTTCGCAAGGATCTCCCGAAGCTTAGCTCGTCTCGGAAGATCGATCCAAGCACCACGTTGCTCCGTCGGGGTGTGTACTGCCTGGTTCGATAAAATCGGATCGTTAACCGCATACATACGCTCCTCGGAGACTAGCTGTCGATTTAAGATCTCCTGGTCCGAAGGTGGATTCGACAGATTGAGGAATTCCGGATCGAGCTTCGCAACGGTCTTTTCCCAATTGACCTCGCGAACAAAGCCTTCAATGGAACGGTTCGGAATAATCCCGGAAAGGCGTTCCATGTACGTCGAGAACCTGTCTTCCACCAGAATCCTACCCTGTGCCTTGTCGCTGGCAAAACTCGTCGCGAGGTTCTCCGGAATTGTGTCCAAATCTGCAAGGTGAATCAGGATGGCTGCGGACGAATCCTTTCGGGCAGGGTGATGCGTCAGACCACGGAGCGCCCATTGAATTCTACGGGAGCAGAGAATCGCATCCTCCCTGTTGGAGAATTCGGCTGCAAATACCCCGTTTGTTACAGGTTGAAGCACAGCGCCTGAAGCTCTCAACAGATCCGAGACCAGCCAAACTTCCGGGGAGGCGCTCTCCCACGATAGTTCTCCCTGCAACAGATCCTTTGAACTGCCCGAAAATCGCAGTTTGAGTACGGACCCAGTTCCCTGTGTCTCCGCGGCCTCCACGATGGGGATTTCGCAAACTGGAGGCTCGTTTATCTGGGTTTGATGTTCGTTAGCCACGATTGTTCGATCAACTGACATGTTCGATCAACTGACAGCCTTGACAACGCGCGAGGTGCAGCAGAAAACTGATTGCACCCCCTCGGGAGAGGTGATATTGTAGCAGCCAAGCAATACGATTATCCACTCCGAGCCCCGAAGTACAACAAAATCTGGGTCTTAGTGGGTGGCGCTCAGGAAGGGTCGCGCCCGAACAAAATAAAGGAATCCGTGATGAACGCACGCTTGACCGGTGGGCCAAATGAGCCCCTGCATCGTGAAATGCGGCTGACCATTGGAGTGTGTATCGCCGCTTTCATTTGTTTCAGCCATTCTGCCTTGGCGCGAGATTCATCCCTCACGGCGATTGAGCTTTACGACGGAGCCTCGGGACCGGCATATGTTCAGATCTCTGACGTCCTGATCAACGGCAAGGCCGAATTGCGGAGTTGTGCGGGAGCTGCAGCCGATACCAAAATAGACAAGTCCGCTTACAGCAAGTTTCCCAAGCTCATGCTTGCACCGGGAACCACTCTGGAACGGGATCAAGATGGGGTGCTTCGGTTGAGCGCAGTCGGTGGCAGGCCTGATTGTGTGGTGCCAGACAACGTGAAGTTCGAGCACAGTTCTTCGCTCACTGCTTCGGAACTCGCCGACAGGGCGGATTTAAACGCGCGAGGAGCCGTGGACGGAATACCGGCTCAAGCCCTCAAGAGAGGCGTAACGCTCGTTTTCGTGGCCGCATTCGACACTGAAATTGCCGAGTACCTCTTGGCCCAGCGAATTGGAGAAATTCAAGGCTGGAAGAGCTACTTGTCGAAATACCCTGCCGCACTGCATTCTGACTCGGCGAAACAGGCGCTGGCTTCCCTTTTTGTGGACTGCGCGAAACGATCGCTCGATTCCTACAAGAAGAGTGCTGATAGTGATTCCCCATCCTATGCCGAACTGAAAAATGCAAGGACGCAGGATGTGGCGGCAAAGGCGCTTGTTCCGGGCTTGGACTCCGCCCAGAGGTCTCTCGCAGAGGTTCAGGAGACACTTGTTAATTTGGCGGCGAAGGGTCAATCTGAACTCCAGGCATACAACCTGTCATTGACGTCCTCCCAACCCGGGCTTAGGCACCTTCAGAAGGCAGAGAAGCTGTCGGAATCAGTGAACAGTATCGACCCGGACCTTCCCGCTGGGCGAAAGCTTCAAATCGATGCGGTCCAGGCGAGAAACAGCTACGAGGCAGTACTGCGCGCAGCAACGGAAGCTTCCAAGGCCAAACAATGGTCGCAGTCGATGAAACAGTTAGGATCGATTCGTCCGTTCGCTTCCGAAGATGGGCGAGTTCAAGAGTTGATCGACGCGGCGTATGCCCGCCTCTATGAGCAGGGGAAGCAGTTTGACGATGCCAAGGACTGGCGGAACGCAATCGATGCGTACCACGGCGCTCTGACAGCAAAGGACACTGCCGAGGTGCGCGAGAAGCTGAGCGCGGCGAAAGCAGAACTCTTGGCGGCGCAGAACAAGGCCGCGGCAGATACCGCATTGCAAAAAAGCAAAGAGCAAGAGAGCCAGAAGGACTTGATCGGCGCATATGAAGCGTTGGCAAGCCTCCCGGATGACCAGCAAAAGCTCGTCTCCAGCGAAATCGAGCGGCTTGAGCCTCTCTATATCACCGCAGCGTCAGATAATGCGAAGCAGATAGCGAAACTGTTTCCCACGATTGGCGGGATTGGTGATGAAAGAGCCGTGGAAACGGCATATAGATACTTGAAGAACGCTCAAGAGTTGTCGACGGACGATGCCACGAAACAGGCTTTCCAAGAGCGGTTGCAAAATCTGGCAGATGAACTCAGCACCTGGTTTCTGGAACGAGCAAAGCACTGTCTGCAAAAGCCCCTAGGATCAGGAACAGAACTAGGATGGAGCTACTTGAAGGAAGCGGAGCCCTATAAAGCAGCCAATCTCGAACTCGTGCAGGACCAAGTGAAGGTAACGGCAATTCCCCACGGGATGCACTCCAAGCTATCAATTCGAGTGCAATTTCGCGACCAGACGTCGCAACGTCAGAGCGAGGGCTTCGCTAACCAGATGGAGAATGCGATAGCGACAGGTCTCGACAACTCCGGAATTCCCGTGAAGATCGTGCGCTCTGGAGATACGACCGCTGCGGATAGCCAGCCAGATTTTGTGATCGCCGGAGACGTTCTGGAACATAACATTTCGGCGCCTCCCACTGAAGAATCGATCGAATCGAAATATATCGCCGGTGTGCACGACATCGCAAACGAAAAGTGGGAGAAGCTCAACCGTCTGTACGATAGCGCAATCAGCGAACTCCATACAGCACAGGCAACTCTCGGCGGCGTTACCGCGAAGGGCAACAAGAAGCAGATAGCGGAAGCCAACAAAGCTGTGGCCGATGCGCAAAAGAAGGTCGACGATCTTCGTCTGCAGCTCGATTCGACGCCCAAGAGCTTATCTGAAGACATTTTTCGTTCCTATCGCTATCGCAAGACGACTTACAACGTGATCAATCGCATCGTCATTCAATTTCGGATAGACGATCAGATAGGCGGAGAACGTGGCCCCACGGTGCAGGTCGCCAAAGAGGACCGGCAGCAATTCGTGGTTCAGTCCGACGTTGAGCCGAGCGACGTGAATAACATACGAGCACAAGGCACGATTCCCGACAAGACAGAGATGCAGACGGAACTTGAGAACAATACCCGTGAAGAACTCATCAGGAAGGTACAGGACGCGGTCATTGAACTCCCTCGGAAGATCTACCAAGACGCCCGCAAGCGGGAAGACGATAGCTACGCTGACGATGCGGGCGAGGCCTACTTGCGCTACCTGAACGTTGCTCCTCCGGAGCAAGCGCAGGAACGCGAACACGCAGAAAAATATCTCAATGAACAATTCAATTTTTTAACGTTTCCTCCCGCTATTCCTTTTGCAAGACCTCCGCAGCCCGCCATAGAACAGGGTCATATGAACTCTGGCAAGTAGCCCCACAGGCCTGAACTCACCTCGGAGGTGGGCGACAACGTGGATCCCAACAAAGACGAAGCGACACCTGAAGTCACCAGGATCGGCAAATATGAAGTTGTGGGCGTGTTGGGCCGCGGCGGAATGGGAGTGGTCTACCGCGCTGTAGACAAACTCCTGGGGCGAGATGTCGCAATCAAGACCCTTACGCAAGGGGTCTCAGACGATCCTGATATCTTCGCGCGGTTCTACGAAGAAGGCCGCAAGACCGCCAGTTTGAAGCATCCGCACATCGTCACGATTTACGACTTTGGTGAAGAGAATAACGTGCCTTACATAGTCATGGAGAGAGTGGAAGGAGAACCGCTCGATCAACTCCTCCGCATAGAGGCGCCGCTTTCCATGGTGGAGCGCCTCAAGATCGTTGAGGAAGTGTGCTCGGCTCTGGGATATGCGCATAGCAACAACGTGATTCATCGCGATGTAAAACCGGCAAATATCTTTGTGCAGCCGGATGGAAGAGCCAAGCTTCTTGATTTCGGCATCGCAAGACTTGAAAAGAAGAACCAGGATCTTAGCCTTACTCGCGCCGGACATATCATCGGGACCATTCCGTACATGGCTCCCGAGCGCCTACGTGACCGCGACGCAGATGGGCGGTCCGACATTTTTTCTTTGGGAGTTGTGCTGTATCAGCTTGTCGCAGGAAGACTTCCATTTGCTGGCGAAGATTACGTCCTGATGCAAAAGATCACCAGCGAACCACATCCCCGGCTGAGCAGCTTGAATATCCCTTTCCCCGCGGGTTTGGAAGCCATTGTCGACCGCTCTCTGGCCAAGTCCGCAGACGACAGGTATCAGACAGCGGAGGAAATGGCCGCTGATCTGATGGACGTCATTCTTGAGCTGCGCCAAGAAGAAGTGAATGAACTGCTCCCCGAGGCGCGGCGGCTGATTGACGCCGAAGATTGGGCTAGAGCTAGGTCCCTGCTTCAACAGATTCTCAAGGTCAATGGCAAACACGCAGAGGCACGAGAACTCCTTTCCAGCATTCACCAGAAACTGCTATTGCAAAAACGCGAAGATAGAATTCGCGAGTACCGGCTTCAGGCGGAAGACGCGCTGGCCCGGCGTGAATACGACCAGAGCTTGTCGTTGCTCAAGGAGGCATTGGAACTCGACGGCTCGAGTCCCGAGCTACTTAAGCTGAAAGACAAGGCACAGCAAGAAAAGACTAAGCAGAATCGTATCGAGGAGTACTTGAGACAAGTTGATACTGCGCGCAAGAATGGAGATTTCAAAGCAGCCATTGCCTCCGCAAGAAAGGCACTGCGCGTCGACAAGGCCAATTCGAAGATCATCCTGCTGTGCAATATGCTCACCGACGAGGCTGAAGCAGCGGAAACAAGAGAGCGCACGAAGGCGTTTGTGGAGTCAGTACGAAGACTCATCAACGCCCGAAATTACGGACAGGCTCTTGAACTGCTTCACAAGGCCGAGGAACTTGACCCGCTGGAGCCGGAAATTCAGATTTTGGTCAAAGATGCTGAGGCGGGCCTGGAACAGGTTCGGCGACGGGAAAATGTAGCTCGTCTTGAAGAACAGCTTTCCCTGGCGCACAGCCTGAATGAACTTCGGGAAGCAGCCAAATCAATCCAAGAATCGCTCGCCTCAACACCGACGGATTCGGGGCTCTTCCGCCTCAGCGCTCTTGCCGATCGCCGCATCAAGGAACATGAGCACCGCCAGCTGGTCGAGGATACCCTTCAGGCTTGCCGCTCGTTGCGGCCGAAAGAAGCGATCGAACGCGTTCGCAGCGTGCGCGCGCGGCTTCCAGCGGACGAGCGATTGCTTGCGCTCGAGCGCATGTTGAACGAACGGCTGCTGGAGCAGACGATTGAGGAACGCCGTGCGGATTATCTTGCGAGGGCCAAGGATGAATTGAAGCGCACAGCCTACTCTAGTGCGGTCAACCTCCTTGAAGCATGCAATGCAGAGCAGATTGCCGATGAAGAGGTCCGGTCGTTGCTGGAGTTTGCCCGAGCGGAAGAGGCGGAGCAGCTCCATCGGATGGAGCTGAAAGATAGCTTGGATCGGGCGCAGACGCTCATCGACGGCGGATTCTATCGGGAAGCAGTCGCTTTCCTCAGCCGTACGGTGAAGGAATCGGATGCTCCAGCATTAAAGATATTACTTGAGCAGGCTCTTGCCGCTCTAAGTAACGAGAAACGTCAGATCGAATCGGCGCTGGCATCTGCCGGGAAACTGGTTTCAGATGGGAAGTTGGAACAAGCACTGCAACTAATGAAGATGTTGCCGGAAGGGATTCTTCGCTCGTATGACGTCCAGGCCGCTGTACGAGCCATCGAAGACGAGCTTTACTCTACCTTCTACCAGGAGTTGGGCCTGACTTACGCGGCCCTTCCGAGCAATGTCGCGGTGGCCAGGAAGATGATGCAGAGCATAGACCAGACGGCAACTGAGCGGCCGGACGGGACCGCTCTGCAATCAGCGTTCCGCACCCGGCTGCGAACGGCCGCGGACAGGGTGCTCGGGGATGTTCTTCAAGAATGCCGAAACGCGTCCGGCCATGAAGACAAAGCGAGAGCTGAAAAGTTAATCCAATCCGCAGCGCAAATCACGGATCTGGCCAGCCCGCCGTTGTGCTCGGAGTGGCAAAAAGTGCTGAGCCGCATGACAAAAAGGAGAATTGCGAGCCGGTCACGCGCCTGAATTGAGGAAGATCACCGCGTTTGGGATCGTACCTGACCGGCTAGGAAAAGCGCGAGGGACAATAAAAGAAACCGGAACTTGTGATAGTTTGTCGACGCGGGTTCCAGTCTCACTTCTGCTTCACACCCTCTTCGGATTCGACCAGTTGGCGCCTCAGCTTCTCGTATGCTCTTCTTTTGGTTCGATCACCGGGACTCGTATCGCTGTCTTTATAGAGACTTAGAAGATCGTCGATGTGACGTATAAATGCTTCCGCGCTCACGTGAGGCGACACTTGCAGATCCTCTAACGAAATCTTCCAGCTAGTGTCTCGCTTCAAGAGGAACTTACCGACTGCGTAACGACGTCCACCCGGCTTGAGATCAATCCCTGAATCGATATATCCAACCACTTGGTAACGTACTTTGACCGTATGCGTATGACCAAACACACGGTTGACGAGTCGCGGTGTTCGGTTTTATAGGTTGCTGGAAGTATGTCTTGCGTATCGCTCCGGGCAAAGCCATCCTTTTCCTGGCGGCTTGAAGGTGATTGACTGGAGGCATGAACCAGTCAGTGATTTCTTCTCCTATCGTTCGGCGGCGGCGCAGTTCTGCTGAGGTCGCG
>Ga0182030_10022233_pt1 | contig 11820 bp, 10 predicted proteins | sample 812S3MmetaG_FD_121299 | JGI IMG/M metagenome (GOLD analysis project Ga0182030, IMG submission 121299) | Permafrost microbial communities from Stordalen Mire, Sweden - 812S3M metaG (Illumina Assembly) | ecosystem: Environmental > Terrestrial > Soil > Wetlands > Permafrost | place: Sweden... | reverse complement strand
TGGCGCTTATACGATTACACAGCCTGCCGCGGCACTAACCATCACCGGTACAGTCACCAATGAGACTTGTTACAACGGCAGCAATGGCAGTGTAACAACGTCAGTAAGCGGCGGCACTTCTTCATATACCTACTTATGGAATACAGGAGCTATTACCTCAGGCATTTCCGTTAAAGCTGCCGGTACTTACTCGGTTACAGTAACTGATGCACACAGTTGCACGGCTACCGGATCTTATACCATTACACAGCCTGCTGCATATAGTGTCACTGCCACTGTGACCAATGTAGGCTGCTATAGCGGCACTACTGGCAGCATTGCTACAAGCGTAAGCGGCGGAAACAGTCCTTACACTTACTTGTGGAGCACCGGCAGCCTTACTACTTCAAGTATATCCGGGAAAGCTGCAGGCACGTATACAGTGACTGTCACAGATGCGCATACCTGTACCACTACTGGCGCGTTCACTATAACACAGCCTGCACAAGTGCTCAGCACCATTAGCGGCAATGATTCTGTACTCGCCGGATTAGCAAATACTTTTACAGGTCCTGTAGTGTCATCAGGCACTTACAGCTGGTCTGTATCAGGCAGCAGCGCTACTATCTCAGGCTCCGCTACTGGGTCATCAGTGAGCATTACCAGCCCTTGCGGCTCCACGGTTTACACGGTCAATCTTACCGTATCTGCAAGCGGCTGCAGCAGTACATCGCATCAAACAATCGGTGTAATGGCAAGCGCTACGATAACTGCATACAGCGCATTATACGGCACTTCCAGCGGCTACTATCCTACCGTCACCAAGACACCGTTAAGCTGCAATTTAAAGGTGTACAACAGGCATATATGCGGTCCGCAAGATGGTGTACAGAGCCACTATTCATCTGTTTGGAATGGCACAACCGGGCAAGTAACACAATGCGCCATCAGCGCTCCCACATATGTAAACTACGGCGGTGGCCCGGCATATCAGTACACCATTACGGTTCCTGCTAACGGACATTACCTCGTTATCGGCCAGTGTTCCATTGCCTCTTCCTACTATGGATCCTCAAGTTGCACTTTGTACACCGCCCAAAAAGCTGGCGATTATGATTGTGTAGATGGTTCTGATCATACAAATGATTATCCGCTCACGCCTTGCGCTAATCCCGAGCCGGTATATCATTGCGCATTGCAGGATAATTCAGGTCGGTGTCAGGAAGGCTGCGTACAACAGGAAATAGGCTCGCTGTTGCTGATCGTATCTCCTATGGCTATAGTATTTGATGATTCTGTATCAAGTGTGCCCGTTGTGTATGAATCTGTGATCGGCGATTGGAGCGCTTATGTAACAGCAACTCCTCCCGATGGATTTTATGCCATACCCGCCGATTCACTTTCTACCTCGGTAACAGACAGCAGTATGAACGCCGTGCAGTTTTACATAGCTGATACCGGCAGTGTGTGGACAAATACAGAGTTGAAACATACGCTGTTCCATAAAGGGGCTACGAGGACCGTTTATTCTCATCCGAAAATGATCAACAACCGGACGAATAAATTATCATCCCTGACCATTGAGCCAAACCCAGCCAAAGACGCGGTAAGGATCGGGTTCCCTAAATTTGAAGGCAAGGCTACAGTAAGGGTTTATAACATGCTCGGTCAGAAAATGATGGAGCAAAAAGTCAGCATTATTGATGGCACATCTGTTTCTTTAGATATTTCAAGACTGGTGCCCGGCATCTACATGGTTTCTGCCGAAAATGGTTCTGGTAAAGTTTCCAGCAGGTTGCTGAAGCAATAAAGTGTATTTAGGCTTATGAAAGAGGCTGCACCCGAAATGGGATGCAGCCTCTTGGCTTTCCATAGAGCGTGCAGTATAGGGTCGGCTAAGAAATGTTCTTATCTTTGATGAGAATTAAACAACCATTACCAATAGATCTGATCTTAAATGGACAATAATAATACCATTACCTTGAATACCGTGATCCAGAGAAATGAAATACGGTTTATTGCTAATAAACTGGGAGAGGAAATGGTGATGATGGATATGGACAACGGGGATTTTATTACTATGAACAAAGTAGGTGCAGATATATGGAGCCTGGCTGCTGAACAGCTATCTGTACAAGAGTTGATTCAAAAACTGTTGGAGCTTTATAATATAACTGAAGCGCAATGCACTGCAGAAACGATAGCCTTTCTCGAGGCGAGCCAGGGGCAAAAAATGTTTATCATTCATAACTCCAATAATGCATAATGGAATGGCGCTGCTAAAAAAAATAAAAAGCTTTGCAGCCATCCCCTGGTCTACGAAATGGCTTTTTGCTGAGGCCATCCTTACCACCGCTTACGTTAAAATCACGCTGTTATTTCTTCCGTTTAGAAGAGTAGCGCTTTGGCTGGGACCATTAAAATGCGAGCCGGATATGAATGCAATACCCTACCAGCCAAACCTGGTAAAAAAAATAAGCTTTGCGGTGAAACTTTGCGAGAGATACACACCGTGGTCCACTGAATGCTATACCCGTTCTTTAACTGCCAAAATAATGCTAAAGCGGAGAAACCTGCCCAGCACTTTGTATTTCGGACTGCGTAAAGATGAAAAGAACAGCCTGCAGGGCCATGCATGGCTGCAATGCGAGGGCATTACTGTAACCGGGCTTTGTGATTTTTCCCAATACCAGGTGCATTCCTGTTTTAGTTAACCGATAAAACGATTGCTTGAAATAATTTAAACGATAATTACCTTAATGTATAAATACCATGGCTTTGGCCTGAACATAGCATCTGAAATTGAGTTTCCTGAATTATTGCCTGCTGATTTTGCGACCGCAGATATCACAATTGTATGGGGAAAAACCCCTGAAAAACTAGAAAACAGCCCAGTAGTCAACAGACCTTTTTCCAGTAGCAATAAAGAAGAATACCTGCTGGACATTAAAAATATCTGCCGGTACTATGCCAGTTATGGTAATAATATAATTGCAGAACCAGCAGCAGGCATAGATGAGCATAGTGTACGGTTGTTTTTATTAGGTACGGTTATGGCTGCCGCACTCTACCAGCGGGGGTTTATACCCTTTCATGCTTCAGCGATAGTAAAGGAGGGCAGATTAGTATTATTCGCCGGAAATTCAGGGGCGGGAAAATCCACACTATTGGCAGCGCTTGCAAGCAGGGGCTATACTGTTTTTACCGACGATATTTGTGTGCTGCAATACAATAGTGTTACAAATGATCAGGTGCTGGGCACAGCGTCCTACCCTATGATAAAACTATGGGAAGATGCCATAGACCAGTTGGGCAACGATCAGTTCAACAAGGATTTTAAAGTGCGCCCGTTGCTACCCAAGTACGGCCAGTTCTTTTATGATTCTTTCAACCTGCAATCGCTGCCTGTTGATAAAGTATTTATTCTTTCCCCGCAGCAAAGGGCAAATGAAATTATTGTAAAGAAGCTGGAGGCTATACCAGCATTTAAGCAAATGGAAAAACAAACTTATAAATACCAGTTTATATCCAACACCCAATTAAGAAGCCTTCATTTTGTGTTACTATCGCAGTTGACATCCCAGGCAACTGTATTTGAGGTGACAAGACCGGTAAGCGGCACGGAAGTTGAATCGCTCTTAGATGCTGTAGAAAAAATATTCTGATGTCAAAACAACTAAACCCACACAAAATACTATGGCTGGCATCTTATCCCAAATCCGGCAATACCTGGTTCAGGGCATTCTTAACAGCGCTTATCAATGATGGCAAGGTGGATATTAACCAAATGGCGTCAGACGGGATCTTTTCTTCAAGGGAAACATTTGATATGGCAACTGATATAGACTCCCGGGATCTTTATGATGATGAAGCCAAATTAATGGTGGCAGATGTTTACCGCCGCATTGCAACCGAAAAAAACTCGTTAAGCATTATCAAGATTCACGATTTTTTCGGGCCTGACCCAGAGGGAAATAATCTTGTACCGGGAGATGTAACTCAATGTGCTATTTATTTTATTCGCAACCCTTTGGATATTGCTGCATCTTTGGCTAATCACATGGATTTCAGTATAGGAGAGGCAATAAACATGCTAAATAATGACAGCGCGACTATGGCTAACCAAGCAAACAATTTGAATAAAAACCCGCAGTTTACACAATTCCTCTCTAGCTGGAGCGACCATGTAAATAGCTGGACATTGAGACCAAAGTTTCCGGTATGTGCAATTCGATTCGAAGACATGTTAGCCGATACATTCAATACTTTTAGTAAGATATTAAACTTTATTGGGTGGGAATATTCCGATAGCCAAATAAAAAATGCTATCACAGCCACTAGTTTTGAAATACTAAACAGACAGGAAACTCAAAAAGGTTTTAAAGAAAAATCAAATGTCAGTCCTGTTTTCTTTAGATCTGGAAAAATGGGCAAATGGCAAGAGGAATTAAATGTCAATCAGATAAGTAAAATCATTACAATAAATAAACAAGTAATGAATAAATATCAGTATACAGCATCCTAGCATGCACTTATTTTATAAGTATTTTATATGCAATGCAATTTTATTGTTTGATTAAGAATGATATGCGGTACCACCACCTTCTACACCAGCAACAAGACCGGATTTAATAATTTCTTTACTGATGATTTCAAATACGGGTGCAGTCCATTCTTTTTTTACTGACCCTGTGGTATTTGTATCAGTTTTTTCAAATTGGTTTTGCATCTCATTAACATTTCTACAAAGTTAGTCATTCTTTCCAATTTTCAAAATTTTTTTCGTACCATCTCATCACCTCCAGAAACTTCAGTTTATTGTATATGTGAGTGCCTTCCGGCATTTTTATAACATTATTATATATAGATTTATTTTCAAAATTACTTAGCACATTTAACAAAAATGCCTGCCTATCACTTATCGCTTGCGAGGTGCTTTTAAAAGGCATAATATTAGATAACTTGTTATCCCGTTGTAGTACCATACCGGGCAAATATTTCTTCAAAGCAGTTCGGTAAGCCGTCCTTGATAGACCACCCTCATATTTTAAATGATTGGGCATAGACAGGTAAAATTGCACCAGCCTTATATCAGCCATCGGGAAGCGCGGCTCCGTTTTAAAATGTAGGCCAAACCGGCCTTCAGCTTCCATCCGCAAGGCGATTTGTGGTTTTAACAGTCTGTATTTTTGAAAGTGCCGGTAACTTTTAAAACGCTCCCGGTAATTAATATCTTCCCATACCACATCACCTTTTGCATACTTATATTTTGCTGGTATGCTAAAAAAATCAGCGGTACTCCTGGCCTCCCTGCTATTTAACGTCCACATGTTTCTCAGCCGATGCAGCCAGAACTCAAGGCCAGCGCCGAGGAAGGGCTTTACTTTATTAAACCCTCTTTCACTTTTTGCCGCAAAGTATTTCAGGTATTGCCTTTTATCTAAGTAATCAAGGAAGTAAAATTGCCCCCTATACGACACCATCTCATCGCCCGGAAACCCCGAAAGCAGCGTTCTTACGCCTCTCTCCATAGCCTCTTTATTAATGGGCATTAGCCATGTAGGACTCCACATTTCCAGCCCGTCATTGGCATACAGGGAAAAATCTACTTCTTCAGCTACACTGTTCCATATATCCGCTGTCACGATCACCGCTTCCTCAATACCGTTAAATTCATTTACGGCGTCAATATATTTTCGTTCATCCTCCCAGCCGGGTGCATAAACGAGCTTACCATCTACGCTGGCATTGGAGAAAGTAATTAATTGCCTGCTGCTACTTTTCAAAAAATGATTTGCAGCACCTGTAATCGCTGAAGAATCCAGCCCACCACTCAGCTCTGCTCCTATCTGGTAGTGTGTTCTTACCCTGCATTTTACAGCCTCATCAAAATGATGCAATAGCCCTTCGTAATATTCCTCCTTTTTTGAAAACCTTATCTCTTTATCTGCATCCAGTGTCCAGTATTGATTAATATCCAGCTTATTTTCTTTAGCATAAAAAGTCAGGGAATGCGTCGGAAGCAACCGCCTGATATGTTTATGTAAAGTAGCATCCGCAGCCTGCACCACCAGCCCCATTGCCTGGTTGTAAAAAAATTGTTTGTCAATAGTTTTGTCAATACCAGGCAGGCATAGTATTCCTTTTTTCTCTGAAGCAAAAGCAAAAAAATGATTATCACAATAATAAAAGAAGGGCTTTACGCCCATATGATCGCGGGCGCAAAAAAGCAAATGTTTTCCTTCGTCCCAAATCGCAAAGCCAAAATCCCCAATGATATACTTTACACAGTCGGGACCATACTTTTTATAGAGCAATAATATTAGCGTACTATCCGGTAAAAGTCGTTCTTCAGTGGTCTTTATCTGCAGCAGGTTGTACAATTCCTCCCGGTTGTCTACCCTTGCATCCGCCGTAATAGACAACTGGTAAAGACTATCATATAATGGCAGCTTTTCATTAAGGGATTCAGAAGTATTATACAACATCAGGTGCCCTAACCCCACCGGGCCATTTACCCACATATTAGAGTCATCAGCTTTCCAGTAATTCAATGCTTCCAGCATCATGCCTAAGTCAGCACTAGTCACTTGCTTTTCCTCAGCATGGCATTTCCCGAAAATCGAACTCATAATATCAGAAAGTATTTAGCCTGTGGACGGCAAATATAATTTTCTTAATTCAGTTATCGACAAAGCTACAATAATGCAGATCAGGGGCATAGCAAGGTAAAACATCCGCTCCATAGAGCCCGACAATAGCATTTGCACCAGCACAGCTCCCATATACCAGCTTAAATACCCGTCAATGCTGACAAAGAGTTCCCTGGCCCAACCTCTTTTAATAAACGTAACCAGTAAAGGAACCAATATCCATAAGCCGGTATTCATGAGTATTTTGTTGAGCGTATAAAGACTAAATAGCTTTGGTATAAACCGTACGAGGTTCGGCAAATGATAAAGGTCTGCCATTAAGCCACCGGCTAAGTTATGAAAAACAAACCTACCCATTACATACCTGTAAGTACCCACTAAAACCGCAGAACAGAGAAAATATAAAAATGCCCGTTTTTTATTAAGATGGCTGAAGAACAAGATAAGCGGGGCAATAAATATAAAAGACTCTTTAACAAATGGCCCTAAGAATATAGCCCACAGCAGCATTTTTGTATTCTTTAGTTTTATTCCAAGCAAGGTAAGCATAGTTACCACACAAAATAGAGAATCCACAAGAGGTAATGCCGCAGTATACAGAGTATATCTGCAGGTAAGCATCACAAGAGTCCCCATAATTGCAGAAAACCTATCCGACCCAAATACTCTGCAATAACGATAGATCAATAACCCATAGAAGGCTATTAAAATATTATTTATTAGAAAAAAACTGAACGGTAACGAAAAATCACCTGCAAAATAAGCTGGGGCAAGCTTGGCAAAAATACCCCCAAACAAATAATTAATTGCCGCAGCAGCAAAAGGAATTATAACCCTATATGCTCTCACAGGGCTTTGGTTGAAATCAAAACGGGCAAGGCCGAGGTATGTGGTACAATCCGGAAACCGGGTTAGATCATACTCGAATAATATGGCCAATGCCGGCCCGCTAATTACGGCAAGGCAGAACCCAAAAACCAGTAAATGCTCACCTGGCCATTTATTTTTCGGTACCTGCATAAAAAAGCATTTCTTTGTTTTACTATATTGATGAAAAATACAAAAATAAAATGATCATTCAGTTTTGCGGATTATCAGGCAGCGGCAAAACCACCCTCGCCGGCAATGTAAAACAGTTACTGCAGCAGAAAAACATCAATGTAGAAATAATTGATGGCGATGAATATCGTAAAATACTATGCTCCGATCTTGGATTTTCAAAGGAAGACAGGAACCAGAATATACGTCGCCTCGCTTTTGTGGCCGGTAAACTGGCGCAATATAATGTAGTACCTATCATTTGTGCCATCAACCCCTATAACGACGTCCGCGAAGAGATCAGCGCTGCCTATGAAGAGGTTAAAACCGTATTTATTGATTGCGACCTGGACGTTTTAATTAGCCGCGACACAAAAGGCCTTTATAAAAAAGCCATGCTCCCGGAAGGCCATCCAGCCAAAACAACCAATCTCACCGGCATAAATGATCCATTTGAAATACCTATACATGCTCATCTGGTGATTCATTCCGATAAAGAATCCATAGAAGAATCAACAGAAAAATTGGTAGATTTTATTTTAGAAAATATATAGGCATAACTCCTAAATAATAAATGCCGCAGAGGTATAATTGGTTTCAACGTCTATAATTATCCCTCGCCCATTTTCCTTTAGCACGCTAAACGGATCATAAGGGATAATATCCTTGGTTTCTATCTTAACTTTCGCAAATTGATTTACGTCCACCGGCCTGTTATCGGTGTATTCCTCAAAAGAATGGATATCTGTTTTATAAAGAATGTCGTTAATTACGCAGCTTGTTTTCAGACCATTGATGCGCAAAAAATATGGCTTACCAACCTGTAAAGCCGCATCAGCATTGAGCCAGCAAATCGTTGCGTCAAACTGCGTACTACAGCTGGGCCCCTCAGTAGCACATGCAATTAGGTCCCCTCTTTTACCGGCCATTCCACTATCCAAAAACAAAACGATGTTTTCCCCGGCTTTAGCCTCTGTCACTTCATCGTAGCCATGCAGTATCTTTTTTACGATTGTTTTCTCGCCAGCTGGGTACACCCCTACCTCATCACCGGTTTTTATCACCCCCGATAGCACTTTTCCGGCATATCCTCGCTCCTCTCCATCAATCACATACTGTATAGAAAACCTCGTTACTATTGCATCAGTAGCCACCGGTGTACAGCTTTCCAGGTATTGCATCAGCGTCTGGCCACTGTACCATCCCATCTTTGCTGACCGAAACGAAATATTATCACCCAGCAAAGCGCTCACGGGAATGAAAGTCACTTCCGGCAATTGCAATTTTTCCGCTATTGCCAGGTATTCATTTTTCAAAGTAGTAAACACCTGCTCATCATAACCCACCAGGTCCATCTTGTTTACCGCTACCACTACCCTGCCCGTCTTCAGGAACGAAGCCACTAAAGAATGTCTCCTTGTTTGTTCTGTGATCCCGTTTTTAGCATCTATCAATATGATCATTACATCTACACCTGAAGCCCCCGTCACCAGGTTGCGGGTAAATTCAAAATGCCCCGGGGCGTCCGTAATGATATACTTTCGTTTCGCAGTGGTAAAATATTTATAAGCCACGTCAATGGTTATGCCATTTTCCCTTTCTGTACGCAACCCATCCGTAATAAAGGCAAGATTAATAGGCGACGTTTCCTGCGCAGCGTCCGCCACAGACTCCAGCACATCTTTTTTGATATTATTGGTGTCATAAAGCAATCGCCCGATGAGCGTGCTTTTCCCATCATTTATGTTACCCGCCGTAATGAATCTGAGTATATCCATCGTACCATTCTTCGCCCGCCAAAGCTTTTTTAGCGTCGGCGGGAACCATTAAAAATATCCCTTTAGCTTCCTGTCCTCCATTGCTGCATCTGAGAGCTGGTCATCCATTCTTGTTTCGCCCCGCTCGCTGATCGCTGAGTTTTCTATTTCATGAATCACCTCCTCTATAGTTTCCGCTTCGCTTTCCACCGCAGCCGTGCAGGTCATATCGCCCACAGTACGATATCTCACTTTTTTCAGCATTACCTCATCCTGTTCATCAATAATAATGTATTCAGAAGCAGCTATCAGCCGCCCGTTGTACTTTATACACTCCCGGGTATGGGCAAAATATAACGAAGGAAGTGCTATTTTTTCACGGCGTACATAGTGCCATACATCCATTTCAGACCAGTTGCTGATTGGGAAAGCCCGCACATTTTCTCCTTTGTGTATGCTGCCGTTGTATAGATTCCACAACTCCGGTCGTTGGTTATAAGGATGCCATGCACCCGCGGCGGACCTCACGGAAAATATCCGCTCTTTGGCCCGTGCCTTTTCCTCATCCCTCCTCCCCCCGCCTATGCATGCATCGAAACCAAATTCATTAATAGCATCCAGCAACGTTTGTGACTGCAGCACATTTCTGCTGGGGAATTTTCCGGTGGCGTCGGTTAGTTTTTTTTCCTTAATTGTATCTGCCACTTTGCGCACTATGAGTGCCAGGCCTGTCTGCCTCACCAGTTGATCCCTGAACGTCAATGCCTCACTGAAATTGTGCCCCGTATCAATATGCAATACCGGGAACGGAGGTTTCGCCGGGTAAAATGCTTTCATGACTAAATGAATCAGCACCGTAGAATCCTTCCCGCCGGAAAACATAAGAACGGGATTTGAAAACTGCCCCGCTATCTCCCTGAAAATAAATATCGCCTCTGCTTCCAACTCGTCTATATGATCCATCATAGAAATGAGATAAAGGTAAGTGAAGATAGCAGGAAATAATTATTGTCCAAACGAAAATGCGCTGATCTGTGCTGGTGGCGGTGGCACCGTTCAGCCGCAGGATTACTATTGAACCCACCAGCCGCCAAATCCTTACAACAAAAAAACAGGTTGCCCGTATGAGCAACCTGTTTCCTATGAAATTTGAACCAATGTTTAGTATTTTACTACTTTCACTTTCTTCATTTCTTCACCTTGCCTTACTTCTATGATATAGATACCGGGAACAAGGTTCTGGCCTAACATAATGTCTGCATCAACGGCCTGGCCTGGTTTGGTTTCCATTACCCTGCCGGTTACATCATATACATTTACATCCACATTATCCATCAGGTTGCTTTGGATCTTTACATTCACCGCACTGTTAAACGGATTAGGGAATGCATTAACCGTCAGCTCATTGATCACGGCTGCCTTACCATCCACATCGCCAGATTCACGGCCCGCTGTTTCGTCGCAGCCACTGCCGACAGCGCCCAAATGATTGGAAGGACACAATGAAGGAGTAATATAGCCTGGCACTGACCCAGACCCACATGATACAGTAGTTGGGGTGCAACCTGAACCACGGCAAACAAGGATGTTACCCGAATGGCTGTGATCCTGGCAGTCAACCACACAAATATGCACGGTCTGCTTTGTACTGCAGCCGCTCTCGGTAGTCACTGTGCAGGAATAAGTATAACTACCGGCAGCTGAGCAAGTATATACCGGGTTATTTATATTGGTATGGTTCAGGCAGCTAGTGCCGCTTGATCCTGACCAACTATAGGTACAACCTAAACCGGCGCTGCAGCTTGCATTACATGTGGCGCTCTGCGGGCCATAACCTAAGTAGAAGTTAGTAGGCACGCCACCTGTATAGCAAGTTGTGGACGGCGTAACGTTAATAGAGCAGGTGATAGCTCCTGGCTGCGTGATGGTATAAGCGCCCGATGCAGTGCAACCATGAGCGTCTGTAACTGTTACGTCATAGGTGCCTGCCACTTTTCCCGAGATACCGGATGTTGTAGCGCCGCCGGGACTCCACAGGTAAGAATAAGAAGGCGTACCGCCTGAAACCGTTGTTGAGATACTACCATTGTCGCCGCCATTGCAGGTTACATTGGTAACTGTGCCGCTAACAGCGAGCGCTGTTGATGGTTGTGTGATTGTATATACGCATGTTGCGTGGCACGCACCATTGGTAACAGTAACCGTGTACGTACCTGCGGTCTTGCCAGTAATGCTGTTTGAACTGCCGCCGCAGGGAGCCCAGGAGTAAGTATAAGACCCTGACCCGCCTGTTGCTGCAACCGAAATGCTGCCGTTGCTGCCACCGTGACAACTAACATTGGTAATGGTGGGCGTTAAAGTCAACCCGCTGCCAGGTGCTGCGGTTACTGCTG
>Ga0182030_10022232_pt1 | contig 11820 bp, 10 predicted proteins | sample 812S3MmetaG_FD_121299 | JGI IMG/M metagenome (GOLD analysis project Ga0182030, IMG submission 121299) | Permafrost microbial communities from Stordalen Mire, Sweden - 812S3M metaG (Illumina Assembly) | ecosystem: Environmental > Terrestrial > Soil > Wetlands > Permafrost | place: Sweden... | reverse complement strand
CGACCGCCAGGTCGCCGCCGGCGGCGCCGGCGGCTGGGCGGGCGCGCCGGCGCCGATCTGGCAGCCAGGCTTCAGCGCCGCGACCTTGATCTCACCGTCGGTGAAATAGGGGTCGCCGCCGCCGTTACGGGCGAACACGGTCGCGCCGACGCCTGTCACCCAATAAGACGCCTCGACCACGCCAGCGGCGGCGAGGTCTTGGGCGAGCAGGTCGCGCTCGGCGTCGATGTCGGACGCGATATGGTGGGTCACCTGGCCGGTGTAATGGCTGACGCCGACGCTGCGGTCGAAAGTCGCCGAACCGAGCCACAGCGGCCGGCCGGAATCGCCTTCGGTCAGCACGAGCCAGAAGCGAACGTGATGGCGTTCCTTCGGGCTGATCCCTGCCGCCTTCTCGAATGCGAGGTCCTGGCGGCGGCCGTCGTAGAAGAGGTCGCTGACGGGCGCGGTCATGTAGGCGCGGCGCAGCAGCACGCTGGAGGCGATGCGAACGCTCGAGCGCAGGGTGACCGGATCTGCCGGCCGCCAGCCGGCGGCGCGCATCGCGCACAGAATCTCGTCCTGACCGCCCTCCAGTCCGACGTTGAGCGCGTCGCCGGCAAGGCCGAGCGCGGTCGTCGTCGTCATCGTCTTTTCGGCCAGCGCGGGCTGGCGCTCGTAATGGCGCCATAGGGCCGGCGCCAACGCGTAGGCGAAGCCGAGATAGAGCGCGAGAAGCGCCGCGAGGGCGATGAACAACGGCCGCGCCGCGCGAAGCGGCCGGCGTCGGGCCGGGTTCGGCGGCGGGCGGGGCGGCGTCATCGACGGTGATTTTGCTTGGCGCTTCGCCTAAAAGCAACGCTATCCGCCCAGCCCCGCGCGAGCGTCGTAACGAAGCCGCGGTTCGGCGCGACTTACCAAGCGAATCTTCCCTCTCCGCCAACGTGGGCAAAGAGGCGGCAATTGGAGAACGCCGATGGACGCCAAGAGTTTTCCGGTCACCCGTAGCGAGGTCGAGTGGCGCGCGCTGCTGACGCCGGAGCAGTATGCGGTCATGCGCGAGCATGCGACCGAGCGCCCCGGCAGCTGCGCGCTGCTGCACGAGAAGCGGCCGGGCGCATTCGCCTGCGCCGGCTGCGGCCAGCCCTTGTTCGAGGGCAAGACCAAGTTCGAGAGCGGCACCGGCTGGCCGAGCTTCACCGATCCAGTCGCCGGGTCGGTCGAGACCACGACCGACCGCAGTTGGGGCATGGAGCGCACCGAAGTCCATTGCGCCCGCTGCGGCTCGCACCTCGGCCATGTCTTCCCGGACGGCCCGCCGCCGACCGGCCTGCGCTACTGCATCAACGGCGTGGCGACGAATTTCAAGCCGAAGGAGTAGCCGAGGCTCCGACGCATCCGCTCTCGCCGGCGTCCTCGTCGTGAGAGGCGGCGACGTCCTCTTCGCCTTGACGCCGCCCGCCGGGCCGCCCACAAAGCGGCGATGGACGCCCGCAACGCCGCCGCCTCGCCGCGCCCCCAGGGCCATCCGCCGGTTTTGAGCGGCCGCGTCGGCGTGCTCATCGTCAATCTCGGCACGCCGGAAGCGACCGACTATTGGTCGATGCGGCGCTATCTCGCCGAGTTCCTCTCTGACCGACGCGTGATCGAGACGCCGCGCTGGCTGTGGTGGCTGATCCTCAACCTGTTCATCCTTCTCCGCCGCCCCGCCGCCAAGGGGCGCGATTACGATTCGATCTGGAACCGCGAGCGCGACGAGGGTCCGCTCAAGACCTTCACCCGCAGCCAGGCCGGGAAACTCGCGCTGGCGCTGGGCGGCGACGGGCGTATCGAAGTCGACTGGGCGATGCGCTACGGCCAGCCGGCAATCGCCGCGCGCCTCGCCGCCTTGCAGGCCAAAGGCTGCGACCGCATCCTGCTCGTTCCGCTCTATCCGCAATATTGCGCCGCGACGTCGGCGACGGTCGCCGACAAAGCGTTCGAAGCCCTGCAGGCGACGCGCTGGCAGCCGGCGCTGCGCGTCGCTGCGCCCTGGTATGACGACCCGGCCTACATCGACGCGCTGGCGCGCTCGACCCGCGCTTCGCTCGCCGCGCTCGACTTCGCGCCCGAAGTCCTGCTCGCCTCGTTTCACGGCGTCCCGCGCGCCTATTTCGACAAGGGCGATCCCTACTATTGCCATTGCGCCAAGACGACGCGGCTACTGCGCGCCGCGCTGGGCTTAAGCGAAGAGCGGTTGCGCATGACCTTCCAGTCGCGCTTCGGCCGCGCCGAATGGCTGCAGCCATACACCGCCGAGACCGTCAAGGCGCTCGCCGCCGAGGGGGTCAAGCGCGTCGCCGTGCTGACGCCCGGCTTCGTCGCCGACTGCCTGGAGACGCTGGAGGAGATCGGCGTCGAGAACGCCGGCTACTTCAAGGCCGGCGGCGGCGAGCGCTTCGCCGCGCTGCCCTGCCTCAACGACAGCGAAGACGGCGTGCGCGTCATCGAGACGGTGGCGCGGCGCGAGCTGGCGGGGTGGGTCTGAGACCGGCCGCGCCTAGTCCTTTGGCCGCATGTCGAGGACGCGTTTGGCCTTGCCGACGGAGCGGTCGATCGCCCCGGGGTCGACGACCGACACCCGCACCGACACGCCGACCACCGCCTTGACGTGATGGGTGAGCTCCTTGATCTGCTGAGCCCGCGTCGCGGGATCGGCCGCCTCGGGGCGCGCCTCCACCACCACGTTCATCGTATCGAGCCGCCCATCGCGGCCGAGCTCGAGCACGTAATGGGGCGCGAGACCGCGGCACTTGAGAATCTGCTCCTCGATCTGGGTGGGGAAGACATTGACCCCGCGCAGGATGACCATGTCGTCGGAGCGGCCGGTGACCTTCTCCATCCGCCGCATCGTGCGCGCGACGCCCGGCAGCAAACGGCTCAAGTCGCGGGTGCGGTAGCGGATGACCGGCATCGCCTCCTTGGTCAGCGAGGTGAGCACCAGCTCGCCGTGTTCGCCGTCGGGAAGAACCGCGCCGGTCGCCGGATTGACGATCTCGGGATAGAAATGGTCCTCCCACACCGTGGGACCGTCCTTGGTCTCGACGCATTCGCTGGCGACGCCGGGGCCGATCACTTCGGAGAGGCCGTAGATGTCGAGGGCGTCGATGTCGAGCTCGCTCTCCAGCTCCTCGCGCATCGCGTTGGTCCACGGCTCGGCGCCGAAGATCCCGATTTTCAGGCTACACTTGCGCGGGTTGAGGCCGACCTTGCGCATGTGGTCGACGATGGCGAGCATGTAGGAGGGCGTCACCATCACGACGTCAGGTTTGAAGTCGGTGATGAGTTGCACCTGGCGCTCGGTCATCCCGCCGGAAACCGGCACCACCGCGCAGCCGAGCCGCTGGGCCCCGTCGTGCGCGCCGAGGCCGCCGGTGAACAGGCCGTAGCCGTAAGCGACATGCACCATCATGCCGGGCCGGCAGCCGGCGGCGCGCATCGATCGCGCCATGACGCTCGCCCAGACGTCGAGGTCGCGCTGGGAATAGCCAACCACCGTCGGCCGCCCGGTGGTGCCCGAGGAGGCGTGGACCCGCGCAATCTCTTTTCTCGGCATGGCGAACAGGCCGAAGGGATAGCCGTCGCGCAGGTCCTTCTTGGTGGTGAAGGGGAACTTGGCGAGGTCGGCGAGGGTCTTGAGATCGTCGGGATGGACGCCCGCGGCGTCGAACTTGGCGCGATAATGGGGCACGCGGTCATAGACGCGATGAAGCGTCCATTTCAGCCGTTCGATCTGCAGGGCGATCAACTCGTCCCGCGAGGCCGTTTCGATCGGCTCCAGCAAGTTCGCTTGCCCGGCTTGGCCCGTCATTGTCTCCCCCGCCTTCCGTCCGCCCGCGTTCGCCGCGGCGGGCGCGCCCCGTCGCCGCCTTTCCCGACGGCCGAAAGGCCGCACCTTTTCCCGTCGCCGCTTTGCGTTTTTGACCAGAGTCAATTCGCGGCTGCGGCGAATCGCGCCGGCTAATCCTTCGGCCGCAGGTCGAGAACGCGCTTGGCCTTGCCGATCGAGCGATCGATTGCGCCGGGGTCGACGACCGACACCTGCACCGAGACGCCGACCACCGCCTTGACGTGATGGACGAGCTCGCGCGCCTGAGCGGAGCGCGTCGCCGCGTCGGCGGCGTTCGGCCGCGCCTCGACCAGCACTTTCATCGTGTCGAGCCGACCGTCGCGGTCGAGCTCGAGCGCGTAATGGGGCGCCAGGCCGCGACAGCGGAGGATCTGCTCCTCGATCTGACTGGGAAAGACGTTGACTCCGCGTAGAATGATCATGTCGTCGGAGCGCGCGGTGACCTTCTCCATCCGCCTCATCGTGCGCGCCCCGCCCGGCAGCATGCGGGTGAGGTCGCGGGTGCGATAGCGCACGACCGGCATCGCCTCCTTGGTGAGCGAGCTGAGCACCAATTCGCCGTGCTCGCCTTCGGGCAGCGTCGCGCCGGTCGCCGGATCGACCACTTCGGGATAGAAGTGGTCCTCCCAGATCGTCGGGCCGTTGCGATCTTCGACGGTCTCGCAGGCGACGCCGGGGCCGATCACTTCCGACAGGCCGTAGAGGTCGAAGGCGTGGATGCCCAGCTCGCTCTCGAGCTCGTCGCGCATCGCGTTGGTCCACGGCTCGGCGCCGAAGAAGCCGATCTTCAGGCTGCAGCGGCGCGGATTGACGCCCATGCGGCGCATCTGGTCGAGGATGGCGAGCATGTAGGAGGGCGTCCCCATGACGATGTCGGGCTCGAAGTCGGAGATCAGCTGCGCCTGGCGCTCGGTCATGCCGCCGGACACTGGCGTCACCGTGCAGCCGAGCCGCTCCGCGCCGGCGTGATAGCCCATGCCGCCGGTGAACAGACCATAGCCAAAGGCGTTGTGGACGCGCATGCCCGCCCGGCAGCCCGCCGCGCGCAGCGAGCGCGCCATGACCAGCGCCCACATGTCGAGGTCGCCGAGCGAATAGCCGACCACGGTCGGCTGGCCGGTGGTGCCTGAGGAAGCGTGGAGGCGCGCCACCTCTTCGATCGGCGTCGCGAAGAAGCCGAACGGGTAGCTGTCGCGCAGGTCCTGCTTGGTGGTGAAGGGGAACCTGGCGAGGTCGGCTAGGGACTTCAGATCGTCGGGATGGACCCCGGCGGCCTCGAACTTGGCGCGGTAACGGGGCACGCGGTCGTAGACGCGATGAAGCGTCCATTTCAGCCGCTCGATTTGCAGGGCGGCAAGCTCGTCACGCGAGGCGGTCTCGATCGGCTCCGGAGTGTTGGCTTGCGCGACTTGGGCCTTCATCGTCGTCCCCCCCTGGGCCTCCGCCTTCGCCGAAGGTCGCCGCGCGCCGACCGCGGCGTTTGACAGAGGTCAATTCATCACTGCGGCGAATTGCGCAGCCTCCATCGCGCGGCGCGAATTTCCTTGCGCGACGGCGGCGGCGGGGCGCAAGAACCAATTTGCGCAGGGGAGGGCTGGGCGGGCGATGAACCGACAGGCGAGCGTGGCGGAAATCCAAGCGGCGGAAGAGATCGCGCCGCTGATGGGAAACGAGGCGATCGCGCGCGGCGCCTGGGAGGCGGGCGTGCGGGTCGCCGCCGCCTATCCCGGCACGCCGTCGACCGAGATCCTCGAAACCCTCGCTCGCTTCCCCGCCGACGAGGTCTACGCCGAGTGGTCGACCAACGAGAAGGTTGCGCTTGACGTGGCGATCGGCGCCGCGTTGTCCGGCGTCCGCGCGCTCGCGGCGATGAAGCACGTCGGCCTCAACGTCGCCGCCGATTCCCTGATGTCGCAGTCCTACATCGGCGCGCACGCGGGCCTGGTGATCGCGGTCTGCGACGACCCGGGCCTCCACTCCTCGCAGAACGAGCAGGACACCCGCCTGTTCGCGCGCTTCGCCGGCGTTCCGGCGCTCGAGCCCAGCGACGCGCAGGAGGCGCACGACTTCGTCAAGCTCGCCTTCGAGCTGTCTGAAACGTTCGACACGCCGGTAATTCTGCGCTCGACTACGCGCCTGTCGCACACCCGCAGCGCCGTACGCGTCGGCCCGCGCGACGCGCCGCCCGCCAAGGGCTTCATCGACCAGCCGACCAAGACGGTCGCCATTCCCGCCAACGCGCGCCGACTGCACCCGAAGCTCGCGGCGCGCGAGGCGGCGATCGCCCGTTATCTCGAGACTTCGCCGCTGACCCGGTGGGAAAAGGGCGACAATCGCGTCGGCGTCGTCACCGGCTCGACCGCCTATCTGTATGTCAAGGAGGTCGCGCCCGACGTCTCGATCCTGAAGCTCGGCGCCGCCTATCCGCTGCCCGAGGCGACCATTCGCGCGTTTGCCGCTTCGGTCGATCGCCTCATCGTCGTCGAGGAGCTCGAACCGGCGCTGGAAAAGGAGATCCGCGCGCTCGGCTTCGCCGTCGAAGGCAAGAAATACTTTCCCCGTTGCGGCGAGCTTTCGCCCGAGCTGGTGCGCGCCGGTCTCGCGGCGGCCGGCGTCGTCCCCGCCGCGCCCGAGCGCGCGTCGTTCGCCGTCGAGCCGATGGCGCGACCGCCGGTCTTGTGCGCGGGCTGCCCGCACACCGCGACCTTCCTCGCTCTGCGCGGCCTCGAAGCGCGCGTCGCCGGCGACATCGGCTGCTACACGCTCGCCGCCGGCGAGCCGCTGCGCTCGATCGACACCACCGTGTGCATGGGCGCGAGCATCGGCAACGCGATCGGCATGGCGGCGGCCGGCGAAACGAAGCCGGTCGTCGCGACGATCGGCGACTCGACCTTCCTGCACGCCGGAATCCCGCCGCTGATCGACGCCGTCTACAACAAGGCGAACGTCACCGTCGTCATCCTCGACAACGCGATCACCGCGATGACGGGGGGCCAGGATCATCCTGGCACCGGCCGCACCTTGCGCGGCGACAAGGCGCACAAGGTCGACTACGAGGCGCTATGCCGCGCGATCGGCGTCGTCTGGGTGCGGCGCATCGACCCCTATCAGCTCGGCCGGCTGCGCCAGACGCTGCGCGAAGCGATAGAATTCCCGGGCGTTTCGGTGGTGATCGCCGAGCGCCCGTGCGTGCTCGATCCGGTCAAGATCAAGGGCGCGCCGATGGCGATCGCGTCGTCGGGCTGCTTCGCCTGCCAGTCGTGCATGAACCTCGGCTGCCCGGCGATGATGTGGAGCGACGAGACGTACGAGGGGCGTCGCAAAGTGAAGATCGATTCCGCGGCGTGCATCGGCTGCGCGTTGTGCGCCCAGGTCTGTCTCTCGGATTGCATTCAACCGGTGGCGTCGTGAACAAAGCTTTCATTGAGTCGGCCGCGGCGAAGAACGCGAGCCTCGTCGAACCCAGAAGCGCCGCGACGCAAAACGTCATGGTGGTCGGCGTCGGCGGCCAGGGCGTGCTGTTGATCTCGAAGGCCCTGGCGCTGATCAGCCAGAAAGAGGGCTTCCAGGTCAAGCAGAGCGAAGTTCACGGCATGGCCAAGCGTGGCGGCGTGGTGTTCAGTCACGTGCGCTTCGGCGCGCAGGTGTGGTCGCCGACCATCGCCAAGGGCGAGGCGGACGCGCTGATCGCGCTGGAATGGGCCGAGGGCCTGCGCTGGCTCGAGTATCTCAGGCCAGGTGCCGGCCTGTTCATCGCCGACACCCGCCGCATCGTGCCGCCGTTCTCCTGCCGCGACCGTCGCCTCGGCGCGACGACCCAATATGCGCGCGAGACGCCGGCGGAAGTCGCCGGCAAGGTGGCGGAGAGCTACGCGCTGGACGCGACGACGATCGCCGCCGAGCTCGGCGAGCCGCGCGCCGCCAACACCGTCCTGCTCGGCGTGTTCTCGACTTTGATGAGCTATTCGGTCGAGAATTGGCTCGCGACGATCGACGCGCTCGCGCCGGCGAAGACGCGCGCGATCAACCGCAAGGCGTTCGAGGCCGGCCGCGCCTGGGCGGAGGCTGCGCGCGCCGATCCGTCGTCCCGCTTCGAGCCGGCGTCGCCCGTCGTCACGGCGCCCGCGCCGCGCCGCGCCGCCGCTGTGGTTGAGATCGACGAAGCTTGGTGCAAGGGGTGCGACATCTGCGTCACGCTGTGCCCGGAGCGGTGTCTGGCGATGACTGCGCGACAGGTCGCGACGGTCATGCGGCCCGAGGCCTGCAGCGGCTGCCGCGTGTGCGAATGGCTGTGTCCGGACTTCGCCGTTTCCGTCCGCGCTGCGGCGTGCGAAGGGCAGGTCGCCTGAATGTCCGCCGCGCCGCCTTCCTTGCAAGGCAACCGCGCCTGCGCGCTCGGCGCGATCGCCGCGGGATGCCGCTTCTTCGCCGGCTATCCGATCACGCCGTCCTCCGAGATCGCCGAGACGATGTCGCGCGAGCTGCCGCGCGTCGGCGGCGTCTTCATCCAGATGGAGGACGAGATCGGCTCGCTCGCGGCGGCGATCGGCGCCTCGTTGGGCGGCGTCAAGGCGATGACCGCCACCAGCGGGCCGGGCTTCTCGCTGATGCAGGAGCATCTCGGCTATGCGGCGTTGACCGAGGTCCCATGCGTGATCATCGACGTCATGCGCGGCGGCCCGTCGACCGGCATGCCGACGCGACCGGCGCAGGGCGACTTGATGCAGGCGCGCTGGGGAACCCATGGCGACCACCCGATCGTCGCGCTGGCGCCCGCTTCGGTGCAGGAGATCTATTCCGAGACGATCCGCGCCTTCAATCTCGCCGAGCGGCTGCGCACGCCGGTCGTCGTGCTGTTCGACGAAGTCGTCGCTCATTTGCTCGAGTCGGTGACGCTTCCCGCGCCGGGGTCGATCGTCGTGGCGGAGCGCAAGTGGGCGAAGGGCGACGAACGCGATTTCCATCCCTTCGCTGAGACCGACGACCTGATTCCGCCGATGGCGCGGCCGGGCGACGGCCTGCGCGTCCACACGACCGGCCTGACCCACACCGCCGACGGCTTCCCTACCCAACAGCCGGCGCTAGCGGGGCGGGCGGTGCAGCGGCTCGTCGACAAGATCGAGCGCCATCGCGATGAGATCGAGCGCTTCGAGACCGTGAATACGGAGGACGCCGACTTCGTCATCGTCGCCGTCGGCATCGTCGCCCGCGCCGCGCGGCGCGCCGTCCCCGATCTACGCGCCGAAGGGGTCAAGGCCGGCCTCCTCCGGCCGATCACCCTGTGGCCGTTCCCCGAGCGCGCCATGCGCGCGGCGGCGGCGCGCGCGCGCCGTGTGCTGGTCGCGGAGATGAACGCCGGCCAGCTCGCGCTCGAAGTCGAGCGGCTCGCCGGCGCGCCAGCCAAGGTCGCGCGGCTAAACCGCATCGACGGAGAACCGATCGCGCCCGCTGAGATCGTCGCCAAGATCCGGGAGCTCGCCGCCAATGCATGACGTCGCCAGCCCGCCCTTCGAAATCAAGGACTATCTGCGGCTTGCGATGATGCCGCACTTCATGTGCTCGGGCTGCGGCCACGGCGTCGCGCTGCGCGCCCTGCTGTGGGCGGTCCACGAGCTTCAGATCGACAAGAACAAGCTCGCCGTGGTCTCCGGCATCGGCTGCTCGGGCCGGGTCGGCGCTTATATCGACGCCAACACCTTCCACACCACCCATGGCCGGCCGCTCGCCTTCGCGACGGGACTGAAGCTCGCGCGGCCCGATCTCACGGTCGTCGTCATCACTGGCGACGGCGACTGCCTGGCGATCGGCGGCAACCACCTCATCCACGCCTGCCGGCGCAACCTCGACCTCACCTGTCTAATGCTCAACAACGAGGTTTACGGCATGACCGGCGGCCAGGTGTCACCGACCACCGCGATCGGCCGGCTCACTACGACGACGCCGGACGGCAACGTCGAGCCGGCCTTCGACGCCTGCGCGCTCGCCGAAGCGGCGGGGGCGAGCTTCGTCGGCCGCGAGGTGACGCGTCAGACGCCCGCGCTGAAGAATGTCATCAAGGCGGCGATCGCCCACAAGGGCTTCGCCTTCGTCGAGGCGCTCTCCGACTGCGTCGAGATCTACGGGCGCAAGAACGACCTCGGCGAGTCGCCGGAGATGCTGCTGAGCCAGAAGAGCGCGATGCGTCCCGCGAAGCCGGGCGCCGCGGACGGCGAGTCGTTCCGGCCGCATCGCCTGCGCGAGGGAATCCTGGTCGAGCGGGAGCGGCCGGAATACGGCGAGGTTTGCCGCGCGCGCTCCGCCCGGGCGGCCGCGGGAGAGAAGCGATGAAGAAGCCGGCGCGCCGCGAAATCCGCCTCGCCGGCAGCGGCGGGCAGGGCCTCATCACCGGCATGGCGATCCTGTCGCGCGCGCTGGCGCTTGAAGGCCGCCGCGCGGCGCAATCGCAGAGCTACGAGCCGACCTCGCGCGGCGGCTTCTGCTACGCCGATCTCGTCGTCGCCGAAGACGGCGGCGACTATCCGCTCGCCACCGGTCTCGACGCGATCGCCGCGCTGTCGCAAGTCGGGCTCGACCGCTCGCTGGAGCTGGTCAAGCCGGGCGCGCTGGTGCTGATCGACGAACGGCTGGTTCCCGAGCCGCCGGCGGGCGGCTTCGATCTCAGGGCGCTGCCGATGAGCGAGCGCGCTGTGGCGCTCGGCAGCCCGCGCATCGCCAACGTCGTCGCCCTCGGCGCGCTGGCCAGGCTGTTCCACCTGTGCGACGAGAAGACGCTGGAAGAAGCGGTGCGCCTGGAAAGCCCGCCAAGGTTCCTCGCCCTCAACCTCGCCGCCGCCCACGAGGGCCTGGAGCTGGCCGAGTAATTCCGTCTTCCGCGACAGAGGAAGGGGCGCGCTCATCGCTTCTCGCGTCCGCCGTTGCGTCATCCCGCGCCGCGCCTGCGCTTTGCGTCGGGAACGCCCAGGCATTAAACCACGCGCGCCGACGCCGGGGCAGGGAGGGCGAAAATGAATGGCGCGCAAACGCTCGCGCAGACATTGGTCAATTGCGGCGTCGAGGTCTGCTTCGCCAATCCCGGCACCTCGGAAATGCATTTCGTCGGCGCGCTCGATGCGAACCCTAGCTTGCGCGGCGTGTTGTGCTTGTTCGAGGGCGTCGCGACCGGCGCCGCCGACGGCTACGGCCGCATCGCCGGCAAGCCCGCCGCGACGCTGCTGCATCTCGGACCCGGCCTCGCCAACGGCCTCGCCAATCTGCACAACGTGCGCCGGGCGGCGACGCCGATCGTCAACATTGTCGGCGACCATGCGGTCGATCACGTTCGCTACGACGCACCGTTGACGGCCGACGTGATCGGCATCGCGCGCCCGGTCTCGGCCTGGGTTCGGCGGTCGCGGAACGCGGATTCGGTCGCCGGCGACGCGGCGCGCGCCGTGCAAGCCGCGCGCGCCGCGCCCGGCGGCGTGGCGACGCTGATCCTGCCCGCCGATTGCGCGTGGGGCCCGGCCGAGCGCGCAGCCGGACGACTGCCCGACGTCGCGCCGGCGCGCGCGCCGGCCGCCGTGGTGGAGGGCGTCGCGCGCCTGCTGGCGAACGGCAGGAGGTCGGCGATCCTGATGCGCGGGCCGTCGCTCATCGGCGACGCGCTTGAAGCGGCGGGCCGCGTCCAGGCAAAGACCGGCGCGCGGCTGCTGTGCGACACGTTCGCCCCACGAACCCAACTCGGCGCCGGCCGCGTCGTTGTCGAGCGCCTGCCCTATTTCGCTGAGCAGATCGTCGCGTTCCTCGCCGGCGTCGAGCAACTCGTCCTCGTCGGCGCCGAGGCGCCGGTGTCGTTGTGTGCCGGGCATGTTCAGTAGCCTGGAGGTGCAAGTCCTCTACCCAACCTGATGGAGGTGAAGGGTTAGCGATGCGCAAGGGCTATCGCCGCGAGGCGGGGTCTGAAGGAAGCGCGG
>Ga0182030_10022231_pt1 | contig 11820 bp, 9 predicted proteins | sample 812S3MmetaG_FD_121299 | JGI IMG/M metagenome (GOLD analysis project Ga0182030, IMG submission 121299) | Permafrost microbial communities from Stordalen Mire, Sweden - 812S3M metaG (Illumina Assembly) | ecosystem: Environmental > Terrestrial > Soil > Wetlands > Permafrost | place: Sweden... | reverse complement strand
TGTAGCCAAGCTCGAACGCTTTCGCGAAGGGCCTCGACTGCTATACCTCCATAAGCAGCGGGAAATGAATCAAGCCGGCGCAATGCTGCGCGCAGCAGCGATGCGGTGCCTCTAAAGTTCTTCCGCTGAAGGAGGTGAAACGCTGCCGTAATTTGAATCAAAGCCTGCAAAAACGTCTTCTCTGGCTCCTCACACTTCAGCCAGATACCTTCCCAGTGCTCGTGAGCGAGGAAAAACTCCTCGTTCTTGTAGCATCGCAGACCTTCCGCAAGGACCCCGCAACTCCAGTCAAGTGGCATCGTTCCCACATTATCATTCAGCGTCTCACAATCCCGGGCGCATCGCCGGAACGGGAGGCCGCCCCATCCGGAGCAGTCTCGGTAGTCGGGGCGGCCAGAGACTCGGGGGTGTAAAACCAGGTTGGGGACGAGTGGCCGGTAATTCGCCCGGAACATTCAAAATCGGTTGCAGGCGACGCTACTGAAATTCCTGGGGGAGCAGCCACTTGTCGACCAACTTCAACCCCTTCCCATCAACCATGACGTAGTCGTAGTAGCCACAGTCCTGCTCGTTCGGGCAGCCGTTGATCTTGAGCAAACGGCTTGAGGCGATGAACTGGATGCGGAGCGGTTGATCGCCAGACTGCTTTTCGAGCCATTTATTGGGCAAGTCGGCAATTCCGAATCCGTCATAGACCTTCCCGGTGATGGAGTCGACGATAAAGAATGCACTGCAACCTGCGCCACAACCGAAGCGAGGTAGGGTGTAGTCACCGGCAAATTCCACCGGCGAATTCGCGCCCGCGCGGATTCGGGTGCGGAAGCTCATTTGGTCTTTACTCAGAATGGGGTGAGCTGGTACCCCTCGGTAAATCTGCTTCACGGCGTAGGCGTCGAAGCTTGGACGCGGCGGTATGGACTGACCGGCAAGCGCAATTGGAACGAGGACCAAAAGCATCAATGCGCGTTTTATTGCACAATAATAGCTCTCTCACCAGCACAATCGTTGGATTGACGCGGCCCCTCTATGGGGCGTTCCTAGCTGCGAAAGGGAGTTCTGTCCGGTTTGCCGGTTATTCAGGTATAACGCTTTGGATGGTCATCCAATCTCCTGCAAGATAGCCGCGGCGTACGATTTACCTATGCTTCCCCGCCGTCTGCGGCTGATCTGCCGGTAACCTTCTGAGTAGTCAACTAGGGATGTTCAGTCTCTATTCCCGCCAACTTCGCTCCTTGCCTCTTTGACTGATCCCTCTTTTCGCCAAGCGCATAGTCTTTGCGCCAAAACGGGCTTCCTCGCTTTACCGTGAGCACCATGGTACTGAAAGCCTGAACCCCATCGAGCGGGTTCCTGGAAACAAAAACAAGGTTCGCCAATTTTCCAGGCTCAACTGTTCCCATCTCCTTATCCTTTCCGATCGTGCGGGCTCCCACTGCGGTGGCGGAGTGAATCACATCCGCGGACCGCATGCCGGCTCCGTCCTGCAACAGGACCAATTCATCCAGCAGAGGAGACCAATCCTTGTTGTCTTCGTCCTCTGTATCAGTTCCGGTAGAAATCGAAACCCCTGCCTCGTAGGCGGCATGGGTCACCCGCTCCCCAATATCGAGGGTGTTCACCGCGTGAGCCTGAGGATGCTTGGCGCGGCTATCCTCATTCTCTTTAAAGACCAGCAGCGTTGCGTCCAGGATTGTATCGCGGCGTTTCATCTCCTCCAGCAGATCGTTGAGCCTTGGACCAAGTCCATCTGCATACTGCTGCTCGGCCGCGGGATGCAGATGAGCTTCCGCATAGGTATTGGCGGGATTCGTGATCGCCAGCATGGGCGCATGCGAAACGCTATCCACCCCCGCCTCCACCACCTGAATAGCTGCCGCGGGGTAAACCGTGGCATGTGCCCACACCAACATGCCCTGGCTATGCGCTTCCCTGGTAATCTCCGCAACAAGTTCCGGCGACAAGTCCGCGTAGATCTTGATCGCTGTCGCCCCCGTGCCGCGCGCTTCCGCAATGGCCAGATGCAGATCGGTCTGTGGGGTCACGGCCTTCATCCACGGCACTTCTCCGGCCACGGCCCCTCGAGCAGCATCGTGTGTGCGCTCATCCTTGAAAAAGCTCGGGCCGGCCATCAAAGCTGCGTAGTAAATATCCGGGCCGGCCACCTCGCCCAAAAGAGATACACGGGCAAGCTCCGCGAGCTGCCGTGTGTCTCCTGCCATGTCGCGCTCGGCCGTCACGCCGCTGTAAAGGTCCCGGCGCATAAGCCTGAGCGCCTCTTCGCGGGTTGTGTCGGTCGCAATATGAATGTGCGTGTTGATGAGCCCAGGCAGCACATAGAGCCCTGTAACATCCACCACTTTGCTGCCTGCCGGAGGAATAAGTTCTGAAGCCGGCGCGATTGTCTCGATCCGCTCTCCGCGCACGACAATGGACATGCTCTTCCTGGGGATTTTCTCGATGCCATCGATCAGCGTGGCGCCTTGGTACACCGTGATTGCGCCCGCTTGCGCAAACGCATTCGGAGGATATCGCGCCAGCAATAGGAGCAGAGAAAAGGCGCAAGACGCATGCGTACCTCGCGCAAGCTTCCATCTCGATATGGTCTTGTTCATAATCCATCCTCAGGGCCGCTCTCGCGGCGATCCAGGTTGATCCCCTCGAAGCCAGAACCTCCATCGCACTGTTCTTCGGCAATCCTGTTCATAAACTCTGCAATAGGTTTTGCGGATGTCCTGCCCTCGTTAGATACTAACGATACCAAGCGATTCGAGTGAGGAGCCAATCGTGGAATCAGTTTCACGGCGTATTTTCCTAAGGCGCGCAATGAGTGCTGCGATCGTCGCGCCCCTCGTTCTTCGCCGCAGTTACCGTCTAATTGCGCAGCCGGCCCCGGAGTATCCGGAGCGAGTCATGCGCCTCATGCGCGAATCTCTCGTCATCGACATGCTGAACCAGTTTTTGTATCGCACCGATCAGGAGGATCTCAAAGAGAAGTGGCTCACCCAGCCGGGTGCCTTCACTGAGGCCGATTTTCTCAAATTCAAGAGCTCCGGCGTTTCCGTTTTCAACTTTGGTGAGGGCGCCGATGACTTCGCCAGTGCTCAACTGCTATTCGCCAAGTGGAATAGCTTCATCGCGCAGTATCCCCAATGGCTCATGCGCATCAACAACGTCGCTGATCTGGCGACGGCCAAGGAGCAAGGCAAGCTTGGCATTCTCTTTGGGCTGCAGAGCAGCGATCAATTCCAAGCTCTCGACGATGTGAATCGCTGTTATGGATTCGGGCAGCGCATCTCTCAACTAAGCTATAACTTCAGAACCCGTGTAGCGGATGGAGCCTTTGAGCCATTTGACGGCGGAGTCAGCGAGTATGGCGGAAAAGTCATTGAGCGGATGAACAGTGTCGGCATGGCGATGGATCTCGGTCATGCCAGTGATAAGACTAAGCTCGATGCTCTCGAGATTTCAAAGAAACCTGTCATTCTCTCGCACAGCAACTGTCGCGCCCTCAATCCGAACTCACGAAGGGCCACCACCGACGAAGCCATTCGAAAGCTGGCTGCCAAGGGGGGTGTCATGGGCATCACAGACATCGCCTTCATGGTGAAAGGCAGCGAACCGGTCAGCATCGATGATGTCGTCGATCATTTCGATCACGTGCGTGACCTTGTTGGTATTGAACACGTAGGAGTGGGCTCCGACGCCGGCATAGAGAGCAACGACCTCGGCTCCCCAACCGTCTTGAAGAATCTTCTGGCCAATGCCGATCCCCGTTATCGCGTCCATGGGGAACACGAGATAGTCGTCGGGCTGCAGGGACCTAATCGGATGAACGTATTAGCAGCCGCCTTGATGAGGCGCGGCTACACCGATGATCAAATACGCCTTGTCCTCGGCGAAAACTGGGCGAGGGTATTGAAAGAAGTCTGGCAGGCTTGAGCTAGGATTGGCTTGCTTCGGATTCGTACCATAAACGCCGATGGCGACTGCGAACGCGTCGGGGCATCGGCAGAATTGATCTGGCCGGCAAATCTTGAGCGGAGACCTCCCGGGCGGGCTCGATGAGTTCACTGGATTATCGCCGTGCGACCGTTGCGGTGACAATTCCATGTCCCTCGCAGCAGGAGCCATGCTAGTGAGGGATCTCCGCGGCGCCGACGAACGCGGCGAGGTTGCCCTCGGCGAGTTTGCGGTGGAAATCCTCGCTCGCGTCGCGCCGCATGCGCGTACCCCGTTCGCACTGTGGCCCTCAGGGCCATGGAGCAGGCGGCTTGAACAGAAAACTCCACCTTGGCGAACCTGCTGAGGTAGGGATTTTCTGCGTTAAGTGGTAAACGTAGCGCCCTGCTTCGCCTTATTCAACTGCTGGTCCAGGTAGTCGGACCAGTCCTGCATCATCCGCTTTCGACCATCGAGGTATTGCGCGTAGTTGTAAGCCGCACTGACTTTGTTCCGAGGCATGTGCGCGAGCTGAAGTTCAATCCACGCATCAGGGTATCCGTCCTTCTGGAGGAGGGGTGATGCCAAAGCACCTTCGTGGAGAATCGTTGATGCGAGCCCACGATAACCGTGGCCAGTCATGACACCCCGGTACCCCATCCGCTTCAAGGCGCTCAAGATGGCGTTATTACTCATGCATTTCTTCCGATCGAAGGCGCCGGGAAAGACGTACTCGCTGTCACCAGTGATCCCTTTCAATTTCTGGAGTGCCTCAATCATCTGTCGGGAAAGCGGGACGATGTGTGGAGACGGCATTTTCATGCGCTCTTTCGGAATTTCCCACCAACCTCCATCGAGGTCGAATTCGCCCCACGGAGTCTCTCGCAGTTCAGTGGTCCTGAGAAATGTCCGTGCCATGACCCACATGGCATACCGGGTGATGTCAGTTCCGGGGTAGTTCTCCATGGACAGCAGCAGCTTGGGCAGTTCACGGCGATCTATACGAGCGCAATTGGTCACGGTCACCTCTTTCAACACGTCACCGGGTTTGAAGTCTGCAGCAGGGTTGCGCCGGGCGTGACCGTGCGCGATGGCGAACCGGAAGATTTGACCGGTGGTGAAGAGCGCACGCCGGGCCAGTTCTCCTGCGCCACGGCCCTCAATAGCCATCGCCATCCTGGCAATGTCAGGTGCCTCGATCTCCGTGATCGGCAGATTCCCCAGCTTGGGGAGGATGTCACCCTTGATCCGACTCCTCATCTGCTTTTCATAGCGAGGAGATTTCTTTTCGCTCCACTGCTTGTACCACTCGTCGTGAACGGCTCCAAAGCTTCCCTCAGGCCACTGCAGCTTGATGGATGCGACACGCACCGGCTTCTTCAACGCTTCCAGTCGTTGCGCCTGAAGTCTGGTGTGGTCCTTCCCCTTCTTTTTCTCCGCTGCGGGGTTCAGCCCACTCGCCAGAACCTTCTGCCAACCCTCATGTTCGACCCGTGCGTCAGCCAGACCCATCTCCGGGTACTCCCCGACTGACAGCAACTGTTCGGTTCCTTTGAAGCGGTACGACCAGCGCCAGAATTTCCCACCAGCCGGGGTCACAACCAAGTGCAGGCCGCCTCCATCGAACAGCTTGTAAGGCTTCTTGGGGTGCTTGGCTTTGGATATCTTCAAGTCGGTGAGTTTGGCTCCTGCCATGGGTCGGGTTCCTTTCTACTACGAAAGATACCCACATTGTACCCACATTGGATATGGATTTTGGAAGGCGCCCGTAGACAACCAGAGACATCTTATTCTTTAAGTTATTGATTTTATTGGTTAATTTGTGTGTCGGTGGACGTTGAAAGGCATAACTTGGCTCCTCAGGTAGGACTCGAACCTACAACCCTTCGGTTAACAGCCGAATGCTCTGCCATTGAGCTACTGAGGAGTGGTTGGCGCTGTTTTGTCCTCTACCAAGGTACCAGAGAGAGCAGTACGCGTCAAAAGCCCTTGACGCCCTTAAACGGCCCCGGTACAACCGAAACGACCACCGTTCCACGCCCCGCCCGCTGCCGCCAATGCGATACGCTGGATAGAGGGAGGGCCGCAATGTCCCGCATTTCCAGGCTCGATCGCAACGAGGTGAGCGCGGAGACCGCCGCGCTCTACGACAAGGCGTTTGCACAGCGCGGCAACGTGCCAAACATGTTCCGCGTCATGGCTCATCGGCCCGAAATATTTTCGACCATGCAGGCCCATTTCGGAGCGGTTCTCAACACCGGTACCGTTTCGACAAAGCTCAAAGAGCTCATCATCGTGAGAACCAGCCAGGTCAACGAAACCCCTTACTGCCTCGCCAGCCACACCGTTCTGGCCCGCAACCTGGGATGGACCGACGACCAGCTCGCGAACCTGGCCGACTGGCATCTCCGCAACGACTTTACTCCCGCTGAAAAAGCCGCCCTGCGCCTCGCCGAAACCGTAACCCGCGACCCTCACACCGTTTCCGGCGACCAGTTCGCCGAGTTGCGCGGCTTCTACTCTGAAGGCGAAATCGTGGAACTCCTCTGCGCCATCGGCCTCTTCAACTACTTCAACCGTTTCAACAACGCGCTGCAGATGGAGCCCACCCGCCCCGGCGAAGGCGGTTACGCTGCGCCGCCCGCCGAAACCGTTGCGGCCAGGTGAAATCAGCATCTGCTCGTTTGCGATCCTGACCCAAAAAGGAGTTTCCCCACCCATGAAGCTGATATTGCCTCACGGTGCCTTCCGCGCCTATCTGTTCGACTGCGATGGCACCATCGCCGATTCCATGCCCCTTCACTACATCGCCTGGAAAAAGGCGCTCGGCGAATCGGGCTGCGAATTTGACGAAGAGCTGTTCTACACCTGGGGCGGCAAGCCGGTGCATGAGATCATCTCTACGCTGAATCAGATGCAGGGCCTCAACATGCCCGTAGACGCCGTCGCCGAACGCAAAGAGAGCCTCTACTTTGCCCAGCTCCCAAATCTGAAAGCCGTCCCTGAGGTGCTCGAAATCGTCTTGGCTGAACACGGCCGCATTCCCATGGCCGTGGTCTCAGGCAGCAGCCGCGAATCCGTATTGAAGTCCCTCTCTACCCTCGGCCTGCTCGACAAGTTCTCGACAATTGTCGGCGCCGAGGACTACGAGAAAAGCAAGCCCGCGCCCGATGCGTTTCTAGTTGCCGCCGCTCGCCTCGGCATCGCGCCAGAGGATTGCCTGGTCTTCGAAGACACCGCGCTCGGCATCCAGGCCGCAACCGCTGCCGGAATGGCCTCGGTCCGCGTTCCCTCTCCCATCGAACGCCGCGATGGAACCGGGGCCGCCCGTGAATCGTAGCATTCCATCGGGAGAGTGTGCACAGGCATGGATTGGAACCACGAATTGCCTTCCATCGCGCAGCATCGGAGCCCGCGGCGCGGCAGCCTATGGACCGGCAACGCAGTCCTCGTCGCCATCGCGGCGGCCATTGCGATCGTCCATCTGCTCACCAACAACCGCTACGGCTTTCATCGCGATGAGCTTCAGTTCCTCAGCGACGCCCGCCATCTCGATTGGGCATTCGTCGCCTATCCGCCCCTCACGCCGTTTCTCGAGCACATCCTGCTCGCTCTCTTTGGCGTTTCCATGGTCGGCTTGCGCCTCTTCGCCGTGCTCGCTCAGGCTGCGGCCATCGTTGTCACCGGCCTCATGGCGCGGGAACTTGGCGGCGCCCGCCTGGCGCAGGCCACCGCTGCCATCGCCGTTGCCCTCTCGCCGCTCTCTTTGTTTGAAGGCACCGAGTTCCAGTACACCGCATTCGACTACCTATGGTGGATTCTCATCGCGTATCTCGTTATCCGCCTTCTCAAATCCGAAAATCCGCGCTGGTGGCTCCCCATCGGAGCCGTCGTCGGCCTCGGCCTGCTCACCAAGTACGCCATCGTGTTTTATATCGCCGGAGTTCTCGCCGGAGTAGCTCTCACTCCCGCGCGCCGATTCCTCAAAAACCCCTGGTTCTGGGCCGGAATCGCCCTGGCTCTCCTCATCTTCTTTCCCAACTTCCTGTGGCTCGTCCGCAACCACTTCATCTCCTATCACTTCTTGCAGCACATTCACGCCCGCGACGTCGGCGAAGGCCGCGCCAATGGCTTCGTGAAAGATCAGTTCTGGATTTGCGTCAATCTGGCTGCAACACCTCTTTGCATCGCCGGACTGGTCGGCCTCTTGCGCAACCCACGCTACCGCATGCTCGCCTGGATGTACCTCGTCCCCGTAGCCCTGTTCTTCTTCAGCAAAGGCCGCGGTTACTACACCGCCGGCGCTTATCCAATCCTGATCGCCATGGGCGCAGTCATCGCTGAGCGCTTCACCAATTCCCTCCCTCGCTGGGGCCGGCGAACTGGGGACGCTGTCTTCTTCGCCGCGCTCGCTGCGGCGGGAGCCTACGCCTGCGTCATTATCCTGCCCCTCCAATCCAGCGGCCCGCTCCGCGACTTCGCCCTCCAGCGCAATGGCGACCTGCGCGAGGAGTTCGGCTGGAACGACCTCGTCAAGGCCGTCGCCGCTATCCGCGATTCCCTGCCTCCGGATCAGCGTCCCGACGTAGCCGTGCTGGTGGGCAACTACGGCGAACAGGGTGCAATCGAAATCCTCGGCCCCGCCTACCAGTTGCCGCCGCCCATCAGCCTTACCAACTCGGCCTGGCTGCGCAGCTACCCCGCCCAGCCGCCTTCCACGCTCATCGTCGTGGGATTCTCTCGAGAACGTGCCGATCGCGCCTTCACCAACTGCCGCCTCGCCGGCCACAACGGCAACTCGCAAGGCGTCAAAAACGAAGAGAGCGAGTATCACCCCGACATCTTTGTCTGCGGCCCACCCCGCCAACCCTGGCCCGATTTCTGGAGAGATTACCAGGCCTTCGGCTGAGCACTCGCGCGGTGAAAATTGCCGAATGATCAGGCCGGCTGTTTTGAAAGCGCACGACTTGTAGGTCAGGGCTTCAGTGCCTGCGTGAGAACTCGTTCCTGCGCCAACTTGCTAACTTGCCATGCCCGCGAAGCGGGCGCTAACTTGCAGCCTTTGAGTAAAAACGGGCTTCTCTCAAGCACCGAAAGAACGTTCTCACACACTCACTTCAGCCCCGACATTTTGAACCCCACAGAATTTGGGGTTTTGACCTCTGAGGCAAGACCCTTTCCCTTATTCGCCTTGCCTCCCTGATCCGTCACACAATGCCTGCCCCTCGCGCGTTGTCTCTATCCCCCCCGCAAAAAATCTCAATACAACAAAACCGCAACGCGATAAGCCGTAAACGACCCTCCACCGCCCTGTGCCGGACAACTGCCCACCGAGGCCTGCCGGTATTTGCCCGATGCCAGCCGATCGATCAGCACCTGCGGCAGCCGCGCGAGGAACGAGTCCTGCCAGCGCATCACAAACAACGGCTGCAGGTCATTGGTCGCCCGCGGCACGCCCGAATTGGCCGCGCACGCCGCGCGCGCCTGCGCCCCATCGAGAATGGTCACGCCGCTGGGGCGAATGAAATCCGCCACGCGCGCTTCAACCTCCTCCGCGGTCAGCACCGGCACGCCGCGCGCGAAGTCGGTCACCGCATAGAGCGTGTTGCCACTCGCCACCACGGCAATGCCCACCAGGTCCACATCCTTGCTGAGCAGATTCTCCCGGTGATGCGGGGAGTGCATCCATTCGTAGTGCAGATAATCGGCCGACGGCCCGGCAGCCACATTCTCTTCGATAACGCCGAAGTGCCCACCCGCTCGGGCCACGCGCGCGGCCACATCGGGTTCGCCGTTATATTGGTGTGAAATCGGCCCCTCCATCGCCATCCGCCGGCAGTGTTCGAGCGCCGCGGCCGCCAGTGATGAATCCCACTGCAGCTGCGCAACCCCGGCCTGTGCCCGTTCCCGATTGGCCAGCGCAAACAGCCGCTCTGAGGCGTCTCCAACGTTGGGCGCGCCCCCCTTCTGTTGCGCCATCCCCGCCTGCGCCAGCACAGGCGCGCCAACACACGCTGCCACCCACAGCGTCACCAACAAAGCTCGTGCCAGGATCTTCATGGTTTGATTAAACCCCAAAGCAGCGCATCCGTCGCTGTATTCTGGCAATGCCAATGCTTTTTCCCGGATCAAATCTGTGGCGCAGGGCTTGGCGATTGGCGGCCTGGCCGGTTATCCCAGAGACTGGGCTATGCCCTGCGCGACCACGTTGCCCCGCGGACGCGGAAGATTATGGGGCTGTCTTGAGCTTCTAAGCCGGAGTCGGATCTTCTGGCCTGCCATCCGTGTTCTTGAGGGCTGGTTTGAGTCGGTTATTCCCGAAATCGTCGCGCGGTCCGATCCAGATGAACAAAATAATGGCAGGCAATGTGACGACACATGTAAGCAGGAAGAATCGTACCCAGCCGAACTTCTCCGACAATACTCCTCCTGAGGAGGCCACCACGGTGCGGCCGAGCAAAGTAAGCGAGGAAAGCAGCGCGTACTGAGTCGCCGTAAAAGCGGGCGAGCATAGACTGGAAAGATAAGTCACCAGCGCGGTCCCGGCCATTCCACCCGTGAGATTTTCGGCCGTCACGCATAAAGCAAGATAGCCGATCCGATGCCCGCCTACAGCCTGCAGAACAAAAAACAGGTTCCCAATTGACTGCAAAATACCACAGAGAATCAGCGAGCGGCGGATTCCGAACCGGGTCGTCACGACAGCGCCTATTAGAGCCCCCGCCACAATCGAGAAAAATCCGAAGACTTTCGAAGCGGCGGCGATCTCAGGGAGCGAAAACCCCAGCGATATATAGAGTGGCGTTGACATCACTCCCGCCATTGCCTCACCCAGCTTGTATCCAAAAATGGCGATCAGGATGACGGGCCAAAGCGGCCGCTGCATGAAATCGCGAAAAGGACCGATCACGGCGGTCGAAAACGCGTGGCGAATCGTATGCCATCCCGATCCCGCAGCATATGAAATTTCCGCTGAGATCTTCGGTTCAGGACCCAGCAAAAACACCAATAGTCCCACACCGAGCAGCGCGGCCATTGTGGCATAGGCCGCGAACCACCCTGCGTACGCTGCGATCAACAGGCCGCCTGCCCCGGAAACCAGCATGCCGATCCGGTAGCCGGCCTGAATCATGGCTGCTCCGGGAGCCTGCTGATCTCTATTCAGGCTCTCCACCCGCCAGGCGTCGATCACGATATCCTGGCTCGCGGATAGAAATGCGACAAGAACCGACAAGGCGGCCATCAGAGGCAAGTTGTGCTTGGGATTGCACAGTCCCAGACCGAGAATTGCGCCGATCAGAAGAATCTGGATAGTGATTCCCCAACCGCGCCGTCGTCCCAAAGGCAGTGGCGGAGGTACGCGATCGATCAGCGGCGACCAGAGAAACTTGAGTGCGTAGGGCGTGCCAACCAGGGCGAAAGTGCCGATCGCTGCGCGCCGCACGCCGCCTGTCGCAAGCCATGCCGAAAGAGTTGAGTAAGTCAGCAGGAGCGGCAAGCCACTGGAAAATCCCAGTGCAAGTACCTGCAGCACGCGCGGTTCAGTATAGGCTGCAACCGCGTGCCGCCAGTTTGTTCGAGCGTGGGTTTCGTTGATTCGGGATAATTCCTTCATTGCAATCTTCGGGCACCCTGTTTTTTGCCTCTTGCCCTGCTTCACCTTCTTGAATAGACGATCGCTAGGAGCAATTCTAGCGGAGCGCCGGCCATGCGCAGAGGACGCAACTGGAACTTGGGTTGTAGCGCCGGCCTCCCGGCCGGCTGTAGCGCGGGTCTCCCGACCCGCGCATCCCGGCCCCGCGCAGAAATCTGTCATCCTGAAAGAGTCATGAAACTCGGCATAATCAGTGACACCCACGGCCTCCTGCGCCCCGAAGTCGC
>Ga0182030_10022230_pt1 | contig 11821 bp, 14 predicted proteins | sample 812S3MmetaG_FD_121299 | JGI IMG/M metagenome (GOLD analysis project Ga0182030, IMG submission 121299) | Permafrost microbial communities from Stordalen Mire, Sweden - 812S3M metaG (Illumina Assembly) | ecosystem: Environmental > Terrestrial > Soil > Wetlands > Permafrost | place: Sweden... | reverse complement strand
GCCCCCTCCGAGCCTGCTCCGCAAAGCAACCGACGCCGACGACACCGACGCGCGCCCTCCTCCTTCGTCGAGTTGCTGGCCCATCTCCGGCCCCATCTCCGGGTAGACCGACCCGCGCTGCGCCGGCGCTGGAGGGTCGCCAGGACGGCGTGCAGCTCGACGCATCCAAGGAGGGTGGCCTGCACTCGGGGCGATGCTGCCGTCAGCGCGGCTCGTTCGCGCGGGACCACCCGAGGGCACGTCGCGCCCGCCGACGATCCGCCCTTCGGGTGCAGGCCTTCTGCTTCGACGGTTTCCCGTGCCAGAGCCCGGGAGCCCTCCGCCCAAGCAGGCCAGCATCGCCGGGAGCTCCGAGTGGCCCGCCCGAGGCGAACGAGCCGCACCGACCGCGGCTCACCCGAAAGAGGCAGACCCGCCATGGAACCCATCAAGTCCTTCCGACGCCAACCGACTCACGCCATCCCCGTCTACGAAGTGCGCCTCGTGCAATCCCGCCGTCCCCTTCGCCTCGCGGAGGAATGCATCGCCGACCCGCCAAGCGCGGCCCGCGCCCTCCACGCGCTCATCGGCCTCACTGACCGCGAGCACCTCGCATGCCTCTTCGTCAACGGGAACAATCGCATCACTGGAGCCCATATCGCCGCTGTCGGAGGCCAACATCTCATCGGGGCCGTCGACGTCCGAGTCATCCTGCGCGCCGCGCTCGCTGCTTGCGCGAGCTCTCTCGTACTCGGACACAATCATCCATCCGGAGATCCGGCGCCAAGTGATCAGGACCTCACGACCACGGCCCACATTATGCGGGCCGCCAAGATCCTCACCATCCCGATGCTCGACCACGTGATCGTGACGCGCGACCCGAGCTGCTACCACTCGATGCTCGATCGCGGCACATTGCCGCGGACCTGATGGCAACGTCGTACCGCCGCGCGCGAGGCTCCGGGCGTCATCGGCGTCCGGGCTGCGCCGGCGACGTCGCGGGGCAGCCAAGGACCGTTCAAGGCCGCCCGCCGTGCGCTTCTCGCGCCTACCGCCTAAACTGGGATGCACGGTGGGGAGCAGCAGCAGCGACCGCATCACCCGGCCCGACGATCTCAGCGGCCTTGATCGCGACACCGAGCGGGAGTTTCACCGCCGCGAGCAGCGACATCCGCCGAGTCGTCCCCCTCGCCTCGGTGCCCTGGGTCATCGCCACTCACGAGCAGCTTCTCGCCCTGCCGCTCGACAGTCGCGCGGGGTTCGTGCTGTCACTCATCGACAGCCGTTGCACCGTCGAGATGATCCTCGACATCGCGGGCCTACCCGAGGACGAGGCCATCGGCATCCTCGACAACCTCCGGGAGCTTGGTGCCATCGAGCTGAACGATGCAGAAGGCGCGAGTCACCGCTGAGCGATACGGCCACGACGGACACCGCGTCGCCCCGAGTCGCGCTCGCACAGCGACTCTCATTCCACGCTCGGCACAGACGGGACCAGCAGCTCCAAGAGGGCGGCGGTCGAGATCGGCTTCTCGAGACACGGACGCCCCGTCGCGCGCAGCCGCTCCTGGACCTCGGCAGGCATGCCGCCGCTCGCGAACACGAACGCGGCCCCCAGCTCGGGGATGCAAGCGACGACGCGCTCGAAGAGCTCAGGGCCGCTCATGCCCGGCATCATCACGTCGCAGAGCACCAGATCGAACCGCTCGCCGCGGCCCACGCGTTCGAGCGCCGCCGCCGGGTCGAGCTCCGTCGCCACATCGGCGATCCACGCGCAGCGACCGAGGTCCTCGACACGCGCGCGCTCCAGGCCGTGCGCGCGACGCCAGTCGAACTGGGCGAGGGTCTTGGGCGATGGCAGGCGTGCGGCGCGCATGCGGCGCTCGATGGCGTGCTCGGTGCGCGCCGCCAGCTCGGCGTCGAGCAGGGCGCGCAGGAACTGAATCGGGGACCATCCCTCGGCGAGTGCCTGGCGCGCGAGGGGCTCGCACTCGCGTCCGATCGTGGGCAGCTTGAGCACGCGGGTTTGGGCGCGCACGGCCGCGAGCAAGATGTCGTTGTCGCTCGAGTCCTTCATGCCGAGGCCTTCTCGAGCAAGTGGTCGTAGCGATGGAGATCGGGCCCCTCGACCTCGTAGCGCTGAAGGGCCTGCGGGACGAGAGCGGGTAGGTCGTTGGCGGCCTTGCGCAGCGGCGGGAGCACGAGCGATCCGTCGAAGAGAGCGGCGGTGATGCGACGGGCGAGTCGAGGTCCGACACCCTCGATGTCGGCGCGCTCGAGCCAGGGGGCGAGCCGGCGTGCAGCCTCGATTTCATCAGGAGCGTAGCAAGAGCACAGTGTGTCCCAGAGGGCGGGCCACGGGTCGCCGAACTGCGCGACGAGCTCCCTGGCGACCTGCCGCAAGGCCTGGGGCTTGCGCGACAGGGGCACCAGCAGATGGCGGTAGTCGATGCTGCGGCCGCCGAAGGGGACACGTTTGTGGCAGGCCACCTCCTGGCCGTACGCGAAGGTCACCGTGTCGGTGCCGACGAACAGCTCGACGAGGTGCCCGCACCATCGGCTCGGCACCGAATAGATCCCGCCGGCGACGGCATGGGTGGCGTGATGTCGGAGCTGGACGGTACGCACCTGGCGGCCGTCGAACGACGAGGTCACCGGCCGCAGGGCCGCGCGCTCGTGCGACCACGCATCGGTGCGCGCCGGGTCGCGCGCGTGCTGCGCGTCGAGGCGCATCTGAAGCACGCCGCTCATCTCCGCGAGCGAAGCGCCGTGCGGCAGCGGCACCAGGTGCTGCCACCGGATGTGTCCTCCCCGACTCTCGACTCCGCCCTTGTCGTGACCCTCCCCCGGCCGGCAGAAGCGCGCCTCGAAGGCGTAGTGCGCCGCGAGCGCAGCGAACCGCGGCCGAAGGACACGGGGCGCGCCGACCAGCACCTTGGCCACCGCGGCGCCCAGGTTGTCGTACGCGACCGCGGCGATGATGCCGGCAAAGTGAGTGAACGCGGCGACGTGCGCGGCGAGAAACCAGGTCGCGTCCTGCTGCGCGCAGAACATGGAGAAGTCGCGACCCGAGTGCATCAACCGCATCACGAAGAGCCACGCCTTCTGGCGCACCCCTGCGAGAACTACCCAGACCTCGAAGAAGTCCACCTGCGCGAGCTCGCCCGGGGCGTAGACCAAGGGCACCGTCACCTCGCGCTCGGCGCTGCGGAACTCGGCGACAAGGCGGCGAACGGTGCGGACGCTCGCCGTATGCCCCACATCGCGCAAGAGCTCCCAGAGCCGCGTCGCCGTCAACCGCTGCTTGCCCGCCGTGAACGTGCGCCGCGACATCCAGATCGCCTCTGCCGCCTCCTGGACCTCCTCGCGTATGGGTGCCGGGCGCGACATCCCCGACGGCCTCGCGATGGGAATCGCCTTCGCCCGCGCGTACCGGCGGATCGTGTTTCGTGAGAGTCCGAACTCGCGAACGACCTCGCGGATCGGAACGCCTTCGGTCAGCACCTTGTGCCGGATGACCGCTATCAAATCCATGGGCACCATCCCGGGCGAGTGACCCTCGCCCTCTCGGCGGCTGTCCACCCCCTCGTTGGGGATGGGTCAGCCCGTCTTGGCCACGTGACCCAAGCCCCCCGCGATCTCCGCAGGGTGGGTCAGTTTCTGATGGCCGAGGTGGGTCAGTTTAGGATGGCCGAGAACAGTAGTTTCGGTCATCGCCTCCCTCGTAGTGCTTGAGCCGCAGGTTCCCGGAAAATCGGAGCTCCGTAAGCCCCACCGTGCGGAGCGTGCCCGCCCACTGCCATGAGCGCGTGCTTCCCGGCTGGGCACAGGATCTGCAGTCTCAGGGCGCGCTGTCATGGCCATCCTCGCCCTTCAATCCTCACGAGTCGCACTCGCCCACCATCGTCCGGCGATCGACGACGGCTGGGATGATGTCTCCGAAGCCCACCCGTGCCCGATCTGCGGTGGCGAATCGGCGTGCAGTCGGCGTGTCGGCGAGGCGCTCGTGTCGTGCGCCCATCGCCCATCCGAGTGGCCGCTCACCAGCGGTGCTTGGCTGCATCGCGTGACGATGCCTTCGGACGTCGTTGCGGACGAATAACCCCCGGGACGCGAGCCATCATTGTCGGGGCAACCATCTTGCCGACCCATCGGTCCAGCTCCAGATCATCACGTCGAACGCGGGATGGGCTCGCGCTGACCATGCCTGTGGAGACCATGCAAACGTGCCGGAGAGCCAGGACGCCATCGCCTTCGGCTGCTGTCGATTCCTGCCCGGCCGGCGCCGCCTGACGATGCCCGCGACGCCTTCCGCCCGGACGGCATGTGGCTTGCGACATGCGGCGCTGAAGAGGCGATACCCATGACGAGCTCGTGGTGGTTCATCTGGCTGGTGGTCATGTTCCTGTTTCTCGCACCCCCGATTGGCTACGGGTGGGGCTACCGCGGATGGGGCGCACCGTACCCACGGTACATTCAGCGACGTCGCGGGCAACAGGCAGCGGCCGCGGGAGGCCGGTAACGGTCAACCATCAGGCCTGGGGGTGGGGCGGCGATTTCGTGTGGGTGATGCTTCTCGTCGCAGTGTTCTGGGGTGCCGGGGCGTATTGGTGGCGTTGAAAGTAGCTCCCCACCTCACCATCGTCCCTCTGCGTTCGATCCGACCGCCGGAACCGGCGCAGGGTCGAGCCCCGGGGTCCGGCTCATCGTCGCGGTGCACTCGAGGAGCCGGTGGCCCAGCAGGGTCAGCTCCTCGACGAGCTGCTCGCTGAGGACGTCTACGTGTCTCTGGCTCCGGCCAAGGGCACGAGGCGCTCGATCTCCTCGAGCAACGCCCGAACGAGAGCCACATGTCTTCGAATCGCGGCGAGAGTCAGCCGCACATCGGATGCCGTCACGGCGAGGAGGGATGTCGTCACGGGCGGCTTGTTCATTGCTGCTCGGCGGGGAATTGCCCCGACAACGCGCATGCTGCCGTCTAACGGGAGCGGTAGCTGCGGCCACACGTCCGAGTTCAGCAGTCCAGCCGATACCTCGGCGAGGTCAGAACCTCGCCGGACGGCGACCTCGTCACCGCGCGTCTCGCCCGCACGCTCGCCGCGTCTCGAAGCAGACGCAACTACGGAGAAAGGAACCGCTGGTCGGCGCAAGAGTGCCGTTGGTCGGAAGTGGCGACGACGATTCGCCGAGGGCGGTCATACTCACCACGCACCGTGGACCAGGGGGCGCCTCTCCCAAATCGGCTCTCGCACGTCGGCGATGCGATCGTGGTCGTCTTGCGTCGTCTGTCGGCGCTACCCCTGTCGCCAGAGCTCGAACTGCTACGCGCCAAGGCGGAGCAGTACCTTCGCGAAGCGGAGAGCTGGAGAAGGTCGCTACCGGGCGTCGAAGAGCGCGAGCGGCTCATGAAGCGCGCGCTCCACCTTCACGTCGAGGTCTCGAGGCTCGAAGGGGAAGCCGCGAGCATGGCTCGGAACGAGCTCGGTGAAGGGTGAGTCGCGCGACGTTGCGCACGAGAGGCTGCCTCGAGGCGAGCAAGGCCGATGCGATCGCGCCGCGGCCCAGGCGGCGGGCGACTCCCCCACGATGCCGTCCGCGTCGGGCCCCCGTAGGCGTGCGCGGGCCCAAGCGCAGCAGCCGGCACCGGGCTGCATGAGGCAGGGGGTGCGCGGCTCGACGCGCTAGCCGTCGAGGAGGAGGAGGGCCTTGCCGATGTTGGTCACCTCGAGGCCGCCGCGGAGAAGCGGAGCTGCTGCCGCGAGAGGATCTGGCCCGCCAGGAGTGCGCCGTCGGTCGAGACGCCGGGTCGCCGACGGACGAAGTCGATCCGCGGGATGAGCGGGTTGCTACGCCAAGGAAGCGGATCACAGCGCTGGATGCACGGTCCGCTGCAGCAGAGAAGCGTCCCACTGCCCGAGTTGGGCGCTTCACGTGCGCAGCGGGGCGCTCCAGAGCCGAGGCTGAGCCCTCGACAGCGCGCCTAGTCGGGCGCCAACCAGATCCATCCCTCGAGAGCTAGCCCTGCGAGGGGGAACGGCGAGGAATTGGACGAGCCCGCACGGGGCTGGAGCTACCTCTCAACAATCCGGCTGCTCGACCAGACGGAAGCCGTCGTCGGTCTCTTCGTAGCACGAGCGCGACCTTCGGCATGATCCGCATTCGAGCACTCCCGACGCCGAGGTCGGCCCGCAAGACGACCTGCCCGGGGATGCGGGTTTGGCAGGCTCGTGAGCTTCCTCCAGCATGGATACGCACAACTATACGTTGTACATTTCGTGGGGCAAGACTGAACGCCACCCCTTCGCAGACCCTAGAGCAGACAGGCCGCAACCATGAGGAAACGAAGCGCGCGAGGGACCATCAACCGGGAGTCGGTGGTGGACGCTGCGCTAGCAATCGCCGATCGCGCTGGGTTCGAGGCGGTAACGATGCGAGCGATCGCCGCCAAGGTCGGCGCGACGCCGATGGCTCTCTACGCCTACTTCGCGGACAAGAATGCGCTGTATGCCGGCATGCGCGAGCGGATTTTCTTCGTGCACGTCGGCGCCGCGAGCATCCCGCGGGAGACCTGGCAGTCGATGCTCGAGGGAATCGCCCGTGGGCTCTATGGAATCATGCACGAGCACCCCAACTGGGCCCCCGTGATGGCACACCACAGCGGTCCCGCCTCCTCGGGGCTCGGCTTCATCGACGAGAGCTTGCGCCTGCTGCTGAAGGATGGCTTCGGGGTCGAAGATGCGCTGCGGGCGTACTGGTGCGCGATGAGCTTCGCCGTGGGGAGCGCGCTCTGCGAGCAGATCGTCATGGGCGCCGGCGATGGGTCTGTGAAGTTCCTTGCGCGTCTGAAGGAACTCCCTGCTCGCGCGCCGGGACGCTATGCGAACCTCGCTTCCGCAGTGGGACAACTCGACGGCTGGCAATGGGACGGCGCCTTCGCGTTCGGAATCCGCTCGCTGCTCACGGGCATCGAGGCCCAACGCGCCCAACCGGGGGAGTCCCAGCCGGATCGCCGGCCGCGCGCGCCTGGAGCCTCCTCGGGGCGTCGCACGTCCCGTCGGTGATCGGGGTGCCTCCTCGCCCACGCCGCCGGACTCCCCCGACGAAGGATGGCCGCACCGCTTGCGCTCGCGCGCAAGCTCGGGGTCGAGCGCGCGCAGGTGTCGAGGTTAAAGGCCGGCAAGGAGGCCGGTCCTTCTGGAAAGCTCCGAGGAGCTGTACGCGCTCCTCGTGGGCTCCGAGGCGGGCAACTGAGTGGCGCGGTTCTAGCCACCGCCCCCTGGCGCAGGATGAGCCAGGGGTTCCCTTACAAGGGCCAGGTACCCGAGGGGCGAACGGCGCGGCCGAATGTCCTTTCCGTAAGGATGCGCACTGAGGATCACGGGGAACCGACCCGGGCGTTCAGGGCGGAAGACGTTCACCCGGAGCCTCACCCCGTCGCGCATCGTTACGTCGACATCGTGCTCGAAGCGGACGCCGGCCGTGGGAGTGGTGATGGTGACTTTGGGAAACGCGGTGCGGAAGGGGCGGGTCGCGGCGTAGGAGAGACCGGTGGGGGCGGGACGCATGGCGCGGCTTGCGAATCTGGGCCGGCAGGAAGCGACGCGTCAAGCCTGGCGCGTGCGGGGCGCAAGAGCTGTCCTACTGGGGCGCGCCCCCCGCCCGCAGACTCCTCGGCGCCGGCTCGACACAACTTCGCCCCATCCACCCTTCGCAGAACGCCACACCGTGGGCTTCTTGCAATCGCGGAAACTCTACAACGTGGCGCATTCGTATATCGCGCCAGTCGATCTCCTGCGGCGAAGCCCGTTTCGTGCCACGTCCCTTCTCGCGGGAGGTGCCGTGCTTGGGTCGGGGCCCTGTCTTGCAGCCCGGGCGACACGGGCACCGACACGCACCCGTGACCAACGGTCGAGAAGCTGTCGCCAAAGGAGCTGAACATGATTCCCCGATCCAACGCCGACCAAGGCCACGTGAACCCCAATCCGCCTCCGACGTCAGGTCCCGGAACGTCGAACGGCGACGTATCCCGGAAGGCTGCGCCATTGGTGATGTTCGGCAACTCGCCCGGGATGCCGGGGATCTTCCAGTCCAACTTCGATTACCAACTCGCCAGGGCTATGCCCGCTGGTGCTTATGGAGAGGGTGGAGCGGTCGGCGAGGCGCTGTCCACGGCCAGGCGAATCGTCGATGGAGATCTCGAAAGCTGGGTCGTCGCATGGACCGAGACCGCAGAGAGGGTCGAGAAGATCGGGCACACCTGCCTGAGTGGCGGGCACGCAATCAGCGCGCGAGACGCGTTCCTGCGAGCGGCCATCTACTGGAAGACGGGCTTCTTCTACCTCGAGACGAAGGACCCGCGACAGCTCGCGATGTACAATCGCCATCGTTCCTGCTTCCTGCAGGCGGCAAAGCTGTTCGACCCGCCGATCGAGCCAGTCAGCATTCCCTACGAGAACGGCAAGACTTTGCCCGGGTATTTCATGCGCACCGCTGCAGGCAGTGGGCGGCGTCCGACCGTGATGATCCTCGGAGGCGGCGACACCACCTGCGAGGAGCTGTACTACTGGGGTGGTGGGGCAGCAGCGGTCCGCCGCGGTTACAACGCATTCCTTTGGGAAGGGCCCGGACAAGTCGGGGCCTATGCCTTGGATCCGACTTTGATCTATCGCCCGGACTGGGAAGTCCCTACGCGATACGCGGTCGACTACGTTCTATCCCGCGACGACGTCGATCCCAAGCGGCTGGCGCTTTCGGGACACAGCATGGGCGGATACTTCGCCCCTCGTGCCGTTGCCTATGAGAAGCGAATCACCGCCGTGATCGCGAACTCACTGCTGCCGGAGCTCAAGCCCATGTTCGAGGCACTCTTTGCGAAACCGAACACGCCTGCTGGCGAGAAACTCAACGGACAGGTGGATCTCCGGAAGCCGCTGACGGTATTTGGAGGGGTCTTCCGGGAGCGATGTGGAGTGGGCGGCAAGTCCGTGGAAGCCTTCTTTGAAGATATGGGCCGCTACAGTCTGGCCGGCCTGGAGGGACAGATCACGTGCCCCATGCTGGTCATCACCGGAGAGGGCGAGGGCTTGCTGGTGGCCGCCGCGGAGCATGCGTTCTACGAGAAACTGACCTGCCCGAAGATGGAGCGGATGGTCAGCGCGCTCGATGGTGGAGAAATCCATTGCACGCTGAACAACCCGAGCCTGAAGCACCAGATCGAGTTCGATTGGCTCGACGACGTCTTCGAGAAGAACGGCGCGAGCCGAGCATGACCGCTCCGATCCAGAACCGGCCGGGGCTCCCGGTCAGGCCATGCTACCCAGCGACTGCCAAGCCGAACGGGGAACAGGCAAGCGCGAGGCAGCCCCTCTACTTCAAGGACCCGTTTGCAGATCTCGGTTTCCTGGTCACCCTGTCCAAGCACGCCTTCGGGGGCTCCGAGATCGGGGAGTGCTACTCCGCGGCTGCCCGGATCCAGGAGGGTGACGTTCCGAGTTGGACGGAGGCTTGGGGTACGCTCGCGGAAAGGGTCGAGGCGCTCGCCAGAAGCGCAGAAGTGAAGGGGCATCGGGTCAGCGCAAGGCAATGCTACCTGCGCGCGGTCACCTACTACCGCAACGTCCTGTGGGGGGCTCGAGCCTCCGATCCGCGTTACCGGGCCACGCTCGAGAAGTCCCGTGTGCTCTTCAAGCGATTCGCGGCCTTGAGCGAACCCCCGATCGAGGTCGTCGAGATTCCCTACGAGGGAGCCGTCCTCCCGGCGTACTTCCTGCGGCCAGACGCCAGCGGGAAGAGGCGGCCGACCATCATCATCGGCGACAATGCGAGCGAAGAGCTCTACTATTGGGTCGGCCCTCCCGCCCTGGAACGCGGGTACAACGCGCTGCTGGTGGATCTGCCCGGCGTCGGTTTGAACTCCTTCCACGGGCTCCCATTCCGCTTTGATACGGAGGTCCCGGTCAAGGCGGTGCTCGACTACCTGTGCGCGCGCCGCGACGTCGATCCCTCACGAATCGTGATCTACGGAGGCGGGGAGGGAGGCGGGTACATCGTGACTCGGGCAGCGGCCCACGAGCACCGCATCGCCGCCTGCGTGGCCGATCCGCTGGTCGTCGACATGGAGCCGCTCGCGCCACTTATTTTCACGCGTGTCATCTCCGTCTCGGATTCGGGCAAGGAGACATTGGCCTCAAATGCCAGCACTGTCCTACGGCTGATCTGGGGCCTGACCGATCCAGAAGCCATCAAGAAGATGAAAGTGGATACTCGCGGGATCACCTGCCCGACGTTGGGGCTCAACGACTCGCACGACTACCCGGAGCTCCTCCAGCAGGCCCGCGCGGCGGTGGCGGCGATCGCGAACAAGAACGCGACGGTGCGTGTCTTCACACCCGAAGACGGGAGCAATTACCGACAGGTCGACAACTTTGGCTTGAAGCACCGGACCATGTTCGATTGGCTCGACGACGTACTGAGCGGAGCAATCCTGCCGGGTGGCGACGGTGCAGCACAGGCGGCGCCAGGATGACGGCGTGTTTGCCTCTCGTCGTCGGCATCTCCGGCTCCAGCGCTCCCCAGTACGGCATCCGGCTCCTTCGGGCGTTGCGGGAGGTCGGCTCCCACGAGGTCCACCTCGTCCTGTCGCGGGGCGCCGAGGCAACCATTCGTCTCGAGGCGGGCATGGAGCCAGACGACGTCCGCGCGCTGGCCGACCACTGCCACGACCCCGGGCTGCTCGACATTGTCGTCATCAGCGTCGGCGTTGCCCCCCCGGATGCTGGCGCCGGCGCGCGTATGTGTTTGGAATCACTGCGTCGCAGGCCCACGCTCAAGGTACCCTACGATCATCTGGGTCGTCTCGCTGACGAGTCGCCCGTCCCTCGCGTAGTCGGGACGGTCGACGACGGTTGCGTGCAGGATCGCCATCACAGCGCGGACGATGATGAACGCAGTGAGAGGAGGATCCGCGATGCAAACGTCCTCGCGCCCCCGAAGCTTCTCTGCGATGGCGTCCTCCAAACTCTCCTCAAAGCCGGTCATCTCCGTTCGCAGACTCGAGCGCCACACGTTCTCGATGAGGAGCCGATGGAGTGCGGGGTCGAGACCGAGCACGCCAAACGCGGTACCTACGAGATCGCGCACGTACACTTCGAGGCTGACCGCGCGAGCGTCCGGGAGAGGCCGCGAAAGGGCCTCGATCATGCGGTTGCGGTGGCGTCGCAGCAGTGCAGCTGCAATCGCGCCCTTGCTGGGGAAGTACTGGTAGAGCGAGCCGACACTGATGCCAGCGACCTCCGCCATGCGCTTGGTGGTCGCGCGACTGTACCCCTCGCGCACAAGAACGCGAGCCGCGGCGACCAGGATTGGTGCCGAGCGACGGCCCGGCGCGCGATGGCGGATGAAGGTTGCGCTGCGGCTGGGGAACTACCAAGCCGTGGCTCAGGAATTGCTCTCCAGGGTAGCCCACGACGAGAGCCGCAGAGGGGAACCAGCCATGAAGAAACATGCATTCGTAACCGGCGCGAGCGGATTCCTGGGTCGAAACCTCGTCGAGGAACTCGCGCGGCGAGGCTGGGAAATGACTGCGCTATGTCTTCCCGCGGAGAAGGCCGAGTCGCTGAAGCGGCCCGAGGTCCAGATAGTCACCGGCAACCTCACCGACCTCGTGTCGCTGGTGGCGGCGATGCCAACGGCCCCTGACGCCGTATTTCATCTCGCAGCGAACACGAGCTCTTGGTCCGCCGGAGCCTGTCAACGAGAGTGAGACACCCGGTGGGTGAGTTTAGTGAGCAGCCAGATCGGTCGCGACCTCCGGCGCAGGCTTGTTGATCCAGACCTCGTGGGG
>Ga0182030_10022229_pt1 | contig 11821 bp, 9 predicted proteins | sample 812S3MmetaG_FD_121299 | JGI IMG/M metagenome (GOLD analysis project Ga0182030, IMG submission 121299) | Permafrost microbial communities from Stordalen Mire, Sweden - 812S3M metaG (Illumina Assembly) | ecosystem: Environmental > Terrestrial > Soil > Wetlands > Permafrost | place: Sweden... | reverse complement strand
GATGGAAGCCTCAATGCACTTCTCCAGCACGCCCTTCGCTGCCAGAATAAACTCGATGGCGTCGCGCCCCGCGCCATCGCCGCCGCGATGCGGCGTCACATAATGTGCCGCCGCCTTCACCTGATCGCGGGCATTGTCCACCGCGATGGCCAGGCCGCATTGCCGCATCACCGGCAGGTCCACCACATCGTCGCCCACGTAAGCAATTTCATCGAGCGTGATGCCTTCCTTCGCCACGATGTCGCGCACCGCCTGCATCTTGTACGCCTGCCCCTGGTACACAAACTCAAGCTTCAGGTCGCGCGCGCGCATTGCCACCGTGTCGCTGACGCGCTTGGTAATGACGCCCACCTTCATGCCGCCAAGCCGCGCCAGTGTAACGCCCGCCCCGTCATGCGCGCTGAAGCCCTTGGTCTCCACCATCCTGGTTGTCACGGACCCGTCCGGCATCGCCACCGGAATAGGAAGAATCCAAATAGTGCCGTCAGTGAGCACGCCGTCCACGTCAAAGAGAATGACCTTGATGCGGCGCGCACGGTCCTCTGCGGAAACTGTCATGCTTCAATTTTACGCATTGCATGCAGCGGACGGCGAGCCGATGGCGATTCTGAGAGAGAATGAATGCATGGACAGCAATCCGGCCCAACCTGCGCTCACGCCCGCACTCGAAGCGGCGGACTACTACATGGAGGGCGCGAACCAGGTTTTCACCGCGGCGTATCACCTCAAGCGCGGCGTATGCTGCGGCTCAGGCTGCCGCCACTGCCCTTACCGGCTGGCGCCACCCGAGGCCGCATCGGCTCCCGTGGAAGGCGCGTCGCCTGCAGGCTGAGTCCCCGGCGCAGTGGCGGAAGGCTCGCGCACCAGCACGGCAAATCGCGGAAACGCAAAACTGCCGCCGGCGTCGTCAATCACATTCAGTTGGCAGATATACTGGCCCGGTTTCAGGCCCGCCAGCGGAACGTCCAGCGCGATCGCCACTGCGTCGCGGCCCTCTACATTGATGGCCTTCGCCTGCACCAGAGGCGTCTCGTACACCTTCGTCGAGCCTTGAATCAGTTCAAGGCTGCTGAGCAGATTGATGCCGGGCTTGGTCCCCCTCGGCTGGTTCTCTGCCGCCTTCTCATGCGCGGGATTGTAGATCTCATACAGCAGATAAAGGTGCTGATCCTGCCTGAACACGTGGCTGATATTGGGTACGTACTCTTCGCCGTCGTGGATCAGCGGGCTTTGCTTCTTGGTGGGCTCGCGCATGGATGCCAGCACGATGGAGCTCATCTTCATGGGCGACTTCTTCATGTCCGGCAGCGTGATGTCTGCTTCAAACGATCCCATGCGACCGGTCTGGTTTTCGCGCACCACGAACTTCATCTGGTACTTTCCTGGCGGCAGGTTGAAGCTGGTCGTGTACTCGATGTTGCGCTGCCGCGCCTGCAAGCTGGGATCGAGATTCAGCTTTACCGTCTCGCGCGCCGAGCCGATGGGCCGCTTGAACTCATCGATGACCGAGCCGATGATGTCCAGCGTCGCCTTGTCCTTGTCGCCGCCCTTCACAAACGGAATCTGTGAGCCGGGAACGATGAGCGACACCGGCACATAAAAGCGATTCTCATCGAGTCGGAAGTACATGGCGTCAAGATAAACAGCAACGTCGGTTGCCGGCAGATCGCTGGCCAGTTGCTCGGTAAGTTCACGCTCGCGATCCTCGTGGCCGGAATGCTTGAAGTCCGCCGGCGCATAGTAGCCGGGCCGATACTCGAGCTTGACGCCGGGCCGGTTGATCCTGATGGAGAGCTTGCGGTAGCGGCCGTCGCGCACAAGGTTCGTGCTACGAAATCCAATGGCGTAATACGCCGAGGTGTCGCGCTCCACCTGCGCGAAGGCCGGCGCAAAATCGTTGGAGTCAAAGAATGCCTTGCCGCCGGTATCGGTGCTCAGCGTGGCCATCACCTCCTGCGAGGCGAAGTTGGCATTCATATTGTTGAGCAGAGCGCCGCCGTTGTACGCGCCGGAGCCGCGCAGGCTGCCGGTTGACGCATCTCCCAGCGGCGAGATGGCCTGCAGACCGCGCGTGTCAACCGAGTAAATGGCCAGGTTGGCGCGCACGGCGGAGTTGATGGCCGAGCGCAGCGACGCCTGGTTCTCAATGCCGTCGCGCGAGATGCCGCCGGAAAAATACAGCAGCGATTTCTTTTCGTTGATTTTTTCGAGTGACTTTGAAATGGCGCGCAGGGCAAACAGTTCGCGGTCGGTGTTGAGGTCGTTGTATTCGCTCTCGTCCGGGGTGTAGCCGGTGGTGTCTTCTACTTGATTCGAGTTAGCCGTGGCGCCTTGCGCAAAGCCCTGGCCCTCGGTGCCGTTGTAGACGGCCACTTCATTGATCAGCGCCTGCTTGTTGGCGGTGAAGTCCTGATCCACTTTGAGAGTATCGCCGAGCGACACCAGGGCGACCAGATCCGCCGGCTGCATTTTGTCTTTGAGGAACTGCTGCGCGGCGAGCACGCATCGATCCAGGTCTTCAGGCTGCATGGACGTGAGGTCAAAGAACATCACGATGAGGCGATGATTGCGCAACTCTTCGGGCTTGGCCACGACGACAGCCTTGCTGCCGTTGCCGCCTGACGCCAGGCCGCTCACCATCGCCTCATTCAGTGGCGTTGCCCGGTCAACGCTCTCGAAGTCGAAGGTCTCAATGTGCTGCTGCTTGCCGCTCTCATAGATGCTGAAGTCCGATTGCTTGAGCCCCTGCACCACCTCGCCGGTCTTGGCGTCGCGCGCCACCACATTGGTGAGAACAAGCTCGCCGTTCATGCGCAGCACAAAGCCGCCCTGCTGCGGGTTTGAAGACGGATCGGAGTTCTGCGCGAGAAGCGGCCGGGCGCCAGCCTGCATCAACGCCAGCAGCGCTGCAGCCGCCCCGATCACCTGCCTCCAGCCTCGCATCAATTCCCTTCCCGAGCTACTCGACTTACTAACATGCCTGTCCTCAGAATCTGAATCTTGCTGTAAAGTTGAAGGACCGCATAGGATTTGCTGCCGAAGTTACCTGTCCAAAAGTTGGCAATGTTACACTCGTGCCGACTCCCGCATACTGCACCGTGTTAAACACGTTGCTGGCAGTGGCGCGAATCTCCATGCTGCGTGTATCGCCCATCTGCACCGTCTTTGAGAGCGACATATTGTTTTGAATCGTCCCAGGGCCTTCGATCGAATCGCGCGCCGAATTGCCGAAGACCGCGCATGGATAGCTGGCATTGGAAGATGTGGGCGCGGTGAAAGCAGCGGGGTTGAACCAGCGTTCGAGCGACCCTCCGCCGGCAGTCAGAGAGGCTCCCGGCACGCGGTCAGGGCGTCCTGAACCCGCTGTGCCGCAGGCCACGTCGGTCGAGGTTGCCGCATAACTCGGTGTAAGCCACGAACCGGTCGCGAAGGTAAATGTTCCGGAAACTGAAAACCCTTCCAGGATATGCGAGGCCGTGCCGCTGGTTACCCAGTATTTATCCTTGCCGAATGGCAGCTCGTAGAGGTAGTTCCCACTGACTTTGTGCCGGACATCGAAGGACGAGTTTCCTTCGTCGCCCTCCAGGTCCTGCCAGTTCTGCGCCACCCGCGATGAGGTGCCGCCCACCGAGCTTGCGTCGTCAATGGAGTGCGAGTATTGGTAATTCGCACCCACCGCAATGCCGCCGGTGAGACGCTTATTCACGCGCAGTGTGCCGGCGCCGAACTTTGAGAATCCAACCGCCTGGTCATACGTGAAGACCTGGTTGGCGGCGTTGGTCAAAGGGCTGCTCGGTGTGGCGCGCGGCGCACTGGTTATGTCCAGATGATTGCCCTTTGATCCGTTGTATCCCACGTTCATAACAATGCCCCACGGCAGCGTCTTCTGCACATCCAGGTTCCACACTTCCACGTAGGGCATGGCGTAGTGCGGATTGAGCGCGTAGCTGCCCACGGCGTCCGGCGCGGGAAAACCCTGGGCCAGCGTGAAGCAGGTTGCCGGCAGTGTGAGCGCGCACGATGGCGGCCCTGCGACGTTCGCGTTCAGCGCGACTTCGTTGGTCTGCTCGTTCGCGAATGGCGGCTGATGCGCCATGGTGTTGGCGAACGTGGCGTACTCACCAACGGTGTAATTCATGCCGAAGCCGGCGCGCAGCACAGTCTGCTTCGGCAGGCGCAGTGCGACGCCCAGCCGCGGTGCAAGGGCGAAGTGGAACGGGAAAACGAGGCCGGATGGAAGGCGTCCACTGCTGGCGCCCACGCCGCCCGCCGCTACTTCAGAGACGCTGCTGAATGCGCCTGTTGGGTTGGTGTTCACATCGGCCAGGTGCCCGAACTTCTCCAGGTAAGGCTCGTATAACTCATAGCGCAGGCCATAGGTTAACGTGAGATAAGTTTTCGCGCGCCAGTCGTCCTGCGCATACGCGTCGTACACGTTGTCGCGCAAATAACTCTTCGCCACGGATGAATCAATCGTTGTGCTCTGCGGCAGGCCCAGCAGAAAATCCGCCAGCGCGGAGCCCGAGGCCGGCGTCGCATTTGCTGTCGACGTTGTTCCCGGTGCTTCGGTGAAGAGGCCCGTGAACGTGAAGCTGCCGGTCGCATTTGAACCGCCAAGAAAATCGCGATGTACGCGGCGATAGTCTCCACCAAAGCGAAGATTGTGCTTGCCGTGAATCCAGCTCAGCGTCTCAGAAAACGAGATCGTCTGTGAGAGGGAAAGACTGGGCTGCTGCTGGTTGAGGCCGGTGAGATCGCTGAGCGTCACATCGGGCAGGCCGTAGTTCAGCGGGCTCTGGTTGAGCGCGGCGCCGTCGGGCCCCAGCACGCCCACGCTGGTGGCCACGTCCGCACCGTTGGTGAAAAAGTTCGTGGTGGTCGCGTTGCTGCGATTCCAACTGGCGTTGAAGATGCTGGTGATCTTGTGATAGCCCACCGTGTAGCCGCCCTGCACGGAGTTTGAGCCGGAGGAAGTTTTGCCGCCGAGTTGCGGAAACAGGTTGACCAGGTCCGACGCCGAGTGGCTCCAGTTGTAATTTGCGTTCACGCTCTGCCGCAGGCCCTGATTCTGATTTCTGCGTCCTCCGCCGCCGCCACCACCGCGGCCGCCGGGCTGCGTGGCATTGGCGCCCAGGCTGCGGTTGTAGCGCGCCCCGGCCTGGGTCGTGTTCGATTGCGCGGTGGTAAGCAGGTGATAGTTCTGCACGTCGCCGGGCAGATTGGGCTGCGGGAAATAGTTAAGCAGCGCCGTCGCCTGCGGTGTAATGCGCGATGCCGGAATCACGTTGGCCGCGCCCCCGGAACCATTGGACATGAATTGCAGCCCGGTGGTGGGATCGTAGATCGGCGCCAGGCCGGCTGCGCTGAAGTCGCCTGTGCGCTCGGCAGCGGTGGGGATGGTGGCGTACTCATCTTCCGGGCTTGAAGTGCGCGAGCCAGAAAGGGTGAGGAAGACCGTGTCTTTGCCGCTGGGTTTGGTGAGATGCGGAATGTACGGCGCGCTCATGAACGTGAGGCCGAAGCGGTTCGATCCCGACTCCGGTTGGTTTTGACTTTGGCCCTCAACCGAGAAAGGCTCAGCATTGAGCAGCGAGTTGCTCCCGAACCAGAAGATGGCTCCGTGCGGCTGACCGGGATTGAAGCCGCGGAAGTTGCCGCGCCCCCCACCACCACCGCCGCCGCGTCCGCCCCCGCCAAAACCGCCCCCACCAAAGTCACCGCCACCAAACCCACCACCGCCGAAGCCGCCTCCGCCGCCGCCAAAAAGTCCGCCGCCCCCGGGAATCATGCCTTGCGCGCGGGCGGTCTCGATCGCGTCGCGAATGCGGTCCATGTCCACGCCGGCCAGCGGGCTCACCTGGCCAGACTGTCCGGAGATGGCCACCGAGTCGCTGCTGAAGTCGGAGTTGCCGGCGGCCGAGGGCAGCGCCGCGCCCGCAGAGGCCTGCGTTCCTCCCTGCGCCTCGGTATCGGCCGACAGCGAACTGGCCAGGCTAAGGCTCTGCGCGCCCTGGCCCACCAGTTGGCGGATGGCCTGCATTCCGGCCGCATCGGCCCCAGCCCCCTCCTGCGCCGCCTGGCGCGCCTGCTGCTCAAGCGCGCGCGAGGCAAGAGTCAGGTCAAAATTCACTGCCTGGTCGTGGTTAGCCGCGTTGAGCAGCGCCTCCTGCGAGCCCTGCGCGAAGGCCGCGAACTGCGTGCGAATCACGTAGCGCCCATTCTGCTGAATGGTGAGCGACCATGCACCGGTAATGTCGGTGGTGGTGGAGTAGCGCTTGCCGGTGAGCGTGTTCTGCGCTGTCACGGTGACGCCGGGCAGCGGAATGTTGCCGCTCTTGGCCACGCCGTGCAGCTTGCCGCCAGCGCTCGGTTGTATGCCGGACGGCTGCGCGGCTTGCGCGGGCGCAGGCGCTGATGCGCCGGAAGAAGCCGGACCGCTCGCGGCGCTGGGCGCAACAGCAGGCGCCTGAGAAGCGGCCTGCAACGCACAGGCGCTAGCCGTCAGTCCGATCGCCATCGCAATTCCCAACGCAACCGCACCGGTGGCTGCTCGCCGCATTTGTGCTCCCACGCATTTCGCTCTTGTACTCTGTCAGACGCAAGGACGGCAACGAAGGTTTACGACGTCGAGCGCGCCCGCATCCGCTCCAAATCATCGTAGACTTTTCATCGTAGACTTTGGACATGTCCCAGAAGCAAACGCCCCCTGCTCCCGTCGTCCTGTTGGACATCGATCCGTCGACGCCGGAAGACCGCCTGGCAGAGGCGCGCGAGCTGCTGCTCGAGTACGGCCGCTTCGTCATCGCGCAGCCCGGCGCGGCGCGCTTCTGCTTTGGGACGCTGGAGCAGGAAGCGGCGCGCCTGCCGCATAGCTTTCTCGACCAGGGCGGCGGCTGCCTGATGGCTCATGCTCATGGCGCTCCTGCCGGATTTGTCGCGTGGCGTCTGCTGCCGCAGGCTGTGGCACCCGACGCTTGGGAGCTGAAGCGCCTGTGGGTGCGGCCCGCAGCGCGCGGGCTGGCGCTGGGCCGAAGCCTCACAGTGGCCGTGCTTGATCGCGCAAAGGACGCCGGGCGCTCGGCGGTCTATCTGGACACCGCTCCTGCGGCCATGGGCGCCGCGCATCGGCTCTATCTTGAGCTGGGCTTTGAGCCTTGCGCGCCGTACAACGACAATCCGGTGGAAGGGTTGGCGTGGCTCAGGAAGGCGCTCTGACGGTCGGTTCAAGAACGCGGGGCTTTGAAGGCAAGCGGTAACGATTGCGCACAGGGATTCGACAATCCCTCACTTTTGTCATTGCAATTCAGCGCTCCGCATGTTAACTATTAAGCCAATACTCAATTGATAGCTGCCAAGCTAGTAAACCCCCCAGGCCGGCAGCGGACAGGAATCGAAGACCCCATGAAGATCGGCACCACGATTCGCGCGCACCGCTTGCAAAAGGGGCTCTCTCAGGGAGACATCGAAAAGAAGACCGGCCTGCTGCGCTGCTACCTGTCGCGCGTAGAGAACGGGCACACCGTGCCGTCGCTCGACACGCTGTCGAAGATCGCGCTGGCGCTCGATCTGCCCATCGCGCAGTTTTTTGCCGACGACAGCTTCGGCCATCAGTTCAACACGCAAAAACTGAACGACGACGAACTGCGCTTCATGACGCAGATCCGCCGCTACTCCACCAACCTGAACGAGAGCGACCGCAAGCTGCTGCTGGCCATGGTGAAGAAGTTCGCTGCGACGGCGATTCGTTAGCGCGATTCGTCGCGTAGATCCGCTCTTCAGACGTCGTTCCCCAACCGGAACAGCGGTTCCACTCCATGCGCGCCGCTGAGCAGCGCCTGCTCTTCATGGGCATCCAGCGGCTTGTAATTTTGCGCCACATCCATCGCCAATCGGAAATAGCGTTCGTCTCCGGGTGGAACGGCAGCGGTAATCGGATGGCTCAACGTCCAGCGCAGTCCCAGCGAGGCTTCCTGCGGGTAAGCGGCCGGCTGGTACCAGCACTTGGGCTCGGGATGATTGTGCTGCTGCGCGGGCGACCAGGTGGTCTTGGCCATGCCTTTCAAGGCGAGAATGCCCATCCTCTTTTCCTGCGCGCGCCCCAAAATCTGCGGTCCGAATCCGGCCTGCGTAAACAGAACCCAGTTCACAGGAAAAAGAATGGTGTCGAAGTTGTAACGATCCATGGCGGCAAGCGCTGTTTCCGCGGAATGGACGGAGAAACCGATGTAGCGGATCTTGCCTTCCTTCTTTGCCGCTTCCATGGTCTCCATGGCGCCGCCGGGGCCCAGCACCTTGTCCAGGTCTGTCATCTTGGTGAGCGCGTGGAACTGGTAGAGGTCCAGGTGATCGGTCTTCAGCAGCTTGAGCGATTGTTCAAGATCGGCGCGCGAGTCGTCCTTGAGCCGGCCGTCGGTCTTGCAGGCGAGGAAGCAGTTGTTGCGGTAAGGAGCCAGCGCAGGCCCCAGCCGCTCCTGCGCGTTGCCGTAACTGGGGGCCACGTCAAAGTAGTTGACGCCGCGATCGACGGCCTCGGCCACTATGTTTGAGGCGGCACCGGTTTCTTCGTTCATCACCACGATGCCGCCGAAGCCGATGATGGACAGTTTTTCGCCGGTCTTGCCGAGCGTGCGGCGGGGAATGGAGTTGGCGGCGCTCGGCGCGCTGGCATTCAGTTGGCTGGTAGATGCAACGGCGGCGGCGGTGAGCCCGGCCTGCTTCAAAAAGTCGCGGCGCTTCATGGTCTTCCTCCTGGGGTGGATTGAGACGAGCAGCGTACTGATACTTATTTTCGCACGAGCTCAGCTGTTGAGGTACTTCACCAGCCCCGCCGGAGGCGTCACGTGGGCGATATAGAACCCGAACAGCACCAGCACTCCTGCAACCACGCCAACGGCCAGACGGAGCCGCGTCTGAAATACCGTGCGCGGGGAGCCCAGCCTGGGCACCATGGGAGCGGCGAACAACAGCCCGCTCAGAAACCCTCCGAGATGCGCCATATTGTCAATATTCAGGCCGGAGTGGACAAACATATTGCCGCCGCTGATTGACAACCCCAGCACCAGGTTCAGCCCCGCAAAGTAGATCACCGATCTGCGCAGCTTCTTCAACTCCAGCGGAGGCACGGGCAGCCGGTTTGACTTGAGCAGCACGATCAGCGCGCCCGCAATGCCGAAGACGGCGCCCGATGCGCCCGCGCCCGCAGGAAAATAAACCGCGGCCCCATCGCGGATCGGATAAAGCCAGTTGATGTCGGTGGACAACAGGTTCCCCGCCGCGCCAGTAAGAATGTAAACCGCCATGACCCCAGCCGACCCCATCAGCGGCTCGGCCAGCAAGCCCAGGTTCCACAGGCACCACATGTTCGTAGCCAGATGCAGGATGCCTACGTGCACAAACATGGCGGTAACGATGCGCCACCACTGCCCGTAAATCAGCACAGAGCCCGCGTTGTTGGCGCCCCAATGCATCAGTTGGTCGATGGTTGGCGACCCAATGCTCACGCCGCGCAACACCATCGCCAAAAACACGGCGCAGTTGATGCCGACCAGCAGATAAGTCGCCGGCGCACTCGCCCAGCCCGGCCTGCGCCGGCGCACCGGCGGCTGCGGCGGCATCCCGGGGCCTGAGGGCATCCCCGGGCCGGGAGGCAGAATCTCCGGCTGCGGCGTTGGCGAGTAACTTCCCATGCTTTCACTCTAAAGCATGCGCGCTGCTCCCGCGGCGTCGCTGTGGGATTCCGTGGAAACCTTCCCGATTCCGTATCGCTCACGATGACGCCCGCCCACCCCTCGCGATGTACTCTGGAGCTTGGCTGCTGCTGCCGCGCCTGCGCGGGCAAGCGGCCATCCATTCACCCACAGGAGTGCATTTCGTGAGCGAATCACCCGCCGCAGCCAAGCCCATCAAGAGAGCGTTATTAAGCGTCACCGACAAGACCGGCCTGGTCGAATTCGCACAGACCCTGGCCGGTTTCGGCGTCGAGCTGATCTCGACCGGAGGCACCGCCAAGGCGCTGCGTGAGGCCGGCCTCGTGGTCAAGGACATCAGCGACCTCACCGGCTTCCCGGAGATGCTCGATGGCCGCGTGAAAACGCTGCATCCGCTGGTGCACGGCGGGCTGCTTTACATCCGCGGGAACGCCGGGCACGAGGCCGCTGTGGCCGCGCATGGCATCCAGCCCATCGACATGGTGGTCGTCAATCTCTATGCGTTTGAGAAAACTGCCGCGCAGCCCGGCGTGGCGTTTGGGCACCTGATAGAAAACATCGACATCGGCGGCCCGTCGATGGTGCGGTCCGCCGCCAAGAACTTTGAAGACGTGGCCATCGTCACGCGCGTGTCTGACTATTCAGCGCTGACCGAAGAACTCAACGCCAACGGCGGCGGCCTTACCCGCTCGACCCGCTGGCGGCTGGCGAAGCAGGCCTTCTCGACCACAGCGGCCTATGACACCGCCATCGCCAACACGCTCGACGGTATTGCCGAAGCGCCCGCGCCCGCCGCGCCTGCACTTCTTCCGATTTCCGGCCCGGAACCAGCACCGCTGCCAACCACGCTGCGAATCAATCTGCCGCTGGCGCAGTCGTTGCGCTACGGAGAAAACCCCCACCAGCGCGCCGCGCTTTATGCAGACGGCTCGGGCCTCGGCGTGGCCAACGCAAAGCAGCTACAGGGCAAGGAGCTGAGCTTCAACAATCTCGTCGATCTGGACGCCTGCTGGGAGCTGGCGCAGGAGTTTGACGAGCCTGCCGTGATCATCGTAAAGCACACCAACCCCTGCGGCGCGGCCACCGGCGCAACCGTCCTCGATGCGTACCAGAAAGCCCTCGCTTGCGATCCCGTGTCCGCGTTCGGTTCGGTCGTCGGCATCAACCGGCCTGTGGATGGCGAGGCTGCAGCCGAGATCGCCAAGCTCTTCGTTGAAGCCATCGCCGCACCGGCCTTCACTGCCGAGGCGCGCGAGCGCTTCGCCGCCAAAAAGAACCTCCGCCTGGTGGAAGTCCACTCCGCACCGGCGCGGCCGGTGGTGAAGCATGTTTCGGGCGGCCTGCTGATACAGGACGCCGACACCGGCCGCATCAATCCAACCGTGCTCGGCTCAGGCGATGAAGACCCCGGCCTGAAGATCGTCACATGGCGTCCGCCCACGGCCGAGGAGCTGCGCAGCCTGCTCTTCGCCTGGCGCGTGTGCAAGCACGTCAAGTCGAACGCGATTGTGTACGCCAAGGACGGCCAGACCCTCGGCATCGGCGCCGGCCAGATGAGCCGCGTGGACGCCGCCCGCTTCGGCGCCATGAAGGCCGTGCTGCCCCTGAAGGGCTGCGTGGCCGCATCGGATGCATTCTTTCCATTCCCCGACGGCCTGGAGACGGTTGCGCAGAACGGTGCAACCGCGGTGATCCAGCCCGGCGGCTCGGTCAAGGACGAAGACGTAATCGCGGCTGCCGACCGGCTGGGCATCGCCATGGTGTTTACCGGGATCAGGCACTTCCGGCATTGAGTTCAAGGAAAAGCCCGCGTTGCGCATCGTATTTATAAGCAAAAATGCTTATAGTGGAGATGAGGCATGAAGAGCAGCGAGTTCAAGCGCTGGTTGGCAAGCCAGGGAGCGACCTTCGAGAGCGCGAAGGGCTCCCACCTCAAGGTGATGCTGAACGGTAAGACTTCCTACCTGCCGATGCACTCGAAAGAACTCAAAACAGGAACTGTGGAAGGCATCAAAAAACAGCTAGGGCTGAAATAGGAGAAGTCATGTTGCGCTATCCGGCACATCTTTCACCACAGAAGGAGGGCGGGTACACCGTCACCTTCCCCGATTTTC